>ENA-OWRJ01000116-OWRJ01000116.1-human-gut-metagenome-genome-assembly--contig:-NODE-116-length-119805-cov-14.681887_pt1 | contig 119805 bp, 118 predicted proteins | sample MGYA00248269_ERZ651897 | MGnify/ENA primary metagenome ERZ651897 (study PRJEB26924, sample SAMEA4378252) | human gut metagenome | biome: human gut; feature: human-associated habitat; material...
TTATAGACGAAAATGCATTACAAGTAAATTTTACTCGGCTGCGAAAAACGCTTCGTGAATTTGGTCTTGAAGAACGTATAGAAACAGTGCGCGGTCAAGGCTACCGCTTGAAAGAGCAGGTGCGCTTATGAATAAGTTGAAAATACTTTTAATCTATATTTCCTCTAACCGGGTATGGATTATTACACTTGCCTGTTTGGACTTGTTCTTTATATTTCTTGCTTGGTTGGCTAACCCTGATTATTTTATAAATTATGCTGCATTGATAATTTTTGTGTCATTTGCCGCACTTGCTATTCCTCTTGCTATATCAATCAGAAAACGTAACAAGGCAGACGCTATTTTTCGGCGTTTTCTATTAGAGCCGGACGATACCAACGAATACTTACTGTGTGAAGCTGTTCCCGCTGTAATACGCCCTCTTATCTGTGAATTGGGAAAACATTTGAGGACGCAGCAAGAATATATCAACGAACAGAAAATTACAGTTACAGACTATGAACACTATGTTGAAAATTGGGTGCATGAAATCAAAAAACCACTATCCCTTATGACCTTGCTACTGGATAATCGAAAAGATGAAATGTCCCCTTTGGTTCATACTCGTATGCTTTATGTACGCGACCATACCCGACAGGATATAGAACAAATTCTATACTTTTCAAGGCTTGGGGCTACACATAAGGATTACTCTTTTGAGTCGCTTTCAATTCTTGGAACTTGCCGTGAAGCAGTTGAAGATAATTTAACGCTTCTTGAAGAAGCCGGATTTTCTATTGAATATACCGAAAACGATTATCAAGTGATTTCTGACAAAAAAGGTCTGATGTTCATTTTAGGACAGATAATCAGTAATAGTGTGAAATATGTGGGAAACAACCTTGCCCCACGGCTCATATTTTCCATAGCTGATAGTATGAATAGTGAACAGATTTCTTTATCTATCAAAGACAACGGCACAAGCATACCATTGTCTGACTTACCCTTTGTTTTCGACAAGGGGTTTACCGGAGATACGGGCAGTTACCTTAGTCGTTCTACAGGTATGGGCTTATACCTTGTTCAGAAAATGGCAACTGACTTATTTATCACGGTGGAGCTTAAAAACAATTCATACGGTGGAACAACCGTAACCTTGACGTTTCCAAAAGTGTAACGTCTATTTGGGAGGTAGTGAAATGCAGTTACAGAATGAAATAGTAAAAAAGCACACGCCAATAAAAAGCTTGCTCATTGATTGGTTAATTATATTTGGAACGTATCTTTTTATCCGCATATTCTTTGCCCTCTTTGGGCTTCATCAGAATATTGTCCTCTTGGGCTGTTGCCTTGCGATATTGCCCTATCTTTTTGGGGCGTTATATTTACAGAAATCCCACAAGCAATGTCAATTATGGCTTGCTGCATTGGCTATTTTAATACCGTCGGTCGTTGAAAAAGCAGCAATATATTTATTTGGTGCGTACTTATACAATTTAAGACCGATAAATGTTGTAGGAGTTATGGAAGCGATTAAGAGTAACGCACCATATACAAACTTCATTAAAAATCAATCAGCACAGAATTTAATAAATCTATCATATTTTAATTGGACATATATTCTATGCAGTATAGCTATTTCTGTTTTGGTTATCCTGCTTTTACATAAGACAAAACAAAAAAGTAATAAAGGATAATGAGAAATTTTTGAAATTGACATAGTATAGAACATCTGCCGGACGACGGCAAAGAAAAAAAGCCGTCGCAACGCAGACAGGTTTTCACGCGCCTATTCTATTTCGGCGGCTTTGATTTTCAGAGCCGCCGTTTCTTTTTATCTATCTAAATTCTAACGATAACTCTCCTACTAGATAAAGACATGGCGGTATCAAGGAGGTATCGTCATGTCCTTTTTCCTATGCCCTAATAGACTGTTATCAAAAAAAGCCATTACCCGCCAACGGGTTATTCTGGCTACATAGATGAACTCACAAATCATACATATACTTTTGATAATTCCTTTGCGCCTGTCTGCAATTTGCAGACGGGCGCATTTTGTATTTTATCAAAAAACTTTTTCAAAAAATTTCTAAAACCAACGTCCATTTTGAAGTGCGTTGGTTTGAGGGTTTACGAAAGGGGACATTTCAAACTCCACCGCTTTCGCGGCAGCGAAAGGAGGTGAGAACATGAACGAGCCTATTCGTACCCAATGGCAAATCCGTTGTGCTTTTAACGGCTTTTGCAAACTGGCGTTGAAGCGAGAAGCTATGAATGCCCACAGGGACACAAAGCAGCGACAATTACGCGAGGTTACTTTTTCTGACCTGTCGCCACTGGAAGAAAAACAGCTCTACGTCTGCGACGAGTATTTTGCAGATGATGAAGCAGAACAGTCTTTCGTTGTCGGCGGCAAAGAAATTACTGCGAAGCTGCTTGCCGAAGCCCTGCACAGTTTGCCGGAAGAAAAGCGGGAAACCGTACTGCTGTATTATTTCTTTGACATGAGCGAACGCGAGATTGCAAAGTTTTGTAATCTGTCAAGGACAACGGTACAGTCCCGCCGGACAAGCTCAATGAAGCTGTTAAAACGCTATTTGGAGGAAAAAGCCTATGACTGCACAGATTAGTAAATCAGAACAGGACGAACGCGGCTTGTTGCCTTACCCGGTAATCATAGCCGCTACTAAGGGCGACCCGGAAGCTATGAACATTGTCGTACAGCATTACGAAAGCTACATAGCGTCCCTGTCTATGCGAAAGCTGCGTGATGAGCGCGGAAATATCTATTGGGGCATAGATGAGGATATACGCGACCGCTTGCGTTCGCGTCTTATGCGGGCTGTCCTTTCATTCAAGGTTTGAGATAACCACAAGCAGCGTCCCCCTTTCCGCTGCCTGTTGACTTGACCTTACTTGCTCTTTGACAAAGAAAGCGACGCAAGATAACGGCGACGCAGTATAGGGCAAATCGGATACGTCCTTTTTGCGTTGAGCCATACGGCAGGTGCGCCATGACGCTTTTCTTCTATTGGAGAAAGTCGAGCGACCACCACCACGCCGGGGAACAAGTGTAGCGGCTTGTGGGCGACGACACGCACTAAGGGTAGACAAGCCTTTATAGCCATAGTCCGAGCGTTAAAAGCGTCGCAGGCATTGGGTAGAGCTGCCTTAACGGGCAGGGGTGGAACTCCCGCGAGGTTGTGCTAACAGCCGTCCGATTAAAGCCCCTTTTACTATTCACTTTTCCTAATATTGAAAGGGGGACGATACTATGAGTAACGCCGACGTGCCTATTTGGGAAAAATACACGCTTACGATAGATGAAGCAGCTAAATACTTCCGTATCGGAGAAAACAAGCTGCGTAAATTAGCCGAGGAAAATCCTGCCGCCGGGTGGGTTATTATGAACGGCAACCGTATTCAAATCAAGCGCAAACAGTTTGAAAAAATGATTGATACCATAGACACAATCTGATAGTGAAATTGAGCCTTGAATGTGCTATAATGGGATAAGCATATCAAGGCTCTTTCCGTCTTGGAAAGGAGCATTGAAAAATGTCAAAGAAAAGACGTGACAGCAAAAATCGAGTTTTGCGGTCGGGAGAGAGCCAGAGAAAAGACGGAAGATATGCTTACAAATATATAGATACCTTTGGTAATCCGCAGTTTGTGTATGCGTGGAAGTTAGTACCTACGGACAAGACCCCTGCCGGAAAGCGTGAGGATATATCCCTACGAGAAAAGGTAAAAGAGATACAGAAAGACCTTGACGACGGGATAGACACCATAGGCAAGAAAATGACGGTCTGCCAACTTTATGCAAAGCAGATACGCCACCGGGGAAATGTAAGGTACAATACGAAAAACGGACGCAAGCGGCTGATGAAGCTACTGGAAGAAGATAAACTTGGGGGCTGCCCGATTGACAGCGTGAAGCTGTCCGACGCGAAAGAATGGGCAATCCGCATGAAAGAAAAAGGAATTTCCTATAAGACTATCAGTAATGACAAGCGTTCCTTGAAAGCTGCCTTTTACACAGCGATACAGGACGATTGCATAAGGAAAAATCCTTTTGACTTCCAGTTAAACACTGTCATTGAAGATGATACAGAACCAAAGGTTCCGCTAACACCAGCGCAGGAAGAAAGTTTTTTGTCCTTTGCTCAAAATGACAAAGTTTATCAGAAGTATTATGACGAGCTTATTATTTTGCTTGGGACAGGGCTTCGTATCTCTGAACTTTGCGGGCTGACCGATACTGACATTAACTTTGAGAATAGGATAATCAATGTAGACCACCAACTTTTAAGAAGTGCGGAAACAGGATATTACATTGAAACACCAAAAACGAAAAGCGGTATTCGTCAAATTCCAATGAGCGAAAAAGTATATGAAGCATTTAACCGAGTGCTGAAACGGCGCAGGGGTGCAAAAGCTGTTACTATTGACGGTTACAGCAACTTCCTTTTCCTCAACCGGGACGGCTACCCGAAAACAGCTACCAATTATGACGGTATGTTTAGGGGGCTTGCAAAGAAGTACAACAAGTACCATGAGGAAGCTCTACCGAAAGTAATGACACCGCACACCTTACGTCATACGTTCTGTACCAACATGGCAAATGCCGGAATGAACCCGAAAGCATTACAGTACATTATGGGACATTCCAACATTACTATGACGCTGAACTATTACGCACACGCTACTTTCGACAGCGCAAAAGCTGAAATGCTGCGGATAGCAGCTTAGTAGTAAATCAAGGTTTTACTACTTCTTTACTACTTTTGAAAGCAAAAACCTAAGCGGATATAAAAATATATGTGAGTTTCTTCCGATACGAAAAATGCCGGAAAAGCCTGTAAATACGGGCTATACCGGCATATAAGAACTTCTAAAAAGATAATCAAAATTCATATCTAATTTTAGGTTAAAAATGTGTTTCGCTGCTTGTGGGCAACACATTCGCTGTTTGTGGGGAAGAGTTTTTGCGAAAGCCGTGCTATACTTTTCTTCGGAGGTACACAAAAATGGATCAAATAAAGATTGGAAAATTTATTGCCGCCCTGCGGAAAGAGAAAGGTTTGACGCAGGAGCAGCTCGGAGAAAAGCTTGGTGTGACCAACAAAACCATTTCCCGTTGGGAGAACGGCAATTATATGCCCGATGTTGAAATGCTGTCGCTGCTTTCAAAGGAATTCGGCGTAAGTATTAACGAACTTATAAGCGGCGAACGGCTTTGGGCGGAGGACTTTAAGAAAGCCGCCGACGATAACCTTGTTACGGCGCTGAACAACAGCACCTTTACGCTGAAAGAAAAGATAGTATTTTTTAAGAAGAAATGGCTGCACGAACATATTTCAACTATCGTCCTGTGCGTTGTAGCGTGGATAGGTATTATAATATGGACTGCGCTGAAATTACGAGGCAGCGACTCTTATGCGCTTTTGGGTGCAATAGGCAGTATGCTTGCTATACTTTTCTATGTGGTACTGTATAACCGTATGATGGTATATGTGGAGAACCACGCATATCGGGCAACGCCAGACAAGGAAACCGAAACGAAAAACTAACCTTGATAAATCCAAAGTAGTTGAATGCTGTCTGAGTATTGGCAGCAAAGAGTTTGTGAACTTTTTGTTTTCCTCTTGACAAAACGGGTCTACAAGTGTTAGACTATAAGCAAGGGTCTAATGCTTGTAGACCCGCAAGGAGGATTATAATGAAAAATTACAGACTTGGAGATATGGAGCTGGAGTTTGCCAACTTAATCTGGGAAAATGAGCCGATTTCCTCTGGAGGATTGGTACAGCTTTGTGAGCAGAAATTCTCTTGGAAGAAATCCACTACATATACGATGCTGAAGCGTCTTTGTGATAAGGGCATTTTTCAAAACAATTCGGGCAATGTCGTTTCTGTTCTTTCAAAGCAGGAGTGGTTTACGAAGCAAAGTGAGGGCTTCGTGGAAGAAACATTCAACGGTTCTCTGCCACAATTCTTAGTGGCGTTTACCCGCCGCAAAAAGCTCTCAAAGCAGGAAATCGCTGAGATACAGAAAATCATCGACCAAAATGCAGAGGAATGACTATGAGCGACAAAGTATTTCTCGATATTGTAAATATGAGTATTACGGGCAGCTTTGCTATCTTAATTATTATGTTGGCACGATTGCTGCTGAAAAAAGCTCCAAAGGTTTTCTCCTACGCATTATGGTTTGTTGCCTTTTTCCGTCTGCTTGTACCCGTTTCCTTTGAAAGCGTTTTGAGCATATTGCCGTTCAACACCACGCCGCTTTCTACGGATATGCTTTATATTGAAACCCCTTATGTGGAAACGGGTATAAAAGCAATAGACAGCGTAATCAACCCTGTTGTAGCAACTGAGGTTTTCGGCTCTAACGCAAATGTATATCAGATATTTACCTTTTGGGGGAAGATTATATGGTTCATCGGCGTTTTTGCGTTTTGTCTGTATAGCATACGCTCATATTCCAAACTCAAAAAGAAATTACAGAGTGCCGTCCTTCTTCGGGATAATATTTATATTTCACAAGTAATCAGCACGCCCTTTGCGCTTGGATTGCGAAATCCAAAAATATACTTGCCGAGCAATTTGACTGACGCACAGGAATATGTAATTACCCACGAACAGACGCATCTCGCTCGGCGTGATAACCTTGCGAAGATATTAGGATATGTTGTTCTTATCCTGCATTGGTTTAACCCTCTTGTGTGGCTTGCGTTCAAGCTGTTCGTTACCGATATGGAAATGTCCTGCGATGAAAGCGTAATCAGAAATTCAAAGGAGGATATTCGCAAAGAATACAGCCGGTCGCTTTTAGAGCTTTCTATTGAAAAAAGCACACTTGGCATACCGATGGCGTTTGCCGAGGGAAATCCCAAAGAAAGGATAAAGAATGTTATGAAATCAAACACGAAAAAAATAATTGGATTTGCAGGTTTAGGGGCGGTAATTTTAATTGTGGTCATTGCAATATGCCTTATTCCTAACCGTCCGCAGTATGCGACGGCAAAGCAAACTATTACTGAAATCAACGCAATTGCAACTCCGTCTGCAACGCACGCCGAAATTAAAACTGCCGACGGGAACAAAACCATTACAGACAGCGCATATTTCAATGAACTGTTGACCTTTGTTGAAGGTATTGAGATCAACACGAAAGAAGTTAAGAGAGGCTCTTGGATTGACAGCGAGGAAAATAACAAGATTACATTTTACCGAGCAGACAATTCTATGGACTCCATAATCAGTTTCACTTCCGATTATTCTAAGATTTGGATTGAAACAAGCGCAACGATTTCTTTCACATATAGTGTCAAAGACCCAGCAGAAGTGCAAAAGGGACTTGCAGCTTTCCTTGGCAACAATAGCTAAGGCAATCTTGCGTTTGTGACTCGGAGGAAATATGCCTAATACAAAAAGAAAAATTTATACTATGCCCCGTCTGCGGCAACAAAACAAGAGTACAGATACGGGAGGATACAGAGCTAAAGAATTTTCCCCTGTTCTGTCCCAAGTGCCATAAGCAGACCTTGATAAATGCAAAGCAACTGAATATCACAAAAGCAGAAGTGCCAGACGCTAAGACGCAGAGCCGATGAACCTGTGAGATACCTCACAGCTCGTCGGCTCTTTTTTCATCAATAAATTTGGCAGCACAGCCCACCAAATAAAAAAAACGGTGCTTTGGTGGGCTGCTCTGTCACGCCCAAACAAAATTAGTGCAGCCCTCCAAGCCCGTTTAAGGTTTGGAGGGATTTTTTATGTGTTGGTCTAATATGACCGCAACGCTGCTCATCAGAAGCAGCGGATACATATAGAGTGTCACGCAGGAACGAGGATAGTCTGTTAAAAAAATCCTCGCCTGTTCGTGGCACTTTTATGGTTTTCAAATAGAGATTTCATTTCTATGCCGTAGGTATAGTTATGCTTATTGCCGCAGAGGTCTTTATACCTTTGCGGCTTTTTGTTTGTCTTGCTTCTCTTTGATACAGGACAAGCCCGTATCTGGCGTTGGCTGCCGCAGTCCGCCTGCCAATCTGAGTTTTCAAAAAATTCAGATTGGAGGAAACAGTATGGCGTACAACAAAGCCAGAGAAGAAAAGAAATGGCGGCTCTGGAAAGAAGCCGAGGAAAAACAGCTACGGAGTTTAGGGGTCAGCGAAAGCGACATAGAAACGCTCCGTGTTCACGATTGGGCGATTTTTAATTCCGACAGGCGTTACTATCAGCGTATGCAAGAAACAGGTACATACCTTGAAGAAGTCGCAACGGATATGACACAGCCCGAAATAAAAACGGTTGAGGACTTTCTGGATAACATCGAAAATCAGCAGCTCTATCAAGTGCTGATTAAGGTGGACAGGCTTACTCTGCGTATCGCTTTTATGAAGGTACAGGGATATTCTACCCGTGAAATTGCATCGTATCTGCGTATCACGGAGAAAGCCGTTTACAGGCGATTGGATAGGCTCAAAGAAAAAATCCAAAAAATTTTTGAGTAGAGGGGAAAATTGAGCGTTCCCACGGGCTACAGGGTGAGAGGACAAAACCTCTCGCCCTGTTTTCCTTTGTGTGGCGAAAACGGGATTGCTCTTTGAAAACCGAATACCCATTCGCCAAATACCTTCTCTTTGTGATTGTGATGAGCATAAGCGTGTCGAGAGGTACGCCATAACCTGCTGTAAAGCAGAGAGCGATAACTACCTACTCAAAATATCGGGCAGCTCCCGATTTCGCCATAACCCACAAAGAGGACAATGATACTCCCGTCCAGTCACAGTCCGAGCGTGATAAAACCGTCGCAGGCAATGAGGGCGGCTCTGTCAGAACGACAGTTGGGGTGAAACTCCCGTGGCGTCAGTTCGCTGCTGACCGTTTGGCGACTTCCCAATAGCATTTCGGGGTGTCGAGGACAAATTGAAATGCTTTCTCATAGCAGCCAGACGCAAGGCGGTCAAAAGAACAGAGATATTGTTTATGCTCTCCCGACCTTAAATACTTCCTTGTGTTTGGCTGCCTACATAGGCAGAAAACCTCTGCCTAAATCATATTGGGAGGTCAAACATAATGGAATTGACTATCAAGCGTGGCGACATTTATTATGCAGAGCTAAACCCCGTTATCGGCTCTGAACAGGGCGGCACAAGACCCGTACTTATCATTTCCAACGATATAGGCAACAAGCATAGCCCTACGGTCATTATCGCCCCTATCACAAGTCGGGTACACACAAAAGCAAAAATACCTACGCACACCTTAATTAAAGACTTCGACGGTCTGGATAAGAACTCAATTATATTGTTTGAACAAATCCGCACCATAGACAAGCAACGCCTGCGAGAGTACTTAGGAACTCTTGACAGGCGTTTTATTCATTGCGCAGACAAAGCCCTTGCCATCAGCATCGGGCTTGCAAAAAAGGATTAGCTCTCTCGTTATACGGTACAAGCGGTAGCTCATATACATTAGAAACGAGGGAGGTGTTGCGGCTGTTGCATAGAGAATTTGTTTATGTTGGCGACCCTGTTCCAGAATTAAACGAGCAGGAACACGCTGCGTTCCTTATGAATATCCATAAGTCGATACTCCTTTCTTTGGAGAAAAGAAAGCTGCTGACACATTCTCAGCGGGAACGCTGTTTGGTCGAGCTTGAAAAGCAATATAGTAGGGAGCAAAAAAGCAGACGCCGAGCATAACGCTTGGCGTTTTTACATAGCCGAGTGAAAAAACAAATTTGCACATTCGACACCGCACACTCTTTTTTCTATAATTAAATACAGTAACAAAGTTTACTGAGAAAGGAGCTTCGCTATGATAAATAGATATGAACGCCTAAACCAAGAGCTGAAGATGGTTGAAACAAAAAGAAAGGTAGCCGCATACTGCCGTGTTTCAACGGACAATGAAGACCAAGCCAATTCGTTTGAAAGCCAGCAGCGGTATTTCAGGCAGTATATTGAGCGTAACCCCAATTGGGAGCTATATGAGATTTTTGCCGATGAGGGCATTTCTGGCACGAACACAAAGAAGCGCAAAGAGTTTAACCGTATGATTGCGTGCGCCAAGAACGGCGACTTTGATTTGATTATCACCAAGGAGATTTCCCGTTTTGCGAGAAACACCCTTGATAGTATCTATTACACCCGTGAATTGAAAAAGCACGGCGTCGGTGTTATATTTATGAATGACAATATCAACACATTAGACGGCGATGCAGAGCTTCGTCTGGCGATTATGTCCTCTATTGCACAGGAAGAAAGCCGCAAGACTTCCGAGCGTGTGAAGTGGGGTCAAAAACGCCAGATGGAACAAGGCGTTGTGTTTGGCAGAAGTATGTTGGGCTACGATGTCGAGGGCGGCAAAATGACTATCAACGAGGAAGGCGCAAAGGTTGTACGCCTTATCTTCCATAAGTTTGTCAATGAGGGCAAAGGAACGCACGTCATCGCCCGTGAGCTTCGTGAGGAAGGTATCAGCCCTATGCGGGTCAAGGAATGGAGCAACACGGTTATTCTGCGAGTGATACGCAATGAGAAATACTGCGGCGACTTGGTGCAGAAAAAGACCTATACGCCCGACTTCCTATCTCACGAAAAGAAGTACAACCGTGGGCAAGAGGAATTTGTTATCATTAAAGACCATCACGAGCCGATTATCTCCCGTGAGTTATTCGATGAAGCAAACCGCATTTTAGATGCAAAGTCACTTTCGCAGGAGGGCAAGGCAAAGCACTCTAACCGCTATCCGTTCTCTGGCAAAATCAAATGCGGCTGCTGCGGCTCAAGCTATGTGGCAAGGTATAAAACCAGAAAAGACGGCAGCCGATATAAGGCGTGGCGCTGCAACGAAGCCGCAAAGCACGGAAGCCCCCATATCGACAAGGCAGGAAATCAAGTCGGCTGTACGGGCTTGTCTATCCGCAATGAGGATGCGACCCACATTATGTATCTCGTAACCAAGAGCCTTAAATACAACAGAAACAAAATCATAAATAACCTAACTGCCGTTATTCAATCTATCATTGCTATGGATACGGCGGGTACGGATGTCCTAAAGCTGCAAGAGCAGATTAAGAAGATTGAGGGCAAACGGGCTAATCTGATTGACCTGTATATGTCCAATCTAATCAACAAGGATGAATTTACCGCCACCCGTGCAAGCTGCGATGCGGAAATCGAGGAGCTTCAATCTATCATTGAAAGCGTGGATAAACAACGGGAAATGATAGAGCAGCAACAGCAACTCCTAAAGGAGATTGAGGACGCAATCAAAGAGATTGTCAGCGGCGTGGAGTACGAAGATGAGTTCTATAAGCACATTTTAGACAAGATGGTAGTTCAAGATAAGGACAACATAGATGTATATCTGAATTTGCTTCCTATGAAGTGGAGCTATACGGTTGCAAAAGCATCAAAAAAAGCCGTAGCCTCTGAATGGAACATTTCAGAGGCTTCTCTACCGATATCCGTCAGCAGGCCGCGCTGCTCGTCAAACGGCATGGAATAGCGCTGGGACAGATACCGAAGCGCCGCGCCAAGCTCGCCGTTCGGGCCGCCGTACTGCGAGATGATGATGCTCGCGAGCTTCGGGTTCGTGTTTTTGATCCGCACCGGATACTGCAGCTTCTTTTCATAGACAAACATCGTCAGCCCTCCCCGTCGTTTGCAGCGTACTGCCACGGCCACGGGCCGCGCAGCCAGTCATAACCGGACTCGCCCACGGCGCTGCGCTGGACGATGGGGCCGTTCTCGGCCTCCCAGGCGGCTGCCGCCTGCGCATAAAGCCCAGAATAGGAGCGGAACAGCTCCGCCGCTCTGGCATCGCCGGGATGCGTGTCGAGGTATTCGCCAAGCTCCACCACGGCGAAGCCCAGCGCCTGCAGGTCGCGCTGCAGCGTACCGCTTAGCTCGCCACTGTTCTCCTGTCCGCGCAGCGGAAGGTCCAGCCCCGGAAACAGGGTACCGCGCACGGCCCCGACCGCCGCTGCATAGACGGGCGGATCATCCCTCTGGAACGGGACAAAGGGATTTGCCAGCGGCGCGCAGGCCGGAAGCATGCCGCAGGCGGCATCCTGCTGCTCCTTGCGCTCCGGCTGCGGCGCTTCCTGCGCGGCCTCCTGCCGCGCCTCGCGGAGCGCCGCCTCGATCATAGGTTGCGTTCTGAATTCCAAATATGATTCCTCCTTTATTTCGCGCTCATCCCATGGTATGCCGCGCTCGTTCGGCACGTTCCTACACTTTGGGCAACACCGCATAATTCACCTTCGGCCTTCGCCGGACTTTTTTCGCCGAATGCTCTTGCTGAATTGTGCGGTGCCGCCCCGAATGTTGACAAATCAATAAGTTTGTGCTATACTCTGCAGGCAAGTTGATAAATCAACATATCGAAATGGAGGAACACCATGGTAGAACGCTATGGGGTCTTTACGCAGCGCATCGCGCGCATCAGCCGCTGCATCCGCCGCCTGAAGGCGGAGGAAATGGCGCGCTTCGGTCTGAAGGGCCCACATGTCTCGTGCCTGTACTATCTCGGGCTGGACGGCCCCCTGACGGCGGCGGAGCTTTCCGAGCGCTGCGATGAGGACAAGGCCGCCGTCTCACGGACACTGGAATTTCTGCTGCAAAACGGCTATGTGACCACGGAGGCCATATCGCGCCGCTATCGTAGTCCCCTGTATCTGACGGACCGTGGGCGCGAGATCTTCGCCGCCCTGCAGGCACGCATTGCCTCGATGGAGGACGCTGCCAGCATGGGCCTGACAGAGGAGCAGCGGAGCAAAATGTATGCCGCACTGGAATTGATCTGCGGCAATCTGGAACGGCTGTGCGCCGCAGAACAGGAGGATACCCTATGAAACCCGTCCGCATTCTTGTCGACTCGACCGTCGATCTGCCGGAGCGCTGCCGCGCACAGGTGCGCGCCGTTCCGCTGACGGTGCATTTTGGAGATGAAGAGCTTATTGATGGCGTTACCATCGACCGCAGGCGCTTTTATGAGCGGCTGATCGAGTCCGACGTGCTGCCCACGACGAGTCAGGCCACTCCGGCGGCCTTTGTCAAAGAATTTGAGGCCGTCCGGCAGGCCGGAGAGAGCGCCGTAGTCATCACCATCTCTGCCGAGCTGTCCGGGACCTATCAGAGCGCCTGCATTGCCGCGGCAGACTATGAGGATATCTATGTTGTTGACAGCCGCAGCGCCGCCATCGGATCCGGCATTCTGGCAGAGCTGGCGCTGGAATGGGCGGCGGACGGCATGGCCGCCGCCGAGCTTGCCGGGCTGCTGACGAAAAAGCGGGACGACATCTGCCTGCTCGGCCTGCTCGATACGCTGGAGTATCTCCGCCGCGGCGGGCGCATCTCACGCACGGCGGCGCTCGCGGGCGGGCTGCTCGGCATCAAGCCGGTCGTTACGCTGGAAAACGGGGCCGTGACCATGATCGGCAAGGCGCGCGGCTCGAAGCAGGGCAACAACCTGCTTGTGCAGAAGGTACGCGAGAGCGGCGGCATCGACTTTTCCCTGCCGATCCTGCTCGGCTACACCGGCCTGAGCGATGCCCTGCTGCAGAAATATGTGGCGGACAGCGCGGCGCTCTGGCGCGATCACTGCGGCTGTCTGGAGCAGACGCTGCTGTGCAGTGTGATCGGCACACATACGGGGCCGGGTGTCGTAGCGGTCGCGTTCTTCAAGAACGGTGTTTGAGCGCAGTCAAATTGTAACAAACTGACATGCTTTTATACAATTGACGTCAATACGGCGTATGTAAAATTTGAAACGTTTCATGCAGTTCGGTTTTGGGCAGGCTACATGGAATTATTTCAAAATATTTTGCAAAATCCTGTTTACAAACGGAACATAGTATGATATATTGAGCATGTAAGCAGGAATCATGGATTCTTCCACACAGAGCTGAATTTCCTGTTACAGGAATCGGCCGTTGGCAGGCGGCTGAAATTTAAAAAGAAAGTTGGGAAAGTTATGCCTCAGTTTGTACAGTCCGAACAGCAGCGTGAACTGATCAGTTCTCTCGTCCAGGAGCTTCCCGCCTACCGCAAGAAGATGCGGATGTCTCAGGCAGAGCTCGGTGATGCCGTCGGCAAGAGCCGTCAGAAGATCTCCGAGATGGAGCGCGGCTCTGCTCCCCTCGGTTGGGATACCTATCTGGCTATCCTCATGGTCCTGGGCGCTCATGGCGTTCTGGAGCCGCGTGGCCGTGATGCCGAGCGTCTTGCCGCTACCGGTCGCCTCATCGGTGGTCGCATCCGCTTCTGATTTCTGAAAACGGGATAGAACGCAAATGCATGTAAAGGTCCGCTGTTATGCCTGACAGCGGACCTTTTTGCAGCCTGAACGGGGCTGGCACCATTCGCAGCGAAAAAATTTTCGCATTCCTGTAAGATTTTCTCTCCGGCGCGGTCTTATTGGCAGAAAGGAGGTGGCGCCGTGTCAGAGCTTGCGGAGATCTACCGCATTTATTTTGATGATGTCTACCGCTATCTGCTTGCCCTTTCTCACGATGCCCAGCTTGCCGAAGAGCTGACGAGCGAAACATTCTGCCGCGCCATGCGCGCGCTTCCCGGCTTCCGCGGGGCCTGCGATATCCGCGTCTGGCTCTGCCAGATCGCGAAGAACTGCTTCTATACCGAGCAGAAGCGCATGGGCCGCATCGAGCTGCTGGATGACGGGAAAATGGAAGCACTCCCCGCTTCCGCCCCGAGTCTGGAGGAGCAGCTCACGGATCGGGACGATGCCGCCCGCATCCGGGCCGCGCTCCACAGCGCACCGGAGCCGTATAAGGAGGTCTTCCTCTGGCGGGCCCTCGGCGGTTTGAGCTTCAGGACCATTGGGCAGCTTTTCGGCAAATCGGAAAACTGGGCGTGCGTGACCTATCATCGCGCCAAAACCATCATCCGAAAAAACATGGAGGGATCAACATGAATCAGGAATGCAGCATTGTGCGGGACCTTCTCCCGCTGTATGCCGAGCGGCTTACGAGTCCGGAGACCGCTGCCTTTGTAGAAAAGCACCTGCGCACCTGCGCGGACTGCCGCGCCGCCCTGCAGGAGACACAGGCCCCGCCTGCCCTGCAGCCCGCTCCGGACGCCGCGCCCCTGCAGCATTTGCAGAAAAGGCTGGCGCGCAAGCGCCTGCAAATCATCGTGATGACGGCTCTGTTTGTCCTGACGGCCATGATATCCGCAGCCGGCATTTTGAATGCTCCGATCTATTTCCCCTATACGGACGATCTTGTGCAGGTGACGGAGGATGCGGGGGCGCTGGAGCTTACGTTCCGTGCTGATGTCGCCAACGTCTCGACGGAGCGCTTTGCCGATCCGGACGATCCGTTGCGCGAGATCTGCCTTGTGGAGGCCTGGTCGACGCTCTGGGAGCGCTGGTTCTCCGGCCCGCATACTCAGGCCGCCCGGCTCGAGGCGGAGGGCGGTAAGCCGCTCACCGTTCTCTATAGCGAAAACGACGGCACGGAGGCCGTTTATCTCGCGGGAAAGCCGATGGCCTCCGGCGGCATGATCGCCCTGCCGTCCCTGACGCTCAATTACTATGCCTTTGTAGCCCTGATCGTTCTGGCAGCCGTCATGCTCGTCCGTATTTTTGTCCGGAAGAAGCCGCGAGCCTGCGTCTGGACGGAGCGCGTGATCCTGCTGCCGGTCGCCTATCTGCTGGCGCACGTCACTCTTCTGGGGCTCACTGCCACGACCTATTCTCTGCCGCATGATTTTGTCTTTGTGTTCTGCGCGGCGCTGCTGCTGTACTGCGCGCTGCTGCTCCTGCACGGGCTGATCCGCGACGCGCTCGAGCGCAGAAAGCGCGCCTGATACCCGCTCAGCGGCGCTCAGGAAGCGCTGCTGCAGAAGTATCAAAATACAAATATGTAAAGGACCGCTGCGGCGACGCAGCGGTCCTCACAGACTGTCAAAAAACCTGCCCAGCCAAAAGTTTCGGAGGGAAGGATCGTGTGAAAGGAAACCGTCAGGGTGTCCTTTCACGTTCAATGACCCGCCGCAGCGGCAGAATTGCAAAATCATGATACAAAAATTGATTTTGCAATTCTGGAAGCAGCTTGGCGAAAAAGCCACGGAGGGACTATTTTGACAAGCTGAAAGGACCGCTGCGGCGACGCAGCGGTCCTGGCTTGTTTATTCGCGATAGCCCTTCATCATTTCCTGAAACAGCTCATACGTCGACGGCGGCGTATAGGTGATGGCGTTTGCACCTGCCTCAATGGTGCGCAGGATACTCTCGCCGGTCTTGCCGCCTGTTGCGATGATGGGCACGTCCGGCAGGGCCTTGCGGGCCTCCCGTACCAGCTCCGGCGTCTGCGCAGCGGCTGCGATGTTCAGAATGGAGGCTCCAGCCTCGATGCGCGCCTCGAAGTCCGTGTCGAATTTCGTCACGGTGATGACGGTCGGAATATCGATCACGCCGGAGACCGCGCGGAGATTCAGATTGTTGATCGGCGCATTGAGCACAACGCCCATCGCGCCCTGCGATTCGACGTCGCGCGCAAGCTGCACCGTGCGCAGGCCGCGCGTCGTGCCGCCGCCGACGCCGCAGAATACGGGGACATAGGAATATTTGATGATCGCGTCGCTGATGGCCTGCTGCGGTGTGAACGGATAGACGGCAAATACGGCATCCGCGTCACAGTTCCGGATAATGGCCAGATCGGTCGTGAATACGAAGCTCTTCAGCCTTCGGCCGTTGACGATGATGCCGCTTGCCTGATAGATCTCCTGCGGCATGCGCAGAATGTGGCGCAGGCGGCTGTCGATGTTGGGGGGCTGCTTTTCCATACAAGAGTCCTCCTGTCTCTTTTTTGCCAGTATACCACGAAATTATGAATACTTTGAGAACAAATCATTTCCGTTCTGCCTTACTCTGCTGCGGAAAGCGCACGGCGCAGAAAATCGCGGTAGGCTTCCGCCGCCGACGCCGGGAACACGATCTCCGCCCGGCCGCCGAAGCCTGCGAGCCAGCCGAGGAACGTCGGTGAAACGGAGATATCCGCCTGAAAGACAAAGTGGTCCGGCCCGTCCGGCACGAGCAGGCGGTCACGGCCGAAGCGGTCGAGCACAACGCCTGCCAGCGAGTTTTCAAACCGCAGCTTCATGCGGCACTGCTCCCCGCGGAACATGCCGAACACCTGCTGGGAATAGACGGCCGGGTCAAAGGAGCGCGTCTCGTCGTTGCTCTCGCGCGGGACGCCCGTCGCCGTGATCTCCGTCATCTTGTCTACGCGGTAGTGCGTCAGGCCGTGCGGCGCGCCGTAGGCCACGAGATAATAGTTCTCGTCCTCCCAGCACAGCGCGATGGGGCTTGCCTCATAGGTCTTCGGCCGGAAGCGGCGCCGGCCCTGCAGATCCCAGTCAAAATAGCGGAACGTGATGCGGCTGTTCCCGGCGATGGCCGCATGCAGCGTATCGACATTGCGGCAGACGTCCTCGCTGCCGCTTTTGGCGCGGCCGGTAACGACGACCTCGCGCCGCAGCAGCTCCGCTTCGTGCGCGCTCGAGAGGGCGGCGAGCTTGCGGATCAGGGCCATGGACTCCTTTTCGGAGAGGAACCGCGCCGCCTGCACGGCGTCGACGAGCAGCTTCAGCTCTGAAAGGGCGAAATCACGCTCCGGCACATAATAGCCGCCGTTTTTGCCGCTGACCTTGCGAATTTCCATGCCGTAATCGCGCAGGGTGTCCAGATCATCATAGACGCTTTTGCGCTCCGCACGGATGCCCTCGCCCTCCAGCGCCGCAAGGATCTGCTGCATGGACACCGGGTGCAGCTCGTCCGTATGGCTGCGCAGATAATCGCGAAGGATGAGGAGCTTCAGCTTCTGCCGTTCCGATTTTGCCATGGTACTCTCACCTCTGCTGCCAACATACCACACCGGCGCCATAAATTGCAAGCCCCGTTTTGGGAAATGGAAAAAAATTTCCCGCAGGACTTCTCTGCTTGACGATTCCGCCGCTTCGTGGTATCCTAGAATAGAATATCATGACACGAGGATACGCTATGAAGCTGAATCGCAATGAAAAATATGTCAAATGGGGTCTCACGGCCTTTCTTGTGATTGTCGCCGCCGGACTGTTCTGGCTCGTTTTCTCCAACCTGCGCGGCTTTTATGATCTGATCGTCGAATTCCTCAACATCATCGCCGCTCTGCTCTACGGCTGCCTGTTTGCCTATCTGATGAATCCCGTTATGAAGGTCACGCAGCGGATCATGGACAGGCTGCTTGCCAAACGGAACCTCAGCGATCGGATGGCCGCGCGCATCAGCAAGATCACGGGGATCTGCGCTGCCGTGCTGGTGTTCTGCCTTGCGGTCTATGCACTCATCGCTCTTATCGTGCCGAACCTGATCGCAAGCATCGAGGAGCTGCTGCAGCCCGAAAAGCTCGAAAGCTATTATGCGACCATCAGCAAGTGGTTCCGCGGCATTTTCACGAACAGTGACATCCAGTCCTTCCTGGAAAAGACCGTCGGCGACCCGCTGGAGATGGTCATCGGCTGGCTGAAGAAGCTCGATTACAGCGTGATCGTCACGAGCCTGACGAGCTCGGTCTACAGCGTTGTGATGGTCATCTTCAATATCCTGCTCGGCATCGTCGCGGCCGTATATATCCTGATCTTTAAGGAAGAGCTCTGTGCGCAGGCCAAGAAGGTCACCGTGGCGGTCTTCAGTCGCCAGCATGCCGATCGCCTGCTGGAGCTGGCCCGCCGGACGAACAGCATCTTCGGCGGCTATGTTATGGGCAAGATCATCGACGCCGTGCTCGTCGGCGTCATCACCTACTTCGGCGTGCTGTTCATGGGCATGCCCTATGCGGCGCTCATCGGCACGATCGTCGGCGTGACGAACATCATTCCCTTCTTTGGCCCCTTCCTCGGCGCGGTGCCCTCGGCCCTGCTCCTGATGATCGACAAGCCCGTCAACGCCCTGTATTTCTGCATTTTCATTCTCATTCTGCAGCAGGTCGACGGCAACATCATCGAAAACCGCATTCTGGGTGAAAAGCTCGGCATTTCGGACTTCTGGGTGCTCGTTGCCATTCTGGTCTTCGGTGGTATCTTCGGCTTTGCCGGGATGCTTCTTGGCGTGCCGGTCTTTGCCGTGCTCTACACCGTCATCGGTGACCGCGTCAACAAGCGCCTTGCCCGTAAGCGCCATCCCCTGCAGACGAGCCTGTACTATACGATCCGCACCGTGGACGACCTGCCGCCCGTGACGGAGCCGAGCTACACGAGCGCTGCCGAGGAGCCTGCCTACGAAACACAGATCGACCCGGACGACGATATGGAGATCGACGATCCGGATTATGACGATATCCCCGGCTGAGCCGGAAAGGAGGAATCCATGGACGCATTTTTTGCCTCTGCCGCCGAATACTTTCAGGGAAGCGGCTCCGGCTTTGTCTCGGTGTTCTGCACCGTGTGGCGCTACCTTGCGCCGGTGCTGGCCGTGCTGCTGCTGTGGCGCTGTGCCCGGCCGCTGCTGAAATTCCGGCGGGAGCCGGAGACGTGGGCATGGCTCGTCATGCCGGACGGCAATCAGCTCCCTCTGACACACTGGGAGAATATCCTCGGCCGCGCGAAGGGCTGCGACATCGTCGTGGACTTCCCGACCGTTTCGCGCACGCACGCTGTCCTGACGCGCTATGATGATGGCAGCTGGTCCATTACAGATATCGGCTCACGCGGCGCAGTCACGCTCAACGGCGAGCCGGTCCAGATGGCTGCCGTAAACTACGGCGATACCATCTCGCTCGGCGGCGTGGACATGGTGCTTGCACCCGTCACGCAGTCCGAGCTCGAGGAGCAGCTTGCCAGCCGCACGCGCCCGGCCCATCAGTCCTCCCCTGCGCTGACCCTGTTCCTGCTGACGGTCTTCCAGCTTCTGACAACGCTGCAGCTCTGGATGGGTGCGGAGGCCGAAACAGCCCAAACGATCGTGCTGAGCTTCCTTGGCCTACTGGTCATGGGGTGGCTGCTGTTTGCCGTGCTGCGCATGATGCGCCGCAGCGGCTACGAGGTGGAAACGCTGGCCTTTTTCCTCAGTACGCTCGGCTTTGCCGTCATCGCCTCGGATAACCCAGCCAATCTTACAAAGCAGCTCATCTGCCTGCTCGGCGGCATCGTGATCTATCTTATCATCGGCTGGTCGCTGCGCGACCTGTCCCGCGCGAAGAAATTTCGCTATCTGGCCGCCGTCGGCGGCATGCTCCTGCTGCTCGTCAATCTGGTGTTCGGGCAGGAGAACAACGGCGCGCGCAACTGGATCTCGCTTGGCGGCATCTCGTTCCAGCCGTCCGAGCTGGTCAAGCTCTGCTTCCTCTATGTCGGCGCATCCACGATGGACCGCATCGTAACGAAACGGAACCTGTTCCTGTTCATTGTCTATTCCGCCGCCATCTGCGGCTGCCTTGCCCTGATGAACGACTTCGGCACGGCGCTCATCTTCTTCGTCGCGTTCCTCGTCATCGCCTTCCTGCGTTCCGGCAGCTTCGCCACGGTCACGCTGGCCTGCGCGGCCACGGGCTTTGCAGGCGTTCTGGCCGTTCGCTTCCGGCCGCATATCCTGCGCCGCTTTGCAACATGGGGCCATGCGTGGGAATATGCCTCTGCGGGCGGCTACCAGCAGACGCGCGCGATGATGTGCATCGCCTCCGGCGGTCTGTTCGGCCTCGGTGCGGGCAACGGGTGGCTCAAATATGTCTTTGCGGCGGATACGGACCTTGTCTTCGCCTTCCTGTGTGAGGAATGGGGCCTGATCATCGGCCTGTGCGCCGTTGCGGTCGTCGTGATCCTTGCGGTGTTCACCGTTCGCTCGGCCAAGGTCGGCCGCAGCAGCTTCTATACCATTGCCGCCTGTGCCGCCGTGGCTATTCTGACCATCCAGACCATCCTGAACGTGTTCGGCACGATGGACCTGCTCCCGCTGACCGGCGTGACGTTCCCGTTCCTTTCCAACGGCGGCTCGAGCATGCTGGCTTCGTGGGGCCTGATCGCCTTCCTCAAGGCGGCGGACACGCGCCAGAACGCCAGCTTCGCGGTCCGCACCGCAAAGGCAGAGGAGGTGGAGCCGCTTGAATAAGCTTGCAAAACGCGCGTGGTTCGCACTTGCGCTGGCGGGTGTGCTTTTGCTCGGCATGGGCGTGATCGTGGTGCGTTACTTCATCGATTCGCCGGACTGGGTCACGTTCCAGAACAGCCCCCATGTCTATACGGACGGCGTTATGAACAGCGGCAAGATCGTCGACCGCGGCGGCACCGTCGTGCTCGATGCCACGAACGGCAAGTCCTATGCCGACAGTGCCTCGCTGCGCCGCAGCATGCTGCACCTGCTGGGCGACCGGGAGGGCAATATCACGCCTTTCCTGCTGCAGGAATACGGCTCGGAGCTTGTCGGATTCGACCGCATCAACGGCACCTATTCCACCGGCAAGCGCGAGGGTCAAATGGCGTTGACCGTAAGCGCAGATGTGCAGCGCACGGCGCTGGCCGCGCTGGACGGCCGCAAGGGAACCGTCGGCGTCTATAACTACAAGACGGGCGAAATTCTCTGCGCCGTCTCCTCCCCAACCTACGATCCGGACGATGTGCCGGATGTGGAGGGCAATCCCGAGACCTATGAGGGCGTGTATGTCAACCGCTTCCTGCATGCCACCTATACGCCCGGATCCGTCTTCAAGCTCGTTACGGCTGCGGCCGCGCTCGACGAGATCCCGGATATCCTCTCCCGCACGTTCACCTGCGAAGGCAGCGCCGTCATCGGCGGCGAGACGATCCAGTGCAACGGCGTGCACGGCACACTGAATTTTGAGGAAGCGCTGGCCCACTCCTGCAACGTCGTTTTCGGCGAGATCGCAGCGGAGCTCGGCCCAAAGACGCTGATGCGCTATGCCGAGCAGGTCGGCGTCACGCGCCGCTACAGCTTTGACGGTACGACGACGGCCGCCGGGAGCTTCGATGTCTCCAATGCGGCGGAATCCGAGCTGGCATGGGCCGGCATCGGCCAGTATACGGACCAGATCAATCCCTGTCAGTATATGACCTATATGGGCGCGATCGCAAACGGCGGCTCCGCCGCGGAGCCGTACCTTGTGAAAGAGGTCACCTACGGCGACTCCGTCAAGTACAAGGCCTCCACAAGCTCCACCGGGCGGCTGCTTGACAGCGCGACGGCCGGCCGCCTTGCGGACATGATGCACAATGCCGTCGTCAACGTCTACGGCGAGTGGAACTTCGCCGGACTATACGCAGGCGGAAAGTCCGGCACGGCGGAAAACGGCGGCGGAAAGGCTGCCAACGCCGTCTTTGCAGGCTTCCTGCAGGACAGCGACTATCCCCTCGCCTTCATCGTCGTGGTCGAGGAGGGCGGCGGCGGCGCGTCGGTCTGCACGCCGATTCTCAGCCAGGTGCTCAGCGCCTGTGTGGTCGCCATGGACGCCGATTAAAAAAATTGCTCCGCAGGATGGGTAGATTCCTATCCTGCGGATTTTTTATACATTTTCGTTCATCCGGCGGGACAGCTCACCGAGGTGCTTGGAAAGATAGATGAGCTCCGGCGAGAGCTTCGTCAGCTTCCCGTTCTCCACGACGTAATTTTCGATCGTCACGGCGGAGAGGTCCATCATCCGCCGCAGCTCGTTCTGGATGTAGTGCATCTGCACGCAGTGCGGCGAGCGGTCGACCGTCGCAAAGCGCAGCGTGCGGATCTTGCCGGTGTAGAGCATGGCGCTGATCTTCGTGATGGCCATGTTGATATGCGTCTGCTCAAGGCACAGTTCGAATACATGGCCGGCTTCCGCGCACAGCTGCGCAAAGCCCTCCGGCTCCATGTCCGGCAGGCAGCTGCCGACGATCAGCACTGATTCGCCGACGTCATAGACGTTTGTTTTCATTAGCTCTTTCATGATTTTCTCTCTCCCTTAATCCAAAACATCAAACAGCGCGCCGTCCAGCATCAGCACATCGTCCATAGGGATGTCCGCTCCGTCCAGAAGGCGGATGCGGCGTGCAATGAGATCGATCTGCTTCACGATTCCGCTGACGGTCTCGTAGGCTCCGCCGGATTTTCGTTCGTCCGGCCGGAACCGCGTCAGGCGGATCTCAGGGCGCTCGTCCAGATGCTCCGCCAGCAGACGGAAACGCCGGTCCAGCGCGGCCAGCTCCGCCTCGGCCGGGACGATCCGCTCCTGCGTGAGGCGCGCGTTTTCCCGGATGGCTGCATCATAGCCGGTCAGGGCAGCAAACGGCGCAAACTGCGCAGCGCGGTCGGCCATTGGCATGGGCGGGTGCTTTTTGGAGATATGGTGCGGCAGGTGCAGGATCGCGTCATATTTTCCGGTCATGTATTCCTCCTCATGCCTTGTGCCCGCCGATCCTGGCGTTTCGCTCGCGGGCCGTTGCGCCCTCCTCCAGACTCATGCCCTTGAGAATGGCATTTTTGCCGAATTTCTTCTTGATGGCCAGCGTCGTCTCCTGCAGCTTCTTTTCGCGCGCCAGCGCCGCCTGCTCCGCCTCGCGCCGGGCGTCCTCGGTGGCAAGATCGGTGAACAGGTCCAGCTGCTCCATCTCCTCCGGCTGCGCCTCGTCCTCCGGGACGATGTGCGCAGCGACGAGATACATGCGCCGGACGAGCAGTGCGCCGTCTACGATGCGGTCAAACAGGGCGGAGGCCGCTTCCATGATCCTCCGTGTGGAGGACGACGGTGCGTCGAGCTTCTGCGCGCCATGCGCGGCCTTCGGCACGCGCCGCCCGTAGCGGTCCTGCTCCACCGGGCCGGAATAGGCTGCGCGGCGGGCGGGGGCCGTCAGATTTTCAATGTCATAGCCGACTGTCAGCACGACCTGGTCCGTCACGAGGCCCTTTTCCACCAGCTCCAGCGAGAGCTGATCCGCCATTTCCCGCAAAACGAGCCGGGCCTTTGCCGCCTCATAGGGGCAGCTCAGCACCTGACCGGAGCTCAGGCTGTTCTCGGACGGACGGTAGGCCTTGATGGCGGGGATCGTGCACGGCTCCCAGCCCCACGCGTGGTCGATAAGCAGCTCCGCATTCTTGCCGAACAGGCGGTAGAGCAGCTCCTCATTCTGCTCGGAGCAAAGCGCGACGTCCCCCATCGTGAACATGCCGTGCGCCTCGAGCCTGCGGGCGATGCCGCGGCCGACGCGCCAAAAGTCTGTCAGCGGCCGGTGCGTCCAGAGCTCCCTGCGGAATTTCGTTTCATCGAGCTCTGCGATGCGCACGCCGTTTTCATCAGCCGGAATGTGCTTTGCCACAATGTCCATGGCGACCTTGGCGAGGAAGAGATTCGTTCCGATGCCGGCCGTCGCCGTGATGCCGGTCGTTTCGAGCACGTCGCGGATGATGGTCTGCGCCAGCTCATGGGCGGTGCAGTCATAAGGATAGTCCGTCACATCGAGGAAGACCTCGTCGATGGAATAGACGACGATGTCCTCCGGTGCGATATATTTTCGGTAAATTTCGTAGATGCGCGTACTGTATTCCATATAATAGGCCATGCGCGGCGGTGCGATCACGAAATCCACCGCCAGCGCAGGGTCGCGCTGCAGCTCGGAAAACTGGTGTGAGCTGCCGGTCAGCGTTCTGCCCGGCGCGCGGGCCTGCCGCCAGGCATTGACCTCGCGGACGCGCTGCCGCACCTCGAACAGCCGCCCGCGGCCGGAGATGCCGTAGCTTTTGAGCGACGGCGTGACGGCAAGGCAGATCGTCTTGTCCGTCCGCGACTCATCCGCCACAACGAGATTCGTGTTCAGCGGGTCCAGCCCCCGCTCGCGGCATTCCACGGAGGCATAGAACGATTTGAGATCAATGGCAAGATAGGTGCGCTGCTTCATCGTTTCCTCCCCGTCGTTTTCTGCTATTTTACCATATCGGCAAAGAGATTACAACACCAGCACAAAGAGCCGTGGCGAAACGCCACGGCTCGATGCATACATTAAAGTTCAATTCTCCTCCAGCAGACCGAAGCCCGCCACGGCCGAGGCCGGGAGCGAGAAGACGATGGCGCCTGCGTCGCTGTCCGGGCCTGCCTTGCGCAGAATGGAGCGCATGATCTCGGCCTTCTGCTCCGCCACAGAGACAATAAGGATGACCTCCTTCTCCGCCGCGATGGAGATATTGTAGAATTTCGGGGCGCCCTTTGCACCGGTCCCCTTGCCGTGAAGGACCGTGCCGCCTCTGGCCCCGGCTGCGCGCGCCGCGTTCATCACGGCGTCCGTGCCGCCCTCGTTTGCAATGGCGACGATCAGCTCATAGGCGCAGCTCAGGTCCGGCGTGTATTTCGGGCTTCTCCCGCCGTTCAGATATGCCACCGTATTTCCTCCTCCCACACTTTTGATCGGCACGGCGATGACGATGCCGTGCCCCGGCACGCCGATGTGCAGCCGCCGTTTCTGCGCGGCGATCAGCGCTGCCGTCTTTTCCGCGTCGGCGATCGTCAGTACAACGCGGCGTTCATTTGATTCAATGCCGAGCAGGTCGAGCATGCTCTGCACGGCCGTCCCGCGCCCATGGAGCGTGACGGTCAGCGGCAGGCCGAGCCCTTCGCACAGGTCCGTGAGGATCTCGAGCCGCTCCGGCGCGATGATGGAGATCACATAATTCATGCCGCATCCTCCCAAAGCTCCACAATGTCGAAGTCGCCGTACTGCTCCGGCGCGGCGGCGGTACGCTTTGCGCGGCGCTCATAGACGAAGCCGACGGCCTGAATGGACAGCAGCGGCATCATGGCGACAAGGGCCACCACGCCGAAGGCGTCGCGCAGGATGTTGCCGCCGAGCGCGCTGCTTGCACCCATGACGAACTGGAGCATGAACGTCGCCGTCATCGGGCCAGAGGCCACGCCGCCGGAGTCGAAGGCGATGGCCGTGTAGATGTCCGGCACGAAGAACGACAGCGCCAGTGCAATGCCGTAGCCGGGCACGAGGAACCACAGAATGGAGATTCCCGTCAGCACGCGCAGCATGGATAGGCCCATGGCCAGCGCGATGGCGACAGAGAGGCTGCGCTGGATGACCTTGCCGGGGATCGCGCCCGCGCTGACGCTCTCGATCTGCTTTTCCAGCACGCCGACAGCGGGCTCGGCCGAGATGATGAACCAGCCGAGTACCATGGCGAGCGGAACGAGCAGCCAGCCGTGCACGGCCAACTCTGCGCCCAGCTCCGCGCCGAGCGGCGAAAAGCCGACGTTCACGCCGGTGAGGAACAGGACAAGACCAACGTAGGTATAGAGAATGCCGATGAGGATCTTGGCAAGGCTGCGGCCCGGCAGGCGCAGCAGCGTGACCTGAAACAGGAAGAAGATCGCCACGATCGGCAGCATGGAGATCGCCATTTCCTTGAGATAGAGCGGAATGGAGGCGAGGAATGCGCCGCCGATGGCAGTCGAGCTGCCGAATGAGGCCGAGCTGAGGTCGGCAACGGCGTCGCTGCCCTGATAGAAAAAGCCCAGGATCAGCACCGCGAGGATCGGCCCGACGGAGCACAGTGCCACAAGGCCGAAGCTGTCTGCCTCCGCGCGGCGGTCGCTTCGGATATTCGATACGCCGAGGCCCATGGCGAGGATGAACGGCACGGTCATTGGACCGGTCGTCACGCCGCCGGAGTCAAAGGCGATACCGAGAAAATCGGGGTCTGAAAAGGCGGCCAGCAGGAAGATGAGCGCATAGCAGCCGATCAGCAGCCAGCGCAGGTTCGCGCCCGTGACGATGCGCAGCATGCACACGGCCATAAACAGGCCGACGCCCACGCCGACCGTCAGCAGGAGCACTGTGCTGCTGATGTGCGGCACCGTTTCGGCCAGCACCTGCAGGTCCGGTTCGGCCACGGTGATGGCAAAGCCGAGCGCGAAGCTCACGCCGAGGATGAGCGGCAGATTCTTTGTGCGCGTCAGCGCCGTGCCGATCTTGGTGCCGATGGGCGTCATGGACTGCTCCGCGCCGAGCGAGAACAGGCCCATGCCGACGACCAGCATCACGCCGCCGATGAGAAAGCTCAGGAGCAGGTCCGGCTTCATCGGCGCGGCGGCCAGGCACAGCAGAACGACGATCAGAACGATCGGCAGCACACAGCGTGCCGATTCGGCGACCTTTTCTCGCACGGCAGAGCGGTCCTCCCGCCAGTCGATGGGTCTTTTCAAACGGTTCCTCCCTTCTCGAGCAGCTTGCGCTGCAGTCGGACATATTCCGCCGCCTCCTCCGGGCTGAGCGCCGACAGAAGGACGGAGACCTCATCCAGCACCGCGCCCAGCCGCTCCCGGATGCATGCAGCGCCGGCCTCCGTGAGGACGACGTCCACACGGCGCACATCGGCGGCATCCGGCGTGCGGACGATCCAGCCCTTGGCCTCCAGATGCTTCAGCAGGGCGGCGATGCGCGCGGAGCTGGCATACAGAGAGCGGCTCAGCTCGGACGGCCCTGCCGTTCCGCCGTGGCGCAGCAGGAAATGCAGGACAAAATATTCGCCGCCGGACATCTCGTCCAGCCCGCGGACGGCAGGAAGATGGTGCAGCGCCGTCCGGAACGACAGCAGCTCGGCTGCAAGTGCGGAATAGTCCATGGTCTTTGTTGGTTCTCCTTATATTGCTAACACTATTAGCAATATAATACCATACCAAACCCGAAAAGGCAAGCCTTTTTCACCGCTGCAGCGACATTTGACTTTCCTCTGCCCATATGGTATACTAGCAGAAAAGAACCGGAGAATATATCGGTGGAGGAGGCCTTCCATGAAAAAATGCTTGCTTGCCCTTGCGCTGCTTTTTGCTGTCCTGCTGAGCGGCTGCGCCATCGTGCAGACGACGGATCTGGCCGATTACGGCAATACCGGCGGCGAGACCTGGCACGGCAGCGCCGTTTTTGACCTGCTCTCCAACCTGACCTCTACCGGCGATGCGGACGGTACGCAGAGCGCTGCGCCGCCGCGCATGCAGGAGCTCTTCCCAATCTTCCCGCCCGATGCGCTGCTGCAGCGTGCGCAGGACCGGGATTACCACCACCTCTATCGCTATACGCTCCTGCAGGACGAGCTGTTCACGCGCCTGTCCTGCCGCTATTCCGCCGCGGACTATCAGGCGGAGGTCGACCGCCTCGCGGCGCTCGGCGCAACCTATGACACGACGCTCTTCCGCCTGCCCGCCTATATCTGGATGCTCCACGACACAGACAACTCCGAATATGTCCTGCTGGAGGAATCCACGCGGACGATCCACTACATTGCCTGCCAGACGGACGATCTGGCTGCCCTTGCCATGCCCGAGGGCTGGTATCCCGGCGAGTCGCTCCGGGCCGTCCGCATCGCGCCGCCCGAGGGAAAGGAGAATGCATCATGACCTGCCCGCAGTGCGGCACCGAGAATGCCGCTGACGCCCGCCTCTGCCGCCATTGCGGCGCAACGCTGCCGGAGGGCCCGCAGCCCGTTCCCCTGCGCCTGCAGCATGTGGCTGCATCCCGCCTGTGTCTGCTCACGGCGACGGTCTCCACGGCGGGCCTTGTCCTGTTCCTGTTGCTGACACTACTGTTCCCCGCCATGCAGCACGGCTTCCACGAGCTTGCCGCCTCTGTCGGCGTTCTCCTGCCGAAGGACGGCCGACTGTTCGGCGGCGCGGCGTTTTTCTTCTTTCTGCCGTCCGCTGCCCTGTGCGCCGGTCTGTGGCTGGCATGGCGCGCGGCGCGGAAGGAAGAGCCTGTTCCGCTGACGGCCTATCGCGCGTTTCGTGCGGCTGCCTGGATGGAATTCGTGCTACTGACGGTCCTGTGCCTGCCGCTGCACCTATATCTCTTCCCCTTCCACCTGCCGGACTTTGCGCGGTCGCGCGTGCTGAGCGGCTATATCGGTCTGCTGGTCATCTGGGCGATCAGTCTGGTGTATTTCTGCGTGAGCCGCCGCTTTCTGCGGGCTCTCGGTTGGCGCACCCTGCGCGAAAAGCAGGGCCCCGGTCCGTGCAGCGTGATGCTCGGCATCAATGTACTTCTTGCGCTTGCCATGGTGCTCGGCGCATTCTCCGGCCTTTTTTCGGAGAGCCTGTTCTCCGGCTTTTTCCCGCTGGCCTTCTTTGATGGCCTGTGCCGCGGCGGCGGGCGGCTGCTTGCCGTGCTGAGCCTGCTGGTGTGGGCGGCGATCCGGGTGCTGCTGGCTCTCCTGCTGCTCCGCCTGTGGCCGCTGCTGCAGAAGCCCGAAAAATGATTTGTCAAAATTGCGGTGTGAACGTTGTGTTTGCACCGCAATTTTTTCGCACGAAAACGGCATACTATATCCGAATCAAATGATCGGAGGAACGTTCATGGGAACGAATCACATGGGGCGGCAGAGCATCCGCTTTCCGCAGCCGCCGGTCGTGCGCGGCTTCGCCTCCGTCGCCGGGAAAAAGGAGCGCGAGGGGCCGCTTGGCGATCAGTTTACGGCAACGGTGCAGGACACGACATTCGGCGAAAAGAGCTGGGAGCGGGCCGAGCGCCGCATGCAGCAGATGACGCTGGAGCTGGCGCTGGAGAAGGCCGGGCTGACCGATGCGGATCTTGACGCGGCCTTTGCCGGGGACCTGCTGAATCAGTGCATCGGCTCGAGCTTCAGCCTGCGCAACCGCGGTGTGCCGACGCTGGGTCTTTACGGCGCGTGCTCGACGATGGCGGAGTCCCTGCTGCTTGCGGCTATGTCCGTCAGCGGGGGCTTCGCGCGCACGGCGCTGGCCATGACCTCGTCGCATTTTGCATCGTCGGAGCGGCAGTACCGCTTCCCGCTAGGCTATGGCGGGCAGCGCACGCCGACGTCGCAGTGGACGGTCACCGGCGCGGGCGCAGTCCTGCTCGGCGGCGGAGAACGCGGCATCCGCATCACGGCCGCCACGATCGGCAGCATCGTCGACCGCGGCATCTGCGATGCGAACAACATGGGGGCGGCCATGGCCCCGGCAGCCTTTGCGACGCTGCGGGCACATTTTGATGACCTGCACTGTGCGCCGGAGGACTATGACGCAATTATCACAGGTGACCTTGGAAAGCTCGGCAGCGAGCTGCTGCACGGACTTCTCGAGAAGGATGGCATCCGCGCAGACGTGCAGGACTGCGGCGTGATGATCTTCGATGCGCAGCGGCAGGACGTGCACTGCGGCGGCTCCGGCTGCGGGTGCAGCGCCTCCGTTCTGTGCGGGCCGCTGCTTTCCCGTATGGAGCGGGGCGAGCTGCGCCGCCTGCTGTTCTGCGGAACGGGCGCGCTGCTCTCTCCGCTGTCCACCCAGCAGGGCGAGTCGATCCCTGCCGTCTGCCACGCCGTCGTTCTGGAAAGGAGCTGACATGGACTATCTCAAAGCATTTCTGGTCGGCGGCCTGCTGTGCGTCATCGGTCAGATCCTCATCGACCGAACGAAGCTGACACCGGCGCGCATTCTGGTTGCCTATGTTGTAGCGGGCGTCCTGCTTGGTGCCGTCGGGCTGTATGACAAGCTCGTCGATTTTGCGGGCGCGGGCGCGACCGTTCCGCTGACGGGCTTCGGCAATACGCTGGCCCGCGGTGTCAAAAAGGCGGTGGACGAGGACGGCGCACTCGGCATCCTGACGGGAGGCCTGACTGCCTCTGCCGCGGGGATCACGGCGGCCGTGATCTTCGGCCTGCTTGCCAGTCTCATTTTCAAGCCGAAGGATAAATGAAGCCGCGGCGGTTATACTAATGCCGCGGCAAAACCGCGAAATCAAAATTCAGGAGGCTTTTCCACCATGGAAAACCGCAATCAGAACCAGAAGCAGAATCAGAAGCAAAACCAGCAGAATCAACAGCAGAGCCAGCAGCAGAATCAGAACGAGAACCGCCGCTAAGCAGCAAAATGCCGCCGAGCCCATTCGGGTTCGGCGGCAATGTAATTCTGCTTATTCCTTGATCGTGCCGTCTGCGTGGAACACCGGCAGCTTCTCAAGGTAGATGATGTCGTCGCGGTTCTGGGCGTCGCCCTCGGCGAGGATGGCCATACGGCCTGCGATGATGCCGCCCGCCTCTTCCACGAGCTTCTCAACAGCGGCGAGGGACTCACCGGTGGAGATAACGTCGTCGACGATGAGGATGCGCTTGCCGCGCATGAGCTCGGCATCGGCCTTGTCGAGATAAAGATGCTGCTCCTTGGCCGTCGTGATGGAGTTGACCTTCACATCGAACACGCCGGACATATAGAGCTTCGGCGCCTTGCGCGCGAGGAAATATTTGTTCTGGCCGCTCTGACGGGCCATCTCATAGATCAGGGGGATCCCCTTGGCCTCGGCAGAGATCATATAGTCGTACTCCGGCGCCTTCTTCAGCAGCGCCTCAGCCGTCTTGACCGTCAGCTCGACGTCGCCGAAAATCACAAATGCACCAATATAGAGGTCGTCAGAAACTTTGCAGATCGGCAGATCCCGCTGGACCCCCGCAATTGTCATGGTATGATACATCGGACATTCTCCTTTTTACTTCCAATTGCTGCGCAACAGCACTTGAATATTATAGCGCGATTCCCGAATCTTGTCAATGCCGAGCCCTTCTTTGCAGAAAAAAAGTTGGGTTTTCCGGCGAATGGGCGGGAATTTTCGTGGAAAGCTATGCGCGAGGTGATAAAGCATGCAAAATGAGATCGAAATGCTCCGCTCCATCCGGCAGAGCACGGAAATGGGCTGCAGCGGCATCCGGGCCGTGCTGCCGGAGGCGCAGAATCCCGCCATGCAGAGCGCGCTGCGGAGCCAATGGAAGGAATATGACAGCATCTACGCCGAGGCGGACCGCCTGCTGCGCGAGCGCGGCGTGCGGTTAAGTGGCGTGAATCCGCTGGCAAAATACGGCTCCATGCTCACGGCGAAGCTGCGCGTCCGCAGTAGCCGGAACACGACGGCGAGAATCGCCGAGATGCTCGTGCAGGGCAATACGCGTGGCATGGTCAAGAGTATGCAGAACCTGCGCGCCATGGGCGTGCTGGACCCGAAGGTCTCGTCCCTGTCCACGCGGCTGCTGCAGACGGAGCAGGCCAATATCGAGGAAATGAAGCACTTTCTCTGAGCCGGCTCAGAGCGCGGAGACGGCCGCCTCCAGTGCGCGGATCATCTGTGCAAGCGGCATGGAGGCCACGCCCTGCGGGGCCTGCTCCGGCAGGAAGGGCACATGGATGAACCCGGCGCGGACCGGCGTTCCGGCATAGTGATGCAGGAGCGTGTACAGCAGGTCATTGCAGACATAGGTCCCGGCCGTGTAGGACACGGCGGCCGGGATGCCTTGCGCCTCGATGGCGGCTGTCATGGCACGCACCGGGACCGTTGCAAAGTAGGCGGTGGGGCCGCCGGGCACGACAGGCTCGTCCTGCGGCTGATTTCCAAGGTTGTCCGCTATGCGCGCGTGGCGCAGGTTGATGCCGACATATTCCGGCGTCACGGCGCTGCGCGTTCCCGCCTGCCCGATGCACAGGACCGCATCCGGGCGGCACTCCGCCGCGCAGGCGAGCGTTCTTGCAGCCGCAAGGCCGAAGACGGTCGGGATCTGCAGCTTCCGGAGCTGCCAGCCGCCGATCTGCTCCGGCAGGGCCTTCACGGCCTCCCATGCCGGGTTGATCGTCTCGCCGCCGAACGGCTCAAAGCCGGTGATCAGAAGCGTTTTCATGCGCGTTCCTCCAGCAGACACACGGCGTGGCAGGCGATGCCCTCGCCGCTGCCCGTAAAGCCGAGGCCTTCCTCGGTCGTCGCCTTGACATTGACGGCCTCTGTGCCGAGCAGGGCGCGCAGGCGCTCCTGCATGGCGGGAATATGGGGCCGGAGCTTCGGCCGCTGGCATAGGACGGTGATATCGGCGTTGCCGACGGCAAAGCCCGCCGCATGCACGCGGCGCACGACCTCCTCCAGCAGCAGAAGGCTCGAAATGCCCTTGTACTGCGGGTCGTTATCCGGGAACAGCAGGCCGATGTCGCCGAGACAGGCTGCGCCGAGCAGGGCGTCCATCAGAGCGTGCGTGAGCACGTCCGCATCGGAGTGACCGTCCAGCCCGCGCTCGAACGGAATTTCCACGCCGCCGAGGATGAGCTTGCGCCCCGGAACGAGGCGGTGTACATCATATCCATGTCCGATCCTCATGTCGTTCTCCCCTTCCAGATCGCCTCTGCGATGCGCAGATCGACCGGTGTTGTGATCTTCAAATTTTCGACATCGCCGGGCGTCAGGCGCACCGGCCTTCCGGCCGCCTCCATGGCGGAGCAGTCGTCCGTGAGCGGCAGCCCCTGCGCGATGGCCCAGCGGAGCACGGAGCGAATTTCCTCCGTCCGGAAGACCTGCGGCGTCTGGACGGCAAACAGCGTGCTGCGGTCCGGCGTTTCAAGCACAAGGCCGCTTTCGGCGCGCTTGATGGTGTCGTGAACAGGGACGGCTGGCGCTGCAGCCCCGCAGGAGACGGCAGCGGAAACAGCCTGCGCGATCACCTCATTCGTGACGAGCGGGCGCGCGCCGTCATGAATGGCGGCATAGGGCATGGCTGCCGCAGAAAGGCCGCACAGGACGGACTCCGCCCGCGTTTTCCCGCCTGGAACGACGGAAACGGGCTTGGAAAGTCCTTCGCACAGGGCCTGCACAGCCTCCAAGCGGTCTGCACGCGTAACAACGATCAGCTCTGTGATCTCGGGCGCAGATGCCAGCGCTTCGACTGTCCGGCGCAGGACGGGCACGCCGTCCAACGGTGCCAGGAGCTTGTCGATGCCCTGCATGCGCTGCGCGCTGCCGGCTGCGACGATAACGGCCGAGCAGCGGATATCTCCCCCGCTCACAGCGCCATCACCGTTTTCTTGAATTCCGCGCCTCTGACCATAAAGTTCTTGAAGCGGTCAAAGGCGGCGCTTGCCGGTGACAGCAGCACGATATCACCGGGCTTTGCCTGCTGCGCAGCGGCGTGAACGGCATCATAGAAATCCGGAATTTCGAGGATCTCCGGCGCATCCGGAACGGCGCGGGCCGCGGCTGCGATCTTCGGGCCGGTCGCGCCGGTGCAGACGAGGAGCCTGACGTGCGCTGCGATCTCCGGGCCGAGCACGTCATATGGAATGTGCTTGTCATAGCCGCCCGCGATAAGAATGACCTTCTCGGAGAAGCTGCGCAGGCCCGCGATGGTGCGGCTCGGGGACGAGGCAATGGAGTCGTTATAGAACTTTACGCCGTCCTTTTCGCGCACGAACTCGATGCGGTGCTCCACACCGCCGAAGTTTCGTGCGACATAGCGGATATCCTCATCCGAGGCCAGCCCTTCGACCGCGAGGATGGCTGCCATGTAGTTTTCCACATTGTGCAGGCCGGGAATTTTGATCTCCTCCTGCCGCACGACGGGTACGCCGTCGCGCCGGATCACGCCGTCCCGGAAGCTCGCACCGTGCGCAGGGACGGTCTGCCGCGAGAACATCCGGACCTCTCCGGCGGCTTCCGGTGCAAACCCGGCCGTGATGGTGTTGTCCGCGTTCAGGATGAGCACGTCCTGCGCGGTCTGCCGGGTGAAAATATGTTTTTTTGCGTCGATGTACTCCGCCATGTCGCTGTGTACGTCGAGATGGTTCGGCGCAAGGTTCGTCACGACGGCGATGTGGCAGCTGTGGCGAAGGTCCATAAGCTGGAACGAGCTCAGCTCCAGCACGACGAGGTCGTCCGGCGTCATGTGTTCCGCCTGATCGAGCAGCGGCGTACCGATATTGCCGCCGGTCCAGACGCGATAGCCTGCATGCTTCAGGATTTCGGAGATAAGCGTGCTTGTCGTCGTTTTGCCGTCTGAGCCGGTCACGCCGATGACCCTGCAGGGGCAGACCTCGAAAAAGGCCTCCATTTCCGAGGTAAACTGCGTCCCTGCGGTACGCAGCGCCTGCAGCTCCGGCTTTCCCGGGTGCAGTCCGGGTGTGCGGAAGGCCACATCGCCGGAGATGCCCGTCAGATAATCATCGCCGAGGTGCAGCTTCGCGCCGAGGCGCTCCAGCTCGAGCACCTCCGGGTCGAGCTTCTCCCGCGGCGTGCGGTCGCAGCCCGTGACGTCAATGCCAAACCGCAGCAGCAGGCGCACGAGCGGCCGGTTGCTTACACCGAGGCCAAGCACCAGCACGCGCTTCCCCTGCAGCCGGGTGAAATATTCCGTTACAGTCATGATCTATGTCCTTCTTTCCCCTGCGCCGCCCGGCGCAGGCGTTGAACTACTCCCATATTATATCCGCTGGGGATAAATTTTGCAATCCGTTTGACATTTCCGCCAAAATAAAGTAAAATAAACACGACTGGGACGGACAGCCGCGCATCTGCGCTGAAAAGCGCCCATGTGAGGAAAGTCCGGGCACCACAGGGCAAGGATAACGGGTAACGCCCGCCGAAGGCGACTTCAGGAAAAGTGCAACAGAGAAATACCGCCCCGCTCGCGGGGTAAGGGTGGAAAGGCGAGGTAAGAGCTCACCCGCCGCATGGGAACATTGCGGCGCTGTAAACTCTATCCGGTGCAACACCGTGGAGGAAGCATATGGCCTGCCCGGCCGCTTCCGAGGGGGTGGCTTGAGCGCAGCGGCAACGCTGCGTCGAGATAGATGGCTGTCGATCACAGAACCCGGCTTATAGTCCCAATCAAACATGAAAAAATGACGCCGAGAGGCGTCATTTTTTTGCCTGCCGGAAAATCATTCGATTTTCCGGCAAAGGATTGCAGTCCGCTGCGCGCACGATCGCCCGCCGGAGGCGGGCGATCCGCACACTGGCGGACTGAGCTGTATTTTCTCCGACGTACACGCCGCCGGAGAAAATGATTTCAATTGATTCGCCGCCTGCGGGCGGCGAACTCTGCGAGGCCGTTATACACCGCATATGCTGAGATGCTCCGGTGCATCATGGTCGATTCTCTCAGATCAGCGCGAAATGTGCCAGCGCATGGGCCACGCCCTCGTCGTCGCAGTCGTCCGTGACATAGTCAGAGGCGGCCTTCGTCTCCTCGAGCGCATTGCCCATGGCAACGCCAGTACCCACATAGCGGAGCATTTCATTGTCGTTTTCGGAATCGCCGAAGGCCATCAGCTCGTCCGGTATCCAACCGTTCGCCTCAGCCATGAAGCGCATCGCAGGCAGCTTGCCGCCCTCGGCCGGAATGATATCCTGCCCGTGGATGAACCACTGCGTCGAGCGTGCATGCGGCATGAACGACAGCGGGCCTTCGCGAACCTCCTGCGCCGTCAGAAACATGACGGCCTTGACGACCGGCTCCTGCAGCATGGTGTGCAGGTCGCAGCGCTTCGGGATCTCCGTATGGATCTCTGCCATAACGACCGGCACGCGGTCGTTGAAATGGTAATTGAAGCGCGAGCGCTGCTCGCTGACGAGCCACAGCGGGAGCGAACGCTCGTCACAGTAGTCCACAAGGGCGCGGACCTCGTCCGGGACCATTGCCACCGTGCGCAGCAGGTTCCAGCTGCCGTCATAGACGATCTGGCCGTTGTTGGTCAGATAGCCGTCAAACGTCATGCCGCGGAGCATCTCCTGCTCCTCCAGCTCGAAGCGGGAGCGGCCGGAGGCCACATAGACGCGGATGCCCTTCTCTCGCAGGGCGCGGATGGCCGCCTTTGTGGAATCCGGGCAGCGCTTGGTCTTCAGCGAGACCAGCGTGCCGTCGATATCAAAAAAAACTGCGCGGATCATCGTGTTCTCTCTTTCTGTGGCTTACAGGCAGGACAGCTCCAGCTTGCCGTCCTGCGCCTGCAGGCCGATCGCCGTGATGGGGTTCTCATAGCTGTCGATGAGCTTTTCGGCGACGACGTCCTCGATGTCCTTCTGGATGGTGCGGCGCAGGTTGCGCGCGCCGTAGGTCAGGGTATAGGACTTCTGTACGAGGTAGTCGATGACGCTCCCATCCCAACGGAGCGCCACGCCGTGCTCTTCAAGGGCAGTTTTCAGCTCACCGAGCATGATGGCGGCGATGCCGCGGAAGTTCTCCTCCGAGAGGCGGTTGAAGCAGATGATCTCGTCGACGCGGTTAAGAAATTCCGGGCGCAGGAATTCGGACAGGGCCTTCATGGCCTTGTCACGTCCCTGTTCGGTCGCCGTGCGGCCGAAGCCGACGGAGCCGCCCTGCCGGTCGGAGCCAGCGTTGGACGTCATGACGATGACGGTGTTTTCAAAATTCACGACGCGGCCCTGCGAATCGGTGATGCGGCCGTCATCCAGAATTTGAAGCAGAATATTCAGCACGTCCGGGTGAGCCTTTTCCAGCTCGTCGAACAGAATGACGGAATAGGGCTTGCGGCGGATCTTTTCCGTCAGCTGGCCCGCCTCGTCATAGCCGACATAGCCGGGGGGCGAGCCGATGAGCTTCGAGACGGAGTGGCGCTCCATGTATTCCGACATATCCAGCCGGATGAGCGAATCGACGGAGTCGAACAGCTCGTTTGCGAGGCACTTGACCAGCTCCGTCTTGCCGACACCGGTCGAGCCGACAAAGATGAACGAAACGGGGTGCTTCTTCACGGCGATGCCGACGCGGTTGCGGCGGATGGCGGCGGCAACGGCATGGACGGCCTCGTCCTGTCCGATGATGTGCTGCTTCAGCCGGTCCTCGAGCTCGCGCAGCTGGGCATATTCCTGCGCGCGAATTTTACTGGCGGGAATTTTCGTCCAAAGCTCGATGATGCGCGCAAGGTTCTCCATGGTCAGGACGGGCGCGGGCTTCGCCTCCAGCTCGGCGATCTCGGCGTCGAGGCGGCAGACGTTGCTGCGCAGCTTGGCCAGACGCTCGAAATTGTCCTGCTGTTCCGTGTCCTCCGTCAGCATCTTGATCTCAAGCTGGTAGTCGTCGCGCTCCTTGCGCTTTTCGGCCAGATCGGAGATCTCCTTGCTGTGCAGGTTCAGATCGGAGCAAGCCTCATCAAGCAGGTCGATGGCCTTGTCCGGCAGGAAGCGGTCCGTGATATAGCGCTCGGAGAGCACGACGGCCTGCCGCGCCATTTCGGGCGGGATGGTCACGCCGTGGAACACTTCATAGTAATGCGCCACGCCGCGCAGGATGGCGACGGCCTCCTCCAGCGACGGCTCATTGACTGTGACGGGCTGGAAGCGGCGCTCGAGCGCGGAGTCCTTTTCGATGTATTTGCGGTATTCGGCAAACGTCGTTGCGCCGATGACCTGAATTTCGCCGCGCGACAGCGCAGGCTTCAGAATATTGGCGGCGTTCATGGAGCCTTCGGCATCGCCCGCGCCGACAAGGTTGTGAACCTCATCGATGACAAGAATGATGTTGCCGCAGGCCTTGATCTCGGCGATGAGGCTCTTCATGCGGCTCTCGAACTGGCCACGGAACTGCGTTCCGGCGACGAGCGACGTCAGGTCGAGCAGATAGACCTCTTTGTCGCGCAGCTTGAACGGGACATCGCCCGCGACGATGCGCTGCGCCAGACCCTCGGCGATGGCCGTCTTGCCGACGCCCGGCTCACCGATGAGGCAGGGATTGTTCTTCTGACGGCGGTTGAGGATCTGCACCACACGCTCCGTTTCGACCTCGCGGCCGACGACCTTGTCCAGCTCACCGGCGCGGGCACGGCCCGTGAGGCTCAGACAGTAAGTGTCGAGGAACTTGTGCTTCTTCACCTTGGGCTTTTCCGTCTTGCCGTTCTGCGTCTCCTTCGGCTCCTCGCGCGGGGCGACCTCGCCCTGATTGCCGAACAGGCGGTTCATGTGCGGGAATGTCGCCGTGCGGCTGCCGATGTCGTCCTCGTCGGTCTCGTCCGGCTCCGGCTGCATCATGGCCATCATCTCGCCGTTGAGATTGTCCAGATCCTCATCCGTGATGCCCATGCGCTCGACGATGTCGTCGACCTGCTTGATCTTCAGCTCGCGGGCGCACTTCAGGCATAGGCCCTCGTTCGTGCTCACGCCGTTTTCGACCTTCGTAATAAAAATCACAGCGATGTTCTTCTTGCATCGGCTGCAGATGGTAGGTTTCATAAGCTCACTCCTCCCGGAAGCAGTCGTGCCTCCGTAAAAGTCCCGCCTTGCGGGCGTTTTCCTGCTTACGGCAGGAACAGGCTTGCCGTTCCGGTACCGGCCAGCAGGGCCGTTCCGTCCGAACGGGCAAGAATGCAGACGGCCGTGCCGTCCTGCTCCGTCTGGGCGACGGGCTCCAGCGCGCTCGTGTAGAGCAGCGCTTTTTCAGCCGTCAGAATGCCGACATAGCTGCCGCAGGCCGAAAGGCTGACCGGCATGAAGCTCAGCGACAACTGCGCCAGAACGCTGCCGTCCGGCTGCAGCGTGATGAGCTCTGCGCGGCTGGAGGTCTCATAGGGATCGACCAGCACGGTCACAAAGCCGTCTCCGCCGAAGTGATAGTCGGCGATGCGGCCGTTCTCCGCGACATAAGCGCCGCGCTCCGTGCCGTCTGCCGCAAAGAACCGGACCCTGTCCTCCGAAACGGCGCAGACGACGCTGTCTGTCACGAAGGCGATATCATAGGGCATCTCCGAGCCGAGTGCGCACTCGGCGGCAATTTCCTCGCTGTCCGTGCGATAGAGCTGCAGCGAGGCAGAAAATGTGATGTCCGCCTGCCCGAGCGCGACCGCCGCTGCATGGCTGCCGTCCGGCGAGACGGCGCAGGCGCTGAGATAATGCGACTTTGTGCTGCGCTTATACAGCAGGCTGCCGTTCGGGTCATAGACCTGCAGCAGCGAGCGGCCGCTGTCCCCTGCCGTCAGCATGGCGCTGTAGCCGCCGGAGGACAGGTCGGCATCAAAGATCGTCTGTTCCGGGGTCTGCGAAAAGACGGCGCTGCCGCTCTTGTCCAGAACGGTCAGGTAGTTCCCGCCCGCGTCATAGCACAGCAGGCGGTCCTGCCCTGTGCAGATGACGGGAGCGGTCATGGCATGCTGCTCGGAGCCGAGCTGCTTGCCCTCCTCGGAAAACAGGGTCACGCTGCTTCCAGTGGCAACGCCGAGGCCACCGTTCAGCTGGCCATAGGCCGTGCTGCCAAGGGTTTCAAAGCTGACGGAGCCGTAGTTTTCCCCGTTTTTCCCAAGATAGCGCAGCGAGCGCTTCAGCCCGTCGAGCACATGGGTCTTCGTCAGCAGGAAGCCTGCGAGAAGCGCCAGAACGATCAGCACAGCCAGCAGATAGAGCGGCCAGCGGCGGCGCGGCTTCTGCGGCTCGGGATCCGGGAGCGGCTTGATATGGTCAGGCATCGAACGTCACCTCCCCGTCGTCATACCAAAGGTGCGTCATGTACAGGCCGCCGGGCGGCACGGTCGGTCCGGCGGCGGTGCGGTTGCCGCTATCCAGAATGCGGGCGATGTCCTGCGGGCGGATTTTTCCCTCCGCAGCGTAGACGACCGTTCCGGTCATGGCGCGCACCATATTGTAGAGAAAACCGTTTGCGCACACGCGCAGGAGGATCAGCTCTCCCCTGCGCTCCACGTCAAAATAATACACCGTGCGGACCGTGGACTTCACGTCCGTTCCGACGGAGCGGACGGCAGCGAAATCATGCGTTCCGACGAACTGCGCGGCGGCCTCCTGCATGACGGCTTCGTCCAGATGCTTGGGATAGAACCATGCCCGGTTCACAAAGAACGGGTCGCGGATGCGGGAATTATAAATCTGATAGGTATATTCCTTCCGCACGCAGGAGCCGATGGCGTTGAAGCCCAGCGGGACCTCCCGCGCGCCGGTCACGACGATGTCGGCGGGCAGATGCGTGTTGAGCGCATAGGCCACGCGGTCGACGGGGATGCGGGACTCCGTGCGGAAATTGGCCACATAGGTGCGCGCGTGGACCCCGGCGTCCGTCCGGCCGCAGCCGGTCATATGCACCGGATGGCCGACGACATCCGCCGCGGCCTCCTCCAGCGTCTGCGCGACGGAGCAGGCGTTTTTCTGCACCTGCCAGCCGTGATAGGCCGTTCCGTCATATTTCAGAAAGAGTGCGAGATTCCGCATGCTTCCTCCCAGCCGTTACAGTCCATAGCTCCGCAGGACGATGACGCCGGCCAGCACGGCAGCGCCGAGCGCAAACGTCAGAATATCGCGAAGCTGAAAGCGGAGCTGCTTCAGCTTCGTGCGGCCGGAGCCGCCGCGGTAGCAGCGGCACTCCATGGCCGTGGCCAGCTCGTCGGCGCGCCGGAATGCGCTGATGAACAGCGGTACAAGGATCGGCACGAGGGCCTTGGCACGGTGGAACAGATTTCCCGTTTCAAAATCCGCGCCGCGGGCCTTCTGGGCCGAAATGATCTTATCCGTCTCCTCGATGAGCGTCGGGATGAAGCGCAGGGCAATGCTCATCATGAGAGCCAGCTCGTGCACCGGGAAATGGATGGCCTTCAGCGGCGAGAGCAGGGATTCCAGGCCGTCTGTCAGCGCGATGGGAGACGTCGTGTAGGTCAGAAGGAACGTGCCCGTCACGAGCATGACGATGCGCAGCACCAGGAAGCCCGCGTTGACAAGGCCCTCCCTCGTGATCTTGAAGATCCAGAACTGCACCAGCACATCGCCCTTGGTATAAAATACGTTGATGATAGCGGTAAAAATGATGATAAACAGCAGCGGCTTCAGGCCCTTGAACAGTGCGCGCGGACGAATGCGTGACAGCGCGACTGTGGTGACAAGAAACGCGAGCATGACTGCGTAGGAAACGACCCACTTCGCCAGGAACAGCGCCACGATGTAGACGATGACCATCAGCAGCTTCGTGCGCGGGTCGAGCCGGTGGACGACGGTGTCGCCGGGAAAATACTGGCCGAGCGTGATGTCTTTAAGCATGGGCACGGCCCTCCAGCAGCGCGCGGAGCTGCGGCACAGCCTGCTCCACGGTAAAGGTCGTCGGGTCAACGTCCACGCCCAGCTCCCGCAGGCGCAGGAACAGCGCCGTGACCTGCGGCACGGACAGGCCGATCTCTGCCAGACGCGCCGCATGGGAGAACACCTCGCGCGGCGTGCCGGACATCTCGATCGTTCCCTCGTTCAGGACGAGCATACGGTCGGCCAGCTGCGCGACCTCATCCATGGAATGCGTGACCATGAGGATGGTGGCGTGCGTCGCCTTCTGATAGTCACGAATATTGCCGAGAATGCTGGTGCAGCCTGCGGGGTCCAGCCCGGCTGTCGGCTCGTCAAAAATGACAACCTCCGGCTCCATGGCGATGACGCCCGCAATGGCGACGCGGCGCTTCTGCCCGCCGGAGAGGTCGAACGGCGACTTTTCCAGCAGGGACTCGTCCACGCCCGCGAATCCGGCCGCGCGCAGCACGCGCGTACGGATCTCCTCTTCACTCAGGCCCATGTTCTTCGGACCGAACGCGATATCGCGGTAAACGGTTTCTTCAAACAGCTGATACTCCGGATACTGGAACACCAGCCCGACACGGAAGCGGCTCTCCCGGGTCGTTTTCTTGTCCTGCCAGATGTTCGTCCCGTCCAGCAGGATCTCGCCGGACGTCGGGCGCAGCAGGCCGTTCAGATGCTGGATGAGCGTCGATTTGCCGGAGCCGGTGTGCCCGATGATGCCGAGGAACTCCCCCTTTTCCACGGAGAAGCTCATGTGCTTGACGGCATCGTGCTGAAACGGCGTTCCGGCGCTGTAGGTATGCGAGAGGTCTCTGACCTCGATGGTTGCGGCCAATGGTCTTTCCTCCAAATCGTTTGTCAGGTCTTCGCCCCGATCGCGGCAAGAAGTACCTGCGCACATTCCTCCGTGGAAAGCGCGTCGAGCGGCAGGTCAAAGCCCGCCTGATTCAGCGCATAGAGCACCTTCGTCGTCGCCGGTACGGTCAGGCCTACGGATTCCAGCAGTTCGACCTGCGGGAAGACCTCCTTCGGTGTTCCGTCCGCGAGAATGCGCCCCGCGTCCATAACGATCACGCGCTGGGCGCGGATCGCTTCGGTCATATGATGGGTGATGAGCACCACGGTGATGCCCATTTCCCGGTTCAGGCGCTCGATGGTCGAAATGACCTCCTCGCGCCCGTGGGGGTCGAGCATGGCGGTCGGCTCATCGAGTACGATGCAGCGCGGCCGCATGGCGATGACTCCCGCAATGGCCACGCGCTGCTTCTGCCCGCCGGAGAGCAGGTGCGGCGCGTGCAGACGGTAGTCATACATCCCGACGAGCTTCAGTGCCTCGTCCACGCGTCTGCGGATTTCCTCCGAGGGAACGCCGAGGTTCTCCGGCGCAAAGGCAACATCCTCTTCTACGACGTTGGCGACCATCTGATTATCGGGATTCTGGAACACCATGCCGACCGTGCGGCGGATGTCGACCAAAAGAGACTCGTCGGACGTGTCCATGCCGAATACATGCACACTGCCGCCCTCCGGCAGGAGGACCGCGTTAAAATGCTTGGCCAGCGTGGATTTTCCGCAGCCGTTGTGGCCGAGGACGGCGACAAAGCTGCCCTCCTCGATGGATAAATTTAGATCGTCAAAAACCGTGACGCCGCCGCTTTCGCTCTGGGCGTCATAGGAGAACTTCAAATGTTCTGTCCGGATGGCCTCGGTCATGCTCTGCCCTCTCTTGTCCAGCGCCCTGTTGCGCCGCACGGGAGCACAAGGCCGGAATCGGTCACGGGAAGGCCAAGCTCATCCGAGACCGTCCCGCCGCCGAAGCGCGGCGTTACCACGCTGTCGAGGAGGCATGTCAGAACGGACGGCGCGAGGCCTGTCGTGTAGGAATTGATGATGAAAAACAGCGGATCGTCCGACAGCACGCCGGAGACGAGCTTCAGGAACGGGAAAAGGTCCTTTTCAAGCTTCCAGATCTCGCCGGACGGGCCGCGCCCGTAGGACGGCGGGTCCATGATGACGGCGTCGTAGCGGCGGCCGCGCTTGATCTCGCGCTCGACGAACTTGGCGCAGTCGTCGATGATCCAGCGGATGGGTGCGCCGGACAGACCGGAGGCAGCCGCATTTTCGCGGGCCCATGCGACCATGCCCTTTGCGGCGTCCACATGGCAGACGGATGCGCCTGCCGCAGCGGCTGCGAGTGTCGCGCCTCCGGTGTAGGCAAACAGGTTCAGCACGCTGACGGGCCGCCCCGCGCGGCGGATCTGGTCATCGATAAAATCCCAGTTTGCCGCCTGCTCCGGAAACACGCCCGTATGCTTGAAGTTCATGGGCTTGACCTGGAACGTCAGCTCGCGGTAGCGGATGCACCAGTGCTCCGGCAGATGGTGCGCGGACCAGTGCCCGCCGCCAGTGCTCGAGCGGGCGTAGCGCGCGTCAAAGCGCTTCCAGCGCGGATCCTGACGCGGCGTGCTCCAGATGACCTGCGGGTCCGGCCGCACGAGATAGAAGCTGCCCCAGCGCTCGAGCTTTTCTCCGTCGGAGGTATCGAGCACCTCATAATCCTTCCATTGATCGGCTTTCCACATGGGCTTTCAGCTCCTGTCTGTCTTTTTGCGGGCTGCGGGCATCGGTGTGCGTGCGGGCGTGGGCGGCTCAGTCGATTCCGTCGGTTCCGTCGGCTCCGTCGGGAGCGTCGGATCGGTCGGGCCCTCCGTCGGCTCGGTCGGCTTAACGGATTCAGCAGTGTGGATGGTGCAGACCTGCTCCTTATCCTCGGGATTGTAGACGAAGTCTGCATCCTTGTTGACTTTCCAATTCTTATTATAAATCAGCTTGCCGACTTCTTCAACCGTATTTCCATCGGCCTTTTCACAGTATTCGTTGGCAATTTTGCCGCTTTCCTTGCAGATTTTGACCATAGTATGGCAGGTGCACTCCTTTGTGGGCGCATCTTCATAGAACAGACGCACCGTCACAACGCGGTTGCTGCCATTCTCGCGCACGTCCTTCTTGCAGGCCTCGATGGGCTTGCCGCCGCAGTCAGCGCAGACAGAATAGTAGCCGACATTCTCGGGCTGCGAGAATGAGGCGGACTCCAGCCCTTCGTGCAGCGGACGCATGACCTGATTCCACATGGAAATGGCGGGGTTCGTCCAGTCACCGTCGAGAATGATCTGCTCCGGCTCGTCATAACCGCACCAGACGACAGCCGTATAGTACGGCGTGTAGCCCGCAAACCAGCGTGTCTGGTTGTCGTTGGACGTACCGGTCTTACCGGCTACGGCGATGTTGTCCATGGCCGCGGCGGAGCCGGTACCGGCCAGCACGGCATTCTGCAGCATATAGTTGATATAGAAGTCGGCCTTCTCGCCGATGGCGGTGTGGCTCTCCTGTGCATTGTCGAGGATGACCTTTCCCTCGGGGTCAACGACCTTTGTGAACGTGCGGGCCTCGCGGAACGTGCCGCCGTTCGGGAAGGTGCCGTAGGCCTGCGTCATCTCGCGCACGGTGACGCCGCGCGTGAGCTGGCCGAGGCCGAGCGGAGCAAGGGCGATATCCGTATAGGAGTGGTCGCCGATCTGCAGCTCGTCCACGAGGGTCGTAAAGCCGAGCTTCTGCGTCAGGAACTGGTAGCTGTTCTCCACGCCGAGGTCATTGAGGACCTTGACGGAGATGGTGTTGAGCGAACGCGTCAGACCGCGCAGCACATTGCAAAGGCCGCTGTAGGATCGGGAGTCGTTCTGAGGCCAGTTGCGGTCTTCGTTCAGCGGAGAGTCCTCGTAGACCGTCGCGGGCGTAATGATCCCGGCGTCCAGCGCGGGCGCATAGACTGCCACAGGCTTGAATGACGAGCCCGCAGGCTGTTTGCTCTGCGTGGCGCGGTTGAGCGTCAGGCTGCCGCCCTTGTCGCCGACACCGCCCGCCATGGCGACGATGTCGCCGGTCTTGTTGTCCGTCACAACGATGGCGGACTGCAGCTGCTGAACGCTCACGGTCTTCGGCACGTTGTCAAGGTTCTCGTAGACCTTGTCCACAATAGCCTGGACCTCAGGATCGATCGTTGCATAGATCTTATAGCCGCCCGTCAGGAGCTTCTGCTCTGCGGCAAGCTCACTGTAGCCGTAGCGCTCCACAAGCGCATCAACGACATCGCGCCATACCGTATCGACAAAATAAGAGTAATAGTGGTTCTTGTCGACGGCGTTGTTCACCTCGCCGCACTGCGGGCAGAAATACTCGCCGTCCGTCTCCGTGTACTCCGCGCGCGTACCGGTGAAGCCGCAGCTCGCACAGGTGTATTCCTCCTCGTCATACGTTCCGTTGCGGAAGACCATTTCCTGATCGACGGCGGCCTGATAGGCCTCCTCCGTCTCAATATAGCCCTGATCGTACATTTCCTTCAGGATCGTGAGCTGACGCTCGCGGTTGTTCTCCTCGCGGATATAGGGATCGTAGAGCGAGGGATTGTTCGTGATAGCGATGAGGCTGGCGCACTCGGCCGTCGTCAGGTCGGAGACCTTCTTGCCAAAGTAGACGCGCGCCGCACTCTGGACACCGTAGCAGCCCTCACCGAGGTAGATCGTGTTGAGATACCACTCCATGATCTCGGACTTCGTATAGCGCTTTTCGACCTCCAGGGCGCGGAAGATCTCCTGTACCTTGCGGTCGACCGTGACCTCATCCTCCTGTGACAGGTTCTTGATGAGCTGCTGTGTGATAGTCGAGCCGCCGAACGATGAGCTGCCGCCCGCAAAGCCCTTCACGGCTGCCAGTGTGCGGATCCAGTCCACGCCCTTGTGCGTGGGGAAGCGCTTGTCCTCGATGGAAATGGCCGCGTGGACGAGGTCAAGGGGAATATCGTCATAGGAGACCCAGATACGGTTCTCTGTGCCATAAAGCTGCTGCAGCTCACGGTATTCCCCCGTCTTGGGGTCGGTATAATAGATGATCGAGGTCTGTGCCAGTGAAATATTGTCCAGCTCCAGCCCTTCGGCATATTCCTCGGCCTTCGGGATGATATCCAGCTCGACATAGCTCTTGAATTTCGACAGGAAGATCGAACCGGCGATCGCGGCGATGAGCGCAACGGTGCCGACGGCGATCAACAGCACAAGGATGATCTTGCCCAACACGTCGAGCACGGTCCGCGTGATGCGCCAGGCCAGATGCGGCTGCTTTTCCTGCTTCGGTTGTCTTGCCATGACAATTCCTCCGTTCTTCGGGAAGCGCCGCATCCTACGGACAGGCGCAAAAATCCATGATCCTTCATTCTCTATTTTTTAATTATATCATGCCTGTCAATCACTCCGGCACATTCCGAATGAAAATTTTCTGCGGCAGGATTTCTCTGCTTGTAGATACGCAACGAGACTTTTTACGGTGGCTGAAAGGGCAGAAAACGGATTTTCCGGCGGTTCGTCAGATTTCCACTTGATTTTCCCGGCAGCAGCGGTTAAAATAAAGCCAGACAGACAGGAGGTGCCCCATGGAGCAGCAATACGGAAGCGACTTTATTTCGATCACGGATGAGGACGGCAAGGAATACGAGCTGGAGATCCTCTCGACCATCGAATACCAGGGCGCGGAATATCTTGCCCTTGTCCCCGCAGAGGAGGACGAAGCGAGCGAGGAGCTCGAGGTCAGCATCCTGAAGTCCGTCACGGAGGACGGCGAGGACCTACTCGTTGCCGTGGAAGACGAAGATGAGCTGGCTGCCGTCTACGATCTGCTGATGCAGTCCCTCTATGAGGACGGAGAGGAAGCAGAAGACGAGGAAGAATGACCGCCCTTTCTCATAATTAAATAGTCATCAAGCAAGATCCCTGCTTGGTGCGTGATAGTTCCCTTTAAACCCACATCATTTTTTCGGGACGCCGGACGTTCGCTTCGGATTGCAGGCCTCCCGTCCTGGCTCTGACCGTGGATGGAAGTTGGAAGCAGCTAAGAATCGGAGAGGCGACCCACCTGCCCGTTTCGTGCAGGTTATAAACGGAGCTACACGGCCAAAGCGGGGATCTTGTGCGTCTTCCCAGCATTTCTCTGGCATTATCGCGCAGAGCGGTATCATTTTCTTAACGAGTTTGTTAAGAAACAGAAACTTTTTTCGTCAAATTTCCAGAATGCTCTTGCAACAAGCGCAAATCCTTAGTATAATAAGACCTGTTATTTTCCGGGGCGTGCGCCCCGCGATTCCCACGAATGAGAGGTAAACAGACTATGAGTGCATCCCGCGAGCGCAAAAAGCGCATGGTAGAGTCGGAGCAGGCCGCTCCGCAGCAGGCAAAGAAGACCAAGAAGAAGCTCTCTGAGGGCTGGATCTTTGCCATTATCGTCATTCTGATCCCCGTGATCGTTTTCGGCGTCATCTTCGGCGTGCAGGCATCCTGGCGCAATGCGACCGTTGTGTCTGTCGGCGATCATAAGGTCTCCACGACGGAATTCAACTATTTCTATCGCGGCGCACTGAATTCGATCTACAGCACCTACGGCAGCTACATCTCCCTGCTCGGCATCGACACGAGCACCCCGCTCGACGAACAGAGCTATGCCGGCAGCGACGAGTATGACACCTGGGCCGATTTCCTGGCGGACAGCGCCAAGACCTCTGCTGTGGATGCCTACACCGTCTATGACAAGGCCGTCGAGGCAGGCTTCTCCCTGAGCGACGACGACAAGGCCTCTATCGACAACGAGATCAACACCCTGAAGACCTATGCCGGCGTCTACAGCATGGATCTGGATGAGTACATCGAGGCCATGTTCGGCAAGGGCTGCAACGAGAAGAATTATCGCCACTATCTTGAGGTCTCCAAGCTGCACGACGCTTACATTGAGTCCCTGACCTATACGGAAGACGAGCGCAACGCCCGCTATGAGCAGGACACGACCGAGTTTGACACCGTCACCTATTACAGCTACGCCGTCAAGGCCTCCGATTTTGAGACGAAGTCCGACAGCAGCACTGATAGCACCGAGGCCACGACCTCCACGGAGCCGTCCGAGGAAGCCATTGCCGCCGCCCGTGAGGCTGCCAACGCCATGGTCTCCGATTTCAAGACCGATGACGAGAATGTCTCCGTCATGACGGAGCGCTCCAAGAGCGAGGTCACGTCCTCCATCTCCGAGGATGCCGCCAACTGGCTCTACACCGAGGCGAAGCCCGGCGAGGCGAAGCTCTTTGAGAAGGACAACACGTTCTATGTCCTCCAGCTCACGAGCATCAACGACAACAACTATCAGACCGTCAACGCCCTGCAGCTCTACATCGCGAAGGATGCTTCCGACAAGGAATACAAGGACGGCGAGAAGACCTCCGAGGAGCGTGTCTCCGAGCTTGAGGCTGCCCTGAAGGAGGATTCCTCCGAGGAGAAGTTCCGCGAGTACATCAAGACCTATGCGGACAACACGTCTTCCTACACCATCACGAACGGCGCGCACCGCAGCATCACGCCGGAAGTCGCCCGCACCTGGCTGTTCGATTCCAGCCGCAAGGCCGGCGACACGAAGGAATTCGTCGATGACAATGGCGGCACCTATGTATTCTTCTTCCAGGACTTCGCCGAGACCTACCGCGACCTGCTCGTCACGAACAAGCTGAAGACCGAGTGGTACGACGAGGTCACCTCTGCCGCGACCTACACCTATGATGCAGACGCCGCCAAGCACGCAAATCTCGGTCTGACGATCGCCAGCATCTACGGCAGCTCCTCCAGCAGCAACTAATACTGATTCCTGATTAAAACATTTCATCAGGAATCCCGTGTGCTACGCACACTCGCATCGTGCTGACGCACGCTGCGCCGTCTCATGCAGAATCTGACGCGCCCTCGGCGCTATAAAAAGCTTTTAAAGCTTTTTATCAGATTCTAGTATAAATGCACATAAAACCAGCCCGCAGCGGAAACACTTCCGTTGCGGGCTTTTTCTGTCCCGATTTGAATCATCCGGAGGGATCGCGAATGCGGAAACGAGGAACATGGCTTCGGGCCGGGCTGACCGGCGCGGCGGCCGGGGCAGTAAACGGTTTATTCGGCGCCGGGGGCGGCATGCTGCTGCTTCCCCTGCTCCATCGCCTGACCGATCTGCGGGAGCATGAGGCCTTTGCCTGCAGCGTCTGCACGATGCTGCCGCTGTCCGTCGTTTCTCTTGTTGTCTACTGGCTGCGCGGCGGTGAATTCCTGACTGCGGCCCTCCCCTATCTTGCGGGCGGCGCGCTGGGCGGCATCGCGGCAGGACTCATGCTGCGCCGCCTGTCCGCCGTGTGGCTGCACCGCGCGCTCGGCGCGCTGATCGTCTGGGGCGGACTGCGCCTCCTGCTGCGATGAATGCGTGGTGGGCCGCAGCTCTCGCAGGCGCAGTCTGCGGCCTGCTCTCCGGCCTCGGCATCGGCGGCGGCACGCTGCTCATGGTCTGGATGACCGGCGTTGCAGCCCTCCCGCAGCAGACCGCGCAGGGCATTAATCTGCTGTATTTTCTGCCGTCGGCTGCCTGCGCGCTGTTCTTTCATATTCGCAACAGGCTGATCCGCTGGGATATCGTGCTCCCGGCCGCATTGGGCGGCTGCGTGACTGCGGCGATCGCCGCATGGATCGCCACGGGGCTGGACGTCTCGCTGCTGCGCCGCCTGTTCGGCGGCTTCCTGCTGCTCACCGGCCTGCGCGAGCTGTTTTTCCGTCAGCAGCGCGATAAGAACGCCAGATAGCCCTCGAGGATCAGCGAGGCGGCGACGGCGTCGACGGTATTTTTGCGCTTTTTCCCGTGATAATTGCAGTCGCTCAGGATCTGGTGTGCTTCGACAGTCGTCCGCCGTTCGTCCCAGAGCACGACCTCCATGCCGCAGGCAACCTGGATCGTGGCGGCCATCTCGCGGTACAGCGCCGCGCGCGGGCCCTCCGTGCCGTCCATATTGCGCGGGAATCCCATCACGAGCCGCTCCGCGCCGCTCTCCTGCACAAGTGCGGCAATGGCTTCCGCTGTCTGCTGCGGGCGGCGGCTGTGGATGACGGTCGTGCGGCCGACGATGCTGCCGCTCGCATCGGAAATGGCGATCCCCGTCCGGGCATCGCCGTAGTCAATGGCAAGAACTCTCATGGTGCCTCCGTGGTTTTTTACTTTACCAACACTGCACAATTGCAGCTTCAGCCTACGCCGGATATTTTTCGCCGATCCATCGGCTTGAAAAGGTTGAGGGACACAAAGTACATCTGCGCCTTTCAAGTCTTGTCTCGACAAAAAATTTCTCGGAGTTCTCTTGCTGAATTATGCGGTGCTTTTCTTTCATTATAGCATGCTTTTACGTACAGGACAAGGGAAATCAACCTGGCTGGAAGTTTCTTTCGATTCCGCTTCAAATCAGCATTGGCTTTATCTTCAAACTATGCTAGAATAAGAGAAAAGGCGGCGCATCCCGCGCCGGACAAAGGAGGAACCCGCATGGCTTCCCTGCTCATTCGCGATCTTGACACCGTGGTCACCTGCGACGATGCGGACAGCGTGCTCCGGCACGTCGACCTGTACTGCGAGGACGGACGTATCCGTGCCATCAGCCCTGATCTTGCCGTTCAGGCCGACGAGGTGCTGGACGGCTCCCATCTGCTGTGCTATCCCGGCCTCATTAATACGCACCACCATCTTTATCAGCAGTTCTCGCGCAATCTGCCGGAGGTACAGAATCTTGAACTGTTCCCCTGGCTCAAGGCGCTCTATGAGATCTGGAAAAACCTCGATACCGAGGTCGTGCACGCTTCTTCGCTGACCGGCATGGGCGAGCTGATGAAAAACGGCTGCACGACCTGCTTCGATCACCACTATGTCTTCCCTGCCGGGTGCGGTGATCTGCTCGGCGCGCAGTTTGCGGCGGCCGACGAGCTCGGCATGCGCATGGTCGCCTCGCGCGGCAGCATGGACCTGTCCGTGAAGGACGGCGGCCTGCCGCCCGACAGCGTCGTGCAGAGCGTGGGCGCCATTCTGGAGGACAGCGCCGCGCTGATCGAGCGCTGGCACGATCCGTCCTATGGCTCCATGCGGCAGATCGCGCTGGCTCCGTGCTCGCCGTTCTCCGTTTCGCGCGAGCTGCTGCTGCAGAGTGCGAAGCTGGCGCGGCAGTATCATGTCCGCCTGCACACACACCTTGCCGAGACGAAGGACGAGGAGCGCTACACCCTTGACCGTTATGGCCTGCGTCCCCTCGCCTATCTCGAGTCGCTCGGCTGGGTCGGCCCGGACGTCTGGTTCGCGCACGGCATCCACTTTACGGACGCGGAGCTCGACCTTCTCGCAGAGACCGGAACGGGCGTGGCGCACTGCCCCGTTTCCAACATGAAGCTCTCCTCCGGCGTGGCGCGCATCCCCGAGATGCTGCAGCGCGGCATCCACGTCGGCCTTGCCGTCGACGGCTCGGCCTCACAGGACGGCTCCGATCTGCTAGAGGAGATCCGCATCTGCTATCTACTCCATCGCCTGCATTCCTCTGCCGCTGCGCCGAGTGGCTACGACGTGCTGAAGCTCGCCACGCGCGGCTCCGCCTCCCTGCTCGGGCGCGACGACATCGGCTGCCTTGCAGTCGGCAAGTGCGCGGACCTGTTCCTCGTCGATTCTCGGCGGCTGGAGCTTGTCGGCGCATGCTATGATCCCAAAAACGTCTTCGGCACGGTCGGCCTGCGCGCCCCGGTGGACTATACTGTGGTGAACGGCCGCATTACCGTCGCACACGGCAAACTGACCGGTGTCGATGAGGCAAAAACGGCCGAAAACGCCCGGCGCGTATGCGACCGCTACCTCGGCAAAAACTGATCCCGAAACAAACGCTCCCCTCCCGGAAATGCGGGAAGGGAGCGATTTTTATACGGACAGCTCTGTCCAGAAATCCAGACTGCGGAAAAACAGCGTCAAGGCCAGCAGATCGGCGCTGCCGCCGGGGCTGAGGTTGCGGCGCGTCATTTCGGCGTCCAGTGCCGTGAGCTCGGCCTCCCACTGCGCCTGTGGGAGCCGGAGAATGCGCTCCGCTTCATTTTGCGCAAAGGCCAGACCGGCCTCTCCGCCGCGGTAGAGCAGGTTGCTGTCAGACAGATGCGCCATGCTCCACAGCAGTACACCGAGAGGCGGCTGGCTGCGCGTGGCCTGCAGCAGGGCCTGCAGCGAAGGAAAGCCATCCATGGCCTCCTCACGCGCGCCGGGGCGGCCGTAGCGCCGCCGGACCTGCGAGCCATGCGTTCCGACAGGCGGAGCCAGCGCTGCGGCATCGGCTGCGGCAAGCGAAAATACGGACTCCTGCGCGCCGCTCAGATGCCTGCCCATCGCCGCCAGCAGCAGCGAGAGCGCATACAGCGCGCCCTTGTGCGTGTTCACGCCGCCGGTCGCCTGCAGCATCTGTGCCTCTGCCTGTCGTCCTGCATTCTGCAGCTGCGCAGGTGCAGCGCCGTCCAGCCCGAGGCGGACCATCCGGCAAAACCACGGCCGGAGCGTCTCTGCGCTGCGGAGCATAAGTGTCAGATCCATATCCGTGTGTGCGCCATTCGTGCGTGCGTCGACAAGGCCGGGCTTCGGGGAAAGCGCCGCCTCCTCGCGAAGGGCATCCGCCGCAAGATCGCCGAGCGTTGTGCAGGCGAATTCTGCGAGCCTGCGGGTCGTCTCGGTGCAGATGGCATCCAGCCCATGCGCGCGGCTGCGGGAGCAGACCGCAACGGGTCCGCCGCAGACGAGGCAGCGGCGCATTTCCGGCCGCGAGAGCTTTTCTCCCGCGGCATCCAGCACATCCAGATCGTAGAGCCGCCCGACCTCCGTCGACTCCAGCTCCATGCAGACGTCCTTGAGCGCCTGCGCCGGGCGGTCATATACCAGCAGGGCCTCGCAGCCGGTAACGGCCTCCGTCAGGCAGCATGACACGGATCCGCCGAGGCGCTTTGTCAGAGCGGAGACGCCTGCCTGAAAGGCAAAGCGCGACAGCGGCGTATCCTTGACAGGCCCTGCCATATTCATTGTAAACGAAACGAGCGGCAGACCGTATTGCGCAAGCAGCCGCTGCTGCCGCCCGGCCCGGTTTTCACGGGCAAGGAGCACCTGCTCCAAAGAGACTTCGACAGGCTTCATAGGTCGTTTTCGGGACCAGCGTGCGCACGGCGGCGACATCGCCCTCCTGCAGGCGCGCGCGGACTGTGGTGGCAGAGATCGCGTTCAGACGCGGGATCTCCGTAACGTGGATGCCATAGGCGGGCAGAATGGCCTGCATACGGCGGTTATACTGCGCCGTGACGGCGCACGTCGGCTCCTGACCGACAAAGCGCTCCGTGATATGGAGCGCGGGCGCGATCGCGCTGCCGAACAGCGTCAGGTCGAGATCGCATTTTGCCTCCGGTGCGCGGGCCTGATCCTTGAGGAAATAGGCCGGGAACGTCGCGGGGCTGATGAGATAGTCGCCGCCGGGATAGGCCCGGACATTCGGCAGATCGGCAGTTCCCTCGCGCACCAGCCGTAGGCGCAGCTCCGGTGGGAACAGGCTGTCCGTGTCGCTGAGGACAAAGACAAGGACCTGCGCGCAGCGCGCGGCGGCATAGGCAATGAGATGCCGGTGCCCCAGTGTGAACGGGTTGGCATGGCAGACGATGCTACCGACCGGCCGCTCCGGCCCGACCGGGATGCCGGACAGAAAACGGCGCAGCCCGCCGCGGCCATGCTCCATCATCAGCATGTCCGCCGTCTGCGCCAGCGGCGTAAAGCCGAGCGAGCGGAACAGGCCGCTCTTTCCCGGCGCGGTAAACAGGAACGGGTGCGGCACGCCGTGGGCAGTTGCGTCCTGCAGCAGGGCCGAGACGACCTCGGCGCAGGCTCCGCCGCCCTCGGCCTCCGGCAAGACGGCGATCTGGCGCAGGACCTTGCCGCTGCGGGTGCCGCAGGCGAGGAGCGCACCGTCGTCTGCCAGCAGCAGCGCCGTGCACTCCCCCGCCTCCTCGAGCCGCAGCCCGGCCCCGGTCAGCAGGCGCGCATGGGCAGCCTGCAGACCGGGCGGGACAGCGGTGCAAAGCAGCAGATCAGGCATCCTCGTCGATCTGGCGGATGACGTCGATGATCGTATTGTCGCGATACATCACGACGCCGACGACGCGGTCCTTATAGCGGATCGGCTCCGGCACGCCGACGATCTTTTCAGCGCGCTGCTGGAGCTGCTCGATGGTAAAGACGTGCAGCCCGGCCTTCTCAAGCTTCTCCTTCACGTCGGGGCGGCGCGGATTGACGGCAATGCCCTGATCCGTCACGACGACGTCCACGGCGTCGCCGGGCGTGACGACCGTGTTGACGTGCTTCACGATGGTCGGGATACGGCCGCGCGTCAGCGGAGCGACAACGACGGACAGGCTCGCGCCCTCGGCCGTGTCGGGGTGGCCGCCGATAGCGCCGCGGATGACACCGTCCGATCCGGTCAGAACGTTGACATTGAAGTCCGTGTCGATCTCCAGCGCAGAGAGCACAACAAAGTCCAGCTGATCGACGGCGGAGTCCACGAGATAGCTCGCGTAATACGTTGCGCCGATCTGATGGTGGAAGTGGTTATTTTTCAAGGACTTGGCCGCATCGAGATCAAAGCTCTGCACGTCGAGGATGCGGTCGATGAGGCCCTCCTCGTGCATGGCCGTGATCTGGCCGGTGATGCCGCCGAGGGCGAACCGGCAGTGGATGCCGCGGTCGAGCATCTTCTGGCGGAGGAAACGCGCCGTGGCAAGCGAAGCACCGCCGGAGCCCATCTGCATGGAGAAGCCGTCATAGAGGTAGCCCGCCGCGTCGATGACATTGGCGGCATTGCGGGCGATGAGCAGCTCCTTCGGGTCCTTCGTGTAGCGCGTTGCGCCGGACATGATGCCCTTCGGGTCGCCGATGTCGTCCGTGACGACGACGTAGTCGACCTCGTCCTCCGGAATGGCCCAGGGGGCGTTCGGATAGGCGACGAGATGGTTCGTGATGATCACGACCTCGTCGGCATAGGCAGCGTCCGGGCGGGCGTAGCCCAGCGAGCCGCAGGCAATGCCCTCGTCGTCATCACGGCTGTAACCGTTGGCATTGCCGTAGGGGTCGCACGACGGCGCGCCGAGGAAGGCGACGTCGATGTGCAGCTCACCCGTGCGGATGGCAGAGGCGCGCCCGCCGTGAGAGCGGAACACGACCGGGCAATCCATCAGGCCGCGGGAGACGGCCTCCGCCAGCTCGCCGCGCATACCGGACGTTTCGATGTGCGTGATAACGCCGTTCTGAATGTGGCGGATGAGCGGAGCGTGAATGGCTGAAAGCGACGAAGCTGCAAGCTTAAGATCGTGGAAGCCCATTTCTGCAAGCTTATCGAGCACCATATTGACGATATGGTCGCCGTTGCGGAAATGGTGGTGGAAGCTGATGGTCATGCCGTCGCGCAGGCCCGTCAGGCGAATGGCATCCTCCAGCGAGGGGACGACCTTGTTCTGGTGGTGATAGCGGTCGGCAAACGTCTCGGTGACGCGCTTGCCCACGCCGTGATATTCTCCGTGGTGCGCGATCTCGTCCAGATGCGGAATTTGATGCAGGTCCGGCATGTCAAATCTCCTCCACTTCATCGATCTTGCTGCCCGCCTCATAGAGGTCGAGCAGGCGGCGCGCGCGGGTGACGACCGGCTTGTCGATCATCTTGCCCTTGAGGCTGGCGACGCCGCTGCCGCGGGCGTTGGCCTCCTCAATGGCGGCCATGATGAGGCGCGCTTTGTTCAGATCTTTCTCGCTGGGCATGAAGACGCGGTGCAGCGGCTCGATCTGCCGCGGGTTGATGACGGACTTGCCGTCGAAGCCGAGCTTCTTGATGAGCATTGCCTCGGCGAGGAAGCCCTCCTCGTTGTTGACGTCGGAATAGACGGTGTCCAGCGCGGCGATCCCGGCGGCGCGGGCCGCATTCAGGATCATGCACCGGGCAAACAGCAGCTCAATGCCGTCAGAGCGGGTCGTCTTCAGATCGGTGACGTAGTCCTCCGCACCGAGGGCGATGCCGATGAGACGGTTGCTGGCGCGGGCGATCTCGGCCGCGTTCAGAACGCCGTTTGCGCTCTCAATAGCTGCCATCATGCCGGTCGTGCCGACGGGGATGCCGGACTCGCGCTCGATGCGGGCGATCTCGCGCTCACAGTCGATCACGTCCTGTGCGGAGTCGGTCTTCGGCAGGCGGACGACCTGCACACCGGCGCGCACGACGGCCTCGAGGTCCTCGATGCCGAGGCCGCTCGAAAGATCGTTGATACGGACGACGGTCTCACGCGAGCCGAAATTCAGGGAGCGCAGCGCATTGTAGACGAGCAGACGCGCGGCGTCCTTCTCCGTGTAGGCCACGGAGTCCTCGAGGTCGAACATGATGCTGTCCGCGCCATAGATGTGCGCGTCGCGGATCATGCCGGGGTTATTGCCGGGAACGAACATCATACTGCGGCGCAGTCTGTCTTTGATATACATCACTTGACCTCCCAACGATACGCGGCAGAGCCGGCGCTGCGGAACAGCGCGGCCGTGACCCGCGCGCGGATGGTGCAGTCCAGTGCGCCCTTGTCCACGGCGGTCACGGCGGCGTTTTCCACGCCGTATTCCGTGAGCGTTTCCGTGATGACGCTGCGGATCTGTGCGCCGAATTGCTGCAGAACATTGCTGGTCAGATCGATCTGAATGCCGCCGGCCTCCGCCGGCTCCAGCGTGACCATGATGTCATTGGACTCCATGGTGCCCGCCGTGGCTGCTTTGCGCAAATCCATTGCATAACCCTCCTGCATGAGCCGGTCAGAGACTGGCTTCGAGATTGCCGCGGACGGCGGCGAGGAACGCTGCGGACGTTACGGCATGCGCCTGCACGCCCTCGTCCACGAGGCCGACCAGATCCTTCGTCATCGTGCCCTGATTCAGGGTCGTGAAGCAGGCCTGCTCGAGCTTGTCGGCAAACTGCTCCAGCTCCGTCAGGCCGTCGAGCTGGCCGCGCTTGCGCAGGGCGCCCGTCCAGGCGAAGATGGTCGCCATCGGGTTCGTGGAGGTCTCCTCGCCGCGCAGATGGCGGTAATAGTGCTTTGTCACGGTGCCGTGAGCGGCCTCATACTCCGTCGTGCCGTCCGGCGAGACAAGCACGGACGTCATCATGGCAAGGCTGCCGAAGGCCGTGGAGACCATGTCGCTCATGACGTCGCCGTCATAGTTCTTGCAGGCCCAGATGAAGCCGCCCTCGCTGCGGATGACGCGGGCAACGGCGTCGTCGATGAGGGTGTAGAAGTAGGTAATGCCGAGCTCCTCGAACTTCGCGCGGTAGTGCTCGAACTCCTCCTCAAAGACCTTCTTGAACTCGCCGTCATAGATCTTGGCGATGGTGTCCTTCGTGGAGAACCACAGATCCTGCTTCGTATCAATTGCATACTGGAAGCAGGAGCGCGCAAACGAGCGGATGCTCTTTTCCTTGTTGTGGGCGGCCTGCCAGACGGCGGGGCCGTCGACCTTCTGCACGAGAAGCTCCTTCTTCTCGCCGCTCTCGCCGACGAATGTCAGCGTGGCGGAGCCGGGCTCGGTCGTGTAGAGGTCGACCGACTTATACACGTCGCCATAGGCATGACGGGCGATGGTGATGGGCTTTTTCCAGTTCTTTACGACGGGATGGATGGTGTCGATGCAGATGGGCGTGCGGAACACGGTGCCGTCCAGAATGGAGCGGATCGTGCCGTTCGGGCTCTTCCACATTTCGGTGAGCTGCGGATACTCCACCATGCGCTGCTTGTTCGGCGTGATGGTGGCGCATTTGACGGCCACGCCGAGGCGGCGGGTGGCGTTGGCGGCCTCGACCGTCACCTGATCCTTCGTCTCGTTGCGGTGCAGCAGGCCGAGGTCATAATACTCGGTCTTCAGCTCCACAAAGGGCAGGATGAGTTCGTCCTTGATCATCTTCCAAAGGACACGGGTCATCTCGTCGCCGTCCATCTCCACCAGAGGGGTCGTCATTTTGATCTTTTCCACGCTGTTGCTCCTCCTGTCAGTTATGAATGTTATGGATTCAGTCCGCGATGCGCGCGGCGTAATAATTCATCAGGCAGCCGTCCAGAATGATCTCGCGCTCATCCTGCGTCAGGCCGCGGATATGCAGCATCAGGTCCTCAACGGAGCCGTCCTTGCGGATGACCTTCGCGGGGATATCCTCGCGGGCCTCCTCCACGGCGCGGCGGACGTCCGGGACGAACACGCAGTCGCCGTCGGCATAGTCAAACGGGGTGCCCTCGTCGATCGTGAACGGCAGGATGCCCCAGTTGATGCAGTTCGAACGATAGCGCTTCGTCGCATAGCTGTAGCAGATGTTGGCGAAGCCGCCCAGGACCTTCTGACAGGAGGCGGCCTGCTCGCGGGCAGAGCCGTCGCCGGGCTTGTTGGCGAAGACGGCGGAGCCGAACTGCGTCGTTCCGGCCAGTGCGGCAGCGTCGCCGACGGCAGACAGAACAGCCTTCAGGTGCTCCGGCAGCTTGCCCTCGCGCCGCTCGGCCTCCTGCGCGGCGATGTCCTTCGCATGGGCGACATATTCCGGCACGCGGCGGCTGAGCGTAAACTCGGCCAGACGCAGCGGATTCGAACGGTAGGACGACGTCTCGCCGGACGGGATGAGCTCATCGGTCGTCGTGACCGGGTCGTGGATGACGGCGGCCAGCTCGACGAGCAGGTTCTCGGTCAGCGGGTACATCTTCGGCCAGTCGGTGATGTTCGGGCCCATGACGAGCTCAACGGAGGGATCGGCCTTGCCGAAGCCGTAGTAAATGCGGTTGTCATAGACCGCACGGTCGAAGTGATAGGGCTGCGGCTCCGCAACATAGTCCATGTCCGTCGCGGGCGTGATGCGGCCGCCGTTGGCAGCCGTTGCGGCGATGGAGCGCGCGTCCATGAGGCACACGGCGGCGAACTGGCCCTCGCCGGGCTTCGAGCCCTCGCGGTTCGGGAAGTTGCGCGTCGTATGGCGCAGAGACAGGCCGTTGTTGGCGGGGACGTCGCCTGCGCCGAAGCACGGGCCGCAGAAGCTCGGCTTGATGACCGCGCCGGCCTCGAGCAGCTGTGCCGTCGCGCCGTTGCGCGTGAGCGCAAGCGAAACGGGGACGCTCGTCGGATAGACGTTCAGGCTGAATTCGCCGTTGCCGGTCGAGCCGCCGCGCAGAATGTCGGCAGCCTCGGTGATATTGTCGAACAGGCCGCCGCTGCAGCCCGCGATCACGCCCTGATCTGCCCAGACGCCGCCGTCATGCAGCTTGTCGGTCAGCTTGACATGGGCCTTCGGGAAGCGGCGGGCAGCATCCTGCTCGACCTTCTCCAGCAGCTCCTTCGCATTGGCAAGGAATTCCCGGATGGGATAGGCGTTCGAAGGATGGAACGGCAGGGCGATCATCGGCTCGACCTTGTCCAGCTCGATGGTGATCATCTTGTCATACCAGGCTTCTCTGCCCGGATGCAGCTCAGCATAGTCCTGCGGGCGGCCGTGCGTCTCAAAGAAGCCGCGCGTGATCTCGTCCGTCTCCCAGATGGAGGACAGGCAGGTCGTCTCCGTCGTCATGACGTCGATGCCGTTGCGGAAATCGATGGGCAGATTTGCGATGCCGGGGCCGCAGAACTCCAGCACGCAGTTGTTGACAAAACCGCTGGCGAACGTTTCCTTCACAAGAGAAATGGCAACGTCGTGCGGGCCGACGCCGCGGCGCGGCGCACCGGTCATGTATACGAGAACGACCTTGGGCATGTTGACGTCCCAGGTGTTCTTGAGCAGCTGCTTGGCAAGCTCCGGACCGCCCTCGCCGACTGCCATCGTGCCGAGCGCGCCGTAGCGCGTATGGGAGTCCGAGCCGAGGATCATCGCGCCGCAGCGCGCGAGCTCTTCACGGGCATAGGAATGGATGACGCTCTGGTTGGCGGGCACATAGATGCCGCCATACTTCTTCGCAGCGGACAGGCCGAAGACATGGTCGTCCTCGTTGATGGTGCCGCCGACTGCGCAGAGGCTGTTATGGCAGTTCGTCAGCGCATACGGGATCGGGAATTCCTTCATGCCCGAGGCGCGCGCCTGCTGGATAATACCGACATAGGTGATGTCGTGCGAAACCATGGCATCAAAGCGGATCTTCAGGCGCTCCGGGTCGCCGGACGTGTTGTGCGCCTGCAGGATCTGCCATGCCATGGTCTGCTTTCTCGCTTCGTTTTGGGGAATGGACGCCTTCTCCTCCGGACGGCCGTCTACGAGATAGATGCTGTTCTCATGAAGTTGAATCATAATGCCACCCCTGGTTTTGTTTTGAAAGTATTTTCCGGCCGGCTTCCTCACCGGCAGGAATTTGAATGCCCCGAGGGCGCAAGGCCGCTCGTGGTACGTTTGTAGTGTAGCATATGCGCATGCATTCGTCAAGCGTCGGTTGGAAGAAGCTGGAATACAGGGCTTCTCTTTTTGGTACATTTGTTTTTGCTATGTGGACAGAAAACGTATACTTTTGTCTATTTTGCACAGAGATAGCTGCATATTCCACGCACGGTTGGCTCATAAAAGATGCATATCGTGGTTAATTATCCATGTCTTTCTCCGTCAAAACGAAAAAAAGTGGAGCAGGCTCACCTGCTTAGCCTGTGTTGTCCGAAAGTCTCGCAGAGTTCGCCGCCCGCAGGAGGCGAATCAAGTGGAATCATTTTCTCCGGCGGCGTGTACGTCGGAGAAAATACAGCTCAGTCCGTCAGTGTGCGGCTCGTTCGCAAAAGCGGACAGCCGTGCGCGCAGCGGACTGCATCCCTTTGCCGGGAAAGGCCGAAGGGCTTTCCCGATTGAAAAAAAAGTGGAGCAGGCAAACCTGCTCCACCAAATATAATGCGATATTGGAATAATTTAGTCCTCGTCGTTCTGCGGAACGAGCAGAGCGCGGATGGACAGAGAGATGCGCTTGCGGTCGGTGTCGACGTCGATGATCTTCGCCTCGACCTCCTGGCCCTCCTGCAGGGCGTCGGAAGCCTTCTCGACACGATGGTCAGAGATCTGGGAGATGTGGATCAGGCCGTCAACGCCGGGCATGATCTCGGCAAAGGCGCCGAAGTCGACCAGCTTGACAATCTTCACGGTGACGACATCGCCAACGGAGTACTTCGCGAGGAACTGGTTCCACGGATTCATCTCCGGAGTCTTGTAGCCAAGGGAGATCTTCTTCTTCTCCGGATCGAACTTCAGAACGAAGACTTCGATCTGGTCGCCGGGCTTCACGACCTCACCCGGCGTGCGGATGTGGCCCCAGGACAGCTCGGAGATATGGACCATGCCATCCACACCGCCGATGTCGACGAAAGCACCGTAGGAAGTCAGGGACTTGACGGTGCCCAGATACTTCTTGCCGACCTCGATCTCGCTCCAGAGCTTCTCAACGGCAGCCTTACGGGCCTCGGCGTTGACCATGCGGATGGAGCCGACGACTCTGCGGCGAGCGCGGTTGAACTCGGTGATCTTCATCTTGACGGTCTGGCCCTTCAGCGCGGACATGTCGCCGCCCTTGGGGATACCGGTCTGAGAAGCCGGGATGAAGACGCGAACGCCCTTCACGTTGGCCACGAGGCCGCCCTTGTTCTCTTCGGTGATAACGCCTTCGACCGTGTCCTTGTTTTCGGCAGCGGCCTCAACGTCGTCCCAGACCTTCATGCCGTCCAGCTTCTTCTTGCTGAGCTGCACGGTGCCCTCCTGATCGTTGACGCGAACGACGAAAACCTCGATCTCGTCGCCGACCTTGAGGATATCCTCCGCCTTGACGGTAGGATCTGCGCTGACTTCGTCATACGGAATGTAACCGGCATGCTTCGTGCCCAGGTCTACCTGGATCTCGGTGTTTCCGATTGCGGTAACAGTGCCAAGCACCTTATCTCCTGTATTTAAAGTCTTGATGCCCTGGCCGAGAAGCTCCTCAAAGCTCTCCTCCGCAGCTGCATCAACGGTAGTATTGATTTCGCTCATAGTGTGGTTGACCTCCTTTATTATCCACGCAGGCGTCGAAGCTCCTGCTGTGATGCCAATGGTTCCGGCCTGCCGAAGCTTCGGCAGGTCCAGCTCTGACGCGTTGTCCACAAGGAAGACCTGCGGGCAATGCGCGGCGCAGATATGCGCCAGACGCCCGGTGTTGGAACTTTTCCGGTCGCCGACCACGATCATGGCGTCGCACTGCGCAGCCAGCGCAGCGGCTTCTGCCTGTCGATTTTCGGTCGCTTTGCATATTGTATCAAAAAACTCAAGATTTGTACACACTTTTTTTGCGATTTTCTTGCAGGAATCCCATAAAAACTGCGTACTTGTGGTCTGTGAGACCATGGTAAATGGCAGATCGTGTCGTTTTGGGTCGTCATCGAGCCATTTCTGCAGGGCTTCGCCGTCCGGGAAGACGAGCGGATGCCTGCACCAGCCTGCGATGGCCACGACCTCCGGGTGCTCCGGTGTGCCGATGATGAGCGGCTGGCGGCCGTTTGCCTCAGCCTCCTGTACGATACGGTGGATGCGGCTGACGAACGGGCATGTTGCATCGATGATCTCCAGCCCGCGCGCCTGCAGCGCTTCATAGACGGCGCGCGAGACGCCGTGCGAGCGGATGATGACGGCGCTTCCCCCCGGGACCTCCTCAGGAGAGGCGATCTCCCGCACGCCGAGCGCGGCAAAATGCTGCACGACGTGGTGGTTATGGATGATCGGCCCGAGCGTGACGGCGCGCTTTCCTTCGCGCACGGTCTGCTCCACCAGACCGACCGCGCGGTCGACCCCGAAACAGAACCCGGCCGAAGCAGCTACGCGGACGGACATTGCATGCCTCCGAGTGCATAGCACTTATCCATCATTTCCTGCGTCAGGTGCTCGAGCTCATCGGACGACGGGCGGCGACCCTCAAACTGCGGATGATAGGCTTCGCCGAACACGAGTGTCAGGGGCGCCCAGAAGCGCTTCTTGCGCGTCAGGAACACCGGAACGATCGGTGCGTCCGTCCGGCAGGCGAACGTCACGGCGCCGACATGCGGATGGGAAACATCCCCCTCGCGCACGCGCGTCCCCTCCGGGAAGATGAGGAGCTTGTCCCCCTCGCGCAGCACGCCGAGCGCCGTTTTCACGGCATGGATATCGTTGGCCTCGCGGTCGACCGGGAAAGCGCCGAGCTTTGTAATGAACCAGCCGAGCACGCGGTGCGAAAACAGCTCTTTTTTTGCCATCGTGCGGAAAATGCGCTTCTGATGAGAGCAGACGATCACCCAGATCGCGTCGGAAAACGAGCTGTGATTGCAGCAGATGACGGCGGGGCCGTCCGGAATATTTTCAAGTCCGCGTACATGGACGATCGGATGCGCAAAGCCCATGAGGATGCGGATGGGCCAGAAGACTGCGTGGTAGAATTTCTGCGGAAAACCGCTCATACTGTGACCTTCTTCCGAATGAGCTTTAAGATCGCGTCGATGCTCTCCTGCAGCGTCATGCCGGAGGTATCGAACAGCACGGCGTCATCCGCGGGGCGGAGCGGCGCAATGGCGCGGTTGGAATCCCGTTCATCGCGGGCGATCAGATCGGCAAGGACGGCCTCATAGGTATCCGGCGCGCCCTTCTCCTGCAGCTCGAGCCAGCGGCGGCGCGCGCGCACCTCCGGCGAGGCGGACAGAAAGATCTTCACATCGGCATCCGGCAGAACGACCGTGCCGATATCGCGCCCGTCCATGATCACGTCATGCGTGCGGGCGACCACGCGCTGCTGCTCCAGCAGGAACTGCCGCACGACCGGCAGGGCCGAGATGCGGGAAGCCGCCGTGGAGACTGCGGGCGTGCGGAGCTCGGAGGAAATATCGGCTCCGTTCAGCCAGACGTGCTGCACGCCGTCCTCCGTCCAGCGGAGCTCAAGCTGCAGCGACGGGAGCAGAGCCGAAACGGCAGCTTCATCCGACGGATCGATGCCGTGGAAAAGGGCCGCGCAGGCCACCGCGCGGTAGATCGCGCCGGTATCGACATAGACAAAGCCAAGCTCCGCCGCGGCTCTGCGCGCAATGGTGCTCTTTCCTGCGCCGCCGGGGCCGTCGATCGCGATGCTGTAATGCTGCTTTTCCATGTTGGATCCTGCTCTCCCATTCAAATACTGAGAAATATTATACTCGAAAATAAAATTCTTGTCAACTTCAAATTGTGCCGGATTCCCTGCTAAACGTCCAAAAATTGCAGTCTCCGCAGCGGAAAAACTGAAAAAAGTGAACAGAGACCGCGCAGTTCTCGCTGCACAGTCCCTGTTTTACGCACATTATTCTATTACAGTACCTGTGCCGCCGCATGCGCCGTGGCCCATGCGATCTGCAGATTGAAGCCGCCGGTATAGGCGTCGCAGTCGATGAGCTCGCCTGCAAAATACAGGCCGTGCACGAGCTTCGAGGCCATCGTCCGCGGATCGATCTCCTTTGTGCTGACACCGCCGCGCGTGATAATGGCCTCCTCCACCGGCCGCGTGCCGGAGATGGGGATCACAAAGCGCTTCGTCTCCTCGAGCAGGGCGCGCCGCTGCTGCCTGGTCAGGGAATTGGCGCGCAGCGCCGGGTCGATGCCGGCGCGCCGCAGCAGCACGGGGATCATGGAGTGCGGGAAGAGGTCTGCCAGCGCATTTTCCATACTGCGGTTGGCATAGGCCTCGAGATCGCGCAGGAAGCGCGCATCAAGCTTTCCCTCGTCCAGCGCAGGCTTCAGATCGAGCACGAGGGAATAGGACTTCCCCGGCTTCAGATGCGCCGAGGCCGACAGGACCGTCGGGCCGGAGACGCCGAAATGCGTGAACAGCAGCTCGCCGAAGTCCTGATAGACCGTTTTCCCCTTTTCGTCGCGGAGCTGCACGCCCGTGTTGCGCAGGGACAGGCCCTGCATCTCGGCGCAGGCTTCATCCGGGCTCACGAGCGGCACGAGCGAGCCGCACGGCGGCTGGATCGTGTGCCCGGCCTGCTCCGCCAGACGGTAGCCGTCGCCGGTCGAGCCGGTCAGCGGATAGGACGCGCCGCCGGTGCACAGCAGCACCGTGCTGCATGCGACCGGGCCGTCCGAGGTCAGAACGCCGTTTATCGCGCCGTCCGCGATCGAAAGGCCCGTCACCGTGGTCTGCCGCCGCTCGACGCCGCCGCGCTGCAGCGCGCGCTCCAGCACGTTCAGAACATCGGCGGAGCGGTCCGAGACGGGAAACACGCGGTTGCCGCGCTCGACCTTGAGCGGGCAGCCGCCCTGCTCAAAAAAGGCCATTGCCGCTTCCGGCGGGAAGGCCGCCATGGCGCTGTAGAGGAAGCGCCCGTTGCGCGGAATATTTTTCAGCGCCTCTTCGGCGGTGCAGGCATTTGTGACATTGCAGCGGCCCTTGCCGGTGATGAGGAGCTTTTTGCCGCAGCGGCTGTTTTTTTCGAGCAGGAGGATCCTACGCCCGCGCGCGGAGGCCTGAACTGCGGCAAACAGCCCTGCCGCTCCCCCGCCCACGATCACGGCGTCAAATGTGGACTTTTTCATAGACATGGTACTGATCCCAGACCTGCTCCAGACGCTCGAGCGTCTGCGCAGTCTCATGCTTGCGGCGGGACGTCAGCGCGACGATCAGGGCGTTGACAACGCTCATCGGCGCGACGAGCGAATCCACGAGCGAGACCATGTCGCTCTTGGCCGTGAGCAGATAGTGCGCGCTGCGGGCGATGGGGGCCGTTTCGGAGTCCGTCAGGGCAATGACCTGCGCGCCTGCCTCGCGGCAGTACTGCAGCGCCTTGCCCGTCGCCGTGGAATAGCGCGGGAAGCTGATGCCGATGACGGCGTCCTGCGGCGAGATGCGGACGAGCTGCTCAAAGACCTCGCTCGTCGACGGCGTCGTGATGAGTCGGACGTTTTCAAACATATAGTGCAGGTAATAGCTCAGGGAGCTCGCGAGAGCCGCAGAGGAGCGGACGCCGAGCACATAGATGCAGCGCGCCTGCAGCAGGGCCTCCACCGCGCCGGAGAAGGCCTCGCGGTCGAGATGCTCGTTCGTATGGCGCAGCCGGTCCATATCCGCCTGCAGGATCGTCGAGACGACGTCCTGCTCGCCGAGGCGCTCATCCGTGACCTCAATGCGCTGCACGGAGGTCAGGCGGTTGAGCACCATTTCCTGCAGCGCGCGCTGCATGGCGGGATAGCCGTCATAGCCCAGCTCCGCCGCAAAGCGCACGACCGTCGACTCGGACACCTGCGTGATCTTGCCGAGCGCGCCCGCCGTCAGGAAGGCCGCCTTATCATAGCTCTCCAGAATATAGGTCGCGATGCGGCGCTGGCCCTTGGAGAATGTTGTCAGCTTGTTATGTATGTTCGTCAGGATGTCTGCCGTCATACAGGATCTCCCCCTTCTGTTTCCTGCCGCAGCGCGGCAAGCTCCGCTTCGGTGAGCGGACGCCATGCGCCGGGCGCGAGCGTTCCGAGCTGCAGCGGTCCCTCTGCAATGCGCCGCAGCCGGAGCACCTCCAGCCCGGCCGCCGCGCACATGCGGCGAATCTGGCGATTTCTGCCTTCGTGGATCGTGATGAGAAACCGGCCCGGCGCGGTCTGCTCGACCTCCGGCGGGCGGATGCGATAACCGTCGAGCATGAGCGGACGCCGCAGCCGCTCAGCCGCGCCGTCCAGAGGGCCGCGGGCCGTGACCTCATAGACCTTGCTGATCTCGCGGCGCGGGTGCATCAGCCGGTCGGCCAGCGCGCCGTCGTTCGTAAAGAGCAGCAGGCCCTCAGAATCATAGTCCAGCCGCCCGACCGGATAGACGCGCGTGCCGCAGTCTACGAGCGAGGCGGCCGTTCGGCGGCCGCGTTCATCCGACAGCGTTGTGATATAGCCGCGCGGCTTATAAAGCATCAGATAGACGTGCTCCGGCGGAGGCGGGATGGGAACGCCGTCGACCGCAATGGTCCGGCAGTCCGGCTCCGCCGATGCGCCAAGCGCACACGGCACCCCGTCCACCGTGACCCGGCCCAGCCGGATCAGCTCCTCCGCCGCGCGCCGCGAGGCAACGCCGCGCGCAGAAAGGATCTTCTGAATTCGTTCCCTCATCGGTACACTCTCCCCAGAGCAGCGGGATGCGCGCGATGCAGCGCGTCCCGAGAAATACGCCGCCCTCTCCGGCGGGTTCGCCGGGCGTTCCGGCAGAAAAGGCCACACGCGGCCAGAGCGGCCGTACGGTAACGGTTTCCCCGTCGCGCAGCGCATAAGTGACGGACTCCCCTGCCATAAGCTCAGCGCTTCCGCCGGACAGCAGCGGCACGGACGCGACGCACGCCTCGGCCTTCACCGCTTCACGCTCGGAAAAGGCGGCAAACGCCTCGTCATACAGGCAGGCATGATCCTGCCAGTCATCCGGCGCACACAGCGTGACGGCAATGAGCCGCCGTCCGTTCCGTTCCACGGCGCTGACGAGCGTCCGCCCGGCTGCGCGGGTGAAGCCTGTCTTCACGCCGATCGCGCCGTCCAGAGACCACAAAAGGCGGTTGTGGTTCGTAAAGCTGCGCGCCTCGATCGTGATCTGCCGCGTGGCGACGACCTCGGCAAAGGCCGGGACCTGCAGCGCTGCGCGCGTCAGGCGCGCAAGGTCGAGCGCCGTGGAATAGTGCTCCGGCGCGTCCAGACCGTTCGGGTTCGTAAAATGGGTGTCCCGCAGGCCAAGCTCCCGCGCCCGTCCGTTCATGGCCTCCACAAAGGCCCCGACCGAGCCGCTGTGCGCCAGAGCCAGCGCGACGGCGGCATCGTTGCCGGAGTGCAGCAGCAGGCCGTAGAGCAGAGCGCGGACCGTGAGCTGCTCCCCCGCCTTGAGATAGAGCGAAGAGCCTTCGATCCCGACTGCCTCCTGCGGCACGGTGACAACGGCATCCGGATCGCAGTCCTCCGCGATGAGCAGACCCGTCATGATCTTTGTCGTGCTGGCGATGAGCGCGTGCTCTGAAGCATTGCGTGCAAAGCAGACCTCTCCGGTGTCCGCGTCCAGCACGGCGGCGCGGCAGGCCGACAGGGCCGACGCGCACGGAGACAAAAGGGCGGCAGCGATCAGAAGCGCCGCCGCCCGAAGCATTCGTTTCATTCTTCCTCACCGGGCCTAGTATGCCCGGTGAGGCGCGGTTCATGCGAGGTCGACGTCGACCTTTTTCTCCGCGCGGTACTGCGAGATCATCTCGTTGATGCGGTCGACCAGCTCCGGGATCTGCTCGATGAGGCGGTCAGCCGTCGAGGTCGCAGGCTCCGTGATCGGGAGCATACGCACCCGCTCGCCCTGCAGCACCAGAAAGGCAACCGGGACGATCTTCACGCCGCAGCCCGCACCGCCGCCGAACGGGAGTGCAGAGGCGGCTGCCTTCGGCTTGAGGTCGCTGCCGCCGGAAGCCATGGCAAAGCTGATCTTGGAGATCGGGATGAGCGTCGTGCCGTCGCCCGTGGAAATGGGCGTACCGACAACGGTGTTGGCATCGACCATCTCGCGCACCTTCGCCATAGAGGCGCCGAGAAGCTCCGAAACATTTTGACTCATGATTCTGTTTCCTCCTCCTGCTGCGGCAGTTCCTGTTTGCCGAACTGCATTTTTTCGATCTCCGGCAGCTCGTCCAGCGATTCCAGACCGAACGTGCGCAGGAAATCCGGTGTCGTGCGATACAGAATGGGCCGTCCGGGCACATTCAGCCTGCCGCACTCCTCGATGAGGTGTTTATTGAGCAGCGCGCCGACGGAATAGGCACTGTCGACGCCGCGGATCTGCTCGATGTAGGCCCGCGTTGCGGGCTGATAATAGGCAATGACCGTCAGGGTCTCCAGCTGTGCGGACGAAAGCCGGGGCGGCTTGCGCGTTTCCAATGCGCGGGTCACATAGGAGGACATCTCACCCGAGGAGCACATCTGATAGGCGTGCTCGAGGCGCAGGATACGGATGCCGCGCCGCTCGTAGGACAGGCGGTCCATCAGCGAACGCACGGCCTGCTCGGCCTCGTCCGGGTCGCATTCAGCGGCTATGGCAATGCGTTCGAGCTCGACCGGCTCGCCCGCCGCAAACAGGATGGCCTCAGCTACCCGTTCCAGCTCCGTCTGTTCCATGTTCTACCCTTTCCTCCGGCATTTTGCAAAAGCGGATGTTCAGATCGTCGTCGCCGTCCTCCAGCCTGACGGAATGCACGCGGCAAAGCTCCAGTACGGCGAGGAACGTCGCAACGATCTCGCTGCGCGAGCGGCTGCCGCGGAACAGCGCGCAGAATTTCTCCACGCCGCGCATCAGCAGCTGCTTGAGCACCTGTGCGGCCTTTTTTGTCACGGGATACGGCTCTAAGCCGACGATGCCCTGAAAATTCGAGAGCTTCGGCGGCAGACGCCGCTCGCTGCGCTCTGCCATGGCCGCCATGGCGCGCAGAAGATCCTGCGGCTCGTGGCGGTAGCGATAGGTCGCGTCCGGACGGAGCGGCTGCGGCGCATGCGGGAAAAAACCGTTGCCGATGTCGCTGCGCGGCTCAAGGAAGGCCACAGCCGTGCGGATCTGCTCATAGGCCTCCGCACGCTGCTTTTCCTCGAGGGAGCGAATGAGGAGCTCCATCTCGCTCATGGCCTCCTCGCGCTCGGCGGCGGAGAGCAGCATCTTTGTTTTGATGAGCATGAGATGGGACGCCATGGCGATGAATTCGCTGGCGATCTCCATATCCAGCCGCTTCATCTCGTCGAGATAGGCCAGATACTGCTCCAGAATGGACGTGATGCTGACGTCCTGAATTTCGATCTTGTTTTTGCTCAGCAGAAGCAGGATGACGCTCAGCGGACCGTCAAAATCTGCGGGCAGCTCATCGCGCGTGTGCATGACGCCCGCAAGATGATAGGTTGGTTCTTCCATGCGCCTCCGGCTCCTTTCACTTTAGAGTATACCATTATTTTAGGAAAATGGCAACCCACAATCCTTAGCCGACCGCGTCAAATATGGCGCGCACAAGGGCCTCGCGGCCGGTCCCCTTCTCTGCGGAGAACGGCAGCAGCGGTGTCTGCTCGCCCAAACGCAGCGTTTCGCGGATGCAGGCAAGGTTCGGCTCGATCTCGCGTGCCTTCAGCTTATCGAGCTTGTTGGCAACGACGAGGAACGGCCGCCCGGTGCTGCGGAACAGGTCCGCCATGACGCAGTCGAGCTTCGTCGGTGCGTGGCGGGCATCGACGATCATCACGCCGAGGGCGATGGGCTTCGGCTCGGCAAAATAGGCCTCCATGAGCTTGCCCCAGCGTTCCTTTTCCGATTCGGCAACTTGCGCATAGCCATATCCCGGCAGATCGACGAAGTGCGCCTTGCCGTCCACGCGGAAATAGTTGATGTGGACGGTCTTGCCCGGCTTCTGACCGACGCGCGCAAAATTTTTGCGCTGCAGCACGCAGTTCAGCACGGAGGATTTTCCGACGTTTGATTTTCCGGCAAAGGCGATCTGCGGCAGGCCGTCGTGCAGGAACGCACCGGCCTGCGCCGCAGATTTTACAAATTCCACTCGCTGTAAATTCATCATTGGCGGATCCCCTGATTCGGCTGGGCCGTGTCATGCTGCGCGACCGAGAGGACGCGCTCCGTGGTCTTGCGCACCGCAGGCTCCTCCTGCACGGGGCGGACGAGCGCGGCGTCCAGCACGGCGTCGGCATGGTCGACGAGCAGGAAGTTGAGCGCGCGGCGCACCGTCTGGTCGATCTCCTGCAGATCCTTTTCGTTCTCGTGCGGAATAATGACGGTCTTGACGCCGTGGCGCAGCGCTGCCATGGTCTTCTCCTTCAGGCCGCCGATGGGAAGCACGCGGCCGCGGATGGAGATCTCGCCCGTCATGGCGATATCACGGCGGACCGGCGTCCCGCTGAGCGCGGAGGCCAGCGCCGTGCATACGGCGATACCGGCGGACGGACCGTCCTTCGGAACAGCTCCTTCCGGGAAGTGGACATGGATATCGCGCGTCTTGTAGAAGTCGGACGGGATGTGCAGCTGCTCAGCACGCGTGCGCAGATAGCTCACGGCCGCCTGCACGGACTCCTTCATCACATCGCCGAGGTTTCCGGTCAGGATGAGCTTGCCGCTGCCGTCCATGACATTGCACTCGACCTCGAGAGTCTCACCGCCGACGGAAGTCCAGGCAAGGCCGGTCACAAGACCGATCGGATCGGTCTCCGGCAGCTTATCCGGCAGGATGCGGCGCGGGCCGAGGAAGCTCTCCAGATTCGTGCCCGTCACGGTCACGCGGCGCGGGGCCTCGTCTGAAAGGAGCTGCACGGCGCATTTGCGGCAGAGCTCCCCGAGCTTGCGCTCGAGATTGCGCACGCCGGATTCGCGCGTGTAGCAGCGGATGATCTCGCGCAGGGCATCGTCCGTCACGCGGACCTGCGATTTCTTCAGGCCGTTTTTCGCGAGCTGGCGCGGCAGCAGATGGTCGCGCGCAATGCTGCGCTTCTCCTCGTCCGTATAGGAGCCGAGCTCGATGACCTCCATACGGTCGAGGAGCGGACGCGGGATGGTGTCGGCCGTGTTGGCCGTCGTGATGAACATGCACTCGCTCAGGTCGAACGGAATTTCGAGGAAATTATCCCGGAACGTTGCGTTCTGCTCCGCATCGAGCACCTCGAGCAGGGCGGATGACGGATCGCCGCGATAATCGCTGCCGAGCTTGTCGATCTCATCGAGCAGCAGCAGCGGATTGTGCGTTCCGGCCTGCTGCATGGCGGTCAGGATGCGGCCGGGCATCGCGCCGATATAGGTCTTGCGATGGCCACGGATCTCGGCCTCGTCGTGCACGCCGCCGAGCGAGATGCGCGCGAGCTTCCGGTTCAGGGCGCGGGCCACGCTCATGGCGATGGACGTCTTGCCGACGCCCGGAGGGCCGATGAGGCAGATGATCTGCCCCGGCTGCTCCGGGGCAAGCTGGCGCACGGCCAGAATTTCCAGAATGCGCTCCTTCACCTTCTCAAGGCCGAAATGGTCCTCATCGAGGATGCGGCGGGCGACGCGGATGTCCGTGCGCTCGCGCGTGCGGGTATTCCACGGCAGTTCGAGAGCGACGTCGAGGTAATTGCGGATGACGCTGGCCTCGGCGGAGCCATACGGCTGCTTTTCCAGCCGCTGCAGCTCCTTGTGGAGCTTCTCGTCGGCCTCCTGCGGCAGGTGGAGCTTCTCAATCTTCTCGCGGTATTCATCGATCTCCGCGTCCTCGTCGTTTTCGCCGAGCTCGCCGCGGATGACCTTGAGCTGCTCACGCAGATAATAATCGCGCTGGCCCTTGTCGATGCTCTGCTGCGTCTTCTCCTGCAGCTGGGCCTCGAGGCGCAGGACCTCCAGCTCCCGCGCAAGCAGCCGGTTCGCCGTTTCCAGACGGCGCACCGGCGCAAGCTGGGACAGAACGCGCATTTTTTCCTTATAGTCATAGGATGCCGCCTGCGCCGTCATGTCGGCCGCAGAGCCGGGATCCTTTTCGGACAGCAAATGGAGCATGATGTCCTGCATCGGGCGCTGCGACAGCTCCGCATATTCGCCGAACAGCTCGATGGCCTGCCGAAGCAGGGCCTCCGTGCGCGGCGTAATGCTCGGCGTCTCCTCCTCGGGGATCGACTCGACGCGCGCCATCATGCACGGCGCCGTCTGCAGCATCTGCGTGGCACGGGCGCGGTATTCGCCCTGCACCAGCACACGCACGGTGTCGCCGGGGATCTTCAGGACCTGCAGGACATGGGCGACCGTGCCGATCTCATAGAGATCACCGAAGCCGGGATCATCCTGCTCGATCTCCTTCTGGGTCACCAGAAAAATGTGCTGGTCGGCGTTCATCGCCGCCTCCAGCGCGCGAACGGACTTCTCCCGCCCCACATCAAAGTGCATGGTTGCCTGCGGAAAAAGGACCAGCCCGCGCATGGCGAGCACCGGCATCCGTTCAGACAAAATCAGTTCGTTCATAGTTCTCCTTCCTCCCCGCCGGATGCGGGGACGGACCACAAAAGGGGCGCACAGACACCCAAGTGTCCGCAACGCCCCCTTCTGTGTCTTGTTATCCTGCGCTCGGACGCTTCCGGCGCGCAGCGCCGGCCTTGTGCCGGATCTCCGGCTCGCTTCCGTCCTCCACGCAGGCGCGTGTGATCAGGACCTCGGAAATCGTGGGATCCGAGGGAATGTCATACATGACCTTCGTCATCACGCTCTCCAGCACGGCGCGCAGACCGCGCGCACCGATCTTGCGGTCGATGGCCTTCTGCGCAATGGCGTCGAGCGCCGCATTTTCAAATTCCAGCGTCACGTTGTCCAGCTCGAGCAGCTTGCGGTACTGGCGGCACAGCGCGTTCTTCGGTTCAGTCAGGATGCGCACGAGCTCTTCCTTCTTCAGGCTGCCGAGGGTCGTGACGACCGGCAGACGGCCGACCAGCTCCGGGATGATGCCGAATTTCAGAAGATCGTGCGGCTGCACCTGCCGGAACAGCTCGCCGACGTCCTGCTCCTTCCGGCTCTTCAGCTCTGCGCCGAAGCCGAGGCTGCTGCGGTCCACGCGGCGCTCGATGATCTTGTCGAGGCCGTCAAAGGCGCCGCCGCAGATGAAGAGGATGTTCGTCGTGTCGATCTGGATGAACTCCTGCTGCGGGTGCTTGCGGCCGCCCTGCGGCGGCACGTTCGCCGTCGTGCCCTCGAGAATTTTCAGCAGTGCCTGCTGCACGCCCTCGCCGGACACGTCGCGCGTGATGGAGGTGTTCTCGCTCTTGCGGGCGATCTTATCCATCTCGTCGATATAGATGATGCCGCGCTCCGCCAGCTCAACGTCGAAGTCTGCCGCCTGCAGCAGGCGCAGGAGAATGTTCTCGACATCCTCGCCGACATAGCCCGCCTCGGTGAGCGTGGTCGCATCGGCAATGGCGAACGGAACGTTCAGGATTTTGGCGAGCGTCTGCGCAAAGAGCGTTTTGCCGCAGCCCGTCGGGCCGATGAGCAGGATATTGCTCTTCTGCAGCTCCACATCGGAGTCGCCGCCGTAGAAAATGCGCTTGTAATGGTTATACACCGCCACGGACAGGGCGATCTTCGCCTCATCCTGACCGATGATATAACCGTCCATATATTCCTTGATCTCTTTCGGCGTGGGAAGATGATCGGGAACGGCCAGCTCGGAGCTGCCGGTCTCATACATCTCCTCGTGCAGGATCGTGCTGCACAGCTCCACGCATTCGTTGCAGATATAGGCATTCGGCCCGGACATGATCCGCTTGACCTGTGCCTGTGTCTTGCCGCAGAAGGAGCATCGGATGAGTTTTTCTGCCAAATTTACTTCCTCCTCTGGGCTTTAGCGCTGATAGATCACCTTATCCACAATGCCGTATTCCTTCGCCTGCTCGGCCGTGAGGAAATGGTCGCGCTCGCAGTCGCGGGCGACCTCTTCGACGGGTCTGCCGGTGTTCTTCGCCAGAATTTCATTCAGGCGGCGCTTCACATCCGCGATGCGCTGGGCGTGGATCTCGATATCCGTGACCTGACCCTGCGCGCCGCCGGACGGCTGATGGATCATGATCTCCGCGTTCGGCAGGGCGAGGCGCTTGCCCTTCGTGCCGGACGACAGCAGGAACGCGCCCATGGACGCGGCCATGCCGATGCAGATCGTGGAAACATCGCACTTGATATACTGCATGGTGTCATAAATCGCAAGTCCGGCCGTTACCACGCCGCCCGGGCTGTTGATGTAGAACTGAATGTCCTTGTCGGGGTCCTGCGCCTCCAGATAGAGAAGCTGGGCGACGATCAGGCTGGCGGTCGTGTCGTTGACCTCCTCCGACAGGAAGATGATGCGGTCGTTCAGAAGGCGGGAGAAAATGTCATAGGAACGCTCTCCGCGGCTCGTCTGCTCGACGACATAGGGAACCAAACTCATAATCATGCTCCTTTCTGCGTGCATTCCCGCCGGGGTCACCGGCGGGAGTGCGGATCGCCTGCCGCAGCAGGAATCAGAAACATTCTAACCGCTCTGCAGGCGGATTATTCCTCGGAGGCAGGAGCCTCTTCGGCGGCCTCGGGGGCCTTGGGTGCAACGGCGACAGCGGAGTCGGCGATGAGACGGGCAGCCTTGCGCAGCTTGAGATCGCTCTTCAGGCCGTCGGCGTTCAGGGCCTTCTTGACGTCGTCCAGCTCCATCTTGTAGCTCTCGGCGAGCTTCTTGTACTCTTCCTCGCACTCTTCCTCGCTGACCTCGATGTTCTCAGCGGCAGCAACGGCGTCCAGCAGGACGTTCGTGCGGACAGCGGCCTGAGCGGACGGGCGCAGGCTGTTTCGGATGGCGTTCATGTCGCCGCCCATCATCTGGGCATAGGCCTGCAGGGAAGCGCCCTGGGAGCGGAGCTCATAGTCCATGCGCTCCATCTCCTGATCGAGCTCCTCGTCGATCATGCTGTCCGGGATTTCGACGGTCATGTTGGCGGCAGCCTTCTCGACGGCGGCGTTCTCGAACGCGCGGTCGATCCCGGCCTGCTTCTCATCGCGGATGCGCTTTTCGATGTCGGCGCGCAGCTCGGCGACGGTGTCGAACTCGGAGACGTCCTTGACAAACTCGTCGTCCTTCTCGGGAACGACGGTCTCCTTGACCTCATGGACCTTGACCTTGAAGACGACAGGCTTACCGGCAAGCTCTTCAGCATGATAGTCAGCCGGGAACGTGACGTCGATGTCCTTCTCCTCACCGGCGCTCATGCCGGCGACCTGCTCCTCAAAGCCGGGGATGAAGGTGTGGGAACCGAGCTTCAGCTCGTAGTTCTCGCCCTTGCCGCCCGCAAAGGCCTTGCCGTTCTCAAAGCCCTCGAAGTCGATCACGGCGGTGTCCCCCTCCTGTGCCGGGCGGTCGACCGTGGTGATGCGGGCAACGTTCTGGGCCATGCGGTCCAGCTCGGCCTCGACCTCGGACTCCTTGACCTCGACCTCGGCCTTCTCGATCTTGAGATTCTTATATTCGCCAAGCTCAGCAACGGGATACAGATCCGTCACGATCGTCAGCGTGACGGCGCCGTCGTCGGCGATGTCCATCTTGGAAACGCTCGGGCGGCCGACGGGACGGATGTCCTGCGTCAGGACGGCATCCTTGTAGATATCCGGGAACATATCCTCGACAGCGTCCTCAAAGAAGACATGCTTGCCATAGGCAGCCTCGATGACCATACGCGGAGCATGACCCTTGCGGAAGCCGGGGATCATGATATCCTTGCGGTACTTCAGATAGGCGCGGTTCAGGGCAGGCTCCAGCTCCTCACGGGTCAGTTCGACCGTAACGGATGCGCGGGTCGCTTCTTTCTCTACGCTTTTGACATTCATTTCTAACATCCTCCTATGTGCTGCGCCGGTCGGCGCGCATTGATACATTGATGAATCCGCACTATTTTATCAGACTATTCACAAAAAAACAAGTCGATTTTGTGAATTTTCGGTTTTTCCGCAGGAAAATTACAGGGAAAATATTCAGCGAAGCCGGATCGGGGCAAAATTCGTATAATCCGCAGCGCAGAGCCGGTAGGTCACGCCGTGGTGCACGCCCTCGATGGCAAGGCGGTGGCTGCTGCCGTGCAGGTGGCCGTAGCAGCATTCCTTCACGCCGTAGCGCTCGAGGAGCGCCAGAATTTCCGGGCATTCGTAGCCGCGGTAGCGCGGCGGATAGTGCAGAAAGCACAGCTTTTCGGGCGTATCTCCCGCCGCGCGGAGCGAGGCCTCCAGACGCAGCAGCTCCCGCTTGAAAATTTTATCGTTATGACTGCCGTCCGGCGCGTCCTCTTCAAAGAACCAGCCGCGCGTGCCGGTCAGGGCGATGCCGTTATAGAAATAGCAGTTGTTATTCAGCAGATACAGATCTGAAAAGCCGTTTTCCTCGCAGAAGCGGTAGAATTTCGCGGCCGTCGTCCACCAGTAATCGTGATTTCCCTTGACGATGATCTTCCGCCCCGGAATGGCGGCGATCATGGCAAAATCCTCGCGCGCGCCGTTCAGGTCCAGCGCCCAGGACAGGTCCCCGAGCAGGACGGTCGTGTCCTCCGGCCCGATGACGGACAGGCCTTCGCGGAGCTTGTCCACATAGCCGACCCACGCGCCGCCGAAGACGTCCATCGGCTTGTCGCTGCCGAGGGAAAGATGCAGGTCTCCAATCGCGTAAAGGGCCATCCCTCACGCTCCTTTCATTGCAGCAGTTGCAGAAGGTTCCGGAAAAAGATCCGGTCGAGCAGGTCCGCGGGATAGCCCGCAGCCTGTAAATACGCATAAAACGAAGCCCACGAAGAGACGTCCGTAAAGCCGCGCGCCAGCTCGTCGCAGCCGTCGAGGTCGCCGCCGAGGGCCACATGGTCCTCGCCGCAGAGCGTGAGCATGTGCTCGAGATGGGCGCGCAAAGTGTCAAAGTCTGCCTTCCCGCCGAGGAACGGCGGATAGAGGTTCAGGCCGACCGTGCCGCCGGTCTGCGCCAGCGCGCGCAGCTGATCGTCCGTCAGGTTCCGCGTGCAGCCGCACAAAGCGCGGGAGTTGGAATGGCTGGCCAGAATGGGGGCCTGCGTGCAGTCCATGAGCTGCCAGAACGCAGCTTCGGACAGATGACTCACATCGATCCGCAGACCGAGCCGCTGCGCCTCCCGGACAAAGTCGCGCCCACGCGGCGTCAGGCCATGCGCGGAGCCGTGCCAGCCCGCAAGCGCGTTGTCGGCATTCCACGTCAGCGTGAGCATGCAGAAGCCCTGCTCCCGCAGCCATTCGAGTCTGCCCGGTTCGCAGCCGATGACCTCGCAGCCCTCCACGGACAGCAGCGCGGCGATCCTCCCCTGCTCCGTCAGGCGCAGGGCCTCCGCACCGTTTGCGGCAAAGCCGATGCGGCTGCGGTTCTTCTCCACCTCGCGGCACAGGAGGGCCAGCGGCTCCGTCAGCAGGCGCTCCGTCCCGCCGCCAGGCCGGCCGGCGTTGCTGCAGAACGCAAAGACCTGGGCATAGGCCTCCAGTCCGGCCGCCTTCTGCAGGTCGATGTGGCAGGAATTCCGTTCCAGCCCCTCCCCGCGCGTCCAGAGCTCATAGGCGGTGTCGCAGTGTCCGTCAAACAGCTTCATGAAAATGCATCCTCCAGATGCCGGATCTCCGGCCGCTTTGTCTCCGTGCCAAAAGGCGCGTAGACCTCGATCACATCGAAGCGCGGCTGCTTCGTCTGCTCCGGGTGCTCACATAAGTACAGTTCTGCCGTGCGGCGGATGCGTTCCTGCTTGTGCCGGTCGACAAATTCCAGCGCTTCGGCAAATGCGGCGCTTTTGCGCAGCTTGACCTCGACAAAGACGAGATAGTCGCGGTTTTCCGCGATCAGGTCGATCTCGCCGAGGCGGCAGCGGTAATTCGCCGCCACGATGGTATAGTGCCTGCGGCGCAGATAGGCCGCGGCGGTCTCCTCGCCCCAGCGGCCCGTCAGATCATTCCGCATGGAGATTCTTCAGGAACGTGCGGCGATGGATGGGGCATGGGCCGAATTCGCGCAGCGCCGCATAGTGCGCGCGCGTACCGTAGCCCTTGTGCGTGGCAAAGCCGTACTGCGGATATTTCTCATCCATTTCCAGCATAAAGCGGTCCCGCGTCACCTTGGCCAGAATGGACGCAGCCGCGATATTGGCGCTCAGGCTGTCGCCCTTGACGATCGTCTGCACCGGCAGACCGAAGTCCGTCTCGCGGTTGCCGTCGATCAGGGCGATATCCGGCCGCACCCGGAGCTGGTCCATGGCGCGGCGCATCGCGAGGAACGTCGCCTGCAGGATGTTGATCTCGTCGATCTCCAACTCGGAGGCAAACGCGATGCCGTAGGCGAGCGCCTGCTCCGTGATAATGTCATACAGCGCCTCGCGGCGCTTGGCCGTCAGCTTTTTCGAGTCGTTCAGGCCGGGAATGTCCAGCCCGCGCGGCAGGATGACTGCCGCAGCGCACACCGGCCCGGCCAGAGGGCCGCGCCCGGCCTCGTCTACGCCGCAGACCGTCTCATAACCCGCCTCCCAGCAGTGGTTTTCGTAATTCCAAAGTTCCGTCATGCCAATTCCTCATTTATTTTAATCATCCGGCGTGAAGCTCAGGCGCTGATGCAGGCCGTCCACCACCACGTCAAATATAACGCTGCCGTCTTCATTATCCGTTCGGTCCATTGTGACGTCCCTGCCGCGGCAGTATGTCCGCGCGACAGTCTCCGGGTCCGATGTCTCCACTTCGCTGACGAATACGTCGCGCATCTGGTTGTTGCTGCAGAGATTGAAGATCTCGCGGATCAGTTCGTAGCGCATGTCTCTGTCCTTTCCGGAGGGTCCTCCAGCGTAAAGCGGCCGATCTTACAGCTGCGGTATTCCTCCAGCAGCACACGCGCCATGCGCTCCGTGTCGATCTCGCCGCGCGCCAGCAGGAAGCCGCGGCGGCGGCCCGCCTCGGTCAGCAGATCATAGCCGGAGGCGTCCTCCGGCGGGTCGAGCTTATAGCGGGCGCGCATGGCCTCGGGGTAACGCGCCCAGAGCATGGCCGACAGATGGCAGGCCAGCGTTTCCACATCCAGTACGTCGTCCTTGACCGCGCCGGTATAGGCCAGCCTGCGGCCGACCTCCTCATCGTCGAATTTCGGCCAGAGGATGCCCGGCGTGTCGAGCAGCAGAAGGCCGCTGTCCACCGTGACCCACTGCTTGCCACGCGTGACGCCGGGGCGGTTCTCCGCCTTTGCGCCCTTGCGCCCGGCGATCTGATTGATGAAGGTCGATTTTCCCACGTTCGGGATGCCGACGATCATCAGCTTCAGCGCGCGGCCGGTCTGTCCCTTGTCCGCATAGCGCTGCAGCTTCTCCGCCAGCATGGAGCGGACGGCAGGCACGAAGCGGTCGATGCCGCGGCGGCTCTTGCAGTCCGTGCGCACAACGGTCATGCCCTGCGCCTGCCAGTAATTCTGCCAGACGTCCGTAGCGGCAGGATCGGCCAGATCGATGCGGTTGAGGATCATCATGCGGGGCTTCTGCCCGCAGATGGCGTCAATGTCCGGGTTCCGGCTGGAAAACGGGATGCGTGCATCCACGATCTCGCAGACGGCGTCTACGAGCTTGAGGTCGGCCTCCATATTCCGCCGGGTCTTGGTCATGTGGCCCGGATACCACTGGATATTCATGCGGTCATCCATTGTCCAGCGCTCCGATCCGTCCAAAGTCCCGCGAAGCGCTCTCGCCGCAGCCTGGGAACAGAATGCACAGCACCTTGCCGATGACCTGTGATTCCTCGATCTGCCCAATGGAGGCATAGCGGCTGTCAGCAGAGCGGTTGCGGTTATCGCCCATCACGACGAGGCAGCCCTCGTCCACGGTCAGGGGGAAGCTCGTGCGGTCATAGTAGGGCAGCACCATCGGTTCCAAGATATAGGGCTCGTCCAGCGGCTCGCCGTCGACGTAGACCGTGCCATAGCCGTTTCCGTCATAGAGGATATCCACGGTCTGGCCCTCCGTGGCGATGACGCGCTTGACGATCGGCTCGCCGTTTTCAAAGCTCTCCTTGCGCGCGACGATGACGTCGCCCTGCTCGAGGTCGCCCATAAACAGATTGCTCAGCAGTGCCACATAGTCGCCGTCCTGCAGCGTCGGCATCATGGACGGTCCGTCTACGCCGACGAGACGGACGAAAAACACAAACACGATCGTGATCGCGGCCAGAATATAGACAAGGTCATGCAAAAGCGAGTAGCAGTCATAGAGCGGATTTTTCGGTTCCTTCTTCGGAGTCTGCTCCTGCAGGTCCTCCATCGGCTGCTCCGCGTCGAAATTCTCCATCAAAGTCATCCTTCCTGTCTGGCGGCAGGCCGCCATTCATTCAGGATAAATTATACACCAACTCGTTCCAGAAATAAAGCCCAAAAAACGGAGCTGCCGCAAATCCATGCGGCAGCCCCGAAATGGCGGTCGATAAAAATCAGAGATCCTTCAGCCGTGCTTCGCTCTCCTCGAGCTGACGCAGCAGGGCGGCATACTTTTCGGCCTTCTCCTGCTCTGCGCGGACGACCTGTTCCGGTGCCTTTGCGGCAAAGCCCGGATTGCCAAGCTTAGCCTGCACACCGGCAAGGCCCTTCTGGACCTTCTCCTTCTCCTTGGCGATGCGGGCGAGCTCCTTGTCCACATCCACAAGCTCCTCCATCGGCAGGAACAGCCTGGCGTCGTGCGTCACGCAGGACACCATGGAACCATGGCCCTCCGGCTCCTCAGCCAGGACGACAACTCGCTCGGCATAGGCCAGACGGGTGATAAACGGGATACCGGCAGAGAACAGATCCTGCTTCTCCGTGACGATATAGAGTGTCGTGCGGCGCGCGGGCGGCACGTTCATCTCGGCACGGCGGTTGCGCACGGCGCGGATGGCCTGCATGATGCTCTCCATGCCGTCCTCCTCCGCCTGGAAGCAGAGATCCTCGCGGTACTTCGGCCATGCGGCGACAATCAGAGCCTCGCCCTCGTGCGGGATGGCCTGCCAGATCTCCTCTGTGATGAACGGCATGAACGGGTGCATCAGGCGCAGGATCTGGTCGAGCACATACAGCAGCACCTGCTGGGCAGAGCGCTTCTGAGCCTTGTCCTCACCATAGAGGCGGGCCTTCGTCAGCTCGATATACCAGTCGCAGTAGCTGTCCCAGATGAAGTCATAGATCTTCTGGACGGCGACGCCGAGCTCGTACTTGTCGAGGTTCTCCGTGACGTCGGCAATGAGCGTATTGAGCTTCGAGAGGATCCACTTGTCGGACGTCTCGAGCTCGGACAGGGCGGGCAGCTCGTTTTTGTCGATGCTGAGGTTCATCATGACATAGCGGCTGGCGTTCCAGAGCTTATTGGCAAAGTTGCGCATGGCCTCGCAGCGCTCGATATAGAAGCGCATGTCGTTGCCGGGCGAATTGGACGTGAGCATGTTCATGCGCAGAGCGTCCGAGCCGTAGCGGTCGATCATCTCGAGCGGATCGATGCCGTTACCGAGGGACTTGGACATCTTGCGGCCCTTGTCGTCGCGGACAAGGCCGTGAATCAGCACGGTGTGGAACGGCGGGCGGCCCGTCTGCTTGCAGGCCGAGAAGATCATGCGTGCGACCCAGAAGAAAATGATATCATAGCCCGTCACAAGCACATCCGTCGGATAGAAATACTGAAAATCCTCCGCATTCGTGTCCGGCCAACCGAGGGTCTCGAATGGCCACAGCGCCGAGGAGAACCAGGTGTCAAGCACGTCCTCATCGCGGGTGATATGCTTGCTGCCACACTTTTCGCAGCAGGTCGCATCCTCGCGGGAGACGGTCATATGGCCGCAGTCGGCGCAGTACCACGCCGGGATCTGATGGCCCCACCACAGCTGACGGGAGATGCACCAGTCACGGACGTTCTCCATCCAGTTCGTATAAATTTTTGTGAAGCGCTCCGGAACAAACTTCGTCTCACCGTCGTTCACGACGCGCAGCGCCTCTTCGGCCAGCGGCTTCATCTTTACGAACCACTGAGCGGAGATGATCGGCTCGACGTCGCGGTGGCAGCGGTAGCAGGTGCCGACATTGTGGTTATACGGCTCGACCTTCACGAGGTAGCCCTGCTCCTCGAGGTCGGCGACGATCTGCTTGCGCGCCTCATAGCGGTCGAGGCCCTGATATTTGCCGCCGTTCTCGTTGACGACACCCTTATCGTCGAGGACGCGGATGACCTCGAGATTGTGGCGCAGGCCGACCTCAAAGTCGTTCGGGTCGTGAGCCGGCGTCATTTTGACGCAGCCGGTGCCGAAGTCCATTTCGGCATAGTCGTCCGCCACGACGGGGATCTCCTTGCCGACGAGCGGCAGAATGACGTTCTTGCCGACGATGTCCTTGTAGCGCTCGTCATTTGGATTGACGCACACGCCGGAGTCGCCGAGCATGGTCTCGGGCCGGGTCGTCGCGATGATGACCTCGCCGGAGCCGTCTGCCAGCGGATAGCGCACATGCCACAGATGGCCGGGCTTGTCGACATATTCGACCTCGGCATCGGACAGGGCCGTGACGCAGTGCGGGCACCAGTTGATGATGCGGCTGCCCTTGTAGATAAGGCCCTGCTCATACAGGTTCACGAACACCTCGCGGACGGCCTTCGAGCAGCCCTCGTCCATCGTGAAGCGGGCACGGTCCCAGTCGCAGGACGCGCCGAGGCGCTTCTGCTGCTCGACGATACGGTCGCCGTACTGATGCTTCCAGGCCCAGACGCGCTCAAGGAACTTCTCGCGGCCGAGGTCATAGCGGGTCTTGCCCTCCTTGCGCAGCTCCTCCTCCACGCGGATCTGCGTGGCGATACCGGCATGGTCCACGCCGGGGATCCAGAGGGCGGAATAGCCCTGCATGCGCTTGAAGCGGATGAGCACGTCCTGCATGGCGGCGTCCATGGCATGGCCCATGTGGAGCTGGCCTGTGACATTGGGGGGCGGCATGACGATGGTAAAGGGCTTCTTGTCCGGGTCGCGCTCGGCATGGAAATAGCCGTTGTCCACCCAGAATTTGTAGAGCCGGTCCTCAACGTCGCGCGGCTCGTAGGTCTTTGGCAGTTCTTTCATAGTCTTCTCCTTTTTGACGATAAAAATCGCCCTGAGCTTCATAATATGCTCAGGGCGATGCAGATTACCGTGGTACCACCTGAATTCCCGCCGAAGGCGGGCACTCTGGCTCTGTAACGGGAGCACCCGTGCGGCCTACTGCAGGTTCGGCACGCCCGCTCCGAAGCGACCTTCTCCCGACCTGCGCAGGGGCTTTCAGCAGCCGCCCCCTCTCTGCAGCGCGCGGATGGGATACTCCTCTTCTTCCATGCGTTTTCACTATGCGGTTATGATAGCCGAAAACCGGCCGGTTGTCAAGCGTTTTTGGGCAGATAGCCGCTCATTTCGGCGGCCATATCGTCCAGCAGCTTCATGGCTGCCGCGCGGTCGGCGTCGACGGCGGTCAGATAAATCTTGACCTTCGGCTCCGTGCCGGACGGACGCAGGATGACCGTACCCTTCTCGCCGAGCTGAAGCACGAGCACATTGGACTTCGGCAGCGTGACCGCTTCCTCCGTGCCGTGGACGAGATCGTGCGTGACGCGCGCCTGATAGTCCGTGACGGACGTGACGGTGATGCCGCACACAGCCTTCGGCAGCTCGCGGCGCATCTGCGCCATAAAGCCAGCGGAAATTTCCATGGCGTCCGGACCCTGCAGCTCGCAGCTCAGCACGCGCGCCTCATGCCAGCCGAAGCGGCTGTAGAGCGCGTCCATGTGCTCGGCCAGATTTGTGCCCTCGCGCTTGAGCGCGGCGGCGAGGTCGCAAGTCAGCATGGAGGCGACGACGGCGTCCTTATCGCGGGCATACGTTCCCTTGAGGTAACCGCAGCTCTCCTCAAAGCCGAAGACGAAGCGGTTCTCCTCGTGCTTCTGCTCAAGGGCGAGAATTTCGCCGCCGATGTACTTGAAGCCCGTGAGGACCCTGCGCATCTTCACGCCGTAGCTTGCGGCGATCTTGTCTGCCATCGGGGTCGAGACGATGCTGCGCACGGCGACAGGGTCTGCCGGGAGCGTGCCTGCCTTCTGCATCGTGCCGAGGATGTAGTCCAGCAGCAGGCAGCCCAGCTCGTTGCCGCTGAGCTTGCGGAAGCCGCCTTCCACCGGGATGGCCACGGCCACGCGGTCGCAGTCGGGGTCCGTGCCGAGGATGAGGTCCGGGTGCGTCTCGCGCGCGATCTTGTAGCTCTCGTTCAGCGCGGCGTCCGTCTCCGGGTTCGGATATTCGCAGGTCTTGAAATCGCCGTCCGGCTTTTCCTGTGCGGGGACGACGGCGACGTTCACGCCGATGCGGCCGAGCACGGTGCGGACCGGCTTGTTGCCCGTGCCGCACAGCGGCGTGTAGAGCAGATTCAGGTTATCGGACGGGACAGTGGCAAGGCGTTCGCCGAGAACGGTCTCATAGTAGCGCTCCCACAGCTCCGGCGCGATGAATTCCACGCCGCCCTCCGCAAGGAAGTCCTCAAAGCTCTTTTCCGCCGGGAGGAAATACGGAATTTTTTCGATCTCGGCAAACACGCGGGCCGCCGGCTCGTCCGTCATCTGGCAGCCGTCCGGGCCGTAGCACTTGATGCCGTTATAGATGCCCGCGTTGTGGCTGGCGGAAACGACGATGCCGCAGCCGCAGCCGAGCTGGCGCACGGCAAATGAAAGCATTGGCGTCGGGGCCAGCTCATGATAGACATAGACATGCACGCCGCGCTCCGCGAGGGCCACGGCGCACAGCTCCGCATAGCGGCGGGAGTTGTGGCGGGAGTCATAGCCGATGGCGCAGCGCTGCGGCAGCTCCGTCGAGGTCAGCCATGCGGCAAGGCCCTGCGCCGTGCGGCGAACGGTGAAGTCGTTCAGGCGATTCGTGCCGATGCCCATAATGCCGCGGATGCCCGCGGTGCCGAACTGCAGCTCCGCGCCGAAGCAGCCCTTGCGCTCCGTCTCGTCGTTCTGCATGGCGGCCAGCGCAGCGCGCCCGGCCTCATTCAGCGGCGCCTGCTCGCACCACTGCTGATAACGTTCCAGTTCCGTCATTTCAGCCTCCTAAAATATGGAATTAAAGTCATAAGCTCAGACTGTCAAATTTGTCATTGCGAGGCCCCGCGAGGGGCCGTGGCAATCTCGCAGGATCGGCTGCGGATTTTGGCAAGCCGAGGCGAATCCGAAGCCTGCTTCACGAGATTCCCACGTCGCTTCGCTCCTCGGAATAACACGACCGGGAAAGCTCACGAACGCCCCGCCCCAATGGGACGGGGCGCTGTGTCGTCCGGTTATTTCAAAAACGGTTCGATCAGGCGCTGCGTTTCCGCGTCGTCTGCACGCGTCTCCCGCAGGGACTGCAGAAGGGCCTGCGCTTCCTGCTTCGTCTCCGCCGGGGCGATGACGAGCACCGGCGTGCCGGTCTCTGCAAACCCGCCGTCCGCGCCGCGGTGCAGCAGTGCGATGAACTGCTCTCCGGCCGCGTCGCACCAGAGCATATCGTCCTGCCAGAACATCCAATCCGAGTCGATGTCCGACGGCAGGATCAGGCTGTCCATGATGCGGCTGCCGTTTACGAATACGCCGCCCGGCTCGGTAGCTTCAAAGGAATCCGCGTGATTCCGGAAAAGATAGTGATACGAAATGCCGCTGATGAGGACGGTACAAGGCTCCGCGGAGCCATCCTCCTGCAGAGCGATCGCCTGCATCGTCCGGCTTTCCGCCTTGGCGATCGGCGTATTCCAGTAAGAAATCAGTATTACGCCTGTAACGAGTATGGCTACAGATGAAATAACGGCTATTATAATTGCAATCGTATGTTTTCTGCTTGTTTTCATACAGTTATCCTATTTGAGTACAAACCATGCTTGACCAATCTTCAAATTAATCGGTTCATCCATGACTGCACTCGTGGCAGACGATATTGCAGCTTCATTAACATTGGAGTAATGTGGGGACTGGAAAGAAATATTATACGTCTGTGTCCGCGTCTTTGGAGTATCGGTTTTACTATTATAGTAGAACCAACTGATTGTCTTCAAATACGAATAATATGTTCTTGCGCCCAACACGTTACCCTGGTCCGTGACCCGATATGTAAATGTTTCGTACGTCAAGAACTGCGGCGCAGCCTGCGCTTTATCTCCAGTTCCGGCGTAGTACGAACTATTTGAGCCGCATGCATATTGAATCAGTGTAATTCCAGAACTTCCAAATGGGACAAATCTATCAATAACTACACCAGCACAATATGCAAGCACTGTTGCTGCAAAATTAGCTGCAGCACTACCATTAGAAGTAATGGAGGTCATGGCAAAGCAATTATTGACCGTGACTACCCAGTCCTTCAACTTATAACCTTTATAATTGCGAACAGGACTCCAACTAGTAGAAGTAGAGTAGGTAACAGGCGCAGAATCACCGGGAACAAGTAATTCAGTCACACCAAATTCTTGACATAATTCACGAATTCTGTCTGCCACCTCATCAGGGACATCATATTTTGAGATAACAGATTCGCAGTTTTCGGTAGTTACACGCAACTGCACTTCATATACAGCGGGATCAAAGCGTTGAGGAGTACTTTCGACTGCATCATTAGTAGCAGCAGCTTGCAACATGAGCATGAGCAAAATTCCAAATACAGTTATCAGGGAGATACAACGTCTAACAAACTTACGATTCATGACAATTCTCCTTTATATTTGAAATATTATTACACGCCTCCAGATATGCGTAGCTAATTTCACCCCCTATTTCTATATTTCTGACTGGCATGCAATTTGCAGCAGATGAATGCCCAACTAGTTTACTAATAAAGATTATAATACATTTTGAAAGAAAACACAACTCTAAGAATTCGACATAAAATAGCGTTGAATTATGTCCAGTCCAGATTGATCACTTAATGATTCGCACAGCGATTGCAGCAGCTCCTGTGCCGCCTGCTCTGACTCTGCCGGAGCGACGACGAGCGACTGCGTGCCGGGAAGCGGCAGGACGAGCGTACTGCCGTCGGCTGCGATCCAGAACGGATCGGTATCCGCCTGCATCGTGAGCCACGGGTCAAAGGCGTCGTCCGGCAGGATAACGCCGGAGCAGACGCGCGTGCCGTCGACATAGATGCCGCCGTCCGTCCCCGTCTCGAACGCGCCGACTCTGCCGCCGAGCAAATAGGAGCGGGACGTGCCCGCGATGCGCACGGTGCACGGCGTGGCCGAGCCGTCCGGTGCGAGGGTCATGCCCTGCATGGTCCACTCGTCGGCGCGCTCTGCCGCATGGTCGCGGTTGGATGCGAAGAAAATGCCGATGCCGCAGACCACAAGGAGCGCAGCCGCGACGGCGGTAATGAGAATACGGTTCCGGCTCATGGCGCCGGTTTACACGTCTTCGATGATCGCGGAGTTGTTCTTGGCCTGCGGATTGACGAGGGCGCGGAACTTCGAGCGGGAATTGCGGATCTCGCTCAGAGCCTCGGCGACGGCCTCCTCCGTGCGGCGCAGGGAATCGTCGACGTAGTCGTTCGTGACCTTCTTGAGCTCCTTGATCTTATCCTGCGCGGCGCGCACCATATCGTTGGCCTGATTCTTGGCCTCGAGATAGATGGCCTCCTGCGAGACGAGCTGGCGGGCCTGTGCCTGCGCGGACTTCATGATATTCTCTGCCTCGCGCTTTGCGTTCGTAATGAGCTCGCTGCGGGAATCCACGATGGTCTTTGCCTGCTTCAGCTCGCCGGGGAGCTGGTTGCTGATCTCGTCGAGCAGGTCGAGGACCTTTTCGCGCTCAACAGCGCACTTATCGCTGCTGAACGGCACGGAGCGTGCGTCCTGCACCATTTCATACAGGGTGCCGATCAATTCTTCAATGCCGTGTTCGTTCATGATATTGCCTCCTAATCGTTGCCGCCGCCCGCCCCGGTCTTGCGGAGCAGGGTGATGGTCGTTTTTCCGTAATGATAGTCTTTTGAGCGGGTCAAGCCCGGAAATTCCTCTGCAAGCGGTTTGCCGAGGGGTCTTTCTGTGATAATTATACCACCATCCGACAAAATGTCAATTTCCGATAGGCGCTGAATCGCCGTTTCGAGGGATTTTTCTGCATAGGGCGGGTCGAGGAAGATCAGGCGGAATTTCCGCCTGCACCGCGCAAGATATTGCGTGAAATCCGTGCAGACGACCTCTCCCCTGTCTTCAAAATGCGTGCGGCGCAGATTCTCGCGCACAAGGGCAGCGGCATCCTGCCGGTGGTCGACAAAAACGGCGCGCGAGGCTCCGCGGCTGAGCGCCTCGATGCCGAGCTGACCCGTTCCGGCGAACAGGTCGAGCACGTCGCCCGCGATGTCGAACTGGATGATGTTGAACAGGGCTTCCTTCACGCGGTCCGTCGTTGGGCGCGTGAGCATGCCCTCCGGCGTTTTCAGCTTTGTGCCGCGCGCCGTTCCGGTGATAACTCTCATGGCTGTGTTTGCTCCTGTCCGTGAAAATGGTCATAGACCGCCTGCGCCTGCGGCGCGGGCAGCACCTCCTGCAGCTCCTCCCGGCTGGCGGCGCGGATGGCCGCGAGCGAGCGGAAGCGGCGCAGGAGCTGATTGCGGCGCTTCTCCCCGATGCCGGGGATGGCGTCGAGCTGCGAGCCGCGCACATGGCGGCTGCGCAGGGTGCGCTGATAGGTAATGGCGAAGCGGTGTGTCTCCTCCTGGATGCGCCCGATGAGGGCGAACACCGCCGGGGTGCTCTGGATGCTGATCTCCTGCCCGTCCGGCGTAACAAGGGCGCGCGTGCGATGGCGATTGTCCTTGACCATGCCGAAGATCGGCAGAAAAACACCCATTTCGGACAGGGCGGCGCGGACCGTCTCGGCGTGCACGGCACCGCCGTCGATGAGCAGGGCGTCCGGCCGCTCAGCAAAGCCGCTGTCGCCGTCGAGATAATGACGGAAGCGGCGGCAGAGCACCTGCCGCATGGAGGCGTAGTCGTCCTGATCCGTCAGGCCGCGCACCTGAAAGCGCTTGTAATCGCTTTTTTTCGGCTTGCCGTCCTCGAACACTGTCATGGAGGCGACGATGTCCGTCCCCGCGATGTTCGAGATATCATAGGCCTCGAGGCGGCGTGGCGGTTCGCGCAGACCGAGCATGCCCTGCAGCAGCACGAGCGTGCCGCTCAGGCGCTCTGCCTTTGAGGTAGCGCGCTCGGCCTCCTCGCGGGCGTTTTTCTCCGCCAGCTCCACGAGCCTGCGGCCGTAGCCGCGCTGCGGCGTGCGGATGAGCACATGCTTGCCGAGCTCCTGCAGCAGAAGCTCCTCGAACAGCGCGGCATCGTCCATCTCCGCCGGGAGGAATATGCGGCGCGGCGCAGCCTTGCGCGTCAGATAGTACTGCTTGACAAGCGACGACAGCGCATCGTCCGGCTCCTCCGGCACAGGCAGGACCTCATAGTCCTTATCCATCAGATTGCCCTTGATAAAGTGCAGCACTGCAAAGCAGGCCTTCGCCTCCGTCTGGTACCAGCCGATGACGTCTGTATCTGCCATTGTGCCCGCCGTGACGAGCTGCTTCTGCCCGAGCAGCTCAATGGCGCGCAGACGGTCGCGGTATTCCGCCGCGCGCTCAAAGCGCAGCTCCTCGGCTGCAGTCTCCATCTTCTCCTGCAGCTCCTGACACAGGCTCTGGTGCTTGCCCTCGAGCAGAAGGACGGCCTGCTCCAGCCGCGCGTGATAGTCCGCCTGCTGCATGCAGGGGCGGCACCAGCCGTCGCAGCGCTCCATCTGATAATTCAGGCAGGGCCGTTCCCTGCCGATGTCGCGCGGGAATTTTTTGGAGCAGCCCGGCAGGCGGAACGTCGTACGCAGGGCGTCGATGACCTGCTGCGTGCGCCCGCGGCTTCCGTAGGGGCCGAAATAGCGCGCGCCGTCGTCCGTGACGCGCGTGGCCAGCGTGATGACGGGATAGGCCTCACGCAGGTCGACGCGCAGGTAGGGATAGCCCTTATCGTCCTTGAGCAGGATGTTGTATTTCGGCATATAGTGCTTGATGAGCGAGCATTCGAGCACGAGCGCCTCGAACTCCGTCGCGGCGGCGATCGTCTCGAAATGATCGACATTCGACACCATTTTGCGCGTTTTTGCATTGTGCGCCGCCGTATCCTGAAAATACTGACTGACGCGGTTTTTCAGTTTTTTTGCCTTGCCGACGTAGATCACGGTCCCGGCGGCGTTTTTCATCAGATAAACGCCCGGCTCATAGGGCAGCGACAGCGCGGCCTGCTTCAATTCCTCACGGGTCATGCTTGCTCCATTCTGACGAGAAAGCTGCCCCAAACGCCGCCGATTCCGTGCGTTTGGGGCAGCCGTTCATGTTGAGCGGATCAGAAAATATCCTTGACGAGCATCTGCGCCAGCGTCTTGACTGCCGCTTCCTCGTCCGGGCCTTCGGCGATCAGCGTGACCTCCGTGCCCGTGGTGATGGCCATGGAGAGTACGCCCAGCAGGCTCTTGGCATTGATCTTCCGGTCGTCGACCTCGATCCAGATGCTGGAACGGAATTCATTGGCCTTCTGAATGAAAAACGTAGCCTGTCTGTTGTGCAGACCAGACTCACACTTGACCACCGATTTTTCTGTATACATCCTGTGTCACTCCTTCAAATTTGAGGCTGCGCGAGGTGATATGCTTCTCTTAGAATATAACAAAACAGGGGCATTTGTCAACTGTTTTCTCAAGTTTGCCGGGATTTCCCGTCAGGCCAGCTCGGCGATGGTCACACCGTCCTCGCCCTCGCCGTAGACGCCGAGGCGGTAGCGCTTCACGCAGCGATTGCGCTTCAGCTCGTCCTGCACGGCCTTGCGCAGGACGCCCGTGCCCTTGCCGTGGATGATACGCACGGAGGCGAGATTGGCCATCATGGCGTTATCGAGGAAGATATCCAGCGTAGCAATGGCCTCGTCAGCCGACATGCCGCGCAGGTCCAGCTCCGTTGAGGCGCCCACGCTGCGGAAGGCGCGCTGGCTGCGCTCGATGATCTTCTTGGTCTGCTGCTTCGTCTCCTCGATGAGATATACCTCGTCCGGCTGCGCCGTGACCTTCATGATCCCGGCCTGCAGCAGATAAGAGCCGTCCTTGTTGATGGCCAGCACGCTTGCGCGGGTACCGAAGCGGACAAGCTCGACTGTGTCGCCGACACGGATGGCACGCGCCGCCTGCGGACGCGGCTTCGGCGTGTCGTCATGCCCGGCAAGGCGGTCCTCTGCCTCGTTGAGCCTGCGGCGCAGCTCGGTCTGCTTTGCGTTCGAGCCCTGCACGTCCGCGTTTTCCCGCAGCTGCTTGCGCAGCTGCTTCAGCTCGTCTGCGACCTCGTTCGAGGTGCGGCGGGCATCGTCGATGATGCTCTGCGCCTCGGCGCGGGCCGCGCGCACGGCCTTTTCGCGTTCGCGCTTGATCTCGGCATAATAGGCCTCGGACTTCTCCTTCATCTGCTCCGTTTCCTGGCGCAGGCGCTCGGCCTCGAGCTTGGCAGCCTCCATCTGCTGGCGCTGCTGCTCGAGTTGGTTCAGGACGTCCTCAAAGTTGCGGTCGTTTTCGTTCACAAGGCTCTTTGCCTTGTCGATGATCGGCTCCGGCAGGCCGAGGCGGCGGGAAATGGCAAAGGCGTTCGATTTGCCGGGGATGCCGATGAGCAGGCGGTAGGTCGGCCGCAGCGTCTCCACGTCGAACTCGCACGAGGCGTTCATGACGCCCTCCGTGCGCATGGCATAGAGCTTCAGCTCGGCATAGTGCGTCGTGGCAGCCACGCGGCTGCCGCACTGGCGGCAGAACTCGATGAGCGCATTGGCAAGCGCCGCACCCTCGGCCGGGTCCGTGCCCGCGCCCAGCTCATCGAACAGCACGAGCGTGTCGCGGTCACAGTCAGCGACGATGTCGACGATATTCTTCATGTGGGCGGAGAAGGTGGACAGCGACTGCTCAATGGACTGCTCGTCGCCGATGTCCGCCAGCACCTGCCGGAAGACGGAAATGGCGCTGCCGTGGTCCGCCGGAATGTGCAGGCCGCACTCCGCCATCAGTGTCAGAAGGCCGATGGTCTTGAGCGTGACGGTCTTGCCGCCGGTGTTTGGGCCGGTGATGATGAGCGTGTCGAAATCCGAGCCGAGCCGCAGCGAGACGGGAACGACCTTCTTGCGGTCGATGAGCGGATGCCGCGCCCGCACGAGCTCCAAACTGGCGTTCGTGCGGATCTCAGGCTCCATGCCGTCCATCTTGTGCGACAGGCGCGCGCGGGCGAAGATGCAGTCGAGCTGCACGAGCATCTCATAGCTGTGGCAGATGCCCTCGCGGAACGAGGCCGCCTCGGCCGACAGTGCGGCCAGAATACGTTCGATCTCCTTCTTCTCGCGGATCAGCAGCTCGCGCAGGGCGTTGTTCGCATTGACGGCGGACATCGGCTCGATGAAAAACGTGCTGCCCGTCGAGGACACATCGTGGACCATGCCGGGAATCTCGCTCTTGTATTCACTCTTGACCGGCACGACATAGCGGTCGCCGCGCAGCGTGATGATCGGGTCGCGCAAATACTTGGAAAAACTCGGCGAGGAGATGATCTTCTGCAGCGAATCCTTGACCTTCGCGCTCTGGATGCGCATATGGCGGCGGATATCCGCCAGCTCGCTGCTGGCCGCGTCAGCGATCTCCTCCTCGGAGAGAATGGAATTCGTGATCTTCTCCTCAAGATAGCGATTCGGCGAAAGCTCCTGAAAATAGACGTCCAGCACGGTCGGCTCGCCGTCCTCGCTGTAATAGGCCTTGACATTGCGGATGCAGCGCAGCACACCCGCAATGCGCAGCAGCTCCACCGGCGTCAGGCAGCCGCCGCGGTCAGCGCGCTCGAGGCTGGCTGCCACGGGCTTGAGCTCATGGAAGCCCGGCGCGCCCTTGCGGACGATCATGCCGCAGGCCGCCGTCGTCTGCTGCTGGAGCAGGCGGATCTCCTCTGCATCGTCCAGCGGCAGCAGGGCGCGGCAGCGGTCCTTGCCGTCCTCGGAGTTCGCGCAGTCTGCAAGCTGAGCCAGAACGTTGTCCAGCTCGAGCTTGCGTAGGGATTTTTCGTACAGTTCTGTCATGGTACAGATACCTCAGATATGGATTCAAAGAAATAGAGATTTATAGAAATCCAGCGTGGAAAAGCCGCGCTCCAATCGCGTGCAGAGATAGCTCTCCGTGATCTGCCCCAGCTCAGAGAGCGACGGCTCCGCAAGCCGGAACGAGAATACGCGCGAAGGCGGCGCAGAGTCCAGATAACGCAGGGCGGCACGCGTCCCGGCACTCATGGGAAGACGGATGTCGTCCTCCCCCTCCGTGCGGCAGGCGGCGCACTGCAGCACGCCCTGTGAGATATTGAAGCGATCCGGCTCCGGCGCGCCGCACACGGCGCAGCCGCGCAGGTCCGGCTCATAGCCGCTCAGGCACATGGCGCGCAGCTCAAAGGCCGCCTTGACGAGCTTCTGCGGCAGGCCGAGCCTGCCGAGCACATAGAGGGCGTTGAGCAGCAGTGATACGAACGGCGGATTCTCCTCGCCCTCCGGGCTGAGCACGTCCGCGGCCTGCGCAAAATAGGATGCCAGCGACAAAAGCTCCAGATCGTTCCGCAGTTCCGGAAACATCTCCTTTGCCGTGGCCTCCGTAACGACATAGCGCCCGCCGCGCTCGAGCAGCGTGAACTCGGAATAGGCCAGCAGCTGGCAGGCCGCCTTGCTGCGGCTGCGGCTGCTGCGGACGCCGCGCGCCCGCACAGTCAGCTTGCCGTATTCGCGCGTCAGCACGGTCAGCAGCTTATCGCTGTCCTGATAGGCGACCTCGCGCAAGACGATGCCGTCTGTTTTGATGTACATGCTCCGACCTCCTGCCGGGCTTTGCGGGACGGCTCACCGCCCCGCCGAGGCCTCGCCGCGCGCCGGCTCCTGCCGATACAGCAGCCACGCCTCCGGTGCGCCCGTCTCCCAAAATATGCTCCAAAGCTGTTCTCTCGTCATGCAGCAGGCCTCCTGTCATCGGTGCTCCGTTTTGCAAACGGGCTGTCCTTAGGATAAGCCTGCTTTGCGCAATTATTCGTAGCCGAAGTTGCGGATCATGGTCTGACTGTCGCGCCAGTTCTCCTTGACCTTGACCCACGTCTGCAAAAAAACCTTCGTGCCCATAAAGCGCTCGCAGTCCTCGCGCGCCTCCGTGCTGATCTTTTTCAGCATGGAGCCGTTCTTGCCGATGATGATGCCCTTGTGGCTGGCCTTCTCACAGTAGATCGTCGCGTCGATGTCGATGACGCCGCTGTCGCGCTCCGAAAATTTCGTAATCTCAACGGCCGTGCCGTGCGGAATTTCACGCTCGAGGTTCCACAGCAGCTTTTCGCGGATGATCTCCGCCATGACCTGCCGCTCCGGCTGGTCCGTCGTCATATCGTCCGGGAACAGGAACGGGCTGTCGGCCGCGTGGCGGGCGCACTCCCGCAGCAGGTCGGGGATACCGTCGCCGAACTTCGCGGACACCGGAACGACGGCGTCAAACTCGAACTTTGCGGCATAGGCCGCGATGACGGCAAGCAGATTCTCCTTCTCGACCGTGTCGATCTTGTTGATAACGAGGATGACCGGCGCATGCGCGGCGCGGAGCTGGCCGAGCAGCTCTTCCTCCTGCGGGCCGATGTGCGCGATGGGCTCGACGAGCAGCAGCGCGGCATCCACATCGGCGACGGAGTCGTGCACGACATTGTTCATATAGTCGCCGAGGCGCGTGCGCGGCTTATGGAAGCCCGGCGTGTCGACGAACACGAGCTGCGTGTCATCGTGCGTGACGATGCCGCAGATGCGGTTGCGCGTCGTCTGCGGCTTGTGGGAAACAATGGCGATCTTTTCGCCCACGAGGTGGTTGATGAGCGTCGATTTACCGACGTTCGGCCGCCCCACGATCGTGATCATGGCAGATTTCTGGCTCATGGTTCTTCTCCTATGGTAAATTCAAAATCAGCTTGTTAAAATGTCCTTTCGGACATTTCCGCCAAGCTGCTTTCAGAATTGCAAAATCAAATTTTGTAGCATGATTTTGCAATTCTGCCGCTGCGGCGGGTGATGGAACGTGAAAGGACACCCTGACGGTTTCCTTTCACACTTTCCTTCCCTCCGAAACTTTCGGCTGGGCAGGTTTTTTGACAGTTTGAAATTCAAAATACATTTGGTCCTCGGCCCGGTCCGCATGGCCGCCGTGCACTGCGCCGACCACGCCGCCCATGGCGCGGTAAAATGCCTGCGCGGGCAGATTGTGGCAATTGCAGCCGCAGAAAAACTTCTGGATGCCGCGCTCGCGGCAGAATTCGGTCAGCTGCGCAAAGGCGCGCCTGCCGAGACCCATCCGCCGGTAGCCCGGCAGAAAATACAGCGAGTTGAGGCAGAGTGCAAAGTCCTTATAGCGTCCGTAGGTGTAAGGTCCGTATGTAAAATAGCCCACGCATTCCGCCCCGTCCATGGCAAGGAACACCGCATTCGCCGGGTCGGCGATGCGGGCAGCGTCGCGCGCCGTATGGGCCTCGAGGTCATATTCGTCGATCATGGCATCGGGATAGATGCCGCGGTAGGTCGTATCCCACGCGCGGCGGCGCGTTTCGGCCAGCAGGCGCGCGTCCTCCGGGCTGGCGCGGCGGAATTCGACGCTCATCGCTGCAGACCGAGCTGCCCGGCGATGATCTCCTCGCGCGTGCGCATCTGGCGCTTCATTTCGCCCTCGTCCATGTGGTCATAGCCCAGCAGGTGCAGGATGGAGTGGATCGTCAGATAGCCCGTCTCGCGGGGGAGCGAATTGCCGAAGCGCTTGGCCTGATCCCGCGCACGCTCGAGCGAGATAGCCATATCGCCCAGCGGCAGCAGACCGGTCTGCGGATCGATGTCCTCCTGCACGTCCTCCGGGAACTGCCCCGGCGTGAACTGGAACATCGGAAAAGACAGCACATCTGTCTCGCGGTCAATGTTCCGCATGGCGCGGTTGATGGCGCGGATGCCCGCGTCATCCGTGACGAGCACGTTGATCTCGCAGGGAACGTTCACATGCTCGGCCTCCAGCGCAGCGGCGATGCACTTGCGCAGGTGCAGCGTCAGCGGCAGGCTGCGGTCTGCGCGGTTGGAATAGCGCACAATGATCTGATGCTTCATGGCTTTCTCCTGTATACTTTTTTCTGCCCCGGCAGGCCGTTCTTCGCACTGTGCTCCGCCGTCTCATAAGCCGCGATGATGCGCTGCACCAGGGCGTGGCGCACGACGTCGCTTGCCGTCAGGCGGCAGATGGCGATATCCGGCACGTTGTCCAGAATGCGCACGGCGTCCTTCAGACCGCTGACCTTGTCGGAGGGCAGATCGATCTGTGTAATGTCGCCGGTGATGACGATCTTCGAGCCGAAGCCCAGTCGCGTCAGGAACATTTTCATCTGCTCGCGCGTCGTGTTCTGCGCCTCGTCTAGGATGATGAAGCTGTCGTCGAGCGTGCGGCCGCGCATATAGGCCAGCGGCGCGACCTCGATGTTGCCGCGCTCGAGATATTTCTGATACGTCTCCGCGCCGAGCATATCGTAAAGCGCGTCATACAGCGGACGGAGATACGGATCGACCTTGTTCTGCAGGTCGCCGGGCAGGAACCCGAGCCGTTCGCCCGCCTCTACGGCGGGGCGCGTCAGAATGATGCGGTTGACCGCCTTCTCGCGGAAGGCCGCCACGGCCGCCGCCACGGCGAGGTATGTTTTTCCGGTACCGGCCGGACCGACGCCGATCGTGATGGTATTTTTCAAAATGGCCTTCATATAGCGCTGCTGTCCAAGGGTCTTTGCCTTGACAGGACGGCCCTTTGCTGTGATGCAGACAACGTCCTTCGCCATTTCGCCGATCTTGTCCTCGTTCCCGCTGGAAACAAGGTCGATCAGATAGCGCACCTTCTGCTCGTCGATCGTCTCGCCCTTCGCCGCCAGCAGGAGCAGGCCCTCGATGGCGCGGCCTGCGCGGTCCGCCGCCTCGTCCTCGCCCGAGATCTTCAGCTCCGTGCCGCGGTTCGTGATCTTCACGCCGTAGGTCTGCTCGATGCGCTTGATGTTTTCGTCAAACGAGCCGAACACATTGATGATCTGTTCGATGCGTTCGGCATTGATGATTCGTTCGCTCATGGGGATTCTCCTTTGTCAGTCCGCCGCCTCCAGCGGCAGCGTGCGGGAAATCAGCTCCGTGCAGTCGCTCTGCGCCTGCAGGATGCACAGGCCGCCCTGCATCAGCAGGCTCTCCTGTGTGGCATCGATCCTGCCCGCTAGCATCTGCGCCTGCACGGCGCGCCGCCACGCCTCCTGCAGCAGCTTTTCCGTCTGCACCTGCGGCGCGGGGGCAGGCTCCAGCACATATTCCCGCAGGATCGCCGTCTCCAGCCGCAGCGGATATGCATAGCCGGAGGTCCGGACAGCCTTTTCCACGATCATTTTATCACAATCCTGCTGGGAAATGCTACTGTTTCCCCATAATTTTATTCTTTTTTTCCCGACGATGAGCGTGACCTGCTTCCACTCCCGGCCGGTATAGCGCTTTTCCAGCCGCTCCGCGGGCGTGACGACGGTCCCCGTATGCCACGTCCTGGCATAGATCTCGGCCGAGGCGCACACCGGGCGGATGAACAGGCCGTAGTCCTCATACCCGGAGACGAGCAGCTGCCCCTGCCGGACGGTATCGCCGACGGCGCACAGCCGCATGCCCTCCGTTACGGAGACCTCCGTGAGCACGCCGTCCCGCGCGGCCACCACATTTGCCACGGCGTAGGGAGCGCGCGTGTCCGGCGGCTGCTGCCGCTCCGTCACGAGCACCTGCACCCGCCCGCCGGAGCGGTTCACGGCGAGCCACGCCAGCTCCGGCATGCGCAGCAGCATCCGGTTGCGTGTCTCGGGCGAATCGATGGACGGGCCCCATGTTCCCGGCGCGATGCCGAGCTCCTCGAGCGCCTGCACGATCTGCCCGGCCGGGAGCCTGTCATTTCCCCCGACCTCGATCGTCCAGACGAATTCCTGCAGCACGAACGTTGCCGCGGCCGCCGCCAGCAGCCCCAGCAGCAGGACGGGCCGCCGCAGAAGACCGCCGAACTGCGCCCGCAGGCCGGAGCGCTCCGTCACCTCCGCCGTGCACAGGCAGCGCAGCGCAAGCCTTTGCAGGCGCTCTGCCTCCCGCGCAGGAACGCTGAGCGACAGGTGCAGCGCATCCTCGCGCTCGATGTCCCAGAATTCCAGCCGCGCAGCCGCAAGGGCGTTCAGACACTGCTCCGGCGCGGCGCCGGTCAGGCGGAAGCGAACGCTTCCGCGCAGATAGCGGATCAGCCGGCTCATCTCAGGACACCTCTACGCAGCGGATCGTCCCGCCGATCTCCACGCGCCGCTGCGTCATGCGCAGGATGCGCAGCCCGCAGCCGCTGACGGTCAGCGTACCGCGCTGCACCGCGATACAGACGCGGGTGTCCGTGTATTCCAGAATGCCCCCGTGATTTTCGATGCAGACGCTTGTATTGCCGTGCAGCTCGGCCAGCGGCCCCTGCGACACGACCTCCTGCGGCAGCGCCAGGCGCTGCGCCAGATTTTTTCCCCGTTTCATTCGATCACCCGGAGACATTCTATGCTCGCTTTCCGCATTCCTTTCCGGCTCCGGCAATATATTCCGGTGAGGTGATCTTCTGTGCTGCTTGTGCTGCTTCTGGCGGCCGCCGGGCTTCTGCTCGCGCCGCAGGCCGCCGCGTCCGGCGCGCTGCAGGGCCTTCGAGCCTGCGCAGCGCGCGTCATTCCCGCGCTGCTGCCGTTTTTCGTCGTCTCCCGCATGCTGACTGCCCTTCCGCTGCCCACGCCGGGGCGGCGGGCGGACCGTCTGTTCCGTGCCCTGTTCGGCGTCCGCGCCGCGTGCCTGCCGGCCCTGCTGACCGGCCTGCTCGGCGGCTATCCAGCCGGGGCGGCCGCCGTGACGGAGCTGTACCGCGCCGGTGCACTTTCAAAGGCAGAGGCCGAGCGCGCCCTGTGCTTCTGCAACAATTCCGGGCCGGGCTTTTTTGCCGGACTCATCGGAACTGCCGTGCTCGGAGACGTGCGCCGTGGGCTGATCCTCTACGGCCTGCATGCGCTTGCCGCCCTGATGACGGGCCTTCTCCTGCCCGGCTCTGCTCCTCCGGCTGCCCTGCGGACGGTGCGCCGGGAGAAGCCCGTTCTTTCTTCCCTGCTGCCGGAAGCCGTGCAGGGAAGCTGCGCCGCCCTGCTGCAGGTCAGCGGGCTCATCGTCTTTTTTTCGTCGATGCTCGCCGTGCTGCGCGCCGCCGGGCTGACGGCCCTGCTGCCGAACCGGCTGGCCGAGGCGCTGGCCTGCGGCGCGCTCGAGCTTTCCAGCGGCATTCTGCTGCTCTCCGGCCACGGCGCGGAGGCCGCCTGCGCCCTTCTGATGGGCTGGGGCGGGCTTTGCGTCCATTTTCAGGCCATGAGCCTCTGGCAGACGGCGGGGCTTCGTCCGCACGGTTACTTTTCCGCAAAGCTGCTGCACGGCCTGCTCTCGGCCGCGCTGGCCCTCGCCTGCTTTGCGCCGTCTCCTGCCGCGCTGCTGTCTGCCGGAGCGTTGACCGCTTGCGCACTGCTGGCTCCCCTGCTGCGAAAAATTCGGGCTGGAAATTTGCGCCACGCTGCGGTATAATAGCAAAAAAGGAGGTGGCCCGCATGCTGTTCCGAAAAAAGATCGATCGATTCTGCTCCTACTGTGTCTACGCCGGGAAGCTCGACGACGAAACGTATCTCTGCGCCAAGCGCGGCTTTGTCGCTGCCTGCCACCACTGCCGGAAGTTCAAATACGATCCGCTCAAACGCGTGCCGAAGCGCCGCAAGCCAAAGGATTTTTCCGAATATGACGAGCTGGATTTTTCCCTGTAATATAATATAGGTATATCGCTTGGCGAAAAATCCTGAAGGGACTTTTAGAAGCAAGCTGAAGCAGGTCCTTCCCATATTGGGAGGACCTGCTTCGTTCTATCTGGTAAGAATTGCACAGGAAAGGACGCTCGGACGGTTTCTTTTACGCTTTTTCTGCAAGACTTTAGGTCGGTCGGCGATTTCGGCCTCGTGATTCATGACAGTCCTTTTACTTGCCTGCTGCGGTACGAATAAACCGCATGATGATCGTTGCGACCTGAGCGCGGGTGGCATTGCCCTGCGGATCGAGGAGAATGCCATTCCCATTGTCGGTCCCCTTTATCAGACCCTCGGCGACCGCCCAGGATAGAGGCTCCACGGCATAGCCGCTGACATCGCCCCGATCGGGATACTGATCCAGATTTCCACGCGCTGAGGTATCAAATCCGGACTTCGCTGCATAGCGGAACAGGATCGCCGCCATCTGCTCCCGGGTGATATTGCTGTCCGGCTCAAATTTATGGTTGCCGACGCCGTTCACGATGCCGTTTTCGGCTGCCCAAGCCACGGCCTGCGTGAACCAGCTTCCGTTTAGCACGTCTGTGAAGGGATTCTCCCATCCGGCCGGGCTTCCGGCGTAGCGCCAGAGCACCGTGACGAGCATGGCGCGCGTCATGCTGCTCTCCGGCTCAAACATGCCGTTGCCGACGCCGTTCATCAGGCCGTGCGCAATGGCATAGTCGATGCCCTCGTGGTACCAGCGTCCGGTGTCCACGTCGTGATAAGGCTTGGAGGGGCAGTTTGCGCCGCCGTCACAGCTGCCCTCGGTGTTCCCGCAGCGTGAGCAGACACCATTGACATAATCGTGCCCCAGCGCAGGAATATAGCCGTCTCGATAGCTCTCGCCGCAGGCGCAGAAGTGCTCAGTGTAGCCCGCGTTGATGCAGGTCGGATAAACGGTGTCGGTGCGGTAAGTATAGTCGTGGACGTGCCCGCTGCCCTCCGTGTCGTACCACTTCAGCTCACAGCGGCGGCAGTAGTGGCGGATCATGCCGTAATACGCAGAATACTCGTATTCCTCCGTAGCGACGACCTCGTCGTGCCCCAGCGCGGGGGTCTGCGTCGGCTGGGTCAGGGTCAGGCCGCAGAAGGCGCAGTGCGTGCCGCCGGTATAGCCCGGACGGGTGCAGGTGGCCTCGATCGGGTCGTTGTCGACGGGCTTATGCGCGACGGGGGCGGTATTTCCCGACGCGGTCACGGCGCCGCAGACGGCGCAGACCGTGCGCGTGAAGCCGCCGGTGCAGCAGGTCGGCGCGACCGTTTCCGTCACGGGCTGATGGGCGGTGCAGGCGCCCGTTTCGAAGGTGAATTCATTGTCCACGGCGTAGGTCTGCGCAGCCGTCCCTGTCGCGCCGCGAATGACGAAGCCGTCGATCTTCGTCAGACCGCCAAACGGATTCTCCGGGTCGACCGGGCAATATCCGAACGCCTGATAGCCAATGTAGGCGACGCTGGCAGGGATGGTAACGCCCTTGCCCTTGCCATAGGTGAAGAACGCGCCCTCGTCCAGCACGCGCAGGCCGTCATTCAGATGGATTGCCTTGATGCTCGGCGCGGAGAAGGCGTTGCTGCCGACAAAGCGCACGGAATCCGGCAGGACGATGCTCTCGCAGGCGCTGTTGTTGAACGCCTCCCTGCCGATGTACTGCACGCCGCCGAGGTCGATGAACTTCATATTCTTCGCACCGGCGAAGGCGTAGTCATCCACATATTTGCAGCTCTGCGGGAGGATCAGCCCCGCGAGATTCGGCTGGTCGAAGGTGGGGTTCAGCTCTATCTGACCCGCAAGGAACTCATAGGTGACGGAAACCGTACCGTCCCTGAGGCTCAGGACGGTGCCCTCCGCCATCGAGCCCTTGTAGGCATAGGCGGCCTTGCCGAAATAGACCACGCCGTTCGGCTGATCGTGGAACCAGCCGCAGTTCTGGAAGGCCCAAGAACCGACGTGGGTCACGTTCTTTTCCAGCTCGCCGAAATCCGTCAGCGCGGCGCAGCCGGAGAAGCAGCCATCTCCGATCTGGCGGACATTCCTGCCGCCCTTGACGGAGCGCAGACGGGCGCAGCCGCTGAACACACCGTCGCCGAGCGCAATGAGCGAATCCGGCAGCGTCACGCTCTCGAGCGCAACGCAGTCGCTGAGCGCGCCGCCCGTCAGAATGCGGACGTTCTTCAGGTCGATCGACTTGAGGTTGGAGTTGCCGTCCTTGTTGTTGTAGCGATAGGGGTCGCCGTTGGAGATCGGGCCGCGCACCTCGAGCACGTCGTCGGGCAGAACCACGTACGCCGTCCTGCCGACGCTAAGGCCCTTCAGCGTCGTATTGCCCTTCGGGATGGTCAGATTCTTGATCTGGTAACAGCCGGAAAAGCAGCTCTCCTCCAGAACCGCCGTCGTCGGCAGCTTGAGGTCGGTCAGATGGGCAAATTTTCGGAGATTGATGTAATGGACGCTCTCCGGAACGGTAAGCTTGGCGATGCTGCCGCCGCCTTCCGTGATGCTGAGCGATTCCAGCCCGTCGGGCAGGATCAGCTCGTTCACGCCGTCCAGATTGTCCTGCTCGATGCGCACCATTTTTGTGCCGGGACGGACGGTCAGCTTGGAGGGATATTTTTCCCCCTTGCAGCCGAGGAACACGCTGCCGCAGTATAGCTCCGTGCCGTCGGCAAGCCCCTCATACCACTTCGAGGTATAGATGCTGGAGTCTTCCATATCGGTCAGCGACTTGGGGAAGGTGAAGCGCTCGATATTCTCGCAGTCGTAAAACGCCCGCTCCTCCAGCGTGGTCAGCCCCTCGGGCAGGACGAGGCTCGTCAGCCCATCACAGTCGTTGAAGCCGCCCTCGCCGATAACCTTCAGCCCCTTGTTCAGCTTGACGGAGGTCATGCCGGTGCAGTCGCAGAAGGCGTTGTTGTCAATGCGCTCAACGCTGCCGGGGATGTCCACAGAGGTCAGGGAGGCGCACTCATAGAACGCCGACGCGCCGATCAGCTTGACGCTCGACGGGATGGTCACGCCGGTGATGTCCGACCGCCAGAACGCCGACGCGCCGATGACCTTCACGGTGTCAGGGATGACGGGCATCTTGCTCGTGCCCTTGTAGTCCAAGAGCTGCCCCTTCCAGATGAAGAAGTCCGAGGCGCTGTCGTCATACAGCCACTGCTGGTGCAGCTCTCTGAGCTTTCCGGCAAAGGCGCCGACGCTGTAGCCGCTCTTCTCGCCGAACGCGCCGCCATGCAGGAGGGTGTTCTCGCCGCGGATGGTGATGTCGGACAGATTCTGGCACTTTGCGAAGGCACCCGCGCCGATCTCCGTCACGCCGGCGGGAATGTCGATCTTTTGCAGGTAGTAGTTGTGGTAAAACGCATTTTTGCCGATGGTTTTCAGGCTCTGCGGCAGGACGATCTCGCGCAGCTCAAAGTGGGTCTTCGCTGACCAGTCGTCGCCATCGTAGAATGCACCGTCTGCGATGTACGTCACCGTTTCGGGCAGGACAACCTTGCGGACAAAGATATTGGGGTTGCTGTAGCCCTCCTCGTTGTGGAAGCTTTGGATGCCCACGACGGTATAGCCGTCGATGGTCGAGGGGACGGTGACCTCCGCCTCGTAGCCGTAGTAAGCGGTGATCTCAATGGTCGTTGGTGAGACGAATGCGTAGGTAAAGCCGTAGCCCGCCTCGCCGGGCAGCTTTTCCTCGCCGGGGATGCCCGCCGCATTCACCGCCGGAAGCAGGGAAAGCGTCAGGGACAGGGTGAGCAGCAGGGACAAAATAATCCGTTTCATGATTCTACAGATCCTTTCTGCATGATTTTCGTTCCTGACCGGTAATCCGAAAGCAGCCGGTCGAAAAGGTCCTGCCGGGATTTGGGCTCGCTTAGGTTCTTCGATAGTTCGATGGTCTGATTCTTTTTTTACTATATCATAGACGCCACCGTTTTTGAAAAGTCTTTCATTTTTGTCATTGACATTTCGGAAACCCATGTACTATGATAACGTTGTCAAACGGTCAAAACCTGCCCAGTCAAAAGCTACGGACGGACGAAATGCGTGAAAGGAAGGTATCCTCTATGAGATTTTCCGAAAGACTCAACGAATGGATGGAGCTGGCAGACTGTACCGCAAAGGAACTGTCTGAGGCATGCGGTCTGTCTGCCGCAACGCTGAGCCGCTTTCGCTCCGGGGAACGCACTCCCGATCAGGAGGGTCTTAAGCTCCTGCTTCAGGGCCTTTGCTCCATCGCCGCATGTAAGGGAAAGCAGCTTTCACCGGACTCGCTCTATGCGCAGTGCACAGACTGCATGGATCTGCAGCGGTCCGACCCGGAGATACTGCGTACAAAGATCAACCGGCTTCTGACCGTTCTGCATATTTCTTCGGCGGAGCTGGCGAAGGCTATTTCCTATGACCCTTCCTTTCTTTCCCGCATTCGCAGCGGGCAGCGGGCACCTGCCGATCCCAAGCGCTTTGCCGCCGATGTTGCAAGGTTTGTTGTCCGCCGGTTTGATGGGGAAAGCGGTCGTTCGGCCGTAGCGCATATGCTCGGCGTTCCGTTCGGCTCTCTCTCCGGCGAGGCTGAATATTTTCGTGCCGTCGCAGACTGGCTTATGGGCAGCGCTGCGGCAGAAGACACGGAGAGCTCCTCTGTTTCCGCCTTCCTGAACGCAATGAACAGCTTTGATCTGAATGAGTACATCCGGGCGATTCACTTCGACGAGCTATGTGTTCCCAACGTGCCGTTTCTCCTCCAGACTGCCAGAACCTATCACGGCCTGGAGGAGATGAAAAAGGGAGAATTGGACTTTTTCAAGGCGACCGTCCTTTCCAAATCGACTGAGCCTGTATTCCTCTACAGTGATATGCCGATGGAGGATATGGCAGCTGATCTGGATTTTTCCAAGAAATATATGCTCGGACTGGCCCTCCTGCTGAAAAAGGGCCTGCATCTGAACATCATTCACAGCCTCAACCGTCCGTTTCAGGAGATGATGCTGGGATTGGAAAGCCACATCCCGCTCTATATGACCGGGCAGATCTCTCCTTACTATCTTCAGAGCGCACCGAACACTGTTTTTTGCCACTTTCTGAAGGTTTCCGGCTCCGCCGCGCTTTCGGGCGAGTGTATTGCAGGCTGTCATGAAGACGGAATGTATCGCCTTTCAAGGGGAAAGCGTGATCTGGCCTATTACCGGAAGCGTGCAGATGATCTGCTGCAGAAAGCGAAGCCCCTGATGGACATTTATCGAGAGACGTCGCAAAATGAACTGAATGCCTTTCTGGCGGCAGACAGCGAAACCGCCGGGAACCGTCGAAATCTTCTGTCTGCACCGCCTATCTATACGGCAACTCCCGAATTTCTGACGGCATTTCTGACAGTTCGCCACATACCGGAGGCGGAGCAGCGGAAAATTCTTTCTTTTGCAGAACAGCAGCGCATCCTCTTCCTCCGCGTGCTGCAGGACAATCATGTCAAGGATGAACTTCCGCTGCTGACACAAGCTGAATTTGAGGAGACCTCCGTCTCTCTTCCGGTTTCCGGCCTGTTTCCGGAGCACGATTTTCTCTATAGCTACAAGGAATATCTGGAGCATCTCCGTCTGACGGAAAATTTTGAAAAGTGTCAGCCGCACTATTCCCTGGAATTGGTGCATTTTCAGCCGTTCAGCAATCTCAATATCCTGATTCACGAAGGGAAATGGGCAATGGTATCAAAGAATAAAGCGCCGTGCATTCATTTCGTCATTCGCCACCCCAAGCTGCGCCGTGCAATTGAGCGCTTTATTCCTCCGATCATGGAGTGCGAATAAGCCACGGTGCGCGGGTACATCGGGCGGCATTACGTCATTGCATTTCTTTCCTCCAAAATTGGGGGCCGCGCAGGTTCTCCGATAACCTGCCTTATCCTTGACAATGCTGTGGCGTATCTGCATCCGTTTCATGTCTTTTACTCCGCATCCAGCGGCTTTGTGATGCCCGTCCGCCGCTCCCTGGACAGTCCGCCTGCCAGCACGGTGTCCGCTCCGGTAAAGCGCGCCCGCCGGATGACGCCCTCGCCGTATTTTTCGCGCAGGGCATCCACGGTCCCATCCAGGATCGCCTTGCGGGCATACTGCTGCGCGCCGCCCACGGCAAACAGGTCAAGCTGGCGCGGCTGCGGCTCCTCCAGCCTTGTGGCCTGCACGCCGAGCTGGCGCAGCGGCGTCTGCCCGTCCCATGCCTCGGCAAAGACCCGGCAGGCGCAGCGGAACAGCTCCTCCGTCCCGTGCACGGCCTCCCGCAGCATCGTCTGGTGAGAAAACGTGACGAAATCCGCGCTCCGCAGGCTCACGGAAATGCACCGCGCCGCCTTGCCGTCACGCCGCAGGCGCATGGCGACCGTTTCGCAGAGCGACAGCAGCACGCGCTGCGCCCCTGCCTCCGTTGTGACATCGGCGGGCAGTGTTGTGGAATTGCCATAGCCCTTGTTTGCCTCCGGCTGCGCCAGCAGCTCCTCGCTGCATCGGCCGTTTGCCGAGTGCCACAGTGCCAGCCCCGGCTTGTTCAGATAGTGCAGCAGCAGCTCCGGATCAGCCTGCGCCAGCTCGCCGATCGTGTGGATGCCGATGCGGTTGAGTCGGCGCTCCGTGGCAGGCCCGAGCATAAACAGCTCCCGCACCGGCAGCGGCCAGAGCTTCTGCGGCACCTCCTCTGGGAACAGCGTGTGGACCTTGTCCGGCTTTTCAAACTCCCCTGCCATTTTGGCCAGCAGCTTATTGGAGGAGATGCCGATATTCACCGTAAAGCCCAGCTCCTCGCGGATGCGCGCGCGCAGCAGCTCCGCCGCCGCGACCGGCGAGCCATAAAGCCCCTCCGTGCCGCTCAGGTCGGCCCACGCCTCGTCGATGGAATACTGCTCCACGACCGGCGCGAATTCCCGCAGCAGGGCAATAAAGCGCCGCGAGGCCTCTACATACAGCGCATAGTCCGGCGGCACGAGCTTCAGCCCCGGACATTTTTGCTGCGCCAGAAAGATCTGCTCGCCTGTTTTCACGCCGCACTTTTTCGCCGGGATGCTCTTGGCCAGGATGATGCCGTGCCGTTCTGCACGCTCCCCGGCCACGGCGGAGGGAATGTCGCGCAGGTCCTCCTGTTCGCCCAGAACCCGCACGCGGTAGGCCGCCGACCACGACAAGAACGCGCTGTTCACATCCACATGAAAGATCACCCGGGACATCCGTACACCACCCGGAAAAGCGTCCAGCGATGCGTCCGCACGGTATAGCGCAGCTCCAGCAGCGCCTCCTGCTGCCCCAGCTGCGTCTTGCAGAGGTACTGGATTGCCTCCACCCCGGCATAGGAGATGGGCCGGGAGCAGACGACCTGCCGGATCGGGACGGTGCGCAGCATATGCTCGCCGTCCTCCATGCGGAAGCGGATCGGCGTCAGCGCTCCGTCCGCTGCGCAGACGGAGATCATTTCGATCTGCCGGTTCACGATATCCTCCATGCGCTCACCTCCGCTTGTTTCTGCTCTCATTATATCAAACATTTGTTCGTAAATCAAGGCAGAAATCCATGGGGAAGAATTTGCATTTTGTGGGAAATTCTGCTAAAATAACGATGGAAAAGAATACGCGGATGTCCCGGTCACGTTTTCGCCAAAGGCTGCCTGCTATCCAACCTCGCCCTGTGAGATCGCTGCGTCGCTTCGCTCCTCGCAATGACACGTCAGGATAATGCAACGGTGCCCTTCGGCCATTGAATGTTCCCCTACCGGGCGCTCACCGCCGCACACCGGCTCTCGGTCTTTCCCATTTATATCGAAATCCTTCCTGGAGGAACCTATGCTGAACTATCGCTGTCTCGTGCTCGATCACGACGATACTGTCGTGCGCAGCGAGGAGACCGTTAATTATCCCAGCTTTCTCGAAGCCCTGAAGGTGCTTCGCCCCGGCAGGACCATCACGCGGGAGGAATTCACCCGCTGGTGCTTCTCCCCCGGCTTTTCCGCCCTTTGCAGCGACTATATCGGCCTGACGCCCGAGGAGATCGACGTGCAGTACGACATGTGGCGAAGCTATGTCGCCACACATATCCCGCCCCCCTATGACGGCCTGCGCCCCATCCTGACGCGCTGGAAGCAGGAGGGCGGCCTGCTGTGCGTCTCGTCGCACTCCGCGCGTGAAAACATCCTGCGCGATTACCGGCTGCACTTCGGTCTGGAGCCGGATCAGATTTTCGACTGGGACCTCGGCGAGGACCGCCGCAAGCCATCGCCCTACGCCCTGCAGGAGATCATGCGGCTGTATGACCTGCGTCCGGATGAGCTATTGATGGTGGATGATCTCAAGCCCGGCTATGACATGGCCCACGCCTGCGGCGTGCCGTTCGCCTGCGCGGGCTGGTCGCACGACGACCCCGAGATCCGCGCTTTTCTACGCCGCTTCAGCGATTTTTATCTCGAGACCGTGCAGGCACTCGAGCCGCTGCTGTTTGGTGCTTGACAAATATGATATAATAGAAAATAATAGGAAAGCGGGGTGAACAGATGGAGAAGACCGGCGTCAAGATCGTTGCCAAAAATTCAAAGGCGTTTCATGAATATTTCGTCGAGGAGCGCTTCGAGGCGGGCATTGAGCTGTTCGGCACGGAGGTCAAGTCCATCCGGCTTGGCACCCTGAACCTCAAGGACGCCTGGTGCAGCGTGAAGGACGGAGAGCTCTGGGTGCGGCAGATGCATATCAGCCCCTATGAAAAGGGCAACATCTTCAATAAGGATCCTATCCGCCCGCGCCGCCTGCTCATGCACAAGCGCGAAATTCAGCGGCTGGCCTCCAAGGTCCAGCTCGACGGCTACGCCATCGTTCCGCTCTCCGTTTATCTGAAAAACTCCCGCGTCAAGGTCGAGGTCGCGCTGTGCAAGGGCAAAAAGCTCTATGACAAGCGGCAGGACGCAGCCAATAAGGACGCGCGCCGTCAGATTGACCGCGCGATGAAAGAAAGGAATCACTGACCATGGAAAATCCTGTTGTGACCATTGAAATGGAAAACGGCGGCATCATCACCGCCGAGCTCTACCCGGATGTCGCGCCGCAGTCGGTCTATAACTTCATCTCGCTGGCAAACAGCGGCTTTTATGACGGCCTCATCTTCCACCGCGTCATTCCCGGCTTCATGATCCAGGGCGGCTGCCCCGAGGGCACCGGCATGGGCGGTCCCGGCTACTGCATCAAGGGCGAGTTCCTGTTCAACGGCGTGGACAATAAGCTGAAGCATAAGCGCGGCGTGCTGTCCATGGCGCGCGCGCAGTCTCCGAACTCCGCCGGTTCGCAGTTCTTCATCATGCATCAGGACGCGCCGCATCTCGATAAGCAGTATGCTGCGTTCGGCAAGGTGCTCTCCGGCATGGAGGTCGTCGACGCCATTTGCCAGGTCAAGACGGACCGCAATGACCGCCCGGAGACCGAGCAGAAGATGAAGTCCGTCCGCGTCGATACGAAGGGCGAGACCTATCCGGAGCCGAAGAAGCTCAAAGATCCCTACGGCAGATTTTAATTTGTAAGCTTTCGCAGGAGGCAGGCTCTCCCCTGCCTCCCGCGCAGCCCATATTTTCTCGATCCGGGGGCGTACCGGTTTCGACGGGGGTAGTGAGGCTGGAATAGCGGGCCGTGGCGCCTGGCCACGATAAAACGGGCAACTTTTTAAAATTAACTGACAACAATCAGTACGCACTGGCTGCCTAATTAGGCGCCCATCCGCCCCGGAAGGTCCACGAGCCGGGCTCGGGTGTGATTTGAGTGGAGACCGTGCGTGCGGTAAGCTTTGCCCGCACCATGCATCATGAAGCTACCAAATCCGGCAGGGTGTCCGTTCCCGTCCGGATGAGGGAATGTAAATAACGGACTGCGCCCGGAGAAGTTCCAGTCAAGTTGCTTTCGGACGGGAGTTCGACTCTCCCCGCCTCCACCAACACAATATTACACAAAACCCTATTTCTATGTCGGCGGCTTTGCCGTCACGGTATGGGGCGTGTAGCAACAAGGCAGCGTGTTTTCTAAGCACGCTGCCTTGTTGTTTATAGTGTCGCAATCTATTTGAATGTTACAAGGGACGAATTATATTCCTCGAATCTGTATCAATGGCACTTTCGTTACCATATAGGATGAGTAATATAACGAGAAAGTGAGAGGTACTTTTCTGGCATGCTCCGCTTCTCCTCGAATTTTGTTGATTCTATACAATAAAATAGCGTTTTTGCATGGCTTCAAGGCTGTATACCGTACTTCAAGACGGTATGCAGCCTTTTTCTTTTGTGCAACTTGCTGGTCGCTCCTTGGGGAAATCCTTGAAAATCACCTCAGCAAAAATTTTTTGGCTCGTTATTGGAGGTGACATTAAAACATTGAGGTGAGTGTGCTTGTGGAGTTGTCTCAAATTTTAATCAGTGATAAGCAAGTGGAGGAAATCGCCCGTACTATGCTTAATGGCCTTCGAGAAATTGATGCGTTTATTCAAGAACACCAGACAGAGTATGAGAGGTTTTGCGCTGCTGAGTGTGAGTCTATAGAGGAAAAGAATAAAAGCGCATAGGAGAATGTGTATAGATGATGAAATCACTTGCCTGCTGGCCCATTCTGCTGCGTGGGCCTCCCCGATTGGGGTTGCCGATATCCGGGTACGCAGCTTTAGAACTTTTGAAAGGAGATAGCAAAATGAACATGAAACAATTGTGTGCTGCGACTGACCGCATCAGTTGGTGGGGAGAGATAAATTTCCGTATGGCTGAAAAGCAGGTTAAAAAGCTACAGCGGCGTATTGCGGCGGCGTACAGAAACAACGAAATGGGGAAAGTAGCATCTCTACAGGAGCGGCTTATTCATTCGTTTAGCGCAAAAGCACTGGCTGTAAAAATAGTCTCTTCGAATCACGGAAAAAATACGGCCGGTGTTGACGGTATAGTTTGGAAAACGGACAGCCAAAAGCTCCGAGCTGTATATAGTCTGCGGCGCAGAGGATATCGCCCTCGCCCGCTGCGGCGAATCTATATCCGCAAACCCGGTGGAGGTGCTAGGCCTCTCAGCATACCGACCATGAAGGACAGGGCCATGCTGACTCTATACAAATTCGCATTGGAGCCAATTGCTGAATTATCCGGCGATCCCGGTTCCTACGGATTCCGACATGATCGGTCTGCTGAAAAGGCTGCCCTGAGGCTCATGGATGAATGTGCTCATGATGATGAATTCGTGTGGGTGCTAAAGGCGGATATTCATTCATGCTTTGACTCTATAGCTCATAAGTGGCTGTTAAGTCATATCCCCATGGACAAGCAGATGTTATCAAGATTCCTCTCCTGCGGTTATATAGACAAAAACAGAAAATACCCTCTCCGCCGAGGTATACCACAAGGAGGAAGTCTTTCCAGTCTTCTTTGCAATATGACCTTAGATGGCCTTGAAGACTATCTACACGAGGTTTGCGGAGAAAATATTTTGATGGTCAGATATGCCGATGACATTATTGTTGTTTCTCATACGCAGCAGCTTTTGGTGCAGTCTGTACTTCCCGCTATGAATCGGTTCCTACGGAAACGAGGGCTGCGGTTGTCTCGAAAGAAAACACAGGTAAGACGGATAGAAGACGGCCTTGTTTTTCTTGGGTATCAAATCGAGAAAACCGGTCAAATGTTTTATGCCTTGCCGTCTGAACGAAGCATATCCACTCTGCGACAGAAGGTCGAAGTACTTTCGTCGTGCCTGCGAATCAAACCAATCGATACCCTGCCCGTTCCCGTGCTGCTATATATACGGAACTGTTATAAGTGGATTATAAGGGGGTGGCTAAATTATTTCTGGAAAGTTGTATTGCTGGACAGCTTCGAACCTATACGGCAAGAAATTGCTGTCGCTGCTGTTCAGGCGGCGGACGATGTGCGGATTGCAGATATGATAACAAAGATTTTTTATGAAAAGTATAAGGAGGAAAATTATGAAATTAAATAACCTGAGTGACCTGGATGATGAGCTGTTCAATGAAATAGCTCAGTCGTTCGATACGCCAAACTTAATCGAGCTATTGGGAATGGCGAAAAATTGTATTGTGGAGGTACTGGATTCCGGTCTGCCACTGCCAGAGGTGTATATGGGCTGTCAGCTGAATATAGCCTATACCCTACTTAACGAAGTACAGGAGGCACTTTATGACAACTAAATAATCATCAGACAGCCCCGCCGTTGATTTTGATTCAATGGTGGGGCTGTTTTCTGCTTAGATATAGGGGACCTCTGTCTCTGTGTCTGTGCGGGGTTGCGCGTCACAGATTATATATACATCGTTTCCGATGATAAAATCCAGCGTACCTGTTGCGGCTTCTTTGGCGGAAATATATTGGCCTTGGAGCTGCGTGACCTGCGCTAGGAACCTACAAATCTGACTGGGAGAAAGGCTATACTTCGCATCTAAATCAGCGGGTATGCGGTCAGCCGAAGCGTAAATGCGCCTGCGTAACTTTTTCATGGGGATAACTCCTTATAATTTTTGATAGGTCAGAACACATCTGTTTTGTGCTTCGGTTAAGCGGCACTGGGCCTCTGCGAAGCAAAAAGGTCTTTTGCATCGACAGCCGTTCTCGGCGGTTTGGCTGTGTTTTCTGCCTTCAAAAATATACAAGGTCCAAATTCCAGCCTGCCCGTCAGTTTTGCTCTTGGCGGTTCTCTGACGATCTCAGACAGTTTTCTGCGTCCTCATCACTTTATAGGGGGTGACAAGCAGAATCCTGTCTGCACCAAAGCGCAAGGCGCACGGCGGCAGTCATTCCTCGGAAACGCCAAGCAGGATATGAACAGCCTGCCGGACATCCTCTTTTTCACGATAGGCTTTCAGAACCCTCCTCTCCTGTTCGGTCAATTCGTCACCGGTGACTTGAATCCCCAACAGAAGACTGGGCGACACATCCAGCGCCACACAGATGGCAGCCAGAATATCTGCGTCCGGGCGGTTCAATCCCTGCTCCCAATTCGACACCCGGCTGTTACTGACACCAATTTTTTCGGCAAGCTGTTTTTGGCTGAGGTTATTTTCTTCCCGGTACTTCCGAATCCGGCTTCCAATTTCGTATCTCATTCGCATTGTCACCGCCTTTTTATCTATTATACGGTTTGAGACTGGAAATAGCAATCAAAAAATCAAGAAAATCTTGAAAACTATCTTGATTTTACAGAATCGCTGTGCTAATATAAATATGAATCAAGATTTTCTGTAGTTTGAGGTGCTGACGGTGCGAGTTTATGAAAAAGTTCGGGCGTACATAGATGAAATGGGCTATAAGCAGGTCACGATAGCAGAAAAGGCGGGGATTCCGAAAGCGACCTTCAACGCTATTCTGAACGGAAAGCGGACGCTGTATGCGGATGACCTGAAAGCAATCTGTCTGGCTCTGAATGTCAGCCCGGAACTTTTTATAGATATGGCGGATTCCTGCGAAATGCACGAATAACGGCGCACCTGTTCTTAGTCTCCGAAAAGGGAAACCATAACATATAGACAGAAAACATTTTTGGAGGTATCGAAATGGCATTTGATTTTAAGAAAGCGTTCAACTCACAGGTAAAGGTAGCCAATAAGCTGAACCAGGGGCTAAACAAAATCATTGGAAAGGATGTCTTTGGTGAAGTGAAGGAACTGGAAGACCCCCGTGAATTTGATCCTTACGAGAGCTTCCCTGCGTACACGGAACTTGAGCCGGTAGACTGGCCCTTGCTGGAGGGTGAACGGCAGGAATTCAATTTTGCGGGTAACACCATTTCTTTCCCAAAGGAATTGGACACCTGTATGCGGTATCGCAAGTATTTTAAGAAAGCTGCCGAATTCTATGCGGCTCGCTTTGCATTCAAATATCAGCACTGTGTTGAGGATTTTGACACGCTGGTACACTATTTCACCGATATGTATGGCGAGGGCTTCCGCCCAATGTGTACCCGTGCTTACAGTCTGCTTCTTCCGCTGGGTGTCTATTCCGCCAATCTGGAATCATTTGCCCAAAAGCACGCAGCTACATACCATGCCGCAATCGATTCTTATGAAATCATGGCCGGTATTGAAATCAATAAGAACGCTGCTGCAGAAAACCTTGGTAATCAGGTTGGCAGCTCCATTCAGATGCAGGGCGGCGGGTTTGGCCTGAAAGGTGCAATGAAGGGCGTTGCTAAAGCAGAAGCTTTTAATTTCGGCATGGGCATGATCGGAAAGTTTGTTGCCCAGCAGAGCAAGATGACAAAGGCCGAAAAAGAGGACGCCTATCGTAAGTTTAAGCAGGATGTCTTTTTCAAGGAAGTGCAGCGTGACTATGAGAACACGTTCTACACGGTGATTCAGACCCTGTCCGAAAATGGTATTCTCGGGAATATTACGACAATGATTTCTTCTGAAATGCGGACGACCCTGACCAATTTGCAGAACCCGATGTTCCCGAAGGACAAACTGGCCCCTGTCCTTGCTCAGCTGATTTCTACGAATCCCTTCTGCACAGAAACAATGGGGGTGCTGAAGAATCGTTTTGGCTTCGACGAGGATGCGGCAAAACTTCTGGACTATTTTGCTGAGCCGTAAGGATGGACTGTCTGCACGGAGCATATAAATGAGGGAAAGTACAATGAGAGAACAAGAACTGGAAGTCGTCAAGACAGCATACTTTTTGGAGGACCAAATCGTTCACCAGACACAAGAGCTGCAGCGTGTGAATGGAGATAAGCCTGCCCGTCCCGCGCAACCGAGAGAACCGCATTTGGAAAAGCACTCCGCACAGAAGATTCCCTACCCGGAAATCAAGCCGATGGTCGATTTGCCGAAGCCTGTGCGGTGGAAGCTATGGATGAAAGTTTCTTTGGGGGGATTGGCTTTAACGATTATTGCATCGTGGCCGGGGTGGATTTTTCTGGTTACGTTGGGCATTATAGTTTTTCTGGTGGCTCCCGTATATGGAGCGGTCGTGTATTTTAAGGACAATGCAGCCTATAAACAGGCTGTTGCGAACCTGACGGCCCAGCGAACGGAAGAAATCCGAAATTCCCCGGAGTATATCCAGAAATGCCGGGAAATCGATGAACAGAATCAGCAGAATCAGGCCCAACTCGACAAGGAACTGCATGAAAAATACCTTCGCCGTTATGAGCAATACAAGGCAGACATGAAGAGCTACGAGCAAGACGTTGTTGTCTACAATGAGGAAACATATCCCCAGTGGAAGGAGGAAGAACAGGCTATCGAAACAGCGCTGAGCGATACCAAGGCAGCACTGAAAGAGGTGTATGGCCGGAATGTGCTTCCTGCACAGTATAGAAACCGGGCAGCGGTGCTTTATCTGGCTGTGTTCATGGGGACATCCGATTTTGACCTCAAGTATGCGATCGAGCGGTATGATACCTCGGTCATGCTGACGGCGCAGCGGGAGCAGATAGACCTTGCAAGAGCGCAGGTCGCCTTGGCCAATGAAGCAATTCAGAATCAGGAGTACGCAAACTGGTTGAATGAGCAGACCCTGAATATGGCGGAACAGGGCAATGAGATTCTGAAGAGTATCGACAACTGGCAGAAGGCTGACATTGCCATCCGGGAATACCGCAGATTCAAGGCCAGAAGGGCTGCAAAGAAGGCAAGTAAATAACCATTGCCGCCATAAAAACAAACATCTCTTTTCCTTTATAGTTTTTCCAACCGTAGACCAGCCGTGATTTTAACCGATCACGGCTGGTTTTCTATAAACATTATTCCAATCACCATTTCTTTTATAGCTTGCTTGCTAAATTATTACGAAATTATTAACGGATTTGATTCCTCTGTTTTGTTATCTTATAATATGCATATCATAAGAAATAGAGAGGTTTTTCGTATGATTTACGGCTATGCAAGGTGTTCAACCAACGAGCGGGAGCAAGATATTAACAGGCAAGTGCGGGAACTGAAACAGCAGGGCGCTACCGATAAAACCATCTATCTGGAATACGAAAGCGGCATGAAAACAAACCGGGCAGAGTTGGCGAAATTGCTGGATGTTGTAAAAGCCGGAGATACCATTCTAACAACGGAGGTCAGCCGCATTACCCGCAGCACTAAGCAGCTTTGCGACATCATCGAACTGGCCAAAGACAAGAAAATCAAATTGGTGCTGGGCAGCCTTGTTGTTGATTGCACGAAAGAGCTTGACCCCATGACAGAGGGAATGCTCAAAATGATGGGCGTGTTCAGCGAGCTGGAGCGCAATATGATAAGCCAGCGAGTAAAAAGCGGCATGGAGAATGCCAAGGCACAAGGAAAAGCCATTGGCCGCCCTGCCGTCACCGCTGACACGATTCCGGCTATCTTCTATAAGCACTATCCGAAATATAAAAAGGGTGAGATCAACAAGGCAGAATTTGCACGGCTATGCAAGCTTTCTTATCCGACGATTTACAAATATCTTCAAATTGTAGAGGAGTAAGATATGACTGTGAAGATTTGCTCCCGCAGAGCGGCAGAAGAATTGCTGGAACAGGGATTCCCGGAACATACTGCTGTAATCAGCTTTTATGACCCGCCCTCCAAACGGAACGCTGTTCAGCCGCTTGACTATATTGGCAAGGCTGAAAGAGTGTTTCCGATTGCGATTCATGATTTGGATTTGACAGCGCTGCCGGAGGTTGCCTTGGACTATGAAACATTCTTTCCGGAAGCTGACAATCTGGCAGCGTTCATTCTGCAAGCGGAAAAAGACCACTTGAATATCATTTGCCAGTGCGAATACGGGCAGAGCCGGAGCGCTGCCTGTGCCGCAGCAATCCGAGAATACTTCTGTGGAGACGGTATTCAGATTTTTGCCGATTATCGCTACTATCCCAATCAAGTGGTTTATCACAAGGTATTTGATGCGCTTACGAAGAAAGGGAAGGTGAAGTAAATGACAACCGTTATTTATGCCAGATACAGTTCCAGCTCACAGCGGGAGGCCAGTATCGAAGAACAGGTAAGAATCTGCAAGCAGTTCGCAGACCGCAATGGTTATATGGTCGCCCATGTGTATAAGGACAGCGCTATAACAGGTAAGACAGACAAGCGCCCGGAATTTCAACTCCTATTAAAAGAGTGCACAAAAAAGCCATTTGATGCGGTCATTGTTTACTCGATTGACCGCTTCGGGCGAAATTTATTACAGTCATTGGGAAATGCCTCGAAAATTGAAGATTGTGGTATTTGCTTGCTCTCTGCGACAGAGGTGTTTACAAATACGCCCTCCGGGAAGCTGCACAGAAATATGATGATGTGCTACGCCCAATATTATAGTGATGAATTGGCGCAGAAAATCAAGCGTGGCATGGATTTCAATGGAGAGCGCTGCTTGAGCACCGGCGGAAATATTGCGCTGGGATTCAAGGTAAATGAGCACAAGCAATTTGAGATTGACCCGGAGAAAGCACCTCTTGTCCGTATGATATTTGAAATGTACGCAGACGGCAGGAAAGTTACCGAGATTGTAGAGCGCATGAATTCTATGGGTTACAGAACTTCTCATGGTGCACAGTTCAATAAAAATTCGTTGCACACAATTCTGAAAAATAAGCGCTATATTGGCACTTATACATATAAGGGAACAGAAATTCCCAACAGTATGCCCCGGATTATTTCGGACGAGCTGTTTAACAAGGTTGCAGGCCGAATGAGTGCCAATAAGAAGGCTCCTGCCAGAGCAAGAGCGAAGGTTGAATACCTGCTGACTACAAAGCTGTTTTGTGGGCGGTGTAAGGAAATGATGACCGGCTTTTCAGCCACAGGGAAACAAGGAAAGGTCTATAATTACTATATCTGCAACGGCAGAAAAGCGAAAAAGTGCGAGAAGGGTATGGTCAAAAAGGACTATATTGAAGATATAGTGGTATCTCAGTGCCGCAAGTTTTTGACCCCAGCCAATATCGCTAAAATTGCTCAGAAGGTTTCTGCCCTCTGTGAAGAAGAGCGAGATACCAGCAATCTGCGTTTTCTGAAAAAGAATTTGGCTGACAACAAGAAGAAACAGGAAAATGCCATTAACGCAGTCACGGAGACGGATAACCCGACCATCCGCAAAGGGCTGTATGACAGGATTGCACAGTTAGAAGCAGCGCAAAAGGAAATAGAAGCAGCGATTGCACAGGAGGTGATTCCCTTCCCGTCATTGACCGAACCCAAAATTCGTTTCTTTTTAACGGCGCTGCGAGACGGCAGTGTGAAAGACATCAAGTACCGCAAAATGCTGATTCGGCTATTTGTAAATAGGATTTATCTATATGATGACCACCTGACAACCACCTTTAACACAGGAGAGGACACCGTTGAGATAAATGACAGACTATTAGCAGAGCTGGAAGAAAACAGCGATAAGGAAAGGCTTTTGTTTAAGGGAAAGGATGGTCCACCAAACAAGGTTCGGACGAACACCTACTTTTTCAGCGGCGGCTTCGCCGTGAAGTGTTCGCTCTGATCCACAACCGAGTAGGAGGGACGTTTAGTCCCGTCCTCTCACACCACCGTGCGTACCGTTC
>ENA-OWRJ01000121-OWRJ01000121.1-human-gut-metagenome-genome-assembly--contig:-NODE-121-length-118282-cov-12.576027_pt1 | contig 118282 bp, 110 predicted proteins | sample MGYA00248269_ERZ651897 | MGnify/ENA primary metagenome ERZ651897 (study PRJEB26924, sample SAMEA4378252) | human gut metagenome | biome: human gut; feature: human-associated habitat; material...
CATTTTCATTTTGAAGTTGATTCCATTTCATAGCACAAGCTGAAAGAAATACAGGCTTAGCTTTTTCTTGTAGAGTTATATATTTTCCCCATTCGCCAGGAGAAACCTCACCCCATGCTATTTTGGATGTCATAGTATTTTCTTTTCCATATTCCCAGGCAGGTAACTTAACCAAATAAATTGTTGTCTGACAGTTTAATGGTCGAAGTTGTTTCATAAGCCAGTACATACCGCAAAGTTCATCCGGATTATAGCTATACCAAATACGAACTTCTTCCCCAGCTACATATCGTTCAATAACCGAAGACAATGTAGTTTTAATTTTCTGTATTTTTTCTTCAACCTGATAGTCTAAATCCTCTACAAACCAGACAGACAGCATTTTCTTGAGAACATTTTTCCGCTGTTCGCCAATTCCATTATCAGAAATATCTCCCACACTAAGAGCCATATCAAAACAATAAACATCACTGCTCTTGCCTCCCAATGGAATAGCATTCTCCCAAGCAATATGTTCTTGTTCCTGTGCTTGAATTTGTGCTTCTTTCATTTCATCTGAAGATGGAACACTCCCATCTTCGTGCCTCATAAAGACCGAAACTGCACTTCCTCTATACTTTCCCTTACCGTAAGTTTGGGCAATTTTCAAACTTCCACAGGCACTTTCACCAAATACAATTTCAATCATCTTATATACCTCCGATTTAATTACTCCCGTATGAATAAATTATATCATGCAAAACAATTTCTTCTGCCCGGTTGTGAATGTTATTGCAACGCTGCACCCATTCCATTTGACGGGTACGCTTCAATTCCTCGGTCACGCCCTCGGCAGCTTTCATCTGCTCCATGATGGTGTCTAACCGTTCCTGTGCCTGTTCGTTCAGGTCTGCAAGATATGTCCACAATTCTCCGGTCAGTATCAATGTATTCAATCTGGCTGGGTGGACTTCTCTTAAATATTCCCGGTGCATCCGTCCGTACTTTCCGATAGGGCGGTGTTCCTCCGGCAGTTTCAAGTCCGGGATGTAGTAATCTCCGACAAGGATATAATCAATTCCGTTTTCCGTTATTCTTGGTTTCAATTCGCTCATGTTCCTTACCTCCTGTGGAAGCAGGCTCGTCTGGTACTAACTCAATCACATCGGTAATCTCACAATTCAGCGTTTCGCAGATACGGGCTAATGTATCCATGCTGATGTGCTTTCCCTCTTTGCTCATGTTGGCAATCATATTCGTTGTCATACCAGCGGCAAGCCTTAAATCCTCTTTCCTCATATCACGCTCTAACAGTGTGTGCCAGAGTGGTTTATAGCTGATGTGCATATTGTTTTCCTGCCTTTCTATCCATACCACCGGGGCGGCTGCCCCGGCAGGAACTTTTCTCTTATTATAACACCAATCTTGTGAAATCACAATTTATTCTTGTATCCTGCCGCTGATACCGTCTGGATTGGCTTTTCCTTTCTTTTTGTTCCCTTTAATTAGCCATGAACTGCTTCATGCCCTGGCTTTTCGCGCCCGGATTGTCGTTGCCGTAGCCCTCCATGAGGTTAATCACGCCCCAGATACCAAGCCCGGCTCCAAGTGCTACAACAAGGGTCTGCAAAACGTCTACTGCGCTATTGAAAAATGCCATAAATATATCCTTTCTGCCGCGTCTGCGGCTGTCCGGCAAGCGGACAAAAGGCGGTCAGCATATGCCGCCGCACAAAAAAACCGCCCTCTGGTAAAGGCGGCTGTCCCCGCGCTGCGTAAGTCCTGCGGCGCGGCGGTATTCAGTTGTAAGGGGTGCGGCTCCTGCCGCTGTGTACCGCGCCGGAAAGTGGGGGCGCGTATCATGTAGCCGGTATGGATAGATGTGATTGCTTCAATCGCTCCTTTCTGTGTCCCGCTGTGCTGCCGGACGTTTTTTTCAGACTTGCGGGAAGTGAATAGCTTGCGTAGCAAGGTGTTCGCTTCCCGCAAGTTCACAAAGGGGTAGCTGCCGCCAGGCAGCGTAGGGGAAGTGTAGCTTCCCCTGTCCCCCGGCGGTCTGCCATGCTGTCACTGTTGCGGGATAAGCCCCCGGCGCGTGACATACTCCGTTGCAAAACGGCGGTGTTCCGCTTCCTTTTCCCGCCAATACTCCCATAATGCAGCGTCGGCGGCTTCCGCAACATTCATTAAAAACCGTTCAAGCTGCTTTTGTTTTTCCTCTGCGCTACGTTTCCTCATGGTCTGCGTCCTCCTGTAAGTCTGCCGCGTCAATCTCGTAATAGTCAAAAACCTCGTCGGGCTTGACAATGGCGGGGCGGCGTTTAAGGTGCTTTTCCATGTCAAAGGCGTTCTTCGGGTCTGCGTCGGACAGGTACTTGTATTTCGGGTGCTTCGTTATGTCGAATTTATCCGAAAAGAACGGGCGCACCCCGCGTAGCTGCAAGATACATTTCCCTCCGTCCATGACTGCGATTTCATCTTCCGTCATAAGCTGCTTTCCCAATTTCTGATAGTTCAGCCCATGCGAAAGCTCCCGCCCCCTTGTTTCGGAAGTGTTGAAGCTGTCTATCGTTTCCTTGCCTAAAATCTCCGATATTTCTTTGAGCGTCGTTTTTTCCTTGCCGCCCAAGAAAAGCGTGGTGTCGCAGTTGCCGACTATGGTATCGGCGTTGTCCTTGTAGATTGCCTTTAGCTGTGACTGGCTCTGCAAGATGATTGACGCGGAGATTTCCCGGCTCCGTATGGTGGCTATGAGCTTTTCAAACTTCGGTATCTGCCCGATATTCGCAAATTCATCAAGCAAGCACCTTACATGGACGGGAAGCCGCCCGCCGTATTCATCATCTGCTTTGTCGCACAAGAGGTTGAATAGCTGTGTGTAGAGAATACTCACGACAAAGTTAAAGGTGTCGTCGGTGTCGCTGATAATCACGAAAAGGGCGGTCTTTCTGTCGCCTATGGTGTCAAGCTCCATTTCGTCGGTTTCCATAAGCTCCCGCAGCTCCTTAATGTCGAATGGGGCTAACCTCGCGCCGCATGAGATAAGTATGCTTTTTGCGGTCTTGCCCGCCGCAAGTTTGTATTTTTTGTACTGCTTGACTGCAAAATGCTCCGGGTCTTTTTCTTCCAGACGTTCAAACATGAGGTCAACCGGGTTCTGGAAATCCTCGTCGTCCTCGCGGGCTTCCGACGCATTTATCATTTCAAGCAGCGTCGTGAAGTTCTTCTCGTCCTCCGGGGCTTCATACCAGATATAGCCGATTAGCGCGGTGTAGTAGAGCTTTTCCGCTTTCACCCAGAAATCCTCGCCGGATTTTTCCCCGTCGCCTTTGGTGTTGGCGATAATGGTATTGACTAACTTCAAAATGTCCTTTTCGCTCCGCAGATAGGCAAAGGGATTGTATTTCATGGATTTTTTGAAGTTAATCGTATTTAGCACTTTGATACGGTATTTGTACCGCTGTAACATTTTCCCGGTTTCCAAAATCAGTGTTCCTTTCGGGTCAGTGACGATATACGACGTTGGAAAATCCTTTGACGTACATTGCATGAGCGACGGTTTCACAAAGAACCGGGTCTTGCCGCTGCCGGAACCGCCGATTACAAGGATATTTTTGTTTCTTGCGTATTTCGGCTGCTTCGGGCGGCTGTTCATGGTGAGCCGTTCCGTCTGTGTTAAGGGAATATTGTTCTCAAATACCGGGTCGGTGTACGGCTTTATGTCGTCAGCCCCGCCCCAACGCGCCGAACCGTATTCTGTCCCGCGGCGGTATTTCTTCGCGTTCTTGCCTTTGGTGTAGATAATCAGCCGGACAATGACCGCCCCCGCAATGCCTAAAGCTAAGTCTGCCGGGTGGAAGCTCGGCGCGATACTGGAAAAGGCGGCGGTAAAACCGTCCCCAAGATGTAGCAGCTTTGCGCTTGCGTCCGCGCCGGGGGAGAGCCGGACAGCCGCGCCCACTTTATCAAAGAGCCAGACAAAGAGCAGATACGGGAGATTTAGGATAAGCAGCTTCTTGATTTCCGGCTTCATAGCGATACCTCCCTGTCCTTGTTCTTGACCTTTGCCCGTTCCGCGTTTCTGCCCTGTGCAGCTTCTTTGAGGGTAGAGAGCAGCTTTCGGATTGAGGGCTTTTTCTCCTGTGTCAGCTTTTTTGCGGAAAATTCCTTAAAGGCTGCGGTCAGTACGTCCGCGTCCCGCCCCTTGAAGAAAACCAGATAGCGGGGCGGGCTTTCCGTCGCGTCCTTTTTCAGCGCAAAGTCGATACCGTACTTTTTCGCCGTACTCTCAAAGGCTTTGATATTGCCCTCGGTAATCTCAATGTTGGAAACGCCCGCGTTCTGCTTCATAAGCTGCTTTAAGCTCTGCTTGCCCTGTGGCGGTTTGGAAAGCTGTTTTTTTCCCTTTGACAGTATGGCTTTCATTGCCTTTTGGAGCGTCTGGGCGGTCAGCTTCCCGGTCTTGATGTAAAGGGCTATGGTCTTTTCGTTTACTTCGTCCTGCAATTTGTCGCGTCCTCCTTTCGCGTTTCTTTATGGGGCGGCGGTCAGATACGCACCCGCAGCCCGTTCAAGTCCTCGGCTCTGATACCCACAAGATACCAGTTGTCGCCGTACTCAATCCGGGTCGGCTTCCACTTGCCCCGCACGAATACGTCAAAACATTCTCCACAATGCAGCCCGCCATAGTAGCTGTTTAAGTCAAAGCGGATGTCGTAACGGTCGGTGCGCTCGTCAAATACCAATGCTCCTGTCATTTTCTGTGCCATAATAAAATCCTCCTTTTGTTGTTTTACAGGCTTTCGCCCGGTTTGCATGAATAATAGTCCGGGTCGCCGTACTGCGGCTTTTTCGGTGACAGTGCGCCGCTTGCCATGTCATGGGCGACAAGGGAAGTGTAATAATTGCCGATAGTGGACGGGGCGTTGAAAAGGGCTGCTTTCAGATATTGCTTGATGTTGCGGATTTTCGTTGTGTTCTCCCGCATACAGTCAAGCACAAAGCGGATATGCTCGCCGTCCAGTTTCATAAACTTAGATTTCACAAGCTCTGCCGGGTAGTCGTCCCCTGCAATCCGTACCCGCTTCCTTGCGGTGCATACGGTTTCAAGCATGAGGTCTACAATCTCGTCAAGCCTGTCACTGTCAAACTTCATGTCCTGTTTGAGAATGTGGTAGTCGATATTGTCCTTGATGATTTCCCGGTATATATCAACTGCGCTCTGTGCTGCCGCTTCCGTTCCTTTCCGTTCCGGCGGCGTAGCCGCTTCTCTGCAAGGAGAGGGGTTAGGGGAAAGGATAGGAATGGAATGGGTACTTTGTTCATCAGTAATTATTTTTTCTTTTTTTGGTAAGTAAGTTCTTTGTATATCTTTATTTAATTGCGTTGGATTTTCCAACGTAGGTTTTTCCAATGTTGGTTTTTCCTGCGTTGGATTATCCAATGTTGGATTTTCCAATGTAGGTAAATCCGGCGTAGGCGGCTGCGGCTGCTCGAATATCACATAGTCCGCGCCCCGCAAGCGTCCTTTCTCGTCGCGCTCCCTTGAACGGACGATATACCCGGCGCGTTCAAGCTCCTTAATGGCTTCGCGGATAGCGTCTATCTTCTCCCGGTTGATAAGGGATAAGCCTTTCAAGGTGTAGTCCCAATCTTCGGGGAGTGACAGCATTTGCGATAACAGCCCCTTTGCCTTTAGGGAAAGCTCCTTGTTGCGTAGGTGGTGGTTGCTCATTACGGTGTAGCCCTTGTTCCGTTCCACTCTGAAAACTGCCATAGTTCATAGCTCCTTTGCTTTGGATTTGTTACGCAGTAGAAGCGCGGTTTCGGGGGATAAGGTATAAATCCCTTTCCGCGCCAGATACGCGCCCGGAAAACCGCTTGTAGCAAGGCTTTTTCTGCCCCTACTGCGTAACAAAGGGCATGAAAAAAGCGGCGTTCCTGCTCTCCCATGTAGAGAGTAAGAAACGCCGCTTCTGCGTCGTATTCAGTTTTTAGTACAATACCCTGCTTGTCCGTCGCTCGAAAAACCTTGATTTTCCAGTGTTTTCAAAAGTATCGTTATCTAACGTCAGCTTTCAATCGCCCAGCCTTTGAACAGATGATGGATGACATGAGCAACGGCGACATCGCCGTCATCATCACAAAGGATCTTTCCCGCCTTGGAAGAAACCAACTGCACACCGGTCTTTATATCGAGGAGATATTCCCTTCCAATGATGTGCGCTACATCGCTGTCAACGACAATGTTGACACCAAGTATGAAAACAGCAACGAGCTGATGCCTTTCAAGAATTTGTTCAATGAGTGGCACGTGCGGGACTGCAGCCGCAAGGTGCGGAATGTAGTGAACGCCAAGGCACAGCGGGGAATCCGGGTGGGGACACGAGCTCCTTACGGCTACCGCAAGGGTGCAACCAAGGACTCTCCTCTGTTGGTGGATGAGGAGGCGGCGGCTGTCGTCAAACGCATCTTCGCCATGTGCGCCGGCGGAATGGGACCAGCCCAGATTGCAAAGCAGCTCAAGAAAGAATGCATCTACAGTCCATCCATGTACGCCTATACGAAATTCGGCACATCCCATTCCGGGCTGAATGCAGAGCGGCCCTACAACTGGACTGGCGACATGGTGGCGGATATGCTTCAGAACATGGTCTACCTTGGGCACACGGTCAACCTTCGCTACAGCACCAAGTCCTACAAGGACAAAAAACGATGTGAACGCCCCAAATCAGAGTGGCTTATCTTTGAGAATACTCATGAAGAGCTGGTGGATCAGGAAACCTGGGATATCGTACAGGAGGTGCGATCTCATAAGCGCCGCCGCACGAATATGGATGAGCAGAATATGTTCTCTGGATTGGTGTATTGTGCGGACTGCGGTAAGCCCATGGTATTGCACCGGGCGCACACCATGAAGCCGGAACAGAATCATTTCACCTGCCGCACCTACAAGAAGGACGGGGCAGAAGTGTGTAGCGCTCACTATATCCGGGAAGTGGCACTGAAGGAAATCGTGCTGGAAACAATCCGCAGAGCTACAGAGTTTGCCAGGAGCGACCCGGAGCGGTTCGCCGCATATATTCAGCAAAAGCAATCTACTGAGGTGGCAAAGGAGATCCGGGGGTTGGAACGGGAATTGTCCACGATGCGGAAACGGGATGGCGAACTGGATGTAGTGTTCAAGCGGATGTATGAGGACAGCGCCTTGGGACGGGTGAGCAATGAGCAGTTCCGTTTGCTGTCTGAGGCATACTCCAAGGAGAAAGCGCAGCTGGCCGAAGCCATCCCTGCCACGGAGGAGCGCCTGGAGAAACTACGCAGTAGCATGGCCAACGCCAAGAACTTCATCGCCAAGGCCAGAAAGTTCACCGACATGACGGAACTGACCCCGGAACTGCTCCGCACCTTTGTGGCGAAAATCATCGTGTATGAGAAAGAGGTCAAATACTCCAAGCACGCACCGCAGAAGATCCACATCTGTTTTCGGGACTTCAACCTCAACGAGACAGACGATATGCTTCTATGCGGAGAGACAACAGAAAAGGCAGACAGTACAATTGCACTGCCTGCCTAATCCGAGGACACGCTTCAAGGTACCCCTATCAGGAGTAGCGGAAGCGTCCCTCCCTTTCTGATTCAGTGCATGGGGCAGCCATGGGGCTTATCGCCCCGGCGCTCTGCCCGGCACAGGATCATCTCCCCGGCGATGCTGACGGCGATCTCCGCCGGTGTCACCGCCTGGATAGCGGTGCCAATGGGAGTGTGGACCTGTGCGATGGATTCCTCCGGGATGCCCGCCTCCCGCAGCCTCCGGTTCACGGAGGCGGTCTTGGTGCGGGAGCCGATGACCCCCACATAGGCAAACGGCCCACGGAGGATCTGTTCCTCCACCTGGAAGTCGTGCATATGACCGTTGGTCATGATGACCACGAAGTCCTCCTCCGTCACCGTGAGGTGGTCCTTGATGGAGGTGAAGTCCCCACAGATGACCTCCTCTGCCGTGGGGAAGAGCTTGCGGGTGGCCAGCTCCGGGCGGCAGTCGAACACCACCGGGCGGAAGCCCACCGTTACCAGCAGGGGACACAGGGCCTGCGAGATGTGGCCCGCCCCGAACAGCAGCGCCCGCTCCCCGATGGGCAGGGGCATACTGAACAAGCCATCCTGCCGGACGCAGTCGGTTTGGAGAGAAGCGGGGCCTACGCCCTTCGGCAGATCGCCCCACAGCAGACCCTCCGGCCCCAGCAGAGCGCCGCAGCCGCCGTCCTCCCGCAGCACCAGCCAGCCCCGCTGATGGGCGGTGAGCCGCTCTGTCAGGGCCGAGGCCAGCGCCTGCCACGACGCATCCTCCGCCGGGATGAACTGGAAATGGGCCGTCACGTCGCCGCCGCACACCATGCCGATATCGCCGCCGGAGGCGGCGGTGTGCAGCAGAAAATCGTGGACGGCAGAGCGCTTCTCCCTCAGCAGGGCCATGGCCATCTCCTCGCTGCGGCGCTCCACGGCGCCGCCGCCGATGGTACCGGTGAGCCGGCCGCTGGCACCCACCAGCATCTGGGAACCGCTCTTCCGGGGGGCGCTGCCCGCTGTGTCGATCAGCGTCACCAGCACCGTGTCCCGGTGCTTTTCCATCTCATAAAACAGCTGTGCAAAGATCTGATTCATAGCTTCTCCTTGTTCCATTGCAGGATCCGACTCCGCAGACGCTGATAGAGCGCCTCACGGCTTTCCGGTGTGATGTAGAATACCTCCCCGCAGGGGTGCTGGCGCACCCGGCGGAGAAAGTCCGTTTCCTTGGGCTTGATGGCGGCCAGCACCGGCACAGGGCCGTCCAGTGCCGCCAGCACCGCCGCCTGAAAGAGGTGGGCGTCATTTTCCAGAAAGCCCAGTTCGTCCATTACCAGCAGGCCGCCTGACGTCAGCAGCGGCGGCCCCAGCCGGTCAAAGGCCTCCGGATACCGGATACTGCGGCGGCTGTCGCAGGTACCCACCAGATGCTCCGGGTCATAGGGCCGCTCCTCCGGCGGCAGGGCGGCGGCGTGCAGGTAGATGGGGAACATCCCGTCCCCGTCCGCCTGCGTCAGGCGGCGGGTGACGAAGCCGCCTACGGGGAGGGTGCTCTCCGCCAGCAGCCGGCGGATGAGGGTGCTTTTCCCCACACCACGCTCCCCGCAGATGAGAATGTGCTTTTCCATGCTACGCCTCCTCCATGGCCGGAATCTCCACCGCCAGCAGACACAGCTCCTTCCGGTTGGGCAGGTAGTAGGGGAATTCCGGTCCCGGTCCCGCCGTCAATCGGTGCAGGGGAGGGTCTGCTCCGCCGCTGCGGTCATAGAGCCGGAAGAATCGCCGGGCATCCTCCAGCGATCGGAGGGGCTGACCGAACTCCAGCGAAAACCGCTCCATCCGATAGGAAAGGCCCAGATGGCGCAGGGTATCCTCCGAGTCCGCCGCCGTGAAGCCCACCGGCACCCGGCCGGTGCTGAACCGGTGATAGGCGTAGTCACGGCGGATGAGCAGCACCGTTCCCCGGCACTGCTGCCGGGCCACCGTCAGCGCCTCCTCCACGTCGCCGAACAGGCAGAACACCATGGCGTCGTAGGGCGTTTCCGGCGGCAGGCAACGGATATCCCCCTGCCGCACCGTGAGACGGGGGTCATGGCCTGCCCGCTGCCGGAGGTTCTCCAGCGGCGCCGCCGCACGATCCACGGCGGTGACGTGGCGGCAGTAGGGCAGCAGCGCCACGGACAGCCCGCCCAGCCCGCACCCGGCGTCGCACACATGGGCCTGCTTCGGCAGATAGGGGGCGATGCGCCGGGCCAGGGCCGGATAGTAGCCGCAGCAGGCCATGGCATCTTGCAAAAAGGCCATGCCCTCCGGTGTCCAAGCCTGCATCATCCGCCGCACCTCCCGTGTTTTTTTCAGCATAGCAAATCTGCGGCGGGATTGCAAGACCGCCCCGCCGCCTGTGGGAAAATTCCGCCATGGGGAACGGAAATAACACAGAAAATTCACATTTTCCCGCCGGGGCGTCGTATTTACACGGCACCCTGTAAATGCTATAATCATAAGATACGAGATCAGGAAAGGAACGGACCCACATGGAACTGCACGCAAAGCTGGTGCGCTCACAGCTGAATTTCTTCAAGCCTCTGGCGGAAAACTGCTCTCTGGAGCTGACCCGGAAGGGGCAGGACAAGCTGGGGGAACTGATGACGGCCATGCACCGGCGGGAGACCTTTTCCCGTGAGCATGACTTCCGGAATTTTCAGGGGGCGTGGATCATGCCCAAGGACGAGCGCCGCACCGGCGTGATCCTGTACCTCCACGGGGGCGGCTATACCTGCGGCAGTCTGGAATACGCCAAGGGCTTTGCCTCCACGCTGGCCACGGAGTGCGGCGTGCGGGTGTTTTGCGCCGCCTACCGGCTGGCCCCGGAGCATCCCTATCCCGCTGCGCTGGAGGATGCACTGGAGAGCTATGAATATCTGCTGAAAAAGGGCTATCCCGCCCGGCAGATCCTGCTGTGCGGTGAGTCCGCCGGCGGCGGGCTCATCTATGCCCTGTGCCTGAAGCTCAAGGAGTTGGGACGGCCCCTGCCCTGCGGGCTGGTGGGCATCTCCCCGTGGACGGACCTTACCTCCTCCGGAGCCTCCTTCGAGACCAACCGGGATGTGGACCCCTCCATGACCCGTGAGCTGCTGACCTTCTACGCCGGGTGCTATACCCAGACACCGGAGGAGCCCCTGTGCTCCCCGCTGTTCGGTGATCTCCACGGCCTGCCGCCGTCCCTGCTGTTCGTGGGCGGGGACGAGGTGATGCTGGACGACACCCGGATGCTCCATGAGAAGCTGCTGAAGTCCGGCTGCCGCAGCAAGATGCACATTGCCCCGGAACGGTGGCACGCCTATGTGCTGTACTGCCTCACCGAGAACATGGAGGAGGACTTCCAGTCCATCAACCATTTTCTGGATAAGGTACTCTCCCCGGCCCGGAGCCTGCGGTGGATGCGGCTGGATAACGCCGCCAAGATCTACCCTGCCGCCAAGCGCCGCAACTGGAACAACTTTTTCCGCCTGTCCGCCACCCTGACGGAGCCGGTGGATGTGGCAGTGCTGCGCTCGGCGCTGGATGTGACGGTGCGGCGCTTTCCGTCCATGGCGGTGCGGCTGCGGCGGGGGGTGTTCTGGTACTATCTGGAGCAGATCCCCCAGGCCCCGGCCATCCAGTCGGAGAAAAGCTGCCCGCTGGCCCACGTCCCCTTCGATCAGGTGCGGCGCTGCGCCCTGCGGGTGCTGGTGTACCATGACCGCATTGCCGTGGAGTTCTTCCACGCCATCACCGACGGCACCGGCGGAACCATCTTTCTCAAGACCCTGCTGGCGGAGTACCTGTGTCAGAAGTACGGCATCACCATCCCGGCGGAGGACGGCGTACTGGGCCGTCTGGAGGAGCCGGACGAGGAGGAACTGGAGGACAGCTTTCTCCGCTATGCCGGAGATGTGAAGGCCAGCCGCAAGGAGGCCACCGCCTATCACCTCAGCGGCACGCCGGAGCCGGACGGCTTCAAGAATCTGGTGACGCTGATGGTGCCGACGGAGGCGCTGCGCTCCTGTGCCAAGGAGTGCGGCGTCACGGTGACGGAGCTGCTGGCCGCCGCCATGATGCAGGCCATCGACCGCCTGCAGGCGGAGAAAGAGCCCCGACGCAGCCACCGCAAGCCGGTGAAGGTGCTGATCCCCGTGAACCTGCGGAATCTGTTCCCCACCCGTACCTTGCGGAACTTTGCCTCCTACATCACCCCGGAGATCGATCCCCGCATGGGAGACTTCACCTTTCGGGAGATCTGTGCCGCCGTTCATCACCGGATGGGACTGGAGAACAACCCCCACACCATGCAGGCCAAGTTCGCCGCCAATGTGGCCAGCGAGCGCTCCCCCGTGCTGCGGGTGATGCCGCTGTTCGTGAAGAATCTGGCCATGAAGCTGGTGTTCGACGCAGTGGGGGAACGGAAGTCCTGCCTGTGCCTGTCCAATCTGGGCAGTGTCCGTTTGCCGGAGGCCATGGCCCCCTATGTGCGCCGGATGGATTTCATCATCGGCGTGCAGGCGGCGGCCCCCCACGGCTGCGCCGTGGTGTCGTGGAACGGCACCGCCTATATCAACTGCATCCGCAACATCCGGGAGCCGGAGCTGGAGCTGCACTTTTATCAGGTGCTGCATGAACTGGGCCTGCCGGTGAAGGCGGAGAGCAACCAGCGCTGAGAGAAGAAAGGAGCGCAAAGCCATGTATTGTGTCAAATGCGGCGTGGAGCTGGCGGACAGCCAGCGGGTGTGTCCCCTGTGCGGCACCCGTGTGTTCCACCCGGATATTCCCCGCACCCCTGCCGACCCGCCCTATCCCCCGGATGAGCGGGTCCACCCGGAGGAGGTGAACCGCTCCGGCGTGTGCTTTATCCTGACGGCGCTGGCCCTGCTGCCGGCGGTGATCTGCGTGCTGTGCGACTGGCGCATCAACGGGGGTATCCTCTGGTCCGGCTATGCCTCCGGCGGCATCCTGCTGCTGTATGTGCTGACGGTGCTGCCCCTGTGGTTCAAGCGGCCCAACCCGGTGATCTTCGTGCCGCTGGATTTTGCCGCCATTATTCTGTACCTGCTGTATATCGACCTCGCCACCGGCGGACACTGGTTCCTGACCTTCGCCTTCCCCGTGGCAGGATCCATCGGGGTGCTCATCACCACCGTGGTGGCGTTGCTGCGCTACGTCCGCCGGGGGTATCTCTACATCTTCGGCGGCGCCCTCATTGCCGCCGGCGGGCTTGCCATGCTGCTGGAGTTTTTGCTGAACCTGACCTTCGGCGTTCACCAGACCTTCTTCTGGTCCTTCTATCCGCTGGCCGCCGGGGTGCTGCTGGGGGTGATGCTGATCATCATTGCCGTCTGTCCGCCTCTGCGCCGCTCCCTTCACCGGAAGTTCTTCCTGTGAATTCCCCACAGCGGGTTCTTTGGACATAAAGCCCTCCTTCCCCTGTGGAGGAGGGCTTTTCCAGTTGACTTCCCGGAGGAGATTCCGTATAATGGGACACAATGAGATAGCGCAGAACGCCGCTTCACCGGAGACGGAGCGGGCGGCGGGGCGGCCGGTGCCGGTTTCCGGAGGGAACCGGCCTTTTTCCTGACTGCACCGGGTCGGAAAGGAGCGATCTTCCGTGAAAAAACGTATCTTTGCGGCGCTTTCAGCGATGCTGATGCTGCTGGCTCTGGCCGGCTGCGGCGCCAAGCAGGTGGACTATGACGCCACCTGCACCATCTCCATCTCTTGCGCCACCATTCTGGACAATATGGACGCCTGCGACCCCGACAAGCGGGAGCAGGTGCCTCAGGACGGCGTCATTCTGGCCCCGGTGGAGGTGGGCTTCCAGACCGGGGAAAACGTCTTTGACGTGCTGCAGCGGGTGTGCCGGGAAAATCGCATCCAGATGGAGTCCAAATGGACGCCCCTGTATGAGAGTGCCTACATTCAGGGCATCCACAACCTGTATGAATTCGACGTGGGCAGCGGCTCCGGCTGGATGTACAGCGTCAACGACTGGTATCCCAACTACGGCTGCTCCTGCTACACGGTGCAGCCGGGTGATGTGATCTGCTGGGTCTATACCTGCGATCTGGGACAGGATGTAGGCGGCGGGGCCGCCGTGGGCGAGTGAGAAGAACCGGCGAAGGGAGGCGATGACCATGCGATACAGCGACGTGTTCGGCAGCTGCCATCCGGCGGTGAACTTCCTGTATTTCGTGCTGGTCATCGCCTTTTCCATGTGCCTGACTCACCCGGTATGCCTGCTGCTGTCGGTGTGCGGGGCCGTGATCTACCATGCTGTGCTGCTGGGGCCCCGCTCCCTGCGGAAAAGCGCCGTGTGGATGGTGCCTATGGCGGTGCTGGCGGCGGTCATCAACCCGGCCTTCACCCATCAGGGCGTTACCATACTGGCCTATCTCCCCTCCGGCAATCCCCTGACGCTGGAGAGTATGCTCTACGGCCTTGCCTCGGCGGCGCTGCTGTCGGCCACGCTGCTGTGGTTCAGCTGCTACAACACCGTCATGACCTCGGATAAGTTCATCTATCTCTTTGGCAGGGTGATCCCCGCCCTGTCACTGGTGCTGTCCATGACCATGCGCTTTGTCCCCCGGTTCCGCACCCAGCTGCACACCGTGGCGCAGGCCCAGAAATACATGGGCCGTGACACGGAGAACGGCAGCCTTCTCCGCCGCACGAAAAACGCCATGAAGGTCTTTTCCATCATGGTCACATGGTCGCTGGAGAGCGCCATCGAGACGGCGGACAGTATGAAGAGCCGGGGCTACGGCGAAAAGGGCCGCACGGCCTTTTCCATCTATCGCATGGACGACCGGGATCGGGGGCTGCTGGTATGGCTTATTTTCTGCGGGGCCTATGTATTCTGCGGTGTGCTGGCCGGAGGCCTGCGGTTCCGCTACTATCCCTCGTTGGCGGGAGCGCCTGTGACGCCCATGACCGTGAGTTTTTTCGTGGTCTATTTTCTGCTGTGCCTGACCCCGGCGGCACTGGATCTGGCGGCGGCCCGCCAGTGGAGACAAATCGAGAAGGAGGTGCGCCGGTGACGGAGCTTCTGCATCTGGAGAATTACAGCTTTACCTACCCCCAGCAGCGCCGCCCGGCGCTGTCCCATGTTACCCTCACGCTGCCGGAGGGGGCGTTCATGGTACTCTGCGGCCCCTCCGGCTGCGGAAAGTCCACGCTGCTGCGGCAGCTGAAAACGGTGCTGGCGCCCCATGGCCTGCGGGAGGGGGAGATCACCTTCTGCGGCACGCCGCTGTCCCAGATCCCCAGCCGCCGTCAGGCGGCGGAGATCGGCTTCGTGCAGCAGTCACCGGAGAATCAGGTGGTGACGGACAAGGTCTGGCACGAGCTGGCCTTCGGACTGGAGAGTCTGGGCTTCGACACCCCCACCATCCGCCGCCGTGTGGCGGAGATGGCCTCCTTCTTCGGGATACAGGACTGGTTCTATAAAAACGTCACGGAGCTGTCCGGCGGTCAGAAGCAGCTGCTGAGTCTGGCCTCGGTGATGGTGATGCAGCCTCGTGTGCTGATTTTGGACGAGCCTACCAGTCAGTTAGACCCCATTGCCGCCTCGGACTTTCTTCAGACGCTGGGGCGCATCAATCGGGAGCTGGGGACCACCGTCCTTCTGACAGAGCACCGGCTGGAAGAGGCCCTGCCACTGGCAACCCATGCGGCGGTGATGGACGGCGGACGGCTGCTGTGTACCGGCGCACCGGCGGAGGTGGGCGGCCTGCTGCGGCAGGAGGGCCACCGGATGTTTCTGGCCATGCCCTCCGCCATGCGGATCTGGGCCTCGGTACAGAGCGATGCCTCCTGCCCGGTGACGGTGCGGGAGGGCAGAACCTTCCTGACGGAGTGGCTCACAGATCACCCCGCCCGGCCCCTGCCGCCGGAGGAGATCCCTCCCTGCGGCGAGGTGGTGCTGGCGGCGGAGGACGTGTGGTTCAAATACGAGGAGAAGGGCCCGGATATCGTCCGGGGCCTCCATATGACCGTCCGACAGGGGGAATTTGTGGCTCTGCTGGGCGGCAACGGCACCGGCAAATCCACCACCCTGCGGCTCCTCAGCGAGGGACTGCGCCCCTACCGTGGCACGGTGCGCCATACGGGTCGGCTGGGGGTCCTGCCCCAGAACCCGCAGGCACTGTTCGTGAAAAAGACCGTCCGGGAGGATCTGTTCGAGACCTTCGACGGACTGCATTTGCCCCCGGCGGAGCAGCAGCGGCGGGTGGAGCAAATGGTGACCCTCTGCCGTCTGACGGAACTGCTGGACCGCCATCCCTACGACCTCTCCGGCGGTGAACAGCAGCGTGCGGCGCTGGCCAAGGTCATGCTGCTGGAGCCGGATATCCTGCTGATGGACGAGCCCACCAAGGGCCTGGACGCCGAGTTCAAGCAGTCCTTCGCCGCCATGGTGCGCTCTCTGCTCTCCGGCGGCGTGACGGTGCTGATGGTGAGCCACGACGTGGAGTTCTGCGCCCGCTATGCCCACCGCTGCGCCCTATTTTTCGACGGCAGTATCTCCGCCGAGGGGACGCCCCGTGCCTTCTTCGGCGGCAACAGCTTCTACACCACCTCCGCCGACCGCATGGCCCGTGGGCTGCTGCCCCACGCCGTCACGGCGGAGGACGTCATGGCCGGTATCGGCGGTACCGTCCCGCCGGAGCCGGAGGTGCAGCACACCTATGCACCGCTGCCGCCGGCGGCGGAGGAGTCCGCCGACTGGAAGCCTCCGAAGCTTCCGTGGTGGCGCAAGGCGCTGGCTGCCGTGTCCGGCGCCGTGGCGCTGGTGATCCTATGGATGGCTACCCGCAAAACGGATCTGACGGCGCTGGTGGGCGGCGGCAAGGTCTCTGCTGCCGGGTGGCAGACGCTGGCCACCTACGGCGTATTTCTGGTGGCCATGTTCGTGCTGGTGGCCTCTATCGGCCGTCGGGCGCCGCCGCCGGTGCAGGTACAGACTCCGGTGGAAAAACGGAAGCTCTCCCGCCGCACGGTGGTGGCCTCCGTGCTGATCCTGCTGATGATCCCCGTGACACTGGTGGTGTGCGTAGGCCTCTTTGGCCGCACCCACTACTATATCACCGCCCTGCTGGTGATGCTGGAGTGTATGCTGCCGTTTTTCATGGTCTTTGAGGGCCGACGCCCACAGGCCCGTGAGCTGACCATCATCGCCGTGCTGTGCGCCTTGGGCGTGGCGGGCCGGGCGGCCTTCTTCATGCTGCCCCAGTTCAAGCCCGTTATGGCCCTGACCATCATCGCCGGGGTGGCCTTCGGCGGTGAGACGGGCTTTCTGGTGGGGGCCATGACCATGCTGGCCAGCAACGTCCTCTTTTCCCAGGGGCCGTGGACACCCTTCCAGATGTTCAGCATGGGCATCATCGGCTTTTTGGCCGGAGTGCTGTTCCGCAAGGGCTGGCTGCGCCGCAGCCGGGGCGCTCTGGCGGTGTTCGGCGGCATCGTCACCTTCGTCATCTACGGGGCCATCATGAACCCCGTGTCGGCGCTGATCTATGGGGCAGAGATGAACTGGCAGACGCTGCTGACGTACTATATCACCGGCTTCCCCATGGACTGTGTTCACGCCTGCGCCACGGTGATCTTCCTGCTGCTGCTGGCGGAGCCTATGCTGGAGAAGCTGGACCGCATCAAAGTCAAATACGGGCTGGTGGAGTGATCCAGCGACCTATGGATACACACAGAAAGCATCCGTTACGGATGCGCCGGCCTTTCTGTGGCGCCCCGCAGAATCTCCATGAAGTCCATGTAAAATACAAAATTGGACATATTTTTTCTTGCAATCCGACAGCGTGTCCTATGTAATGCTAACGTCTTAAACTTCTTAAGCTTCCGTTCATAAATTCCTCATAAACTTCCATTCCGAGGACACGCCTATGCAGGAAAAAACATTGACCGGCGGGCGCAGCTACTATCTGGATATCGCACGGGCCATCGCCATCATCAGCATTTCCCTGAACCATGCGGTGAACCGCATCTATGACAACTACTTCGGCCAGATGGAGGAGTTTCTGGAGTCCTCCTATCTCTCATCGCTGCTGAAGAGCGTGGCAACGGTATTCAGCCATTTGGGTGTGCGGCGCTTTTTTGCGTTCAGCCGCCGTCAAGGTGACGGCATTGTCACCGGGAAAAGCGAAGGAAACCACTTGGCACTGTCCGCCGTTTGTGGTAAAATATCACGGAATATAGATTCCTGCCGCCGGGAAGGTCATCCCCGGCGGAGAGGAGAGCGGGAGGCGTGACATGAAAACGGTGGTATTGGGCAGCGGCGGCTGGGGAACGGCACTGTCGTTGGTGCTGCACCGGAACGGACATCCGGTGACCCTGTGGTCCCACGTGCCGGAGAAGGCGGCGTATATGGAGCGGGCCAGAGAGAACCCCCGGCTGGAGGGCGTTCCTCTGCCGCCGGAGCTGCGCCTGACGGCGGATATGGCCTGCCTGACGGAAGCGGAGCTGGTGGTGGTGGCGGTACCGTCTTACGCCGTGCGGGAGACGGCCCATGCCGCCGCTCCGCTGCTGCGCCCCGATACGCTGCTGGTGACGGCGGCCAAGGGGATCGAGCGGGATACTCACCTGCGGATGAGCCAGATATTGGAGCAGGAGACGGGGGGAGCCTTTCCCATCGCCGCCCTGTCCGGCCCCTCCCACGCCGAGGAGGTGGGCCGTGGGCTCCCCACCGGCTGTGTGGCGGCCAGTGTGTCTCAGGCGGCTGCCCTCACGGTGCAGGACGCCTTTATGAACGACCGCTTCCGGGTGTATACCAGCCCCGATATCGTGGGAGTGGAGCTGTCCGGCGCCCTGAAGAACGTGGTGGCGCTGGCCTGCGGCATCTGCGACGGTATGGGCTATCAGGACAACACCAAAGCCCTGCTGATGACACGGGCCATGGTGGAGCTGTGCCATCTGGGGGAGCGGCTGGGGGGCGACCGCCAGACCTTCGGAGGGCTGGCGGGTATGGGAGACCTGATCGTCACCTGCACCTCCATGCACTCCCGGAACCGCCGGGCGGGCATCCTGCTGGGACAGGGCAAGTCCGTCGGGCAGACGCTGGCGGAGACCGGCGGCGTGGTGGAGGGCTACTATGCCGCCGCCAGTATGCACCAGCTGGCGGAAAAGACCGGCGTGGAGATGCCCATCTGCCGGTGCGTCTATGAGATATTGTACCGGCAGCGGCCGGTGCAGGAGGTGGCCCGTGAGCTCATGGGCCGGGCCAGAAAGGGCGAGATCGAGGACGGCTGGCGCTATCCCGTGGGATAACGCCGGGGAAGGAGGAGCGTATGGAGCGGATCCTGCTGGTGGAGGACGATGCCCAGATCACGGCGTCACTGTCGGCGTTTTTGCAGAGTGAGGGCTTTTCCGTGGAGACGGCTACCGGGGAAACTCAGGCCAGGCAGCTGGTGGAGCAGACGGCTCCGGGGCTGCTGCTGGTGGATGTGCAGTTGGCGGAGGGCAGCGGCTTCGGCGTGTGCGCCTACGCCCGGAGCCGGGGTCTGCCGGTGATTTTCCTCACCGCCTCCGGCGACGAGAGCAGCGTGGTGCTGGGGCTGGACATGGGGGCCGACGACTACATCGCCAAGCCCTTCCGGCCCAGAGAGCTGGTCTCCCGCATCCGCAGCGTGCTGCGGCGGTACGGCAAGGAGAAGACGCTGGTGCCGCTGGGCGGTGTGATGGTGGATACGGAGAAGGGCCGGGTCACACGGGACGGCCGGGATGTGTATCTCTCGGCGCTGGAATACCGGCTGCTGCTGGTGTTTCTGAGCCACCGGGGGAAGGTCCTCTCCCGGTCGCAGCTGCTGGAGGAGATCTGGGATGCCGCCGGGGATTTCGTCAATGACAACACCCTGACGGTGTATATCAAGCGCCTGCGGGAGAAGATCGAGACCGACCCCGCAGACCCACAGATCATCCGGACGGTGCGTGGCATCGGCTACATGGTGGACGCATGAGCATCTGGAAGAACACGGAGGTGCGGCGGACGGCCCTGTGGCTGCTGCTGGCCACGGCGGTGTGCTCCGTGGCGGCGGCCCTGCTGTATCCCATCTGCGGCCTGCTGACGCTGGGGCTGGGGGCGGTCTGCGGGACCATCTGGTACGGCTCCACCCGGCGGCGCTACCGGGAACTGGAGGGCATGAGTCGGGACATTGACCGCATTCTCCACGGGCAGGAGCAGCAGATGCTGCCCCAGCAGGAGGAGGGAGAACTGGCCATCCTCCGCAGCGAGATCGGGAAGATGACGGTGCGGCTGCGGGAGAACGCCCAGCGTCAGCAGGAGGAACGTGTCCGGCTGGCGGATGCCATGGCGGATATCTCCCACCAACTGCGGACGCCCCTGACGGCCATGCGCCTGACCCTGTCCCTGCTGGAGCAGGAGGAGCTGACACCCCAGCGGCGTCTGGCACTGATGCGGGAGCTGAAGAAGCTGACGGGCCGTATGGAGTGGCTGGTGGAGGCCCTGCTGAAAATGGCCCAGCTGGACGCCGGGACGGTGGTGTTCCACCCGCAGGACACCACGGCGGCGGAGCTGGTGCGCCGTGCGGCGGAGCCGTTGGAGGTCCCCATGGAGGTGCGGAGCATCCGCTTCACCGCTCAGGCGGGGGAGGAGCGGCTTACCTGCGACGTGCCGTGGAGCACGGAGGCACTGGGAAATATTCTGAAAAACTGCATGGAGCACGCCGCCTCATGGGTGCAGGTAACGGCACGGGAGACAGCCATTTTCACAGAGATCACGGTGCAGGATGATGGGCCGGGCTTCGACCCGGAGGAGCTGCCCCGGCTTTTTCAGCGGTTTTACCGGGGCAAAAACGCCGGGGAGAACAACTTCGGCATCGGCCTGAGCCTCTCCCGTCAGGTGCTGGCCCAGCAGAACGGCACGGTGCAGGCGGAAAATGTCCTCACCGGCGGCGCACGGTTTATCCTGCGGTGGTATAAGGGCACGATATAGATGCCCTCATAAGCCCCACCAAGCCGGGGGAAAAGTGCAGGATTAAAGGAAAATTTACCTTCTATTCATAAAAACCGCCGGGAAGTGTGAAATGACCTGCCGCCGCCGGTTGCATTTTGCCGAGGGTTGTAGTATAATTTCACAATATGTAAGTCCGCCCGACCGGGCGCAGACTGAAAAACAACGAAACGGATCAAACCGACTAAGGAGTGCGTATCGATATGCGAAATATACCCTTCAGCCCTCCGGATATCACGGAGCTGGAGATCCAAGAGGTGTGCGAGGCCCTGCGGTCCGGCTGGATCACCACCGGCCCCCGCACCAAGCAGCTGGAAAAGGAGCTGGCAGAGTACTGCCATGTGGCGAAGCTGGTGTGCCTGAACTCCGCTACGGCGGCGGAGGAGATGAACCTGCGGGTGCTGGGCATCGGTGAAGGCGACGAGGTGCTGGTGCCGGCGTACACCTATACCGCCACGGCGGCGGCGGCCATCCATGTGGGGGCCACGGTGAAGTTCATCGACAGCCAGAAGGACTCGCTGGAGATGGACTATGACCAGATGGAGCGGGCCATCACCGAAAAGACCAAGGCGGTGATCCCGGTGGATCTGGGAGGCATCCCCTGCGACTATGACCGCATCTATCAGGCGGTGGAGGGGAAAAAGGCACTGTTCTGTCCCAAGGGCGATGTGCAGGAGGCACTGGGCCGGGTGGCCGTGGTGGCCGACTGCGCCCATGGGCTGGGCGCCTCCCGTCACGGGGTGCCTACCGGCGCTCTGGCAGACTTCACCTCCTTCTCCTTCCACGCCGTGAAGAACTTCACCACCGCCGAGGGCGGTGCATCGGCGTGGCGCACGCTGCCGGGTCTTGACGACGAGGAGCTGTACCACCGCTATCAGCTGCTGAGCCTCCACGGCCAGTCCAAGGACGCTCTGGCCAAGACCAAGCTGGGGGCGTGGGAGTACGACATCGTGGGGCCGTGGTATAAGTGCAACATGACGGACATCATGGCTGCCATAGGCCTGAAGCAGCTGGAGCGCTATCCCGGCCTGCTGGAGCGGCGGCATCAGCTGATCCAGCGCTATGATGAAGCCCTGCACCCGCTGGGCATCCGGACCCTGCCCCACTTTACCCCGGACTATACCAGCTCCGGCCACCTGTACCTGACGTGGACCCCCGGCATCGGGGAGAAGGAGCGCAATGAGATCATCCTGCGGATGGCGGAGCGGGGCGTGGCCTGCAACGTCCACTATAAGCCCCTGCCCATGATGACGGCCTACAAGGCCATGGGCTTCGATATCGCTGACTATCCCAATGCCTACCACCACTATGAAAACCTCATCACACTGCCTCTGCACACCCGCCTCTCCGATGAGGATGCGGCCTATGTGACGGAGCAGTTTGCGGACATCGTGAAGGAGTATCTCCGGTGATGCTGCGGAAGTGGGAGGATCTGCCGCAGGAGATGCGGACGGAGGAAGTCCGCCCGTACTATGACCTGCTGCGAAGGAAGCAGGGGAGCCTGCTTTGCAAGCGGCTGTTCGATATTCTGGCGTCACTGGTGCTGCTGGTGCTGCTGAGCCCGGTGTTTCTGGTGCTGGCCATTGCCATCAAGCTGGACTCCCACGGCCCGGTGTTTTACCGGCAGGTGCGGGTGACCCAGTACGGGCGTGAATTCCGCATTTTCAAGTTCCGCACCATGGTGCAGAACGCTGACCGCATCGGCAGTCAGGTGACGGTCAGCGGCGACAGCCGCATCACACGGGTGGGCAAGGTCATCCGCAGCTGCCGTCTGGACGAGATCGGCCAGCTGCTGAACGTGCTGGGCGGCTCCATGTCCTTTGTGGGGACACGGCCGGAGGTGCCCAAGTACGTGGCCCGCTACACCCCGGAGATGATGGCCACCCTCCTGCTGCCGGCAGGAGTGACCTCCGAGGCCAGCATCCGCTACAAGGACGAGGCGGAGCTGCTGGACAAGGCGGAGGACGTGGACGAGACGTATGTGCAGCAGGTGCTGCCGGGGAAAATGGCATATAATCTGGCGAGCATCCGGCGCTTTGGCTTGGGGCAGGAGCTGCTGACCATGCTGCGGACGGTCAAGGCCGTGCTGTAAGAGGGCGGACACAGAGGTTGCAATTCCGGACCGCAGGGAGTATAATACTCCGTTGCGGTGATAACCGAGGAAGAAAAAACAAAGAGGACGCCGCCTGCCCCTGCGGGCCGGGTGGCGGTGAGAGGTCAACTATGGAAGAAAAGAAAGAGGTCACCATACAGGAGATCCAGAGCAAGCTCCTGGAGATCCTGCTGTATTTTCAGAAGTTCTGTCAGGAGAACGGACTGGGCTTCGTGCTGGCCGGCGGTACCTGCTTGGGCGCCGTGCGCCACAAGGGATTCATCCCCTGGGACGACGACGTGGACGTGTTCATGCTGCGGGACGACTATGAAAAGCTCTGCCGTATCTGGGACGAAAAGGCGGACACAGAGCACTACTCCTGCGTCCGCTCCAACGATCAATTCAACATCCGCCACTCCGCCACGGAGATCAAGGACAACAACACCACCTTCATCAACCGCCACAGCGTAGATCTGGACATCCATCAGGGGCTGATGATCGACGTGATCCCGCTGGACGCCGTACCCAAGTCCAAGTGGAAGCAGCTGTGGCAGATGGTGGACTCCATGATGTACTGCTGCTTCAACTTCCAGCGCCTGCCCGCCCACAAGGGCAAGATCACCTACTACGCCGAGAAGCTGGCGCTGACGCTGGTGCCGTCCTTCAAGGCCCGGTACAAGATGTGGAAGGGTGCCGAAAAGCGGCTGAGCCGCTACTCACTGGCGGATGCGGAGTACGTCTCCTCCTTCGGTGAGGGCGCCACCATCATGCGCCAGCGGTTTCCCATCCGGTGGTTCCGCCATCCGGCGTATCTGGAGTTCGAGGGCCATCAGATGCCGGTGCCGGAGGACTATGACAAGTGGCTGACCATCTCCTACGGCGACTATATGCAGCTGCCGCCTCCGGAGGAGCGGGTCTACCGCCACGATGCGGTATTCATCGATCTGGAGCACAGCTACAAGCAGTATAAGGGCATCCACTACTGTGTGGATGAAAAGAAAGCGTGAGAGTCATGTCGAAGCTGAGAAATATGTTCTCCACCCGGAAGTGTATGCAGATCGCACCGGAGACGGAGATGATGCACGAGCTGACGCCGGAGGAGCTGAAGGCGCTGCAGGCGTGCTTTCTGGAGATCATCAAGGACATCGATCGGGTGTGTCAGGAGCACGGCCTGTGCTATATGGCCGCCGGCGGTACGGCCCTGGGTTCCGTGCGCCACAAGGGCTTTATCCCCTGGGACGACGACGTGGATATCCTCATGCCCCGTGAGGATCTGAACCGCTTTGTGGAGCTGTTCGAGGAGTGCATGGGGGACAAGTACGAGCTCACCACCCCCAATTCCGACAAGTATCAGCTGGAGAGCATGATCTCCGCCGTATATAAGAAAAACACCCTGAAAGCGGCGTTTCTGGACTATAACACGCCGTTTCCCAAGGGCGTCCACATCGATATCTTCGCCATTGAGTCCGTCCCCAGAAACCCCATTGTCCGGGGCATCAAGGGCGTAACGGCCATGGGCCTGCAATACATTGCGGTATCCACCCTGTTCTACCACTACCGCAGCCCGGAGAAGAAGAAGTTCTTCAGCCAGTCCTCCGCCGGAAAGTTCAACTATGGCCTGCGGTGCACAGTGGGCTTCCTGTTCTCCTTCCGCCCCTATAAGAAGTGGGGCGACCTGTTTGACCGCTTCGTGCGGTGCAAGAAGGACACGGGATTGTGGGCCGTCCCCACGGATATCGGCCACTATTTCGGACATATTATGCCCAAAGAGGTATATTATCCCCCCATCAAGGGACCTTTTGAGGACTTTTCCATCAACCTGCCCCATGATCCGGACACCTATCTGAAAAATCAGTACGGTGATTACTGGGTCATCCCGCCGGAGGCCGACCGGGAGAAGCACTATTCCGTGGGCTTCTGTCTGGACTGCGCCGCCGAGGAACAGAAAAAGGACGGAGCACAGGACCAATGAGCACGCATCCCATTGACATCGTGATCCCATGGGTGGACGGGTCTGACCCGGTCTGGCAGGCGGATCACGCCAAATACCGGGCCTCTAAAAGCGCCGACAATCACCCCGCCCGCTACCGGGAGTGGGGGCTGTTCCGCTATTGGTTCCGGGGCATCGAGCAGAACGCCCCGTGGGTGCGAAAGGTACACCTGCTGACCTACGGACACCTGCCTGCATGGCTGGAGCCTGACCATCCCAAGCTGCATATCGTCAACCACCGGGACTTCATCCCGGAGGAGTATCTGCCCACCTTCAGCTCCCATACCATCGAGCTGAATATGCACCGCATCCCGGATCTGGCGGAGCACTTCCTCTACTTCAACGACGACGTGTACCTGATGAAGCCCTCCCAGCCGGAGGATTTCTTCCGGGACGACCTGCCCTGTGACACGGCGGTGATGGGCGTCATCAAAAACAACGACACCGCCAACTTCATGCCCTATATCATGCTGAATATGATGGCGCTGGTGAACATGAGCTTCGATAAGCGCAGCGTCATCCGGCAGAATTTTGGCAAGTGGTTCTATCCCGGCTACGGGAAGGGCCTGCTGTATAACCTGTACCTCCTCCCGTGGGGGGACTTCACAGGCTTCCGCAATTACCACTCCTGCGTTTCCTTCTGCAAGAGCACGCTGGAGGAGGTGTGGGACAGGTTCCCGGAGGTGCTGGACGCCACTTGCCGCCACAAGTTCCGGGACCGGGCGGACGTGAACCAGTACCTGTTCCGGTACTGGCAGCTGGCCAGCGGCCGGTTTGCCCCCAAAAAGCCAGACAGCACCTATCTCACCATCGGCAAGCAGAGCGAGTCGGAGGTGGAGCGGCTGCTGCGGGGCGGGAAGTACCGGGTGGTCTGCGTCAACGACGACCCCATGGACTTCGATTTCGATACGGAGCGGCAGCAGCTGGTGGATATCTTCCAGCGGACCTTCCCGCAGACTTCCGCCTTTGAGCGGTCATGAGCCGCTCCCGAAACTGAGAGAACGGACGGATGCTATGAAAAAGCTCTCACGAGCCAAAAATACCATGCGGAATACCCTTTGGGGCGCCATCTACCGGGTGGCCACCCTCATCGGGCCGTTTGCCATCAAGACCATCATCATCAAGGAGCTGGGACAGGAGTATAACGGCCTGTCCACCCTGTTCACCTCTGTGCTGACGGTGCTGAATCTGGCCAATCTGGGCTTTAACAGCTCCTTGGTGTTCACCATGTACAAGGCCATTGCCGAGGATGACAAGCCGGCCCTGTGCGCCATGCTGAAATTCTACCGGAAGGTCTACCGCATTGTGGGCCTGGTGATTCTGGGCATGGGTCTGGCGGTGATGCCGTTTTTGCCATGGCTGGTGAAAAACGACTGTCCGCCGGATGTGAACCTGTACGTCCTCTTCGCCATCTATCTGTCGGAGAGCGTGCTGGATTACCTGATGTTCGCCTATAACAACGCCACGTTTACTGCCTTTCAGCGCAACGACGTGACGCTGAAGATCTCCACCGTGCGCTATGTGGTGCAGTATACCCTGCAGGCGGCGGTGCTGCTGATCTTCTCCAATTACTATGCCTATATCATCCTGCTGCCGCTGATGGTGATCCCCAACAACGTGGCGGTGTATCTGGCGGCCCGGAAGCACTACCCGGACATCGTGTGTCAGGGTGAGTTGGACCCGGTGACCAAAAAGGACATCTATAAGCGGGTGGGGACGCTGTTCGGCCATAAGCTGGGCAACACCTTTCTGGTGAGCATCGACAGCATCATCATCTCCTCCTTTCTGGGACTGACGGCGCTGTCGCTGTATAGCAACTATTACTATATCCTCACCGCCGTCAATGGTCTGGTGGAGATCGTCACCAACGGCAGCCTCTCCGGCATCGGCAATAAACTGCTGACGGACTCCCGTGAGGACAACTACCGGTTCTTCAAAACCATGACCTATGGCTGGGTGGCGCTGGTGGGCGGCGCAGCGGCGTGTATGCTGTGCTTTTACCAGCCCTTCATCGCCGCCGTGTGGCTTGGCCCGGAGTATCTGCTGGATGAGCGGCTGATGATGCTCATCGTGCTGTACTTCTTCTCGTGGATGTTCCGCATCATGCAGCTGACCTACCGGGATGCGGCGGGCCTGTGGACGGAGGATTGGCTCAAGCCCTATGTGGGCATGGCCGTGAATCTGGTGGGCAGCATCTGGATGGTGAAGGCCACCGGCAGCATTGCCGGCGTGCTGGTTCCCACCATTCTGGTGTTCTTCTTCATCTATACCCCGTGGGAAGCGTGGGTGGTGGTGAAATACCAGTTCTACCGCAGCTGGAACGAATACATGGGAAAGCTGCTGGGCTATGTGCTGCTGGCCTTTGCCGCCTGCGCCGCCTGCTACGGTGCGTGCCGGTGGCTGTCGCCGGACAATACCATCCTGTCACTGCTGCTGAGGTGCGTCATCGTGGGCGTTATCTACCCCGGCATCTGGCTGGGCGTCACCGGACGCACGGCGGAGTGGAAGCAGCTGTGGGGCATTCTGCTGCGCTTTTTGCCCAAGGGGAAAAAGGCCGCATAATCTATACAAAGTAGGAGTTATACCATATGCAAAAGAGAGAACTGCGGCGTGCGGTATTCGGGAATGAGAGCTGTATCGGACGGCTTCCGTGGCTGAACACGGCGGTGCTGGTGTATGTAGGCGTGACGGTGGTGAGCTTTGTGCTGCTGCAGATCGCCCCGGTGCTGACGTGGATGGCCAAAACCCCGCTGTACCACATTTCCACCTATTTGGGACTGATAGGCGCTGTGCTGATGGCACTGGATCTGTTCACCAACCGGGGCCTCTGGCGAGGTATCTGGTGCTGGCTGCTGTATGGCGTGGCCTTTATGGATGTCATCGCCTCCCTGCGTACCATGCGCTACGGCGTGAAGGATAACCTTTTTGACCTGTGCTGGGTGGTGATCCAGTTTGCGCTGGTGTACAGTCTGGCCCAGCGGGTGGGCAAGGAACGGATGCGCCGGTTCCTGCGGAACCTGTTCTATGTGGTGCTGGTCATCTGGGGCATTGCCTGCTGCGTGGGCCTGTATCAATATCTGTTCCGCATCGGCTATACATATGTCGCCAATCCCAATACCACCAGCCCGGAGCTGACACGGCAGGGCTATTATCAGAGCCGCCTGTTCGGCCTGTTCATGGGTCTGGACTATGCGGCATATACCAGCATGTTCCTGTTTGCCGGCTGTATGCAGGGGGTCGTGACCCGTGGAAAACACTGGGCGGGCCGTGCGGCACTGGCCGTGGCGGCGCTGGTGCTGGTCACGCACGTGATCCTCAGCGTGTCCCGCAGCGCCCTGATCGCCCTGATTCTGTATGCCTTCTGCTTCACGGTGCTGCTGGTGCGTAACCGCTGCGGCAGTATGAAGCAGCTGAAACGGCTGGGTGTCAGCGTGTTGGCCGGTGTGTGTGCCGTGGTGGTGTGCTGGGGCTGTACGGAGGGTATCTGGGCTGGTATGCAGCATATGGCCGTGGGTACCGTCATCGAGGAGCCGGATGCCATCGAGCGGTCACAGGAGGGCGATGTCTCCAACAACCGCTTCGAGATCTGGAGGGACTATATATCCCTTGCCGGTGAGATCGGCCCTGCGGGACTGTCCCTGTCCAACTACAACGACTATATCGGCGACCAGCATCCGGAGATGTACATCGTGCGCTACTTTACCGATCAGTTCAAGGATACGGTGAAAACGGATCTGGTCTACGAGTCCCATAACAACTATCTGTTTGTGTTTATCAGCACAGGCTTTGTGGGAGCAGGGCTGTTCCTGTGCTTCCTGGTGCTGGTGCTGGTGCGGGTGATTCGCTATATCCTGCGGCATCCGCAGCTGTCCCTGTGGACGATCACGACACTGGCGGTGGTGGCCTTCGGACTGGTGGAGGCGCTGTTCATGAACAGCGTATTCCTGAAGATCAATGATGTGTCCTTTATTTTCTGGCTGGCGCTGGGTGCGCTGATGCTGGAAACGGAAGATAAGGTGCCTGCGGCAGAGCGTACTCTGTGACAGGTACCGGTGAAAGGAGAATATAGTTTTATGGACATCAAAAAGGATCATATCAACTTTGCGGTGGGTCCGGTTCAGATCTCGGAGGAGATCTCCCGGATCGGTGCAGACCCCGTGCCCTACTTCCGCACGCCGGACTTCTCCGCCCTGATGAAGGAGAACGAGGCACTGCTCAAGGAGTTCATGGATGCCCCGGAGGATGCCAGAGCGGTATTCCTCACCGGCTCCGGCACGGCCTCCATGGATGCCGTCACGCAGAACGTGTTCACCAAGGAGGACCGGCTGCTGGTGGTGGCCGGCGGCAGCTTCGGTCACCGCTTCTGCGAGATCTGCGAGGTCTACGGCATCCCCCATACGGCCATCGAGCTGCGGCAGGGCCATGCTCTGACCCCCGCCGATCTGGCCCCCTATGCCGGACAGGGCTACACGGGCTTTCTGGTGAATATGCACGAGACGTCCACCGGTGTTCTGTACGATATGGACATGATCTCCGCTTTCTGCCGTGAAAACGGTCTGGTGCTGGTGGTGGATGCCATCAGTGCATTTCTGGCCGATGACGTCAGCATGAAGCGCTGGGGCGCCGACGTGGTGTTCACCGGCTCTCAGAAGGCACTGGCCGTGCCTCCCGGCATCTCCATGATGGTGCTCAGCAGCCGGGCTGTGGAGCGTATCTACGCCAACCGTCCCGCCTGCTACTATCTGGACCTGAAGGCCGCCCTGAAAAACGGGGAGCGGGGCCAGACACCCTTCACTCCGGCGGTGGGCATCCTTATCCAGATCAATGCCCGCCTGAATCAGATCAAACGGGACGGCTTTGCAAACGTACAGGCCAAGACCCGTGCCATTGCCAAGGATTTCCGCTCCCGCATCGGGAAGTATCCCTTCCACATCGTGTCCGATTCCCTGTCCTATGCGGTGACGCCGCTGTCTCCCAACAATCCGGAGGTGTCCGCCCACCAGCTGTTCCTGACCCTGAAGGACGAGTACGGCATTATCATCTGCCCCAACGGCGGCGAGCTGGCGGATAAGGTGTTCCGGGTGGGCCACATCGGCCACCTGACCGTGGAGGATAACGACGCACTGTTCCGGGCCTTTGACGACCTCATGGCCCGTGGGATTCTGAAGGCTTGATCGATATATTACAAGGAGGAAGAAACATGAAAGTTCTGTTGCTTGCGGCGGGTCGAGGCACCCGCATCAGCCGGTATTTGGCCGGCAACCCCAAGTGTACCGTGGACATCGGCGGTCAGAAGCTGATCCAGTACACCATCGAGCTGTTCCACAAGAAGGGCATCACCGACATTGCCATGGTGCTGGGCTACCGGGCGGAGGTCATTCAGGAGACGCTGAAAGACTACGAGGGTATCCGCTACTTCTATAACCCCTTCTTCGACGTCACCAACAGCATCGCCTCGGCGTGGTTCGCTAAGGACTTCCTGTCCCAGTACGACGACACCCTCATCATGAACGCCGACGTGTATCTGGAGGAGACACTGCTGGACCGCATCCTGGAGTGCCATAAGTCTCCGGTGATGTTTGCCGACGGCACCCGCAAGGAGGAGGCCGACTACAAGTATAAGTACGAGAACGGCCTGCTGGTGAAGTACGGCAAGGAGCTCACCGGCAGCGATATCACCGGCGAGTACATCGGCATCGGCCGCTTCAGCAAGGATTTCATGCCGGAGTTCATGGAGAAGCTGGACGGCATGATCCGCACCCAGCAGCACAGCGTCTGGTGGGAGAATATCCTCTATGAAATGGTGGGCAAGCGCCCGGTATACGTGGAGGAGATGGACGGCCTGTTCTGGGCCGAGGTGGACTATGTGGAGGATTATGAGCGCATCCTTCGCTTCCGCGGCTATAAGGCAGACTTCTCCCTGAACGTGGAGAAGATCTGAGGAAGGACAGGCGGCCCGGCGTCAGCCGGAGCCGCCGGAAGGAAGAACGGATGAAACAAGAAAACGGCAAAAGAGCCATGACCGCCGGACTGCGGCGGACGATGGTGATCTTCGTGCTGGATATGCTGTGCATCGCCGGGTCCTTTTTCCTGGCGCTGTGGATGCGGTTTGAGTTCCGTCTGGGGGCCATCCCTCAGATGTACCTCAACGAGTATTTGAAGATCATCGGGCCGTGGATCGTCATCTGTCTGGTGGTGTTCCAGCTATTCCGGCTGTATAACAGCATCTGGAGCTTCGTCAGCATCGACGAGCTGTTCCGCATCATTCTGGCCTATGGCGTGCTGCTGGCAGCCGGACTGGCCTATGTGCTGATCCTGAAGATCGATATGCCCCGCTCCTTCTACTTTGCGGGCTTTGTCATGAGCTTCATGTCCACCACGGCGCTGCGGTTCTCCTACCGCTTCATGCGCCAGCTGATGGCGGGGATCAGCACGGAGAAAAGCGAGCGGGACCGCATTCTGATGATCGGCGCCGGTGAGGCCGGACGCCAGCTGATCCGGGAGATCAATTCCAATCCCCGACTGGGCAGCCGGGTGGTGTGCATCATCGACGACAACCCCAGCAAGCGCCGCCGGTATCTGGACGGTGTGGAGATCGCCGGCGGGCGGCAGGAGATCCCCGATGCGGTGAAGAAGTACCAGGTCAATAAGATCATTTTCGCCATCCCCACCTGCGACGGACAGGACCGCAAGGAGATCCTGGACATCTGCAGCAAGACCGGCTGCCGGGTGCAGGCGGTGCCGGGGATGTTCCAGCTGGTCAGCGGAGAGGTCAGCGTCAGCAAGCTCCGGGACGTGGAGCTGCAGGATCTGCTGGGCCGTGACCCTATTCAGGTGAATCTGGAGGAGATCTGCCGGTATATCTCCGGCAAGGTGGTGATGGTCACCGGCGGCGGCGGTTCCATCGGCAGCGAGTTGTGCCGCCAGATCGCCAAAAGCAACCCCGAACAGCTGATCATCTTCGATATTTATGAGAACAATGCCTACGATATCCAGATGGAGCTGCGCCGCACCCATCCGGAGCTGAATCTGGAGGTGCTCATCGGCTCCGTGCGGGACATGGGCCGTCTGGACGATGTCATGGCCAAGTACCGGCCGGAGCTGGTGTTCCACGCCGCTGCCCACAAGCACGTCCCCCTGATGGAGGATAGCCCCAACGAGGCCATCAAGAACAACGTGTTCGGCACCTATAAAATGGCCATGGCCTCGGTGAAGTACGGTGTGAAGAAGTTCGTGCTGATCTCCACGGATAAGGCGGTGAACCCCACCAACATCATGGGCGCCTCTAAGCGCCTGTGCGAGATGGTGGTGCAGATGATGAACCGCCGCAGCCCCAATACGGACTTCGTGGCGGTGCGCTTCGGCAACGTGCTGGGCAGCAACGGCAGCGTCATCCCCCTGTTCAAAAAGCAGATCGCTGAGGGCGGCCCGGTAACGGTGACGCACCCGGAGATCACCCGCTTCTTTATGACCATCCCCGAAGCGGTGTCGCTGGTGCTGCAGGCGGGATACTACGCCAAGGGCGGCGAGATATTCATTCTGGATATGGGCCAGCCGGTGAAGATCGACACCATGGCCCGCAACCTTATCCGCCTGTCCGGTCATGAGCCGGATGTGGATATCAAGATAGTCTACACGGGCCTGCGCCCCGGCGAGAAGCTGTATGAGGAGATCCTCATGGCGGAGGAGGGCCTGCAGGAGACCTCCAACAAGCTGATCCACATCGGAAAGCCCATCGTCATGGACGACGAGGAGTTCTGCCACCAGTTGGATCGGCTGGAGAAGGCCTGTGAGGAGGAGACGGAGGACATGAAGGACATCGTGGCCTCGGTGGTCCCCACCTATCGCCGCAAGAAATAATTCTGCAATGACAAAAGCCTTTCAAGGACAACGGTAAGAACAAGAGCAGCCCCGGCGGAATTTTCCGCCGAGGCTGCTCTTTTACTGTCGGGAGACTGCTCTGTAAGGCTGCTCTGAGAGACTTCCCTTCCGCCGGGACGGTTTTGTGACGTTTTTGTAATGAAACCTGTCACCGAAACGTCACCTTCGTGTGGTATACTGGACAACAGAAAGTCAAGGAGGGACACGACTATGGAGCTGATGCAGATCCAGCATCTCAGTAAGGTATACGGACAGGGTGAAAATCAGGTGCGGGCGGTGGACGACATTTCCTTCACCGTGGAGAAGGGGGAGTTCTTGGCCATCATCGGCCCCTCCGGTTCCGGTAAATCCACTCTGCTGCACATTTTGGGCGGTGTTGACCGCCCCACCTCCGGCAAGGTCTTTGTGGATGGGCAGGATGTCTATGCCCAGAACGAGGATCAGCTGGCCATTTTCCGCCGCCGGCAGGTGGGGCTCATTTACCAGTTTTATAACCTGATCCCCGTGCTGAACGTGGTGGAGAACATGACCCTGCCGGTGCTGATGGACGGGCGACAGGTGAATCAGGAGCGGCTGGAGGAGCTGCTGGACGTGCTGGGCCTACGGGGCCGGGAGAAGTACCTGCCCAATCAGCTCTCCGGCGGCCAGCAGCAGCGGGTGTCCATCGGTCGGGCGCTGATGAACGCCCCGGCGGTGGTGCTGGCGGATGAGCCCACCGGCAATCTCGACAGCAAGAACAGCCAGGAGATCGTGGAGCTGCTGAAGATGTCCAACAAGAAGTACGGCCAGACGCTGGTCATCATCACCCACGACGAGAACATCGCCCTGCAGGCCCACCGGGTCATTGCCATCGAGGATGGCCGCATCACACGGGATGAGCGCATCCGGGAGGTGCTGGAATGAACGTCTTTCACCGCTACACCCGGCAGGCTCTGCGGAAAAACCGCTCCCGGACGTGGGTGACCATCGTGGGCATCATCCTGTCGGTGGCCCTGTTCACCGCCGTGACGGAGGGTGCTTACAGCGGCGTGCAGTATCTCGTGGGGGCCGCCGAGTACACCGTAGGCCGGTTCCACGGCTGCTACCAGAACCTCACGGAGCAGCAGGCAACGCAGCTGAGCCGTGATGAAAAGGAGATCACGGAGCAGTCTGCGTGGCAGCTGGTGGGCTGGGGGCAGGTAGGGGCGGACAATGCTTATAAGCCCTATCTGAGGATCATGTCCATGGACCCCGACCTGCCGGACCTGCTCTCCATCCGCCTGACCCAAGGCCGTCTGCCGGAGAAGGCCGGGGAGCTCCTTCTGCCGGAGCATCTGTGGTCCAATGGCAGCGTCCGCCATGCGCTGGGGGACACCATGGAGCTGGAGCTGGGCCACCGGACGCTGGGTGGGGAGGAACTGACGGCCGATGACCCCTATACGAAGGGGGAGACGCTGACAGATACCACGTCCCACACCTACACCGTGGTGGGCTTTTACCAGCGGCTGGATATGACGACGGAACCCTTCTCCTGCCCCGGCTATACTGCCCTGACCTGTCAGGAGCAGGGCTATCAGACGGATGAATTTTTCCGGGTGGCCCATCCCAGCCGCTTTTACAGCTATATGGAGGGAAATGCCGAGAAATATCCGGGACTGGCGTGGTACTCCAACTCCGACCTGCTGAATTACTACGGCGCCACCACCTTCTTCTCCGTGAACCGGATGATCTACAGCTTTGCGGTGATCCTGCTGCTGATGATCTCCTTCGGCTCGGTGTCGCTGATCTATAACTCCTTCTCCATCTCCGTGGCGGAGCGGACCCGGCAGTTCGGCATCCTGAAATCCATCGGTGCCACCCGCAAGCAGATTCGGGACAGTGTCCTCTATGAGGCACTGGTGCTGTGCGCCGTGGGGATCCCACTGGGTCTGCTGGTGGGCTGTCTGGGCATCGGCATCACTCTGTACTGTCTGCGGGACAGCTTCGGATTCCTGATGGGGGAGAGCGGCAACGCCCTACAAATGCACTTTGTGCTCAACGGCTGGGCGCTGCTGGCGGCGGCGGGCATCGGCCTTGTGACGGCCATCATCTCGGCATGGATCCCCGCCAAGCGTGCCGTGCGGGTGTCGCCGGTGGAGGCCATCCGCCAGACCAAGGACGTGAAGCTCCGGGGCCGGGAGGTCAGGACCTCCCGCCTGACGGAAAAGCTCTTCGGCTTCTCCGGGATGTTGGCCGCCAAGAACTTCAAGCGCAACCGCAAGCGCTACCGCTCCACGGTGGTAGGACTGTTCCTCAGCGTGACGCTGTTCATCTCCGCTTCCTCCTTCTGCGCCTATCTGACGGACGCCGTAGACCAACTGGGGGGCAACAGCACACTGGGCGTGCAGCTGTATTACAGCGAGGCCCTGCCGGAGGGCGTGACGCCAGAACAGCGGCTGGGACAGCTGGCCGCCGCCGACGGCGTGGAATCGGGTTTCTACACCGCCGACAGCTACGCCAGCCTGCACTTTGCCAAGGAGGACATGGATCCGGACTACTGGAAGGACACCGGCCTGGAGGGAGACTGCGGCGTCACCATGTACTTCCTCCGGGATGAGGATTTCCGGCAGCTGCTGCGGGACAACGGTCTGTCGGAGGAGGATTACTTCCGTGCCGATGCACCTCAGGCGGTGGCGTGGGATATGCTGGACATCTGGCGCAGCACCGAGGGCAGTAAGTACAATAAGCTGTACCATTACCACCTGCTGAACGGCAGCAGCCTGCCCATCACCGGAACGGAGAGCAGCTATCAGCCCATGGAGGGCTGGTTCACCGAGGGAGACCGCATCACACGGGACGGTACGGAATATGTGCTGTACTATCCGGAGGACTATATAGACGATTACTATACCGCCCGCAGCGAGGGGGAGACCCCGGACGAGAGCCGGGCACAGGCGGTGCCGGCATCGGAGGCCGTCCTCACCCGGAGCTATACCGTGGGCGCTATTTTGAAGAAGGCTCCCGACTTCCTGGGTACCGGCGACTACCTGTATCTGCTGTACCCGTACAGTATGTATGAGACCGTCACCGGGCAGGCCCCTGCCGCCGACGCCTTCTGGTTCAGGAGCAGCGACCACGCCGCCTCCTACGAGAGCATGGGGCAGATCCAGATGGAACTGGGCAACAGCCGCTCTGAGCTGCAGGATCTGGCCGCCAACGGCGAGAGCCAGCGGGCCATGGTGACGGTGGTGAACGTGTTTTCCTACGGCTTCATCATCCTCATCTCCCTGATCTCCATGACCAACGTGTTTAACACCATCTCCACCTCCATCGCCCTGCGCCGCCGGGAGTTCGCCATGCTGCGGTCCGTGGGACTGACCCAGCGGGGCTTTGCCCGGATGATGGACTACGAGTGCATCATCTACGGCGCACGGGCGCTGCTGTGGGGCCTGCCGGCATCGGTGCTGGTGACCTATGGCATCTATCGCAGCGTGGCCCAGAGCATCGCCGCCCGGTTCTATATCCCGTGGAACAGCGTGGCCATCGCCGTGGGCAGCGTATTCGTGGTGGTGTTCGCCACCATGCTCTACGCCACCCGGAAGATCCGCAGTGAAAACCCCATTGAGGCGCTGAAGCAGGAGAACCTGTAAGGCCCGTCTCGCAAGTCGAAGCAACAGCAGCCCCGGCAGAACTGCCGGGGCTGCTGTGATAAGCTTGCTGCATGGCCTGAGACAGGGCCGGATACCGGTGCGCCGGGCCAAAAGGGATTGACAGGCGGCGGCCGGGAGGCTATCATGAGGGCAGAAAGAAAAGGAGGGCCGCCATGTCACAGGTCACCAAGCGGGCGCTGGAGGCGTCGCTGAAGCATCTGCTGCTGCAAAAGCCGCTGAACAAGATCACCATCAATGATATCGCTGAGGACTGCGGCATCAACCGCATGACCTTTTACTACCACTTCAAGGACATTTACGATCTGGTGGAGTGGAGCTGTCAGGAGGACGCCAGCCGGGCGCTGGCGGGGAAAAAGACCTATGAGACGTGGCAGCAGGGCTTTTTGCAGATCCTTCAGGCGGTGCTGGACAACAAGCCCTTCATCCTGAACGTCTATCGCTCCGTTAGCCGGGAGCAGGTGGAGAACTACCTCTACCGGGTCACCTATGACCTGCTGGAGAGTGTGGTGGAGGAGGAAGCTCAGGGGATGTCCGTGCGGCAGGAGGACAAGGAACTCATCGCCACGCTCTATAAATATCTGTTCGTGGGACTGATGCTGGACTGGATCAAGGGGGACATGAAGGGCGACCCACAGGTCATGGTGCAGAAGCTGGAGCTGGTGCTCCACGGCAATGTGGTGGCCGCCCTGCAACGGATGCGGACGGACAAGCCTGCATCAAACGGAGCGGAATGATAAAAAACTGAACATCTCCCATCCCGGTGATAAAAAACTTATCACCGGGATTTTTCTGTTTATTGAACAAATCGTGCCTGAGTTGTATATTATCCTCATCAAAGGAAAACATACCGGCGAGGACGCCGTTGCTCCCCATGCGAGTGCTGAGAAGGGGACGGGCGGCGTAACGGTCAACAGAAAGGAGCGCATTTCTATGTATTATTCCAGTGGTAACTATGAGGCCTTTGCCCGTCCCAAAAAGCCGGAGGGCGTGGACAATAAATCCGCCTACATCGTGGGCAGCGGTCTGGCGGCGCTGACTGCCGCCTGCTATCTGGTGCGTGACGGCCAGATGAAGGGCGAGCGGGTCCACATTCTGGAGAAGGGTCCCACTGCCGGCGGCGCCTGCGACGGCTGGAAGTTCGAGAACATCGGCTATGTCATGCGGGGCGGCCGTGAGATGGACAACCACTTTGAGGTCATGTGGGATCTGTTCCACTCCATCCCCTCCATTGAGACGGAGGGTGTCAGCGTGCTGGACGAGTACTACTGGCTCAACAAGGCCGACCCCAACTATTCCCTGTGCCGGGCCACGGTGAACCGTGGCGAGGACGCCCATACCGACGGTAAGTTCGACATCTCCGACAAGGGCGCCATGGAGATCATGAAGCTGTTCTTCACCCCCAACGAGGAGTTGCAGGACAAGCGCATCAGCGACTTCTTCGATGACGAGGTGTTCGGCAGCAACTTCTGGCTGTACTGGCGCACCATGTTCGCCTTCGAGAACTGGCACAGCGCTCTGGAGATGAAGCTGTATATCCAGCGCTATATCCATCACATCGGCGGCCTGCCCGACTTCACCGCCCTGCGCTTTACCAAATACAACCAGTATGAGTCCATGATCCTGCCCATGGTGAAGTATCTGGAGGGCTTCGGCGTCCAGTTCCACTTCGGCGTGCAGGTGACCAACGTGGAGTTTGACTGCACCGCCCATCGGAAGGTGGCCAAGCGCATCGACGTCCTCCGGGACGGCAAAAGCGAGGCCATCGACCTGACGGAGAACGATCTGGTGTTCATCACCAACGGCGGCTGCGTAGAGAACTCCTCCATGGGCAGCCAGAATACCCCCGCCCCCTACAACACCGAGATCAAGGAGGGCGGCGGCTGGGATATGTGGCGCAAGATCGCCGCTCAGGACCCCTCCTTCGGCCATCCGGACAAGTTCTGCTATGATCCGGAGCAGACCAACTGGATGAGCGCCACGGTGGAGACGCTGGATCAGCGCATCATCCCCTATATCAAGAACATCTGCAAGCGGGATCCCTTCACCGGCAAGGTAGTCACCGGCGGCATCGTCACTGTGAAGGACTCCAGCTGGCTCATGAGCTGGACCATCAACCGCCAGCCTCAGTTCCGCCAGCAGCCCAAGGATCACTGCTTGGTATGGGTGTACGCCCTGTTCACCGACAAGCCCGGTGACTATGTGAAAAAGCCTATGCGGGAGTGTACCGGTAAGGAGATCTGCATGGAGTGGCTGTATCACATCGGTGTGCCGGAGAGTGAGATCGAGGACATGGCCGCCAATAGCGCCAACACCGTCCCTGTGATGATGCCCTATATCGACGCCTTCTTCATGCCCCGTGCCTACGGCGATCGGCCCAAGGTCGTACCCGACGGCGCTGTGAACTTCGCCTTCCTGGGCCAGTTTGCCGAGACGCCCCGTGACACCATCTTCACCACGGAGTACTCCATGCGGACCGGTATGGAGGCCGTGTACACCCTGCTGAACGTGGATCGTGGCGTGCCGGAGGTCTGGGGCAGCGTATATGATGTCCGGGATCTGCTGGATGCCACTGTGAAGCTGCGGGACGGCAAGAAACCCATCGATATGGAGTTGAATCTGGTGGAAAAGATGGCCCTGAAGAAGGTTCTCAGCAAGATCCACGGCACCGATATCGAGAAGCTGCTGAAGGAGTATCAGGTCATCTGAGGCCCGTTGGGTCAACCGCTGCGGCAGTCGATGACCTTCTGAAAACAGAAAAAGGAGAGGCCATGTCACAGCCCTATAAGGCGGTAATTTCAAAATACGGAAAGTGACATTCGCAAAGGCAAGCAATAAGACTCTGGCTCACAAGGTCGGAGCCTTATTGTTTTCTGCCTGTCATATATCGCATCTTTGTGCCTCGGCAGCTTTCTGCGTATCATGAAAACGTCAGGAGGTGTCGGACAATGAGAAAACAGAACTATCACATTCCATGAACGTACCTTCCTCCCTGTGACTTGGCAGTTAGTGGAATTTGACCATCGGGTAAAATGCTTGGTTAGAATGGGCGAACCGATATCCCTTGGAAAAGCCACACCGCTGCAGCCTTCCCCTGTTAAAACAGCTCCCGGCAGGCCCCGTGGACCAGCAGGGAGAGGACTTGCGGATACAGCTGCCCCATCTGATCCTGGTGGGAGACCGTCAGGATCAGGCCCCGGACGGCGGCACCGGCAGCGCCATGAGGAAGTTCCGGCAGTAGGTGATGAGATAGTTGGGAAGGAATTGGCTGGTGAAGCCGTGGCCATGCTACACGCCTGAGACGCTGGCCAGCGCTACCTGCGGGAGAACCGTGAACACCTGGATCGTCAGGATGATCAGAATGGAACGGTCGTCGGGCCTGACGATGCGGAAGGCCAGTCGCTTGGCAATGCGGTTGGAGGTAAAATAGGCGCAAAAAAGAAATGCCCCTTCGCCGTCCGACATTGGCAGAGTGACATTTATTGTCTCATGCTCTCTATGGGATACCCGGTCAGATCCACCGGATACATTTTTACTATAACCAAAGTATGACCTATCTGGCAAGCATTTTTCCCCAAAGAACTTTTTTCGGCCAAGAGAAGGAATACTTCGACTTGACGCAGGGCAACTTTTGTATTATGGTAGGCTTACCATTGCTGTCAGGCGTGGTTGCCCCTATCCATTGGCGATATCGATCGAGGTACCAAAAATGGACGTTTACAGGACAGAGTTCCTGTCAGCGATGGGTGAGAAAAGTGTCCGGTTCGTGTCAGAAATCGGCCAGATCGGGGGAGACCTTGTTGTGACCGTTTCACCGCACCTGCTGCCAAGAGCATTTCGACAGCAGAGAACATTTCAGCAGCAGAGGACATTTCAGCAGCAGAGGACATTTCAGCAGTGAAGGATATTTTTAGTAAGGAGGATTTTCCATGCCTACCATCAAAACCGGCATCCGCTTCTCCAAAAAGCAGCCGCTGAGCGAGCAGGAGCTGCGGCAGCTTCACGCCTACTGGCGTGCCGCCAACTATCTAACGGCCTGCCAGCTGTATCTGATGGATAACCCCCTCCTGGAGCGCCCGCTGGTCAAAAGCGACCTCAAGCAGACCATCGTGGGACACTGGGGGACCTGCCCCGGCCAGAACTTCATCTATACCCATTTGGATCGGGTCATCAAGCGCAACGATCTGGATATGATCTATCTCTCCGGTCCCGGCCACGGCGGCAACGCCATGGTGGCGCAGGACTGGCTGGACGGCAGCTATACCGAGGTCTATCCCAACATTACCAGAGACAAGGAGGGAATGCAAAAGCTCTTCAAGCGTTTCTCCTTCCCCGGCGGCATCCCCAGCCATGTGGCGCCGGAGACGCCCGGCTCCATCCATGAGGGCGGCGAGCTGGGCTACTCGTTGGCCCACGCCTTCGGCGCCGTGGCGGATAACCCCGATCTGATCGCCGCCTGTGTGGTGGGCGACGGCGAGGCGGAGACCGGCCCGCTGGCCACCTCGTGGCACGGCAACAAGTTTGTCAACCCCATCACCGACGGCGCTGTGCTGCCCATTCTGCACCTCAACGGCTTCAAGATCGCCAACCCCACCATCTTCTCCCGCATGAGTCACGAGGAGGTGGAGTGCTTCTTCCGTGGCTGCGGCTGGGAGCCGTACTTTGTGGAGGGCGACGACCCCATGGTCATGCACCAGCAGATGGCGGCGGCGCTGGACCGGGTGATCCGGGAGATCAAGCGCATCCAGCGGGAGGCCCGCAAGACCGGTGAGGCCAAGCGGCCCCGCTGGCCCATGATCGTGCTGCGCACCCCCAAGGGTTGGACCGGCCCCAAGGAGGTGGACGGGCTGCCGGTGGAGAACTGCTGGCGAGCCCATCAGGTGCCTATCTCCATGGGGACAGACACTGACCGGCACCTCGCCCAGCTGGAGGCGTGGCTGCGCTCTTATAAGCCGGAGGAGCTCTTTAACCCCGACGGTACGCCGGTGGAGCTCATCGCCTCCTTCCCGCCCACGGGCCGCCGCCGCATGGGCGCTAACCCTCATGCCAACGGCGGACTGCTGCTGCGTGACCTGCGGACCCCCGATTTCCGGGACTACGCCGTGGACGTCAAGGCCCCCGGTGCCGTGGAGGCGCAGGATATGTATGTGCTGGGTACCTACGTCCGGGACGTGATGAAGCTGAACATGGAGTCCCGCAACTTCCGCATCTTCGCCCCCGACGAGACGGCCTCCAACCGCCTGCAGGCGGTGTTCGAGGTGACGGGCCGCCGCTTCCTGGACCAGCAGATCCCCGGCATCGACGACCATCTGGACCCGGACGGCCGGGTCATGGATTCCATGCTCTCCGAGCATTTCTGCGAGGGCTTTTTGGAGGGCTATCTTCTGACGGGACGCCACGGCTTCTTCGACAGCTATGAGGCCTTCATCCGCATCGTGGACTCCATGTTCGCCCAGCACGCCAAGTGGCTGAAGATGTGCAGCGAGCTGCCGTGGCGGCAGGATATCGCCTCGCTGAACTATATTCTGGCCTCCAACGTCTGGCAGCAGGATCACAACGGCTTTACCCATCAGGACCCCGGCTTTTTGGATCATGTGGCCAACAAGAAGGCCGACGTGGTGCGGATGTATCTGCCGCCGGATGCCAACTGCCTGCTGTCCTGCTTCGACCACTGCATCCGCAGCCGAAATTACGTCAATGTCATTGTGGCCAGCAAGCATCCCCGGCCCCAGTGGCTGACCATGGAGCAGGCGGTGAAGCACTGCACCCAGGGCATCGGCATCTGGAGCTGGGCCTCCAACGATCAGGGGCAGGAGCCGGATGTGGTCATGGCCTGCTGCGGCGATACGCCTACGCTGGAGACGCTGGCTGCCGTGAGCATCCTGCGTCAGGAGCTGCCGGAGCTGAAGATCCGTGTGGTGAACGTGGTGGATCTGATGAAGCTGCAGCCCCACACGGAGCATCCCCACGGCCTGACAGACGAGGAATACGACGGCCTGTTCACCAAGGATAAGCCCATCATCTTCGCCTATCACGGCTACCCCACACTGGTGCATGAGCTGACCTACCGCCGCCACAACCGGAACCTCCATGTGCGGGGCTACAAGGAGGAGGGAACCATCACCACCCCCTTCGATATGCGTGTTCTCAACGACATTGACCGCTTCGATCTGGTCATCGATACGGTCCGTCGGCTGCCCCAGTTGGGCAACCGGGGGGCGTATCTGGTGCAGAAGATGCAGGATAAGCTGGTGGAGCATCGTCAGTATATCCGGGACAACGGCGTGGATCTGCCGGAGGTCCGCAGCTGGAAGTGGGACAGCAGTCTGAACGCTGCCGAATAAGGTTTGCTATACGGAAAAGACCTCCGCAGAATCTAGTTTGTGAAGGTTATAGCACGACACAAGGGCATCACTTCCAAGACGGCGCTTTTCTGTTGCGGATCAGAGCGAACACTTCACGGCGAAACCGCCGCTGAAGAAATAGGTGTTCGTCCAATACCTGTTTGGTAAATAGCCTTACTTTAATAGAATGAACCCCCGGACGCTTGGGGGGTGCATTTTCAATTTAAGGGAAAGTAGTGATTTTTATCGTTGCTCTTTGCTTATGGCACAGGCAAGGATATACACAGTCATCGACCACAAAGAATTTCGGAAAAGTTTCCTTTTAAGAAATGCCGATACTCCGGATGATTGGATGCGTTCTCGTATTCTTCCAAAATCGTCTTTTTGTTCCATGCTTTCATTTTGTCATTCATTTCTTCATATCGGATAATAGTAAGCAGGCCTTCTCGCTCCGCCTGCAAAATTGCTTCATAGGCATCAGGGATAAACTCCACACCGGATATATCGACCGGTATGCTACTGGTAGCGACATCCGGTATTTGAACCGAAAAACCGGAATCTGAAATTGTCTCGGCAGAATAAATATAACCGGATACGCCTTTGTATGTGCTTATCAGAGCATTGGGATAATACTCTTCCAACCGTTGCCGCCCATCTTTACCAAAACCGTACGGCCCCCATTTTTGGCATTTTCCATTATAAGAAAAACCGGTTTCCACGCAATACTTTTCAATGGAATTGCTCAAATAGACCAATACGTTTTCTCTTTTTGTGGAAAAATAAACCAAAGGGATACCATGATTCGAGCTCTGCGGCGTTAGTTGTGTAATACCCTTAACAGATGATGCGTGATAGTACATTAGCTTTCTTCCCTCCTAACGCAATTTGCTCCAAGCGTTTTCGACGGTGTACAGGTGCTCTGATAATTCTCGCATAGGCATATTTCATCTTAGCAGATAACTGGCGCCGAAGCAACAGAAAGATCCACCGTAATTCTATCAGAATTACGGTGGATCTTATGGTGGACCTGATGGGATTCGAACCCACGACCTCTCGGATGCGAACCGAACGCTCTCCCAGCTGAGCTACAAGCCCGGATATGAAGTTGTAGAGCCATAATATATGGAGCGGATGCTCCGCTCCATATATTATACACACTTCTTTATAAAATGCAACCATTTTCTCTCCGGCGTCGCAAAAAATTGCCCCTGCAGATGGAAAACGCCGTCCGGCGGGCCTTATTCCGCCGTCGGGATGCGGGTATACGACACCGGCTGACCCTCCCGGAAGGTCACCTGAAAGCCCTGACCGGGGGAGACGGAGTAGTCATACCGCCCGCCGCCGAACCAGGCCATCATCAGCCCCGCCGTGACACCACCGTGGATGACACAGACGGCGTCCTCCGTCCCCTGCACCACCGGGGCGATGGCCGCAAGGCTGCGCCGCAGCACCTGCGGGGTGCTCTCCCCGTGGGGGCAGGGGTTGTGCTCTACGTCGGTGATCCACGCCTGATAGGCCGGGGTGTCCTTCAGCTCCTCGTAGCTCTTCATCTCGAAGTCGCCGAAGTCCATCTCCCGCAGGCCCGGAAGCCGGGTGTGGGGTACGTTGCCATAGATGGCCGCCAGCGTCTGCTCCGTCCGCAGCATCCCGCTGGTATAGTAGCGCTGGGCCGTGGGATAGTCCCCGGCCCGGCGGTGCAGCTCCGACAGAGACTCCGGCAGGGCGGGGATATCCGCCGCCCCGTAATACAGGTTCCGCAGGCTGCCCTCCGTCTGGGCATGGCGCAGCAGGGTCAGCTTCATTTCAGCACCTCCGTCAGTCCACAAAATACCCGGCGCACGCTGCCGGCCTGCTGGGCCAGCTGTCGCAGCAGGCGGCCATGGCGCTCCCGCCAGGCGCGCTCTCCGGCGTCCATGGGGACCACGCCGCTGCCGATCTCCCGTGCGATGACTACCTCTGCCGCCGCCAGCAGAGGGAGATACGGCTCAGTGTCCTCCTGCCACCGGGTCAGCTCCTCCAGATGGATATAGCACCGGGCGCCCGGCACCGGCTCACCTGCCGCCAGATCGCAGATATCCCCCGGCGTCAGGCCGTACTCCCGTGCCGCCAGTGTCAGCTTTCCCTGATATGCTCCGCCGATGATCAAGTCCATATCCTCACCTCACCAAAGTCCATACGGCGGCTCCCGCCAGCTCGCCCAGTGTCAGGGCAAAGCCGGAGATGTCACCGTTCATGCCGTCCAGCTGCCGGAAGCCGTACCATACCGCCAGCCCGTAGCCCGCTGCTGCCGCCAAGGGGGCGAAGCTGCGGTCCATGACCAGCGGTACGGCGATCGCCGCCGCCAGCAGCACCGCCAGCGCCGCGGCATAGCCGCCGTGGCGGCCCATGGCGGCGTATTGGCTGGTACCCATGGGCCGCAGCTTCAGCACTGCCAGTCCCGCACAGGCCCGTGTGGCCACCGGGATCAGCAGCAGCCCCCACAGGCTTTCGCCGGCGCTGCCGGAGAGGAATACGCTCCACTGGCACAGGGCCAGCAGCACCATGCCGATGACGGCGAAGGCTCCGCAATGGGAGTCCTTCAGGATGCGCTGGCGGGTGGCCAGCTCCCGGCGGGACAGCACGGCGTCGCATACGTCCATGTAGCCGTCCAGATGCATGAAGCCCGTCACCAGCCACGGGAGCGCCGCCATGAGGAAGGCGTACAGCCCGCCGATGGCGGCATGGCGCAGCAGCAGATACAGGCCCAGCCAGATGCCGCCCACCGCCAGTCCCACCAGCGGCAGACACACCAGCATTTTCTCCCGGGCCTTCTCGTTCCACCGCCGCAGGGGGCAGGGGATCGCCAAAAACATCCCCCAGGCCATGGAAAACCCGTCCAGCCACTCACTCAAAGCGCCACGCTCCTTTCCACAGGCGGGGCAGTCCCGCCGTCAGCTCACATACCACGTCAAATTCCGCCGCCAGCCTGCGGCAAATCTCCGCAAGGCCCCGGCGGTACGTCTCCGTCCACGTCTCATAGGTCACGCCGTCCCGCCACAGCTCGTCGCAGACGCAGACAAAGTGGGCCGGGTGACGGCTGATGACCAGCAGCTCCTCCGCCGTGCGGGGAGAGGCCTCACCGTCCGGCTCCGGGGCGGAGAACATCTGGCAGGCCAGGCACGCCGTAATGCTGTCAAAAAGCACCGTCCCCGCCGGGGATACCCATTCCAGCGCCTGCGGCAGCTGCCGTCCCTGCTCGATGGTCTCGAAGCCCCAGCCGTCCCGCTCCGCCAGATGCCGCCGGACGATAGCACGGTCCTCTCCGTCTCTGGGCTCCAGCGTGGCCCAGTAGTACATGGGCGCCCCGGCGGAGAGCCGCCGGGCCATATGCTGGCCCATCATGCTTTTGCCGCTTTTGCTGCCGCCTAACAGAAGGATTCTCATGGCGTCACCGTAAAGCTGTCCTGCGCCCGGATGGGGGTCAGGTAGTCGTCCTCAATAGCTGCCTCCGGGAAGGTGGCCATGCCGTCCATGACGGCGCAGGCGGCCCGCAAAATCTGAAACATCACCGGGCAGCCGCTGCCCTCGCCCAGCCGCATCCCCAGCAGCAGGCAGGGCTCCTGCCCCAGTTCCTGTGCGGCGATGCGGTAGCCGATCTCATAGGAGGCGTGGGAGAGGAACAGATACTCTCCCGCAGCGGGGCAGAGACGCACCGCCGTCAGCGCCGCCACGATGGAGATGTAGCCGTCCACCACCGCCGGGACATGGTTCTGGGCGCAGCCCAGAAAGGCCCCCGTCATGGCGGCCAGATCCAGCCCGCCCACGGCGGCCAGTACCCCCACCGGGTCGGCGGGGTCGGGGCGATGCAGGGCCAGCGCCCGGTCGATGACCTGTTTTTTCTTTTCAAAGGCCGCATCCGTCAGCCCACCGCCCCGGCCGGTGACGGCCTGCGCCGGGGCGTGGGTCAGGGCTGCCAGCACCGCCGCCGAGGTGGTGGTGTTGCCGATGCCCATTTCCCCGATGCCCAGCGCCTGTACGCCGTCCGCCGCTGCCTGCGCCGCCAGCTCCATGCCGGTCTCCAGCGCATGAAGGGCCTGCTGCCGGGTCATGGCGGGTTCTCTGGCGATGTTGCCGGTGGAGCGGCGCACCTTCCGGTCCAGCACGCCGGGGATGGGGCGATCCGTGTCGATGCCCATGTCCGCTACCACCACCTCGTTGCCGAAGTAGTGGGCCAGCGCCGACATCCCCGTCTTGTGGCGGGTCATATTGATGACCTGCGAAAGAGTCACGGAGGTGGGGGCGGAGGAGATGCCCTCCGCCGTGACGCCGTTATCCGCCGCCAACACCAGCACCCGGCACTTCTCGACATGGGGGCGCACCTGTCCGGTGATGCCCGCCAGCCGGATGGAGTAGTCCTCCAGCTTGCCCAGACTGCCGGGGGGCTTGGCCAGTTCCGCCTGACGGCGGCGGGCAGCGTCCATGATCTCCCGATCCGGGACGGTGACGGCCTCGCAGTACTGCTTCAATTCCTGATCTGTCATAGGTTACTCCTCACTAAGATAGCCCTGCCGCACCAACCATGCAAGGGACGGGGTGCAGTCCTGATTTTCGATGGTCCATGTGGACGCCGGACATTGCTCCAGCAGCGCCGCCAGTATCTGCTGCATGGGGATGCTGCCTTCTCCCAGACTGCTGTGGAGATCCCAATCCCCTAAATTGTTGTGCAGATGTACGTGCCGCAGGTAGGGGGCCATGGGGGCGATCCAATCCAGAGGAGGTGTTCGGCTGGCACAGCTATTGGCGTGGCCTACATCCAGGCACAGACCCAGCCGGGGGTCGTCCACCTGACGGACGATGTCCGTCATCAGCTGCGGCGTCTCGTCCATGACGTTTTCCAGCGCCAGCACCATATCCTCCGGGACCTCCGGCAGGAACTCCCGCCAGAAGGCCACGGACTGCTCCGTGAACCACTCCGGAAAGTACACCAGCGGGATATAGCCGCTGTGGATCACCAGACGGCGGATGCCCAGCTGCCGGGCGGCGGACAAAGCCTGACGATAGCGCCGGGCCGTCACCTCCCGCACCAGCGGGTCCACTGCACAGGGAGCCAGCTCCGCAAACGGGGCGTGGAGCCAGAAATGGTCGATGCCTGCCATCTTCTCCCGAACCGCCGGAAGGGTGGCGGGGTCGTCCAGCATGGGGGCGTAGCAGAAGTCCGTGACCTCCAGCCCCAGCCCCCATTTCCGGGCCAGTTCCGGGGCGTGGCTGTCCATGCCGGAGAGGTGTAAGCGCTGCCTGATGTCCATAGGGTCCCTCCTGTTTTTTACTCGCTTTCGCCATTATACACTATCTCCGCCGCATTTTCCAGTGGGTACGGCAGGGAAGTGCGCCGAAAAACCCCCGTCTGCCACGCAGACGGGGGTTGGGGATCGCTTTATCAATACTGAGACAGCTGGGACTCCAGCGCCGGATTGGCCACCGTCCACTGGTAATCCTCCAGTCCGGTGTCCACCTCCGTCCACAGCAGCCATGTGGCCATGTCGGCGGTGCCGACCTGCTCCTCGCCGGGGCCCTGATGGGTCAGCGTCACCACGGCGGTGTGGTCATCCTTCAAGGATACGGACTCGATGCCCACCTCCACGGAGCCGGAGCTCACCGACTCCTGCACCAGCACCAGCGCATGGTCCTTGAAGAACGCATCGTCGTAGGCGGACAGCTCCGGGTAGTCCGGCAGCTGGGCCGCCGAGGTGACGTACAGGGCGGAGCTGACGTTGCCGTTATAGGTCAGCCGCAGTCGGTTCACCTGCCCCGGCACGTAGGAGCCATCCTCCCGGACGGTGCCGTTGCCGGTATCGCCTACGGTCTGGGTGCCACCGGGGGCGGCGGTGGGGGTGTCCGTCTTGGTGGGGGTATCGGTGCCGGGCGCATTGTTCTTTGTACCACAAGCCGCTGCCACGATGCACAGGGCCGCGGCCAGCACCAGCGTCAGTAGTCGTTTATATTTCATGGGTCCTGCCTCCTTTCGCAGGGAACGGGTCACTTATGCTCGTTTTCCTCCGGGTCACGATCCGGCTGGGCTTCCTCCGGGGTCTGCTCCTCCGGGGTCTGCTCCTCCGGGGACGGCACCGGCTCGGATACGATGTGGATGTGCTTGGCAGGGGCCTCGATGACCTCCGGGGAGGAGGGACGGAACAGGGGCTGCTTCTCCTCACGGGTAGCGCCGTAGTTGTCCACCGTCTCCGGGTCACGGCCCTCGATGATAGCCATCATCTCCTGACCGGTGATGGTCTCCTTCTTCAGCAGATAGGCGGCGATCTTGTCCAGCAGCTCCCGGTTCTCCTCCAGCATCCGTCTGGCATCCTCATGGCACTGACGGATGATGGCGATGACGGCACGATCTGCGGCGGCGTAGGTCTCCTGAGCGCAGCTCATGGAGTACGTGCCGTCCAGATACTGGTTCTGTACGCTGCCCAGCGCCATCATGTCGAACTCCTCGCACATACCGAACCGGGCCACCAGATTCCGGGCCATCTCCGTGGCCCGCTCGATGTCGTTGGCGGCGCCGGAGGTCATGGTGTGGCACACCACCTCCTCGCTGGACCGGCCGGCCAGCAGCGTGCGGATCTCCGCCAGAATGTCCTCACGGGACATGAGGAACTTCTCCTCCTCCGGCAGGTGCAGGGTATAGCCCAGAGCGCCCTGCGTATGGGGGACGATGGTGATCTTGCTGACGGGCTGGGCGTTTTTCTGCTTGGCCGCCACCAGCGCATGGCCCACCTCATGATAGGCGATGATGCGCTTTTCCTCGTCGGTGATGACGGTACCCTTCTTCTCGGAGCCGGCAATGACGGTCTCGAAGGCCGCCAGCAGGTCATTCTGATTCACGGCGCTGCGGCCCAGCCGCACGGCCCGCAGGGCCGCCTCGTTGACAAGGTTTGCCAGATCTGCGCCCACGCAGCCGGCGGTGGCCTGAGCGATCTTCTCCAGATTCACGTCCTCAGCCAGATGGATGCTCCGGGTGTGGACCTGCAGAGTGGCCAGACGGCCCGCCAGATTGGGGCGATCCACGGTGATGCGCCGGTCGAAACGGCCGGGACGCAGCAGGGCCTTGTCCAGCACCTCCGGGCGGTTGGTGGCGCCCAGAACGATGATGCCCTTGCCGGGATCGAAGCCGTCCAGCTCCGCCAGCAGCTGGTTCAGGGTCTGCTCCCGCTCGTCGTTGCCGCCGCCGAAGCGGCCGCCGTCACGGGATTTGCCGATGGTGTCGATCTCGTCGATGAAGATGATGCAGGGAGCCACCTTGGCGGCCTCCTTGAACAGGTCACGGACACGGGAGGCGCCCACGCCCACGAACATCTCCACAAAGTCCGAGCCGGAGATGGAGAAGAAGGGGACGTTGGCCTCGCCGGCCACGGCCTTGGCAAGCAAAGTCTTGCCGGTACCGGGAGAGCCCACCAGCAGAGCGCCCTTGGGCAGTCTTGCACCGATGGCCGTGTACTTCTGAGGATTGTGGAGGAAGTCGATGATCTCCTCCAGCGACTCCTTGGCCTCGTCCTGACCGGCCACGTCCTTGAAGGTGACACCGGTGGACTTCTCCATATACACCTTGGCGTTGGACTTGCCCACGCTGCCGATGCCGCCGATACCGCCGCCGTTTTTTGCCATGATCCGCATCACCAGCATGAACAGGGCCACCATGACGATCACCGGCAGGATATAGGCGATCATGAACTCCAGAATGGGGCTCATCTGGGTCTGGACGGGGCTGGTGTACTTGACGTTGTGCTCCTCCAGCAGAGGCAGGAGGCTGGCGTCGTTGAGAGCGGTGGTATACAGGATCAGAGGCGTTTTCTCGCTCTGGGTATAGCTCTTGGGTTCCTTGTTCTTATCGGCGGCCTCCTCGGTGTAGACGTAGCCGTCCACGGGGGTGGCATACAGGACGCCCTTCTCGATCTTCAGCTCCGCCACCTGATCCTCCTGAATGAGGTCGATGAGCTGGCTGTACGGGATCTCATGGCTGCTGGCCCGCTTGGTGAGATTGTTGCTGTAAGCGTTGATATAGTTGAACACCACCGTCAGCACCAGCGCCCAGATGATGAGGGTCACCACCCCCCGCATATTGCGGTTGCGGTTTTGGTTATTTTTCTGGTCTTTCTTGTTGTTGGGATCCATGTCGGTCTCCTTCCATGCAGCCCCGCCGGGCGGGGCGCAGAAGTGCTTTAATTTCCGTGTAGTATATCACAATTCGGATATCTTCACAAGGCGAACGGCGGGAATTTTCCTGTAAAATTTCTATGAATGGCGCTTTATCTCCCGGCCAGAGTATGGTATACTGAAACCAATTATGTATGCATTGCGAGGAAAATTCCTATGAGAGACAACGAACAGAGACGGCCGGAGGCAGAGGCGGACGGCATCATCGAGGGCCGCAACGCCGTGATCGAGGCCCTGCGGGCCGGAACGGCCATGGATAAGATCTATCTGGCCAAGGGGGAGACGGACAAGACCTTGGGCCACATCGCCTCCAAGGCACGGGCCCAGGGCATCGTGGTGGTGGAGGCCGACCGGCGGAAGCTGGACGGCATGAGCCGCACCCACGCCCATCAGGGGGTCATTGCGCTGGCCGCCGTGCGGGAGTATGTGACGGTGCAGAGCCTGCTGGACGCTGCCGCCGCCAAGGGGGAGCCGCCGCTGCTGGTGGTCTGCGATGAGATCTCCGACCCCCACAATCTGGGGGCCATCCTCCGCACCGCCGAGTGCGCCGGAGCCCACGGGGTCATCATCCCCAAACGCCGCAGCGCCGGTTTGACGGCCATTGTGGCCAAGACCTCCGCCGGAGCCGTCAGCTATATGCCGGTGGCACGGGTGGCCAATATCCCGTCCCTGCTGAAGGATCTGAAAAAGCAAGGCGTCTGGGTGTTCGGCACTGCCGCCGAGGGAACGACCCGGCTCTATGACGCCGATCTCAAGGGCCCGGCGGCCATTGTCATCGGCTCCGAGGGCGACGGCATGAGCCGCTTGGTGGCAGAAAACTGCGATTTTCTGGTGAGCATCCCCATGCGGGGGAGGATATCTTCCCTGAACGCATCGGCGGCGGCTGCCATCTTGCTGTATGAGGCGGTGCGGCAGCGCACCGTGTAAGGACCCGGAGCATCTAAAAGAGAGGTACCATGGAACACCGAGAGGATCACAACGAAATACCGGAGTTTACCCTGGAGGATATTCTGGCGGAGTTCGGCAGCGGCAGCGACCTGTACCGGACGGAGGATCTGCCTGCGGAGGAAAACTCCCCGGAGCCTGCTCCGGCAGAAGCCCCTGCTCAGCAGGAAGCTTCCGCAGAGCCGGAGCCCCACGCTGAACCGGAGACCTCTGCTGCGGTGAAAACCACCCAACAGCCGGAAGGACTGCGATTCACCCCCGACACCGACCCGGTGGATATGGATTTCCCGGCGGAGGTGCTGGAGGAGGTATTTTCCTCCGGCGGCCCGCTGCTGCCGGAGGAGGACCAGCCGTCCGAAACCCAGATCATCCACTTCCCGCACCAACCGGTACCGGAGGAGGACGGGAAACCGGCGGCGGAGACCGCCCCCGAAGAAGTACCCGCAGAGGAGAAGGCCCCGGAGCAGGAAACGGCGGAGCAGCCGCAGGGATCAGCGGAACCGCCGGAACCGCAGGAGGCCCCTAAAGTCTCCTTGGAGCGGATCATGAACGACACGGTCTCCTCTGTGCTGGAGGAGCAGGAGGACGGCATTCTGGAGGAACGCCCACCCCTGCGAGAGGTGCTGCGGCACTGGTGGGAGAAGCTGACAAGGCCACGCACCGCCACCCCCATCCCGCAGGATACGGAGACTCTGTGGGAGCAGCCGCAGGAGCCTCAGCCGGAGCCGGAACCCGATCCGGAGCCGGATATGGACGTGGCCGTCCGGGCCGAGAAGCGCCGCTGCGCCCGCTTAAAACGCCAGTGCTGGTGCGTGCTGCCGGAGGCGGTGTTGCTGACGGTGCTGTCCGTGCTGGACGGGCTGGAACTGTATGTTCCCCAGCTGTGGGCGGCATTGCCCGTGCTGCGGGGGATCATCCCCGGCGGATTGCTGCTGCTGGCACTGGCCCTGTCGGGCCGGGTCTGGCGCAGCGCCCGCAAGCAGCTGTCCCAGCGCCGCATCACCTGCGAGACGGCGGCGCTGCTGGCATCGCTGGTGTGTTTGGGGGACTGCGTCTACGCCGCCTTGGGCTGCGGGGAGCAGCTGCCGCTGGCGGCCGTCCCGGTCATCTCCCTGCTGCTGTGTCTGTGGGGCCAGCTGCTGGCGGCCAAAGCCCGGCTCGCAGGCTTCCGGCTGGCCGATCTGGGGGGTGAGCCGCCCTATAACGTATCCGTGACTCCCGCCGGGGCCTGCAAGCAGCAGGGAACGGCGGAGGGCTTCTACCGCCTCTCCCACCAGCCGGATGTCTCCTATCGCTGGCAGATCATCCTGACACCGCTGGCGCTGGCCGCTGCCTCCATTCTGGCGGCGGTGGTGTGCTTCGGCGGGGAGGGGCAGCCGGTGCGGCCCCTGTGGATCTGGTCGGCATTGCTGTCCGGCGGACTGCCGCTGGCTCTGCCGGTGGCGGGAACGCTGCCCCTGTCATCGCTGAACCGGCGTCTGAACCGCAGCGGCAGCGCCGTGGCAGGTTATGCCGGGGCCTCCGCCATCACCGCCGCCCGGCGGATGGTGGTGACGGATGACGACCTGTTCCCACCGGGAACGGTGAGCCTCAACGGACTGAAGCTGTACGGCGAGGAGATCGGCAAGGTGGTGTCCTATGCCGCCACGGCGGCACAGGCCGCCGGAAGCCAGCTGACGCCGCTGTTTGACCAGCTGCTGGCCAGCGAGGGCGGCACCCACCTGCATTTGGAGGACCTGCGTTTTTACGAGGACGGCGGCATCGGCGGTACCATCCGTGGGGAATCTGTCACCATGGGCAGCGCCTATTTCATGAAAAAGCACCATGTGTCCCTGCCTCGTGACCTGAAGCTCAAGACCGGCGTTTTTCTGGCGGTGGACGGTCAGCTCATCGCCATCTTTGCCATCAAATACCAGCCCTCCCGCAATGTGGAGTGGGCGCTGCGGGCCATGCGCCGCAACCGCATCACTCCGGTGCTGGCCACCCGCAGCGCCAACATCACTCCGGCGCTGCTGAAGCGGAAATTCCGGCTGGACGCCCGGCCCCTGTACCCGGATATCTCCACCCGTCTGGCCCTGTCGGAGTTGACGGAGGGCCGTGGCCGGCCCCACGCCATCATCTACCGGGACGGGCTGATGGCCTTTGCCGAAACGGTTATCGGCAGCCGCCGGATGCGGCGTGCCGTCCGGGACGGAACGGTGCTGTCGTGGCTGGGCGGGCTGTCGGGCCTGCTGCTGGCGTATTATTTCACCTCCGTGGGGGCCTTTGCCGCTCTGTCGGCCCTGAATTTCCTGTGCTTTTTGCTGCTGTGGCTGCTGACGGTGCTGCTGCTGGCAGGACTGGTGCGCCACTACTGATACCATTCCATACCCATGCCGGGAGAGCCAAAGGCTCTCCCGGCATTTTTCACAAAAAAGACGCTGAAAGTTGTATTTGTCAAGTGCAAAAAAATAGTATATACTCTCCTTATTGACTGGCTGCGCCGGACGGCGCATTCGTACCAAACGAAGGGAGAATACTGTATATGACTGCCAATGACATTCGCAACATCTGCCTGCTGGGTCACGGTGGCTCCGGCAAGACGACGCTGGCCGAGCAGATGCTCTTCATGACCAAGGGAACGGATCGTCTGGGCCGTACCGCCGACGGCAACACCGTCTGCGACTACGACGCCGAGGAGATCAAGCGCCAGATCTCTATTTCTCTGGCCTTTGCCCCGGTCAAATATAAGGACGTCCGCATCAACGTCATGGACGCTCCCGGCAACTTTGATTTCTCCGGCGAGGCTGTTTCCGCCATCCGTGCCGCCGAGTGCGCCGTGCTGGTGGGTGCCGCCAAGGACGGCCTGTCCGTGGGTATGGAGCGCAGCTGGAAGCTGCTGGGCAAGAAGCCCCGCATGATCTTCGTCAACCGCACCGACGAGGACAACAGCGACTATCAGGCCTGCCTGGATGCTCTGAAGGGCAAGTTCGGCCAGTCCGTGGTTCCCATTGTGGCCCCGGTCATTGACGGCAACAAGAAGGTCACGGGCATCGTGGACCTGCTGCATAACACCGCTTACGAGGTCAAGGGCGGCAAGGCCGCTGCCTGCGCCATTCCCGCCGATATGGCCGACGAGGTGGAGGCCCTGCGGGCCGAGCTGATGGAGGCCGCCGCCGGCTCCGACGAGGAGCTGATGGAGAAGTTCTTCGACACCATGGAGCTGTCCGCCGAGGACATGGCCCGCGGCCTGAAGCTGGGCGTCCGGGACGGCAGTGTTTGCCCGGTGCTGTGCGGCTCCGCCGTCACCGGTCTGGGCGTGGAGATGCTGATGCAGACCATTCTGGATCTGGTCCCCGTGGCCACGGATATGCCCGCCGAGACGGCGCAGGATGACGACGGCAACGACGTCGAGGTGGCCTGCGATCCCAACGGCCCCACCGCTGCCATCGTCTTTAAGACCATCTCCGATCAGTACGGCAAGTACTCCATGGTGAAGGTGCTCCGTGGCAGGATCACCAGCGATATGGCCCTGTATAACCCCGCCACCGGCAACACCGAGAAGCTGGGCCGCCTGTACATCATGAAGGGCAAGAAGGGCGAGGAGGTCAAGGAGATCTGCTGCGGCGACATCGGCGCCATCGGCAAGATGGATAAGGTCAAGACCGGCAACACCCTGTGCGACCCCAAGCACATCGTGCGTCTCCACGGCATGGACTATGCCCAGCCCTGCTACAGCCGTGCCATCTCCCCCAAGACCAAGCAGGAGGTGGAGAAGCTGGGTACCGGCCTCAACAAGCTCAACGAGGAGGATCCCACCTTCCACGTGGTCAACAACGCCGAGACCCACCAGACCGTGATCTCCGGCGCCGGCGATATCCAGATCGACGTGCTGTGCTCCAAGCTCAAGACCCGCTTCGGCGTGGATGCCGAGCTGTCCGCTCCCAGAGTGGCTTACCGTGAGAAGATCCGCTCCACCGTCCGCAAGCAGGGCCGCTATAAGAAGCAGACCGGCGGCAGCGGCCAGTTCGGTGACGTGCATATCATCTTCGAGCCTCAGACCGAGCAGGAGGATATGATCTTCGCTGAGAACGTGTTCGGCGGCTCCGTGCCAAAGAACTACTTCCCCGCCGTGGAAAAGGGCCTGCGTGAGAGCTGCCTGCACGGCGTGCTGGCGGGCTATCCCGTGGTGTACCTGAAGGCGACGCTGGTGGACGGCTCCTACCACCCGGTGGACTCCTCCGAAATCGCTTTCAAGCTGGCCGCCAATCTGGCCTTCAAGGCCGCTCTGCCGGAGGCCAAGCCCGTGCTGATGGAGCCCATCGGTGAGCTGAAGGTCACGGTGCCTGACAACTACGTGGGCGACGTCATGGGTGACCTGAATAAGCGCCGGGGCCGCGTCATGGGCATGAACCCCACCGGCGACGGCGAGACCGTGCTGGAGGCCGAGGTCCCCATGGCCGAGATGATGAGCTACGCCATCGATCTGCGGTCCATGACTCAGTCCCGTGGTACCTTCACCTTCAACTTCGTCCGCTACGAGGATTGCCCCGCTGCGGCGCAGGAGAAGGCCATTGCCGAGGCCAAGGCTCTGGCCGATGCCGAGTAAAGCTGCTATAAAAATACGCCGGAGGACCCTCCTCCGGCGTATTTTCGCTGCCGCAAAAAAGTTCATGGAAAGTTTTTCTAAATGTTGCATTTGCAACTTATAATCCTCTGGATTCCGTGCTATACTTAGACCATCCCAAGGGGGGAACGCCCCCGGAGAGTAAAAAACCATCAACGAATGATAAAAATATGGAGGTAATGATTATGAAGAAGTGGGTATGTCCTGTTTGCGGTTACGTTCACGAAGGCGAGAATCCCCCGGCCGAGTGTCCGGTGTGCCACGTCAGCGGTGACAAGTTCACCCTGCAGGCAGAGGAAAAGACCTGGGCCGCCGAGCACGTGGTGGGCGTAGGCAAGGTGTTCGGTGAGGATGTTCCCGCTGAGGTCCGTGAGGAGATCATCGCCGGTCTGCGTGCCAACTTCGAGGGCGAGTGCTCCGAGGTGGGTATGTATCTGGCCATGGCCCGTGTGGCTCATCGTGAGGGCTATCCCGAGATCGGTATGTACTGGGAGAAGGCCGGTCTGGAGGAGGCCGAGCACGCCGCCAAGTTCGCTGAGCTGCTGGGCGAGGTGGTCACCGATTCCACCCAGAAGAACCTGCAGATGCGTGTGGACGCCGAGAACGGCGCTACCGCCGGCAAGTTCGAGCTGGCCAAGCTGGCGAAGAAGTACAACCTGGATGCCATCCACGATACCGTCCACGAGATGGCCCGTGACGAAGCCCGCCACGGCAAGGCATTCGAGGGCCTGCTGAAGAGATACTTCAACAAGTAATTTTACAGGGAATTTCAGAGGGGAAGCGGAAAAATCCGCTTCCCCTCTTTTCCTTAAATCGTTTATTTACCTGATTCCGCATGGTAGTTCTTATAGTCCCCCATTAGCTCCTCAGCATTCGGTGTTTCCGTTTCCCTGCGACGCTGTTTCTGTCTGCTGGTTCTCATTCGATGTATTTTCCGTGTTCTGTCCCTGCGAATGATCTGTATTTTCCGTCTTGCCATTGTCGCAAGCCGCAAGGCTCAGGCACATTACCGCCGCCAAAAGCAGCGCAATCAGCTTTTTCATGCGCTCTTTCCGCTCATTTCTTTTGAATACATGAAAAAATGGGACAGGATGTTCTCCTGTCCCATTTTGTTTGGTGCAGTTACTGCTCCTTGTGGTCGTCCCGGTTGCCGGAAACGGCATCCTTGGCCTTGTTGACCACATTCTCCACCATGTCGGGCTGGGTATTGGTATAGCTGCCATCCCGATACTGCTCACCGCCGAAGGCCAGGATCAGCTGGAAAATGAAGGGCAGCAGCAGAAGGCCGATACCGAAGCCGACGCCCTGATTGAAGGCCTTGGCCCAGTCGATGTTCATCTTGATGACGAAATAGATGTTGTAGATGGGGATCAGCAGCAGAAGGAACTTCCAGCCGTTGCCGTACAGCTCCTGACACAGCACGTAGGTGTTGTAGAAGGGGACGATGCCCTCCCAGCCCTGACGGCCCATCTTCTTGAAGATCATCCACTCTGCCACCAGCGTCAGGATGCCGATAATCAGTTCCAAAATCATACCATACTCTCTCCTTTTGTTTTTTTGCAGAGCGCACAAAATACACCGTACGTCTCTTCCTCGAGTATATCAGATTTTTTGCAAAAATCAACCGATTTCTTGAAAAACCGGCAAAAATTTCACTGCTCGCTCTGGGCCTGACAGAACTGCCGCCCGGCGTGGTCGATGGTATAGTTCTCCCGATAGATCAGCTGGCTGATGGGCAGCAGGGAATACCCCTCACGGGCCATGTGGTCCAGAATGGCCGGCAGCGCCTCCGGCGTGTGGAGGGCGGCGTTGTGGAATAGCACGATGCTGCCGGGAGAGAGCTTGGAGGTGACCCGCTGGCAGATGGTGTCGGCGTCATAGTCCTTCCAGTCCAGACTGTCCACGTCCCACTGGATGGGCTCCATGCCCATGGAGCGGATGGCGGAGATCACGTGGTCGTCGTACTCGCCGTAGGGGCAGCGGATGAGGCAGGGGGTCACGCCGGTGATGGCGGCGATCTTCTCGTTGCAGGCGGTGACGTCCGCCACCACCTGATCGGCGGTGAGGGCGTTGTAGTGGTCGTGGTGGAGGGAGTGGTTCATGACCTCATGCCCGGCGTCTTGGAGGGCCTTCACGGACTCCGGGTACTTATCCACCCAGTCGCCCACCACGAAAAAGGTGGCCTTGACGTTGTATTTGCCCAGAATGTCGATGAGGGCCTGGGTGTCCTCGTTGCCCCATGCGGCGTCGAAGCTGATGGCGCAGACCTTCTCCTCCCGTTCCACCGAGTAGATGGGAAGCTGCCGCTTGGCGGCGGAGGCGCTGACGAAGCCGGGGCCTCCCACGACCATGAAAATACCGGCGGCCACCAGCGCCGTCAGGATCAGCAGCAGCGTGCCGCGGCGCAGCAGTAAGACTTTTCCCCGCATAATGCATCCCGTCCTTTCACGGACAGTGTATGCGCTCCACCCCTCCAAATATGAAAGAAACCGCCGCAGGAGATACGGCGGTTTCTGAGCCAGCCAAAAGAGCGGGAACCTTTCGTCAACAGGGCGGAAGGGTGTGTGCGGGAAACCCGGAAGGGGTGTCCTGCACGATGATGATCATCATTTTTCAGAGCTTTTTGAAGCTCTGAAAAATGTCTCGTCGTGGCGAAAAGACTTTTTCGACACGACGAAACCGCCGCAGGAGATGCGGCGGTTTTCTTCCTCATAGCTCATCCTGTACCAGCGGCAGAGCCACCTGCGTGACGAACTTCGATTTGTCCTTGTGGTGGGGCGGGCCCTCCAGATAGATGTTGCGGCAGGTACCCTTCAGCTTCAGGCCCTGCTGCCTGGCGTAGGCCACCAGCCGCTCCCGAACCTCCGGGATCTCGTCATAGTCCCCGTGGAAGAAGAGGCACAGAGCCTCCTCCTCCGGCCAGTCCTGCACATAGGGGCCCTTGCTGCCATCCGGCACCGCCACACAGAAGTTGATGTCGTTGGGCTCGTCGATAGGGTAGTCGATGAAGTACATCCGCTTGGCGGAGTCCGTGCCGTACTGGCGCATGGCGGCGGGGATCACGTCCCGGAAGATCTCCTTGCGGTCCTCCACCGTGGGGGAGGCGCAGTGGTAGACATACACCGTCTGGGCGGGGATGGTGCGGATGATGGGGGTATCGTTGCTGTTCTCCCGGACCCGCAGCTGCAGCTTCTCGATGCACAGGTTCAGCTCGTCCCGTAGTGTCTCCAGCCGGGCGATGATATCCCGCAGGTCGGCGGCATCCTCGAAATAGAGCTTGATCTCATCCAGCGAGATACCCAGCGTCTGCAAGCGCCGGATGGCCCGGATGCGGGTCAGGGTCTCCGGGGTGTAGTAGCGGTTCCCGCCGGAGCCGGTTTTTACGTCGGGCGGCAGAATGCCCTTGTCCTCATAGTTGAGGATCATGCGTCGGGTAATATGCAGGGACTTGGCCACCTCACCGATGGACATCAGACGGCTGTTGTGCTCACTCATGACGAACTCTCCAGATTTTGCCATATTTTCTTAAAAAGTACTTGCATCGTACATTGGTGTACGGTATATGCTCAGTATACAGAAAGATGCAGGTCATTGCAAGTGGTAACTGCAAAATACAAAAGACCTGCCAGGGAGGAAATCTATGAAAAAGCGAATCGCCAGCGTACTGGTAGCGTTGGTGATGGTACTGAGTCTGGTCCCCAAGACGTCATGGGCGTGGACCTCGACGGTGACTACCCTCGAGCAGCTCAAAAGCGCCATGAGTGAGCTTTCTTACAACAATACCATCGAAATCGTTGTAAGCGGTACCATCGAAATCAGCGAAACTCTGAACATCAGACCCACCCGCACCACCAACGGCAGTATGGCTTGGTATGAGTATTACAACCAGCGTGTGGTCATCAGCGGCGCCGATGCCAATAGCAAGCTGGTGCGTGCCGAGGGCTTCAAGGGCAGCCTGTTCAATCTGATGGGTGAGCAGGGGTATAGCGGCGCAGGCGGCTCGGATCATCCCGCCTATGCCGCCCTGACCCTGAAGGACATCACCGTGGACGGCGGCGGCGACAAGACGGCTGCCACAAATCCTGCCATCTACGTGAGCCGGTACGGCACGCTGACGCTGGATGACGGCGCCGTGCTCCGCAACTGCAAGAGCCAGTATTACGCCGGCGGCGCTGTGGGCCTGTTTGCCGGCACGTCGGAATTTGTCATGAACGGCACCGCCCGCATGGAGGATAACGAGGCCGATTACGGCGGCGGTGTGTATGTGGCGAATATACTGGCTGCCTTCACCATGAATGGCGGCACCATCGCCAATAACACCGCCCGGAAGTACGGCGGCGGCGTATATTGCGAGGCCAACAAGCAGTATGGCTCCAACGACACCGCCAAGATCAATCTCAACGGCGGCACGATTACCGGCAACACCGCCGGAATCGCCGGCGGCGGTGTGTACTTCGGTGGTATGACCACCTGCAAGGTAGCCGGTACAGTGAATATCACCGGCAACACGCAGGGGGACGACAAGGCCGCCAGCAATCTGCACGTGGCTGCCTCGGCGGAGGATCAGGCCGTCCTTGCAGGCAATGTTTCCTCCGACTCCCGCATCGGCCTCAACGCCGATCTGATCCCCGCCTATCGCATCGTGCGGGGCTCCTCCGATACCAATGTGTTTACCAGTGACCGCGCCAACTGCGCCGTCACGAAGAACGGGTCCGTCAGCTTCAATCTGGACCTGCTGGCCAATGAGGAGCACACTCACTGCGTGTGCCTGCAGAACCAGAACTATGGCCCCTACCACGACCACGACAAGGACACCAAGTGGGTAGGCATCAGCAGCCTGAAGTCCGTCAAGAGCTACGGCTGCTACTATCTGCTCAATGATGTAACCACCACCGATGAGGGGTGGGGCAGCGATCTGGATGATGTGCGGATCTGCCTCAACGGGCATAATATCATTCTGGAAAACGGGTATTATCGCCCATACATTCATGTGACGAACTATCATACCCTGACCATCACCGACTGCGCCGGGGAGGCCGGTCAGATCACCCGCAAGGACACGGCGGATCCCAAGGGTGCCTGCATCGTAGAGATCGACGCCGGCTGCAAATTTAATATGTTCGGCGGCGAGATCACCGGCTTGGACACCTCCGAAAACAGCGCCCCTTACCCCGCCGCTGTGTTCAACAGGGGTACCTTTAACCTCTGCGGCGGCAAGATCACCGGCAATAAGTCCCATGCCGTGTATAATGAGAACGCCACTATGAATCTGTATGGCGGCGAGATCAGCGGCAATGATACCACCTACACCGATGCTTCCGCCGGTGCTGCCGTTGTCCTGGTTTCCGGCTCCACCCTGAATATGAGCGGCGGCACCATCAAGGATAACATCTCCAATACCCTCGGCGGCGGTGTATACGCCAAGGGCATCCAGAGCCGCAGCAGCACGCTGAACTTCTCCGGCGGCGAGATCAGCGGCAACCGTGTCAACAGCACCAATGACGACCTGGGCTTTGACGGCGGCGGCGGTGTGTATGTGGATCTGTATGCGACTCTGGACCTCTCCGGCACCGCCCGCATTGCCGGCAACTACGCCTGTGCGGTCGACTATAAGGAGAGCGCCACCTTCGGCGGCGGCGATGGCGGCGGCGTGTACGTGGCAGGCACCTTCAACATGAGAGGCGGCGAGATCTGCGACAACTTCGCCGGTCTGGCCAACTATAAGAACAAATACGGGAACGATGATCGCCGTGGCGGCGATGGCGGCGGCGTGTACCTCTATTCCAAGAGCGACTTCAGCATGAGCGGCGGCTCCATTCAGGACAACAGCGTCGATGACCGTGGCGGCGGCGTGTTTGTCCGTGGTTACGACCATACCATCACCCTGTCCGGCCGCTCCATCATCCAGAACAACGTCGATAAGGACAATCAGGACAACAACCTGTATCTGGAGAACTCGTCGCAGCAGGTCAGCGCCAGAAGACTCAGCAGCGGTGCCGATATCGGCATCAGCAGCGGCAGAACTCTGGCCAGCGGACAGACCGTCCAGATCAGCAGCGACGCCTGCACAGGCAGCATCCAGTACGTCAGCGCCGACCGGGCGGGCTACGAGACCTATCTGAACTCTGAGGGCCTGATCTATCTCCGCCTCAAGACCTATCAGGTCAGCGTCACCCTGCCGAACGGCCTCACCTATAAGAACGGCGGCCGGCTGACGCAGGATTGTCTTGATCTGACGCCCATCACCATCAGCGTTACCGATCCCGACAATTACTACATCCCCGACGGGTACAGCGTGACTCTCAACGGCATCACCGCCGCCAAGGTCGACAGCTATACCATCCGTGTCACAGGTACGGCCACGGCGGATACCGCCATGACACTCACCGCCCCCACGGAGAAAACGGCCCAGACCCAGCCCCCCACGGGTCTTACCGTGACCCATCCCCAGAGTCGGACGGGCTACGGCCGCATCAACGGCACCAACAGCAGCATGGAGTATCGCCCCGTGGGCGGCACCAGATGGAGCCAATGCGGCAGCGCCTTCACCTCCGCTCTGGCCGGCACCTATGAGGTCCGCTATGCGGCTACCGAGACCCGGAAGCCCTCTCCGTCCACTACTGTCACCCTGAACCAGTATCTGGAGGCCATCCCGGTTCCCACGGTCTACGGCCCCTTCACCTATAACGGCAACTGGCAGTACGGTCTGCTGCCCGGCGAAGTCTACGGCTACGAGCTTTTGGGCAGCGGCTATAGAGCCTGCCGCGTGGGTACCTATACCGTTACCGTCCGCCCCGCAGCGGGTTTCAAGTGGAGTGACGGCACCACCGGCGAAAAGAAGCTCCAGTGGGAGATCGTGAAGCGCACTCCCGCAGCGGGTGACTTCACCTTCACCGCTCCGGAAAATCTGGAGTATGACGGCACCGCCAAGGAGGCCACCGTTCGCTGGAGCACCGGAGGCGACCGGACCATGGGCATGGGCTATTGGCCCGACAACACCTTTACCGTCATCTATAAGCAAAACGGCAAGGTCGTGGCCGCTCCCACGGATATGGGTACCTATCAGGTCTACGTCACCGTTCCCGGCAACGAGGACATCAACGCCGTCAGCGAGTTGACCGATCCCAGCTGGACCTTTACCATCACCCACACCGGCAACCACCAGTGGGGCGATTGGCAGCACGATGACACCCAGCACTGGCGGTCCTGCGCCGTTCCCGGCTGCCAAGTGAAGGGCTCTCTGGGCAGCCATGACGGCACCGCCACCTGCACCGAGAAGGCCACCTGCAGCATCTGCGGCGCCACCTATGGCACCACGGATCCCAACCATCATGACCTGACCCATCACGACGGAACCGCCGCCACCTGCACCCAGCCGGGAAGTCTGGAGTACTGGCAGTGCAGCGACTGCCACAAGCTGTTCGCTGACGCAGGGGCTACCCAGCCCATCACCGATACCGTCATTCCGGCTACCCACCACGCCAATGCCCAGCGCACGGCAGGCGACCCCGCCACCTGCACGCAGGATGGCTGCGCCGCCTATTGGTATTGCCCGGACTGCGGCAGCTATTTCGCTGACGTTGACGGAAAGCTGGACGAGAGCAAGACCTACACTGGTCCGGAGGATTTCTATCAGGCGGCTCTGGGTCACAGCTTCACCCACTACGTCTACGACAACAACGCCACCTATGACGACGACGGCACGGAGACGGCTCAGTGCGACCACGGCTGCGGCCTGACGGATACCCGCACCAAGGTGGGCTCTAAGCTCATCGACGAGGCGGCTCCTGCGGTGGAGGGCGTCATGGATGGAGGCGCCTACTGCCTGACGGCAGAGATCACCGTCACCGACCCCAATCTGAAGAGCGTGACCCTCAACGGCCAGCCTGTGGAGCTGGTGGACGGTAAGCTCACCGTTTCCGCTGCCGAGGGCGTCCAGACCCTGACGGCCACCGACCGCTTCGGCAACACCGTTACCGTCACCTTCACCGTGAACGCCCAGCATACGGAGGGCGAGGGCAAGATCACCACCCCCGCCACCACGGAGCGTGAGGGCGTCAAGACCTACGCCTGCACCGTGTGCGGCCAGGTGCTGCGGACCGAGTCCGTGGCCAAGCTGCCCGCTCCCGCAGAGCCCACCACCCCTGCCGTTCCCACCGGAGACACCGGCGACACCGGCCTGTGGATGGGGCTGGCGGCCCTGTGCGGCATGAGCCTTGCAGCCCTGCTGCGTACCGGCAAGCGCAAAGAACAGTAAACTCCCTATCACGCACCATAACTCCCTATAAAAAACCACGGGCCCTCCCCCCAAGTGGGGGAGAGCCCGTGGCTGGCGACACAAAACCAACCGGAGCCGCAAATCTCCGGCAGATTTTGTCACAGCTCTGTTTGGTAGGTTACAGACTGCGATGGTCGCTGAGTACCTGGAGCGGCTCCACCGAGGAGCCGCCCAGGTCGGAGGAGACGTTGACACTGGGGCGGAGCTCATAATCGCTGCCGCTTGTGCTTCGGGCGCCCTGCGTGGAGCAGCGGTCGTATTCCACCTTCATCACCGAGGCGATGGTGTGGCGGCCGTAGTCGTCCAACTGGGCATACTGATCCAGCAGCTGCTGGGTGTCCTCCGTCAGATAGAAGGAGGCATCGCTGGAGATGGCCTTGATCCCCAGCGTCTGGCAGATCTGCACCACCGTGTCGAAGGAGGAACCTCCGATGCCGTTGTGCAGCGCACTGTTGATGGTAGATAGGGGGATATTGACCGCAAAAGCAAACTGCCGCACGCTCTTGTACTGACGGGAAATTTCAGTTTTGACGATTCTCGTTAAGTTATCCATAGTTTAGACCCTCTTTACAAATTTTTCCATGCACAGGAGACAACTCCGATTGCACGTATTATAACACGCTTTTTTTCAAATGCCAATACTAAATAGTGAATAGTTTCTAAATTTTCAGCGGAAAAAACAAAATTTTACAGAAAAGTAATATTTTTGGAATATTTATGATAAAAAACAGGTGGGAGATTTCCGTGTAATGGAAAATCTCCTTTTATTTTGCTCACAGCTGTGCTACAATAATAAGCTGAAACAGAGAGGAGCGAACTATGCGTAAAGGCACTCACCCCCGCACGGCGCTGGGGCAAACGGCGGCGCAGATGATCCGCCGGTACTATCTCCATGACGTGGCACGGGACAGCGCAGCCCTGACCTACTACCTGCTGTTCGCTATTTTCCCGCTGCTGATCTTCGTCAGCACCCTGCTGGGTATTCTGGAGCTGGATGTGGACAGCATCGTCACCGGCCTGCGGCAGATCGTGCCGGGGGACGTGGCGGAGGTGGTGCGGGGCTATCTGGAATACGTTTCCGGCAACGCCAGCCGCCAGCTCATGTGGTTCAGTCTGGTGTTTTCCATCTGGTTCCCCATGCGGGCCACCGGCTGCCTGCTGCACTCGCTGCGCAAGGCCTTCGGCAAGGGCCAGCCCAAGAACATCCTGCTGGATCAGCTGAAAATTTTTCTCTTCGCCATCTGGCTCATGGTATCCATCGGCCTGACGCTGCTGATGATCACCGTGGGCCGCCGGGCGCTGTACTTTGTGTCGGGGATCATCACCGTACCGGACGGCTTCATCAACCTCTGGAGCAAGCTCCGCTTCGTGGCGGTGGCGCTGCTGATGTTCGTGCTGGTGACGGTGCTGTATATGCTGGCGCTGGGCCGCCGATGCCCGTTGCGGGAGGTGGCACCGGGCGTGGCCGTGTCGCTGGCGGCGTGGATGCTGCTGTCGCTGGCCTTCTCCTATTATGTGGAAAATCTGGCACACTATACCCAGCTCTACGGCTCCATCGCCACCATTGTGGTGGTGCTGCTGTGGCTGTATATGAGCGGGACGGTGCTGATTTTAGGCGGTGAGCTGAATGCGGTGGTGCTGCACCGGCGCACCCAGCGCCGTCGTGCGGCAGAGGAAAAGGCGGCGGAAAAGGCTGCCCGGCCGACACGGCAGGAAGCTGCGGCGAAGAAGCCTTCCGGGGCGACGCAGCCGCCCCGACAGCCACAGCCGCCTAAACCGGCAGAGCAGCCGGGAAAGGCGGATCCACCCAAACCGGCGGAGCCACTTAAGCAGACGCAGGGGCAGCCGCCGCAAGAAGCAATACCTCCGGAAAAAGAGCAGCCGGAACGACCGGGAAAGGAACAGTCAGGCTCATGAAGATCATCATTGTAGGAAACGGAAAGGTGGGCTACGCTATCGCCCGCCAGCTGGCGGTGGAGGGCCACGACATCACCATGGTGGACTCCTCCCCGGTGGCGCTGGCCCGTGCCGACAGCACCCTGGACCTCATGTGCGTGGAGGGCAACGGCGCCAGCATCAGTGTGCTGGAGGAGGCCGGCGCCCGGACGGCGGATCTGGTCATCGCTGTCAGCAATCTGGACGAGACGAATCTGGTGTGTTGCCTCATCGCCAAAACCATGGGGGCCAAGCACACCATCGCACGGGTGCGGAATCCGGACTACCGCCGGGACGCCGCCCTGCTGAAGCGGGAGATCGGGATGGACATGGTCATCAACCCCGATCTGGCGGCGGCACGGGAGATCGCCCGCATCCTCAGCTTCCCCTCCGCCTCCTCCGTGGAGCCCTTCGCCGGAGGCCGTATCGACATGATCGGCATACAGGTGACGGAGCGGGACCGGTTTTACGGGGTGGCCCTCAGCGAGTTCCATCGTATCCGCTCGGCGGAGGTGCTGATCTGCGCTGCCCAGCGGGGGGACGAGTGCATCATCCCCAACGGCAACTTTGTGCCGAGAGAGGGCGACAAGCTCTACATGGTGGGTACCAAGTCCGAGCTCCAGAAGATGCTGCGGGCTATGGGCCGCACCCAGCAGCGGGTCAAAACCGTGTCCCTGCTGGGGGGCAGCCGCATCGCCATGTATCTCACGTGGGAGCTGGCGGTGAGCAATACCAAGGTCTGCATCGTGGAGCAGAAGCACGATAAGTGCCTTCAGCTGGCGGCCCAGCTGCCCACGGCCATGATCATCGAGGGCGACGGCACGGAGGAGGAACTGCTGACCAGCGAGAATATCTTCGAGGCGGATGCCTTCGTCTCCCTGACGGGCCGGGATGAGGAGAATCTGTTGATGGCCCTGACGGCTCGGCGGGCGGGCGTCCCCAAGGTGCTGGCCAAGATGACCCGCCCCAACTACATGGATCTGGTCCGGGATATGCGGGTGGGCAGCATCGTCAGTCCCAAGGATATCGTGGCCAACCAGATCACCCGCTACGTCCGGGCATTGGCCAATTCCGAGGGCAGCGCCGTGGAGAGCTTGTATAAGATGCTGGGCGGCGCCGTGGAGGCACTGGAGTTCACCGCCACGGCCCGGAGCCGTGCGGTGCTGAATAAGCCCCTGCGGGCGCTGTCCCTGAAGGACGACGTGCTGGTGGCGGCCATTGCACGGGGCAGCGAGATCATCATCCCCAGCGGCACCAGCATCATTCAGGAGGGCGACCACGTGGTGGTGGTCACCAATGCCCATACCTTCGACGATCTGGGGGACATTCTGGCGTGAACACAAAAGCCGTGGCCCGTGGCCACGGCTTTTTTCGCAAGGAGGGGAGACTGCATGACACGGGATCGTGAGACGGCCCGCCGCATCGCACAGCAGGTGCAGCCGCTGGGCGGCAGCGTCTACTATGTGGGCGGATGCGTCCGGGACCGCCTGCTGGGCCGGGAGAGCAAGGATCTGGATATCGAGGTCCACGGCGTCACCCCCCAGCAGCTGGAGATCGTGCTGGATCAAATGGGCGGCCGCCGGACGGTGGGGGCCAGCTTTGGCGTCTACGGACTGGCGGGCTGCGGACTGGACATCGCCATGCCCCGGCGGGAGGCCGCCGTGGGTCGGGGGCACCGGGACTTCACCGTGGAGGTGGACCCGTGGCTGGGGCCGGAGAGAGCCGCCCGCCGCCGGGATTTCACCGTCAACGCCCTGATGGAGGACGTGCTCACCGGTCAGGTGTTGGACTTCTTCGGCGGCCGGGAGGATCTCCGCCGGGGCCTCCTGCGCCATGTGGATGACCGCTCCTTCCCGGAGGATCCCCTGCGGGTGCTGCGGGGAGCGCAGTTCGCCGCCCGCTTCGGCTTCACCGTGGCGGAGGAGACGGTGGCCCTGTGCCGCACCATGGATCTGTCGGCCCTGTCTCGTGAACGGGTGGAGGGGGAGCTGCAAAAGGCCCTCCTGCAGGCGCCCCGCCCTTCCATCTTCTTCCGCACACTGGATACCATGCACCAGCTGCGCCCGTGGTTCACGGAGGTGCAGCGCTTACAGGGCGTCCCCCAGCCGCCCCGCTACCACGGGGAGGGGGATGTGTGGGAGCACACCATGGCGGTGCTGGATACCGCCGCCGAGCTGCGGCCCCAAGCAGCCCAGCCCATGGCCCTGATGCTGGCGGCACTGGCCCACGACTTCGGCAAGGTCACCGCCACCACGGAGTCCGGCGGCGTCATCCACGCTTATGGCCACGAGGAGGCGGGTCTGCCGCTGACAGAGGACTTCCTGCATCGGGTGATCGGGGAGAAGGCCCTCCACCGGTGCGTGAAAAATCTGGTGGCCCTGCACATGAAACCCAACGCCATGGCACTGAGTGGGGCCTCCGTCAAGTCCACCAACCGTCTGCTGGACGCCGCCATAGAGCCGGGGGACCTGATCCTGCTGGCGCTGGCGGATCACCGTGGCTCCCGGTGCGACCCGCCCCGTCCGGACCCGGAGCCCTTCCTGCGGCAGCGGCTGGAGATCTACCGGGCCGCCATGGCCCGCCCCATGGTCACCGGCGGCGACCTGATCTCCGCCGGACTGACCCCGGATCGGGACTTCTCCCAACTGCTGGCCTACGCCCGCAAGCTCCATCTGGCGGGGCTCGACCGGGAGGCAGCCCTGCGGCAAACGCTGGCCTACGCTCGCAAGCTTCAAAAAACGCATCAAAAAGAAGGCTGAGCGGATGCTCAGCCTTCTTTTTATAAAACTTTACAGCAGGTGGAAGTTCACCACCAGACCGGCGAACACGATGGAGACCATGCTCAGCAGCTTGATAAGGATGTTGATGGCGGGGCCGGAGGTATCCTTGAAGGGATCGCCCACGGTGTCGCCCACCACGCCTGCCTTGTGGCAGTCGGAGCCCTTGCCGCCGAAGTGGCCGGCCTCGATATACTTCTTGGCGTTATCCCACGCACCGCCGGCGTTGGCCATGTAGATGGCCATCAGGAAACCGGTGACGGTAGCGCCGGCCAGCATACCCACAACGCCCATGTAGCCCAGGATCAGACCCACCACGATGGGGCAAACCACAGCGATGATGGTGGGCAGGATCATCTCGTGCAGAGATGCCTTGGTGCACAGGTCCACGCAGCGGGCATAGTCGGGATCGGCCTTGCCGTCCATCAGACCGGTGATCTCCCGGAACTGACGGCGCACCTCCAGCACCACACTCTGGGCGGCACGGCCCACGGAGTTCATGGTGAGGGCGGCGAACACGAAGGGCAGGCAGGCACCGATGAACAGACCTACCAGCACCACGGGGTTCATGAGGCTGAAGTCCTGGAAGGTGACGTCAGCGCCTACCTCCTTGACCTTCTCGATGTAGGAGGCCATCAGGGCCAGAGCGGTCAGAGCGGCGGAGCCGATGGCGAAGCCCTTACCGGTGGCGGCGGTGGTGTTGCCCAGAGAGTCCAGAGCATCGGTGCGCTGGCGGACCTCGGGAGCCAGACCGGCCATCTCAGCGATGCCGCCGGCGTTATCGGCCACGGGGCCGTAGGCGTCGGTGGCCAGCGTGATGCCCAGCGTGCTCAGCATACCCACGGCGGCCAGAGCGATGCCGTACAGGCCCATGCCGGTGGAGACGGCGCCGCCGGAGCAGAGGTAGGCCACCAGAATGCAGATAGCCACGATGATGATGGGGACGGCGGTGCTCAGCATACCCAGACCCAAACCGCCGATGATGATGGTGGCGGCACCGGTCTGAGACTTGGAGGACAGATCCTGCGTGGGCTTGAAGGTGTCAGAGGTGTAGTACTCCGTGGCCTTACCGATGAGCACACCGGCGATCAGGCCCGCCAGAATGGCGAAGTACAGGCCCAGATGCTCCTTGCCCAGCAGGAGGATCACCAGCGGGCAGGCGATGATGGCGATGAGGATAGCGGACAGGTTGGTGCCACGGGACAGGGCCTTCAGCAGGGTGCGCTGGTCGGCCTGCTCGTCGGTGCGGACGAAGAAGGTGCCGATGATGGAGCAGATGATGCCGATAGCCGCCATGACCATGGGGATGGCCATGGCCTTGAAGGCCTGATCGGAGAAAGCGGCCACGCCCAGCGCGGAGGCAGAGATGATAGAGCCAACATAGGACTCGTACAGATCGGCGCCCATACCGGCCACATCGCCCACGTTGTCGCCTACGTTGTCAGCGATGACGGCAGGGTTCCGGGGGTCGTCCTCCGGGATACCGGCCTCCACCTTCCCCACCAGATCGGCGCCCACGTCGGCGGCCTTGGTGAAGATGCCGCCGCCCACACGGGCGAACAGAGCCATGGAGGAGGCGCCCATACCGAAGGTCAGCATGGCGCTGGTGATGGCGGAGGCCTCCAGCTTGAACACGAAGCGCAGCAGGAAGAACCACACGGAGATGTCCAGCAGGCCCAGACCCACCACGGTGAAGCCCATGACGGAGCCGGCGGAGAAGGCCACCCGCAGACCACGGTTCAGCCCCTCCTGGCAGGCATTGGCGGTGCGGCAGTTGGAGGCGGTGGCGATCTTCATGCCGATGAAGCCGGACAGGCCGGAGAAGAAGCCGCCGGTCAGGAAGGCGAAGGGTACGAACCACGTCAGCAGACCGCAGGCTGCCATGACGCACAGCACCACCACCATGCAGGCGAAGAACACGCCTACCACGGAATACTGGCGCTTGAGGTATGCGTTAGCACCCTGACGAATGGACTGGGAGATCTTCTGCATGAGGGGGGTGCCCTCCGAGAAGCGCAGCACCTTCTTTGCGGTGATGACCACAAAGAGAAGCGCAATGATGGAGCCAACAAATGTGGCTAGGACCAGGTACTTTTCCATAAAGACTTTTCCTCTCTTTTCCTTGTTTTCTCCCGGAGCCGGCAGAGGGACGGGAGATTCTTTTTGTCCCACTGCACATTATAAAAAACGCCGTCCGCTCCGTCAAATTTTCAAACTTTTTTTCGAAGTACCTAAAAATTAGTTTGGAGTCGTTCGTCATTTTTATATAATATTTTTCTTGCAAAGAAAACCGCTTAAAATGGAAAAACGGGGCAAAAATCGGCGGCAGCGACGGAACGATTGCGGAATTTGTGACAGGATTTTCTTGCGTGAAGCAGGGGAAAATGTTTTTAAAAATTTTTTTCGAAAACATTTTTCCTTCAAATAAAAGCAAATTCACAAAAAATACACAAAAAGACTCCCATTCACTTTTTGCGGGAAAAATGATGAATCAAAAATTGGATACAGAAATTCTTTCGTCATTTTTCACAATCGCGGAAAATGGCTTTAAATGTCTTGAAAAGCGCCCAAAACGGGAGTAAAATAGCCCCATCAATCTCTGGGAGGTTTCAAACATATGGAATATCAGGAAGTTTTGCAAAACGCCCGCACCTGTATGGGACCCTACTGCAAGGCGTGTCCCGTGTGCAACGGTCAGGCGTGTAAAAATACCATCCCCGGCCCAGGCGCCAAAGGCTCCGGCACCGGCTTTGCCCGGAACTACCAGAAGTGGCAGGAGCTGCGGGTGAATCTGGATACCATCGGGGAAAACCGTCCCGCCGACACGTCCTTCGACTTCTTCGGCCACCGGCTGGCCCTGCCGGTGATGGCGGCTCCTGTGGGAGCCATGCAGCTGCACTACGGAGATAAGTACGACGATCTGACCTATAACCGGCTGCTGCTGGCGGCCTGTGCTAAGGCGGGCATCGTGGCCTTCACCGGCGACGGCGTGGACCCGGCGGTGATGGAGGGAGCCACGCAGGCCATCCGGGCCCAGCAGGGCTGCGGTGTGCCTACGGTGAAGCCCTGGGACCGGGAGACCCTGATGCAGAAGCTGGACTTGGCCCTGACCGCCGATCCCATGGCCATTGCCATGGACATCGATGCCGCCGGTCTGCCCTTCCTCCGCAACCGGATGCCGCCTGCCGGCAGCAAGACCGTGGCGGAGCTGCGTGAGGTGGCGGAGTACGCCCGAAAGCCCTTTATCCTCAAGGGCATCATGACCGTCCGTGGGGCGGAGAAGGCGGTGGAGGCCGGGGCCTCCGCCATCGTGGTGTCCAACCACGGCGGCCGGGTGCTGGATCAGTGTCCCGCCACGGCGGAGGTGCTGCCCGCCATTGCCGACGCCGTGGGCGACCAGGTCATGGTGCTGGTGGACGGCGGCATCCGCACAGGGCTGGATGTGTTCAAGGCGCTGGCGCTGGGAGCGGACGGCGTTCTCATTGGCCGTCCCTTCGTCACCATGGTCTATGGCGGCGGCGAGGAGGGCGTGGCAGCCTACGTCCGCAAGCTGACGGATGAGCTGTCGGATACCATGGCCATGTGCGGCGCCCACAGCCTGAAGGAGATCAACCGGGAGATGCTCTGGCAGGGCTGATGCGGACTGATGCGGTCTGATGCACACATCATTCTATTCGGCTATCATGGGAACATATTCTGCTGCTATGACATTTTGATCGGATTTGTTCCGATCTTCTAAAAATTCGTGACAGGAGGCGCTTATGTACATTACATGGTTGGGCCACAGCTGCTTTCGGCTGGAGTCGGCGGGCTACGGGCTGGTCATTGATCCCTATCGGGTTGTGGCGGGCTATCCGCCGCTGCGGGTGGAGGCCAACGCCGTTTATATCAGCCACCACCACTTTGACCACGACTGTCTGGAGGCGGTGACACTGCTGCCCGGCGGGGAAAATCCCTTTACGGTGGAGACGTTCTCTACCTTCCATGACGACTGTCAGGGCGCTCTCCGGGGCGATAACACCGTTCATATCTTCCGGGCGGAGGGCATGACCGTGGTACATCTGGGGGACTTGGGCTGCGCCCTGACAGCGGCGCAGGAGGAGAAAATTTCGGGCTGCGATGCGCTGATGCTGCCGGTGGGCGGCACCTATACCATCGATGCCGCTGCGGCGGCGGGGCTGGTGCGTCGGCTGCACCCCCGACTGGTGCTGCCCATGCATTTCCGGAGAGGGGAGCAGGGCTTCCCGGAGCTGACCACGCTGGAGGACTTTCTCTCCCGCCTCCCGGAGCAGCCGGTACACCGACTGACGGGAGAGACGCTGGATCTGACGTCCAAAGGGACGTCAGGCATCGTGAGCTTCCCCCGTCGGTAAGGGAAAATTCTGTCCGGTTTTTGTCCGGAAAATGTCCAAAAACCAGAGTAGGTATAAGCCCCTCCGTTTTCGTGTACACTGAGGTATCAGGTACATGGAAACGGAGGGCTTTTACATGGCAGAAAAACGATGGCGCACTTGGGAGACGGTGGGCCTGCTGGTGGTGCTGGCGGCGGGGAACCTGCTGCACTTTGTTTACGACTGGACGGGGCAGAGCCCCATAGCGGCGCCGCTGGCCGCCGTCAATGAATCCACCTGGGAGCACATGAAGCTTTTCATCACTCCGTGGGTGCTGTGGTCACTGGTGGAATGCATCGCCCTACGGGGCCACGGCGCCCTGCTGCCCGCCCGTGGGCTGGGGATGCTGACGGGTCTTGCGGCCATCCCGGCGCTGTTTTACACCTATCAGGGAATTTTGGGCCGGGGGATCATGTGGGTGGATGTACTGATTTTCCAGCTGGCGGTGCTGCTGGCCTTTTGGGTCAGCTGGAGCGTTCAGGCCCGGCGGGTGCTGGACGGGCCGGTGTGGCAGATCTTAGGCGGCGTGACGCTGCTGGCGGTGTGGGGGCTGGCCATCTGGTGGACCTACGCACCGCCCCAGCTGCCGCTGTTCGTGGATCCCACCGACGGAAGCCGGGGCATCCCACTGCGGTAGGTCTGCGGGTGGGGGAGACGGCTTGCAAAATGTGATAAGCTGGCAAGGGCAGGCACGCCGGAGGGCATGCCTGCCCTTGCCGATTTGCCGCATCCGCTTGCCGGTGGGAGCGCATCGTCCGGGTTTTGGCGACCGGAGGGGCGATGACCCGGTTGGATGTCCCGATATTGGGATTTTTTCTTGACCGGGGGGAGCGCATGGGGTATAATCGAACCAACTGTATATGACAGGTCAGAAACGGAGGCGTGCAATGAAAAAGATCGTGCATAAATCGGCTGCGCCCATATACGCAGCGGCGGTGGTATGGGTGCTGTATGCCCTGCTGCTGCCCCTGTACAAGCCGGGCCACTTTATCATGGCGGCTGCGGCGTCGGTGGTGGTATTTCTCATCGCCCGCATCTTCTGCAAGGACGTTGTGGAGGAGGTGGAGGAGAAGCCCCAGCCCACCGGCAACCCGGAGCTGGATAAGATGGTCTCCGATGGTGAACTGGCCATCCGGGAGATGAAGCGCCTCAACGACAGCATCAAGGACGAGACCATCAGCCGGCAGATCGACCGGCTGGAGGAGATCTCCAACAAAATCTTCGACTGTGTTAAGGCAGATCCCAAGAAGCTGCCGCAGATCCGCAAATTCATGAACTACTACCTGCCCACCACGCTGAAGCTCCTCAACGCCTATGACCGCATGAGCAGTCAGGGCGTGGAGGGTCAGAACATCAGCGGCACCATGGAGCGGGTGGAGAGCATGATGAGCACCATTGTCACTGCCTTTGAACGGCAGCTGGACAGTCTCTTTGGGGATCAGGCGCTGGATATCTCCACGGATATCACGGTGCTGGAGAACATGATGGCCCGTGAGGGACTCAGCGACGACCCCATCCACCAGACCCAGAAGGAGACTCCGGCGGCGGAGGAGAGGGAGAGCGGCGAGGGCGGCGACGGCATCCGGCTGGAGCTGTAAAAAGACCCTGAGAGGAGGCGGCCCATGGGGCAGCGTCTTTCGGGAAATGTGAGTAAACGAACAATATGAGATAGAAAGGAACTATGACCATGACGGACAACATGATGCCTGAGCTGACCCTGGAGCCTACGGCGGCGGCCGAGGCCGTTCCCCAGCTGACGCTGGAGCCTACGGCTCCCGAAGTGCCGGAGCCGGAGGAGAAGAAGATCGAGCCGGTGGAGATGGATGAAAAGCTCCTGACCGACGAGGAGAAGAAGGCGGTGGAGGAGTTTTCCCACAAGATCGACGTGCGGGATACCAACATGATCCTGCAGTACGGCGCCGCCGCACAGAAGAGCGTGGCGGGTTTCTCCGAGAGCGCCCTGAATAACGTCCGCAGCAAGGATCTGGGCGAGATCGGGCAGGACCTGAGCCGTCTGGTGGTGGAGCTGAAGGGCTTCGGCGACGGCGAAGAGAAGAAGGGCCTCATGGGCCTGTTCAAGAAGGCCGGGAACCGACTGGAGAGCATGAAGGCCCAGTACGGCAAGGTGGAGGCCAACGTGGAGAAGATCGCCCAGTCTCTGGAGCAGCACCAGATCACGCTGCTCAAGGACGTGGCCATGTTCGACCAGATGTATGAGCTGAACCTGAAGTACTACAAGGAACTGACCATGTACATTCTGGCCGGTAAAAAGCGGCTGGAGGAGGTACGCAGCGGCGAGCTGGAGGAGCTTCGCAAGAAGGCGGAGCAGTCCGGTACGGCGGAGGACGCACAGGCCTATAACGATCTGGTGAACCTGTGCAACCGGTTTGAAAAGAAGATCCACGATCTGGAGCTGACCCGGATGGTGTCGGTGCAGATGGGTCCCCAGACCCGGCTGCTGCAGAACAACGACACGTTGATGATCGAGAAGATCCAGTCCTCGCTGGTGAACACCATTCCCCTGTGGAAGAGCCAGATGGTGCTGGCGCTGGGGCTGGAGCACAGCCGTCAGGCCACGGCGGCTCAGAGCGCCGTGACGGAGATGACCAACGAGCTGCTGAAGAAGAACGCCGACACCCTGAAGATGGGAACCATCGCCACCGCCAAGGAGGCCGAGCGCTCCATCGTGGACATCGAGACGCTGCAGCACACCAACCAGCAGCTCATCGAGTCTCTGGACGAGGTGGCCCGCATCCAGCAGGAGGGCGCCGCCAAGCGCAAGGAGGCCGAGGCCCAGCTGGGCCGCATTGAGGGCGAACTGAAGCAGAAGCTGCTGGAGCTGCGTGGTTAAGCTGAGAGATACGACTTCTCCGTGAAGGGAGATTACCATGAAATTTTATCAAAAACGTGGCTTTGCGCTGGTGGTGCTGGTGCTGGCCATTCTGGGCTCCTGCGTCTACGGCATCAGCAAAAAGCCCGCCGACCTGCCCCAGGTATCCTACGGCAACTGGCTGCGGGATGACGCCGACCTGCTGACGGACGAAACGGAGGCCTCCCTGCGGCAGTATGACCAGAGCTGGGACAGCGACTATCGGGCCATCATCGCCGTGGCGACGCTGGACACGCTGAACGGCTGGACCTATGAGAAGGCGGCGGCGGAGCTTGGCTCCCAGTGGGGGCTGGGCGGCAATGATATGCTGCTGCTGTTGGTAAAGGACAGCGACTGCTATGTGGCGCTGGGCGACAACGTGCTGGACGCCATGACGGACACCTATCAGGCGGGCCTGCAGGGCGCTGTGGAGGCTCCCTACTATCAGGGGGACTACGACGCAGCGGCGCTGGCCTTCTTCCGGCAGGCGGATGTGTTCTATGCCCAGACGCTGGGCCGTCAGCAGAGCGGCGGCAGCTATTCCGATTATGAGGATAACGGTGCGTGGCAGGGCAATGACTCCGGCTCTGTGGCGGCTGTGGTGCTGCTGGTGGTGGGTATCTTTGTGGTGTGGATCCTGCTGGATGGCCTGCGGTATCGCCGGTATCGCCGCCGCCCGGTGGTGGTAGGCGGGCCTGTGTACTATCCCGTGTTCTGGGGACGGCATCCCCGTCCGCCCCGGCGACCTGCACCGCCCCGTGGCCCCCGTCCGCCCATGGGCGGCGGCCCTCGGCCTCCTATGGGGGGCGGCCCCAGACCGCCGATGGGCGGCGGTCCTCGGCCCGGTGGATCCCGGCCCAGTACCCCTCGACCCTCCCGGCCTTCCGGTTCCCGGCCTTCCGGTTCCCGGCCTTCCGGTTCCCGGCCCTCCCGGAGCTTCGGCGGCGGGAGCCGCAGCGGCGGCTTCAGCGGCAAGGGCTTCGGCGGAAACTCCCGTTCCGGCGGAGGCAGCCGTGGCGGCGGCTTCAGCGGGAAAGGCTTCGGCGGAGGCAAGAGATAAGCTAAATAAAAAAATAGCGGCAGGAACTTCGTTCCTGCCGCTATTTTTTCAGCTGGTTATGATTCCCGGAATAATTCGTCATAGGTGGTGTGCAGGGCGTCTCGGATGCCCCGGAGCTGGGTGGCTTCAATATGTCGGACACCACGTTCGATCTTCACCAGTGTCTCACGGGTCATGTTGATGCCCTCCAGCTGCAGCAGCTGCACCAGCTGGGTCTGCTTGATGTGTTGAGCCAGACGGATGCGGCGTATATTCTCCCCGATGCGGATGCTGTCCTGCTTGATTTTCTGTTCCACGGGCTTACCTCCCATAAAATTATGGTTCGGGGTACTCTGATATTTGCTGCTCAATTTGCCGGACGATATCGCTGGGCGGAATATCCAGCGCCTGTGCGATTTTGAAAAGGGTATCGAGGGTGGGACTCCGCAGTCCACGCTCGATTTTGCTGTAATGGGTGCGGTCTAGACCGGCCAGACCGCTGAGGACCTCCTGTGACATTCCCTTTCGGAGCCGATAGCTTTGAATCACCTGCCCCACCAGAGCGGCGCTGACCATGACCTCACCTTCTTTCCCTGTTATCAAAACAGGAAGCAAAGAACGGAATGAGGTCACTTGACCCCAACGACAAAAAGGTGTAGAATGGACCTATCTAAATTGGGGGGTGGAATAGATGAAGCGGGTGGAGATACTGGTGGAGGAGAGCCTATACGAATTCTACCGGAAGGTAGGGGCGCAGGCCGGGGGCCTGCCGGCGGAGCGGGTCATGGCGGATGCACTGCTGAAGCTGGCAGGGGAGTTGTCGCTGCAGGCGCTGGAGAAAAAGCGGCGGCCGTGAGAAAGGAAAAAACCGTGGAAGCACAGCTTCCACGGTTTTTTGAACGTAAATTTTACTCGGCGGGGTAAACAGAAACCTGCTTACGATCCTTGCCCAGACGCTCGAAGCGAACCACACCGTTGGCCTTGGCAAACAGGGTGTCGTCGGAGCCACGGCCCACGTTGGCACCGGCGTGGATATGCGTGCCACGCTGGCGAACCAGAATGTTGCCGGCCAGAACGTGCTGACCATCCGCACGCTTGGGACCCAGGCGCTTGGACTCGGAATCACGGCCGTTCTTGGTGGAGCCCATACCTTTTTTGTGGGCGAAGAATTGCAGACCAATGTTCAGCATATTTCAGTACCATCCTTTCTGTAAGGGTAGAGAAGAGGAGGGCGGTCAGCCTTCCATAACTTCAATGTTATCGGGATATTCGTCGTGAAGCTGCGCCAGATAGACCATCAGCCCCGTCAGGAGATTCTGACAGGTGGACTCGGCCGTGTTGGCCAGTCCGCCGGGGAGCCGAAGGGAGATCGAGGCATCCGCTTCCCGCACCTTTACCGCAGCACACAGACCCATCACGTCGTTTACGGTGGCCTCCACCAGACGGACGGCGCTGGTAATGGCGGCGCAGACGATGTCTTCGCCGGATTCTCCCCAGCCGCTGTGGCCCTGCACGTCAAACCCGATGATGCGTGCATCCTCCGTGAGGAATGTAACGGTCGTCATGCCTTAGAAAGAGATCTTGCCGATCTCCACCTTGGTGTAGGGCTGACGATGACCCTGCCGTTTGCGGTAACCCTTCTTGGGGGTGTACTTGAAGATACGGATCTTCTTGCCCTTGCCGTTCTTCACCACGGTGGCATCCACCTTGGCACCCTCCACCACGGGAGTACCGAACTTGGAGTTCTCGCCGTCCACGATGGCCAGCACCTGATCAAAGACCACGGCGTCGCCGGCGTTGACGTCCAGCTTCTCGATGAAAAGCGTATCACCCTCGGAAACGTTGTACTGCTTACCACCGGTCACGATAATTGCCTGCATTACTTGTTGCACCTGCCTTTCCTTTATAACGGACTCGCTGTCGGGGGCGTCGGCTGCGGGAGCCGAAACTTCTACCCATTCAAAGCGGCTTATAAAGTATACCAGCCGGGCGCAACTTTGTCAACGCCTTTTGGGGAGATTTTGCGGCATTTTCTCCGGAATATTCAAAAAAATGTCATGACTTTTTCCGTACAATGGGGTACAATGAATGAAAATAAGTGTTTGGAGGAAATTTCCCTTGAGAAAGCTCTATGACGCCGCAGACCGGTTCTGCGCCCGGCATCCCCGCTTCGGCGTGCCGGATCTGATGCGCTATATCGTTATCGGCAATGTGGTGGTGTTTTTCCTGATCATGCTGACCAGAGGCACCAACGCCAGCGCCCTGAACTTCCTGTATTTTGATCCGCAGATGGTGCTGCGGGGTGAGGTGTGGCGCATCGTCACCTACATTTTCGTACCCAGTACCACCAGTGTGTTCTGGCTGGTGGTGGAGCTGTATTTCTACTACTGGATCGGCTCCACGCTGGAGCGGGAGTGGGGAACGGCACGGTTTAACCTCTACTATTGGAGCGGCGTGCTGCTGACGGTCATCGGCGCTCTGCTGGCCAGCGCCATTACGGGCGGCAACTTTGCGGTGGCGGGGACGAGCTACGTGAACCTGTCCATGTTCCTGGCCTTTGCGCTGCTGTTCCCCAATACGCAGGTGCTGCTGATGTTTATCATCCCGGTGAAGATGAAGTGGCTGGCCTACATCGATGTGGGACTGTTTGCGGCGGGTATCATTCGGGCCATTTTGGTGCAGAACTGGGGCGGCGTGATTTTGCCGGTCATGGCGCTGCTGAACTTCCTGATCTTCGCATGGCCCACCCTGCAGGGCTGGGCGCAGCGGCAGCAGTATCAGCACTCCCGACAGGCGGTGAACTTCAAGAAGGCCGTCCATCAGCAGCAGAAGCAGCAGGGGTATCACCACAAGTGTGCCGTGTGCGGCCGCACGGATACGGACTATCCGGAGTTGCAGTTCCGGTATTGCAGCAAGTGCGTGGGCTATCACTGCTTCTGTCAGGATCATATCTTCTCCCACGTTCACTTTACGGAGTGAGGAAAACAGAAGAAACAGAGCGCCGATCCATACGGATCGGCGCTCTGTTTTTGCCTTTTTGTGCGCTTTATGTATCCAGCTCCAGCAGGTGGAGGCCGTAGTCGTTGAGGTAGGGCTTCACCAGATCATAGGGGATGAAGAAGGTCTGCTCACCGGCGGAATAGGGGGCGATGTCGTAGGTGTTGAAGACGATGGTCACACCCTTGGCATTATAGAACACGCTGCGCTCGATCCAGTCCAGCACCGTTTTGTCGTAGTCGCTGAAATAGGAGGTGTCGCCGCTGTCCTGAATCTGACGGAGGATCAGCTGGTACACGGCCTCCTCCAGTTGGTTGATGTCGGTGGCCAGATCCGTGACGGACACGGTCTTGCCGGTGGAGAGGTCGAAGGAGACGGCCTGCCGCCAGGTGCTGGGGTGGGCGCCGCCGGTATAGGAGACATAGGACAGGGTGACGCACAGCAGGCGCTCATTCTGCCACCAGGAGATCCCTGCCTCATCCCGATAGGCGAAGTCCTCGGTTTTCCAGCGCTCTCCGCCGGTGATCTTGTACTCCTCACGAGCCATCTGCTCCATCTCGTCCAGCATATCCACCTGCTGATCCCGCCAGTCGGTGAACCAGTCGTTGATGCGCTGCACGGCGGCCTGCCGGTTCTTGGCGGCGGTGTCGCTGTTGTCAGGGCTGCCGGTGAGGGTCAGCACGGGGATCTGATATCGGGCGGTGAGCAGCACTGTCTCGTCCTGCTCGCTGACGGTATATTGCCGCTCGGTCCACTCCGTGGAGATGACAGGGACGTCCGGGGAGGTCACGGCCACCTTCGGGGTGTCGTCTACCATCATGGTGTTGGCGGCGGAGACCTTACAGCCGGTCAGCAGGCCCGTCAGAACGGTACATAAGACCAGCAGCATGGCCAGAGCCAGTAGCTTTTTCATGGGGGATTCACCTCACAGAAGGATGGGGTTCGTGCGCCAGTCGCTGCCGCAGACGCTGCGGGAGGACTGGGGATAGGTCAGGACATAGAGGTCCGTCCAAAGGGCCTCCCGGCGGAAGAGAGCTTCCGCCGCAGGCCCCAGGCGGGACACGTCACCGGGGCGGGTCAGTACCGGTGCGCCCTGCCGCTGCATCTGCCGCAGCAGATCCCGGCCCCGCTCGTTGGCAGCCAGCACACGGAGATAGGGGATACCGCCCGTCGGGGGCGTGACATCCAGCCACGCTGACAGCAGCATCCGCCGCAGCCGGGAGGTGGGGTAGCGCTTGGTTTTGGCGGTCTCCAGCAGCGCCTCAGGGGAACAGGAGGTGCGTACTGCCTGATAGAACCGGTGGTACAGGCCCTCCTTGCCGCCGTCGTAGGGGAGGAAGTCCTCCTCCCGCAGCTGCCGCAGCCGGGCCAGAATAGCCCGTTGGCAATAGGAGAGGTCTGCCGGGGCCTGTCCCAGCGCCAGCTCCCGCCGCAGCACCTGCGCCGCGGGGGCGGGAAGATAGGAGAGGGCTTCGTTGGTGCGGCCGGAGCGCAGCAGCGTCCGCAGATAGGAGGCGGAGGCCGTGTCGCCGGAGGGTGCGCCGTCGTGGCCGGCACCCTGACGCTGAACGGCCAGCGGCTCCATGGGAGCCTTCTGCCGCCGCAGAGCCTTCAGGTACTCGATGGCCAGAATGTCGTTGGGGCGGGAGAGCATCTGCAGGGGAGCGCCCAGCTCCTCCGCCGCCTGCTGCCGGGCCGGGGCATAGGCCATGCCTTGGGCCAGCAGCTGCCGGATGCGGGGCATCAACTCCGGGCGGGAGAGGGCCGCCTCCGCCGCCTGTAAGGCAGTCAGGTCACCGCACTCGCTGCCGAAGGCCAGATGGGACACCACGCCGGTGGAGGTCAGCAGCTCCACACCGCCGTCGGCAAACCGCTCCGCCGAGGCCATGGCCCACGGGGTGGGCAGCTCCAGTACCAGATCGGCGCCGCAGCGGACGGCCATCTCCCCACGGGCGTGCTTGTGCGCCACGGCGGCGTCGCCCCGCTGGACAAAGTTGCCGCTCATGGCGCATACAAGGGGGGCGTCGTACTGCCGCCGCAGGCCCTCCAGCATCCGGGCATGGCCCAGATGGAAGGGATTGTATTCACATATGATACCAATGGCGTTCACGATGTTCCCCCTTAAAATGTTACAAAAGGTTACAATTCAGTTGCGGGATGCACGGATTTGTGGAAATTTCTCTGGTTTCAACGGAGAAATAAACAATTTATCGGGTATTTACGAGATCTTGCCAGAATCATACCATACATCCGCAGATTTTGCAACGGAACACTTGGGCGTTGCTTTTTTCCGGCGGTGTGATACAATAGGGCCAACTGATAAATGAAAGGCGGTAATCGCAATGAACAGCGCTGAAAAGCTCCGACTGCTGCGGCAGCGGATGCAGGAGCAGGGCATGGACGCCTATGTGGTGGTAACGGATGATTTCCACGGCTCGGAGTACGTGGGTGACTATTTTAAGGCCCGGGAGTACCTGTCGGGCTTCACCGGCTCTGCCGGTACGCTGGTGGTGCTGCCGGACAGCGCCGCCCTGTGGACGGACGGACGGTACTTTTTGCAGGCGGCGGATCAGCTGGCCGGGAGCACCATCGACCTGATGCGGGCGGGGCAGCCCGGCGTTCCCACCATCGGGGCTTTTCTGGCACAGAGGGTGCCGCAGGGAGGCACCGTGGGCTTCGACGGACGCACCGTCAGCAGTCTTTTTGCCCGGACGATGGCCGCTGCGCTGGAGGGGAAGAACGTCCGCTTCGCCTATGAGCAGGATCTGGCCGGGGCTGTGTGGCCGGACCGGCCGGCGCTGTCGGCGCAGCCGGTGTGGGAGCTGCCGGCGGAGTGCGCCGGGCTGACCCGTGAGGAGAAGCTGCGTCTGCTGCGGGAGAAGATGCGGGAGACCGGGGCAGAGGTACTGGTGCTGACGGCGCTGGACGAGGTGGCGTGGACGCTGAACCTCCGGGGCGACGACGTGCGCTGCACGCCGGTGTTCCTGTCCTTCCTGCTGCTGCGGCAGGAGGAGGCCACCCTGTGTGTGCAGGAGCAGATCCTGTCCGGGGAACTGAAGGAGAAGCTGGTGGCCTGCGGCGTGGCACTGGCCCCCTATGAGAGCATTTATGACCGGCTGCGGGCCATCCCGGCAGGGACGGCGGTGCAGACGGACAGCGCCACGGCCAACTACTGCGTATTGCAGAGCCTGTCCGGGGCCAAGGTGCTGGACAGACCCAGCCCGGTGCAGCTGATGAAGGCCATGAAGACCCCGGCGGAGCAGGAGAACTTCCGGGCCGCCCACATCAAGGACGGTGTGGCGGTGTGCCGGTTCATCTGCTGGCTGCAGAGCCATGTGGGCAAGGAACCCATCACCGAGTGCAGCGCTGCCGCCAAGCTGGAGAGCTTCCGGGCTCAGCAGCCGGACTATCTGGGGCCAAGCTTTGACTCCATCATGGCCTTCGGTCCCCACGGAGCCATCGTCCACTATGAACCCACGGCGGAGACGGATGTGCCGCTGGAGCCCCGCAGCTTCTGCCTGGCGGATACCGGCGGACACTATCTTCAGGGGACCACGGACATCACCCGTACCATCCCGCTGGGGCCGCTGACGGAGGAGGAACGCCGGGCCTATACGGTGGTGCTGAAGGGCCATCTGCGGCTGGGAGCGGCCCGGTTCCCGGAGGGCCTGTGCGGGCAGAATCTGGATATTCTGGCCCGGCTGCCTCTGTGGGAGCAGGGGATGGACTACAACCACGGCACCGGTCACGGCGTGGGGTATGTGCTCGGCGTCCATGAGGGGCCGCAGCGGCTCCACTGGCGGCTGCCGGAGAACCAGAAGGTCACGGCGCTGGCAGAGGGCATGGTGGTGTCCAATGAGCCCGGCTACTATGCCGCCGGACAGTTCGGCATCCGCCATGAGAATCTGGAGCTGGTGCAGCGGGACGGCGAGAACGAGTATGGCCGCTTCCTGCACTTCGAGCCGCTGACCATGGTTCCCTTTGACCGGACGGCGCTGGAGCTGAGCCTGCTGTCGGAGGAGGAGCTGGCGCTGCTGAACGCCTATCATGAGAAGGTGCGGGCTGCCATCGCACCCCATCTGGATGGGGAGGAGCTGGCGTGGCTCATGGCTGCTACGGCACCCATCCTGCGGTAAGAGAAGAATAGAAAAAGCCGTCCCCGGCCACTGGCCGGGGACGGCTTTTTTATACGGGAAGCTCACCGTTTCAGCAGGGCTTGGCGGCGCCGCCAGTCCGGCAGGTAACGCTCCACCTCGGCGTAGAAGGCGGGGCTGTGGTTTTTATGGCGGATATGGGCCAGCTCATGCACCACCACATACTCGATGGCCTCCGGTGGATAGGCCATCAGGTACAGGGAGAAGCAGAGGCTGTTTTTCCCGGAGCAGCTGCCGAACCGTGTCCGGGCGGAGGTGATCCTGATCCCGGTGGGGCGGACGCCCATGACCCCGGCCCAATAGGCCACCCGCTGCGGCAGAAGGGTCTTGGCCTGCTGGCGAAGGGCCTCCTGCTCCTGAGGGGTGGGCTCCGGGTGCTCCGCCCGATACCGGCCCTGACGCTGCTGCTGGCGATGGATCCATGTCTCGTGCTTTTCCACGAAGGTGCGGATCTCCTCCACCGGGAGAGTCATGGGCGCCCGTACCACCACGCTGCCGGACTGGTCCACCTGTAGGGCCACGGTGCGGCGGCGGCTCCGCACCACCCGATAGTCCGTCATCGCTCTGCCACCCAAATGAATCGGGGGCCGTGATAGCCGTCCCGGTCTATTATTTCCGTCCACATGGACGCAGGGCGCACCCATAGGCCGCCGTCGCCGTAGAGGGCCCGGTACACCACCAGCTCCTCCAGCGTCTCCGAGTGGCGGGCGATGCCCAGCACCTGATATTCATTGCCCTTGAAGTGGCGATACCGCCCCGGTTGAATGTCCGCCATATACTCCACCTCCGTTTTTGGGAACAGTATACCACATCGGTTCCCAAAAGGCAAAAACTGTGTTATCATACAGGAAAGGACATATGCTGAAAGGGGAGACTGCACCATGAAGAACACCACCCTGTGCTACATCGAAAATCCGGCCGGGGAGTATCTGATGCTCCACCGGGTGAAGAAGGAGAACGACTGCAACCACGACAAATGGATCGGTGTGGGCGGCAAATTCGAGGACGGAGAGAGTCCGGAGGAGTGCGTCCTGCGGGAGACGCTGGAGGAGACGGGGCTGACTCTTACCGACTATCGGTATCGGGGGATCGTCACCTTTGTCTCCGACCGGTGGGAGACGGAATATATGCATCTGTTCACCGCCACCGGCTGGACGGGCCGCATCCGGGAGGATTGCGACGAGGGCGTGCTGGAGTGGATCCACCGGGATCGGCTGGCAGCCCTGCCCCAGTGGGAGGGGGACCGCATCTTTCTGGAGCTGCTGCGGCGGGAGGTGCCGTTCTTCTCCCTGAAGCTGCGCTATGAGGGGGAGCGGCTGGCCTATGCCGCCCTCAACGGAAGGGAGATGGAGCGATGAAGCTGCTGGTCAGTGCGTGTCTGCTGGGAGTGGCCTGCCGCTACGACGGGCGGAGCAAGCTCCACCCGCTGGCGCAGGAGCTGTGCCGCCGCCATGAGGTGATCCCCGTGTGCGGGGAGATCTTCGGGGGGCTGCCCACGCCCCGGCTCCCCTCCGAGCGCCGGGAGGGCGGCGTGTTTGCAAGCGACGGCGGCGATGTCACCGATGCCTTCCGCCGGGGGGCGGAGGAGGTGGTGCGTCTGGCCCGGCTCACCGGAGCACAGGCGGCCATTCTGAAGGAGCGCAGCCCCTCCTGCGGCTCCGGGGAGATCTATGACGGCACCTTCACCGGAACGGTGGTGGAGGGCTGGGGCGTGACGGCGGAGCTGCTGCGCCGGGAGGGCATCCCGGTGCTGGGGGAGTCCCGGATGGGAGAACTGCTGACAGAGGATGAGGCGTGTTTGGTCAAAATCACAAGAGACCCGGCGAAAAAACTGTGAGATTCTGAAAAAATGGTCCGGCCCCATTGACAGCCTATGTATAAGTTGCTAAGATGGTAGCGTCAACAAACCGAAAACGTTACCGGAAAGGTTTCCAAGTTTTCGGTACTATCTCCGGAGGGATTACCGATGACCATCAAAGATATTGCCCGGCTCTGCGGCGTCAGCGTCAGCACGGTATCCCGTGTGCTCAATGACCGACCTGACGTCAGTGAGGAGAATCGACGCCGGGTGCTGGAGGTCATTGAAAGCTCCAACTACATCCCCAACAACACCGCACGGGATCTGGTCAAGACCAAGTCCGACGCCATTGGATTGGTGGTGCGGGGCGTGTCCAACCCCTTCTATACCGACATCATCCGGGCCGTCGAGGACAGCATCACCGCCGAGGGCTTTACCATGGTGATGCAGCAGATCGGCACCTGCGACGACGAGATCAAGCGGGGGGCTATGATGGAGCGGGAGAAGCGGCTGCGGGGCATCGTGTTTCTGGGCGGACGATCCGACTACACGCCGGAGGAGCTGACCATGCTGAACGTCCCCTTTGTCTGCTGCTCCTACGCCAATCAGTACGGCACACTGCCGGAGGGCTCCTACGCCTCGGTGTCCATCGCTGACGAGGAGGAGGCCTATCGGGCCGTGACGGAGCTGTACCGCTGTGGACACCGCCGCATTGCGGCGCTGGTGGCCCGCACCGATGACCGGGCCATCAGCCAGCTGCGCTATCAGGGGTATCTCCGGGCGCTGGCGGACTGCGGCCTGCCGACGGAGGAGGAGCTGGTGATCCGCGCCGGGTCCTTTGACATCGGGGACGCCTACCGGGCCACGGCGGAGAAGCTGCGGCAGGAGGCGGACTTCACGGCGGTATTTTCCATTGCCGACAACATGGCGCTGGGCGCCATGCGGGCGCTGCGGGAGGCGGGACGCCGGGTGCCGGAGGACTGCTCCGTTATCGCCATCGACGGCCTGACCATGTCGGAGTATTTCCATCCCATGCTCACCACCCTCTGCCAGCCCATGGAGGAGATGGGGCGGCGCAGCGTGGAGATTTTGATGGACATGATCCACGGCCGGGGACGGCCTCGCTGCGAGACGGTGCGGACCGTGCTGCGCCGGGGAGCGTCCGTGCGGCGGATCAACTGAGTTTTTCCCATCCCAAGGGATGTGAAAAATAATAAATGAAGGAGAAATGAAAATGAAGAAGTTTCTTGCATTGGCTCTGGCTCTTGCTATGGCGCTGTCTCTGGCAGCCTGCGGCAAGAAGGCAGATGACAACAACAAGGGCAATGGAGACGAAGCGAAGGGTTCCGTGTACTACCTGAACTTCAAGCCCGAGGCCGACAAGGCCTGGCAGGATCTGGCCAAGACCTACACCGAGACGACCGGCGTGGAGGTCAAGGTCGTCACCGCCGCCTCCGGCCAGTATGACACCATGCTGACCTCCGAGCTGGACAAGTCCGCTCCTCCCACCATGTTCCAGGTGGGCAATCAGGGCGCCGTCAACTCCTATGGCGATTTCTGCTATCCTCTGGATAACACCGACGTCATGAAGGAAATGACCACCCAGGACTTCAACCTGAAGAATGCCAACGGCGAGACCGTGTCCATCGGCTACTGCTATGAGGCCTATGGCATCATCGTCAACAAGGCTCTGCTGAAGCAGGCCGGTTATGAGATCACCGACATCACCAACTTCGAGTCTCTGAAGAAGGTGGCCGATGATATCCACGCCCGTGCCAACGAGCTGGGCTTTGACGCCTTCAGCTCCGCCGGTCTGGAGGGCTCCTCCAGCTGGCGCTTCTCCGGTCACCTGGCCAACATGCCCCTGTTCTATGAGTTCCGGGATGACAACGTCACCTCTCAGCCCGCCACCATCAAGGGCACCTATCTGGACAACTTCAAGAACGTCTGGGATCTGTACACCACTGACTCCGCCACCACCGGCGCTGCTCTGACCACCGCCACCGGCGACACCTCCGAGGCCGAATTCGGTCAGGGCAAGGCCGTGTTCTTCCAGAACGGTTCCTGGGAGTATGCCAACCTGGTCACCAGTGATGACAAGGGCTTCAAGATGAACCCCGAGGATCTGGCCATGATCCCCATCTACTGCGGCGTTGAGGGCGAGGAGAAGTCCGGCCTGTGCTGCGGCACCGAGAACTGCTGGGCTGTTAACAAGAATGCCAAGGAAGAGGACATTCAGGCCACGCTGGACTTCATGAAGTGGGTCGTCACCTCCGACGAGGGCACCACCATGCTGGCTGAGCAGTTTGGACCCTGCCCCTTCAAGAACGCCAAGACCCCCGAGAACGTGTTCTTTGCCGATGCCAACGCCTATACCGCTGCCGGCAACTACATTGTGACCTGGGCCTTCAACTGGACTCCCGCCGTGGATGACTGGCGTGCGGGCGTGGTGGACGCTCTGACCCAGTACACCGTCAACGGCGGCAGCTGGGACAACGTCAAGACCGCTTTTGTGGACGGCTGGGCCACCCAGTATGCCAAGGAGAACGGCTGAGCTATAAGCGCTCCGTTGTAACGCAATAGGACCGGGGGCGGGCTTATCGCCCGCCCCCGATTTTCTCACCTGCGGCGCACAGAGCTGTTGGCCGGTATGGACCGGGCAAGAGCTCCGGGCGCCGCCCGGAAAAAACATAGATAGGAGAGAGGCGTCATGAAACTTCCGAAACACCGCCGGGACGAGGCCGCGCTGAATTCCCGGCTGATCCGCCGCCCCATCAAGCGCATGGTGTGGCTGTTTTTGCTGCCCACCTTTGCCGCCTTCTGCATCGGCTTCCTGTACCCCTTCTTCAAGGGGCTGTTTCTGTCCTTCTGCAACTTCCGCATTACCAGCCAGTGGACATGGACGGGGCTGGAAAACTACCGGAAGGCCTTCCAGGACCCCGGCTATATGCACGCGTTCTGGTACACGGCGCTGTTTGCTCTGGTGAGCCTGATCGTTATCAATCTGTTTGCCTTTACCATTGCCTATGCACTGACCCAGAAGTTCAAGGGCACCAACGTGTTCCGCACGGTGTTTTTCCTGCCCAACCTCATCGGCGGCATCGTGCTGGGCTATATCTGGTCCATGATCTTCGACGGCATCCTCATCAAGTACAACACCTCCGTGATCCTGGAGACGAAATACGGCTTCTGGGGTCTGGTGATCCTGGTGTGCTGGCAGCAGATCGGCTATATGATGATTATCTATATTGCCGGACTCCAGGCCGTGCCCGAGGATATGCTGGAGGCGGCCCGCATCGACGGCGCCAACCGCTGGCAGACCCTGTGGCGGGTCACTATCCCCAACGTGATGCCCTCTATCACCATTTGTATGTTCCTGAGCCTGACCAACGGCTTCAAGCTGTTTGACCAGAACCTGGCCCTGACCGCCGGGCGTCCCTTCCAGCAGCTGGGCAACGGAGAGACCATCAAAACAACGGAAATGCTGGCCCTGAACATCGTCAACGCCTTCGGCACCAGCGGCGGCGGCAACCGCGGCGTGGGTCAGGCCAAGGCCGTGATCTTCTTCATCGTGGTGGCGGCCATCAGCATCATCCAGCTTCAGGCCAGCCGCCGCAAGGAGGTGCAGCAATGATCAAAACCGAAGCTCTGCGCCGCAGAGAGCGCCGTCAGGCGCTGCTGACGGTGGTGTTCACCATCATCTCCGTGATCTATCTGATGCCGGTGCTCCTGGTGCTCATCAACTCCCTGAAGGCCAACGCCTTTGTCAACACCGAGACCTTCAAGCTGCCCACGGCGGAATCCTTTGTGGGGCTGAAGAACTATGTCAAGGGCATGACCTTCGGCAACTTCGCCTTCTATAAGGTGGTATTCTACAGCTTCTTCATCACCATTACCTCCACGGCGCTGATCCTGCTGTGCACGTCCATGGCGGCGTGGTACATCTCCCGGGTGGGGAGCCTGGTCAGCAAGATCGTGTACTACCTGTGCGTATTCTCCATGGTGGTGCCTTTCCAGATGGTCATGTACACCCTGGCCCGGACGGCGGACCGGGTGCATCTGAACACCCCCTGGACCATCCCCGTGGTATACCTGGGCTTCGGCGCGGGCCTTGCCGTGTTTATGTTCACGGGCTTTGTCAAGAGTCTGCCGCTGGAGATCGAGGAGGCCGCCGCCATCGACGGCTGCGGCCCGGTGGGCACCTTCTTCCGGGTGGTGCTGCCTATGCTCAAGCCCACCATGATCTCCGTGGGCGTGCTGGAGATCATGTGGGTATGGAACGACTATCTGCTGCCCAGCCTGGTGCTGGACATCAACCAGTACCGCACCATCCCCATCCACATTCAGTACCTCAAGGGCAGCTACGGCACCGTGGACATGGGCGCCACCATGGCCCTGATCATGCTGAGCATCCTGCCGGTCATCATCTTCTACCTCTGCTGCCAGAAGCACATCATCAAGGGTGTGGCAGCCGGTGCGGTGAAGGGCTAAGGAGCATAGAGCCTCCGCTCGGAGGGCGGGGCTGATAAGTATTTCAAAGCATTTCTATAAGTAAGTGAGTGACTACCTATGAATCGAAGCAGCGGCATTCTGATGCCCATTTTCTCCCTGCCGTCCCCCTATGGCATCGGCACGCTGGGCAAAGCGGCGTATGACTTTGCGGACTTTTTGGCGGAGGCGGGCCAGCACTACTGGCAGATGCTGCCCCTTGGCCCCACCAGCTATGGGGACTCCCCCTATCAGAGCTTTTCCACCTTTGCCGGTAACCCCTATTTCATCGATCCGGACCTGCTGGTGGAGGACGGCCTTTTGACGAAGCGGGAGGTGAAGGCCTATCGCTGGGGGGATGATCCCCGCCATGTGGACTATGGCGCTGTGTATAACAGCCGGCTGAAGCTGCTGGCCAAGGCCAAAAAGCGGGGCTGGGAGCGTGACCGGGAGGAGGTCACGGCCTTTGTGGCAGAGAACGCCCGGTGGTTGCCGGACTACGCCCTGTTCATGGCCTGCAAGCGCCATTTCGGGATGCGCTCCTGGACGGAGTGGGAGGATGAGGACATCCGCCTGCGCCGCTCTCCGGAAGTGCTGGAGCAGTACCGCACCCTGCTGCGGGAGGATGTGGAGCTGTTTACCTATATCCAGTATCTGTTCTTCCGGCAGTGGGAGGCCTTGCGGACCTATCTCCATGAGAGGGACATCCACGTTATCGGTGACCTGCCCATATACGTGGCCATGGACTCCGCCGACGTGTGGGCCGAGCCGGAGAATTTCCAGCTGGATGACCGCTGTGTCCCCACGGAGGTGTCCGGTGTGCCGCCGGACTACTTCAGCGCCGACGGCCAGCTGTGGGGCAATCCCCTTTATCGCTGGGATCGGATGCAGGCCGACGGCTCCGGCTGGTGGATTCGCCGCATCGACGGCGCCGGGAAGCTGTATGACGTCATCCGCATCGACCACTTCCGGGGCTTCGAGAGCTACTGGGCAGTACCCTACGGCGAGACGACGGCCAAAAACGGCCGGTGGGTCAAGGGCCCCGGCATGGCGCTGGTGGGTGTGCTCACCGGTTGGTTCCCGCAGCTGGAGTTTATCGCTGAGGATCTGGGCTATCCCACCCCGGAGGTGGCGCAGCTGCTGCGGGATTCCGGTCTGCCGGGCATGAAGGTGCTGGAATTTGCCTTCGATTCCCGTGATACCAGCAGCTATCTGCCCCATAGCTACGGGGAGAACTGCATCTGCTATACCGGCACCCATGACAACAGCCCGCTGGCCCTGTGGCGGCAGGAGGCGGATCCGGCGGATATCGCCTTTGCCAAGGAGTATCTGGGGCTTAATGACGAGGAGGGCTTCAACCGGGGAATCATCCGGGGCGGCATGAGTTCTGTGGCCAAGCTGTTTGTGGCTCAGATGCAGGACTATCTGGAGTTGGGGGCGGGACACCGCACCAACGAGCCGGGGACTCAGTCCGGCAACTGGCAGTGGCGGATGCTATCGGGAGAGCTGACGCCGGAGCTGGCGCAGCGCATCCGGAAGCTGACCCGCATCTACGGCCGATTGGCCTGAGAGAATAGCGAGAGGGACTGAGCAAATGCCCAGTCCCTTTTTCTTTCCTGCGGAAGGAGAAGACTATGATCCGTGTGCATGAGACGGGACTGCGGCGTGGAGGAGGTCACAGTGAACAAACCGAATCCTCAGTCTGTGGGCCTTTACCGGCATATGGGGGCCTATCGGAGGATCGATTGCGGCGAGGAGGGGCCCCTATCCACTGCTTTATAGGGGGGCGCCGGAACTGAAAACAGCACATGACCCCGGCGGCCATTGGCCGCCGGGGTCATGCTATGGAAAGGAAGGGGATAGAATGATTTACCGCTGCACCCGGCCGGAGCCGTCGCCGCCGGCCAGCTTCTCCACCTCAGAGACGGTGACCCGGTTGAAGTCACCCTCGATGGAGTGCTTCAGGGCCGAAGCCGCCACGGCGAACTCGATGGCGCTCTGGCTGTCCTTGCCGTTGAGCAGGGCGTAGATCAGGCCGCCGCCGAAGCTGTCGCCGCCGCCCACACGGTCCACGATATGCAGGTGGTATTCCTTGGAGAAGCAGTAATTCTCGCCGTCGTACAGCATACCGGCCCAGTCGTTGTCGCTGGCGGACAGGGAGGTGCGGAGGGTGATGGCCACCTTCTCGAAGCCGAACCGATCGGCCAGCTGCTTGGCTACGGACTTGTAGCCCTCCTTATTGAGCTTGCCGCCGTAGATGTCGGTATTCTCCGCCTCGATGCCGAACACATCCTTGGCGTCCTCCTCATTGGAGATGCAGACGTCCACGTACTGGCACAGCTCCGTCATGGCGGCACGGGCCTGCTCACGGGTCCAGAGCTTACCGCGATAGTTCAGGTCGCAGGAGATCTTTACGCCGTGCTTCTTGGCGGCTACGCAGGCCTCCTTGCAGATCTCCACCAGATTGGAACCCAGCGCCGGAGTGATGCCAGTGAAGTGGAACCAGTCGGCGCCGTCAAAGATGGCATCCCAATCGAAATCGGAGGGCTGGGCCTCCTGAATGGCGGAGTGCGCCCGGTCGTAGATGCACACGCTGCCCCGCTGGGAGGCACCCTTTTCCAGATAGTAGATGCCGATGCGATCGCCGCCCCGGACGATGGAGCGGGTGTCCACGCCCAGCCCACGGAGGGCGTTGACGGCGCCCTGTCCGATGGCGTGGGCGGGCAGCTTGGTGACGAAGGCGGCGTCCATGCCGTAGTTGGCCAGCGACACGGCTACATTGGCCTCGCCGCCGCCGAAGGTGGCCTGCAGCTGATCGTCCTGAAAGAAGCGGTAGTAGCCGTTGGGGGCCAGCCGCAGCATGATCTCACCGAAAGTGACGATACGTTTGCTCATAGTGATTCCTCCTTATCTGCGAACCAGATGAATGGCGAAGCCGCCGAATTCACCGTCGATATAAATGGCCTTGGTGTTTCCCTTGGCATCCGTCTTGCGGGTCTCCGGCAGGCAGCGGATGCCGCACAGGCCCAGATGATACACCGCCCGGTCCACGTTGCTGGTGGCAATGGCGATGTGTCCGTGGGTGCCACGGCCGGGGGTCTTGGTACACTCCACGGCGTGGAGGGCCTGTACAGAGGAGTTGCCCATCTGATAGGAGAAGCCGAACATATCGCACAGGGTACGGGCCAGCCGGTCGGCCTCGGCCTCGCTGCCGCAGTTGATGCCCACATGATCCAGAGAGAAACCCAGCATGGTGCGAACGGCCTCCCGGCTCAAGCGGGTGATCTCCGCCCAATTCTCCTGTTGGATGAGGTCCTTTTTCACCATCCAGGTGCCGCCGCAGGCCACGATCTGGTCAAAGGCCAGATAATCCGCCAGATTCTTGGCATTGACGCCGCCGGTGGGCATCCATTTCAGGGTTTTGTAGGGGCCGGCCAGAGCCTTCAGCTTGGCCACGCCGCCGTTCTGCTCGGCGGGGAAGAACTTTACTACCTCCAGACCCAGCGCCATAGCCTGCTCCATCTCGCCGGGAGTGGCGGTGCCGGGGACCATGAGCGCACCCTTGGACAGACCGTAGCGCACCATGTCGGGGTTGAAGCCGGGACTGACGATGAACCTGGCACCGGCGTCCAGCGCACGATCCAGCTGGTCGTGGGTCAGCACCGTGCCGGCACCTACCAGCATTTCCGGGACCTCCCGGCTGATGGCACGGATAGCCGCCTCGCCGGCGGCGGTGCGGAAGGTGACCTCGGCCACCGGCAGCCCTCCGGCTACCAGTGCTTTTGCCAACGGCACGGCCTTTTCGGCGTCGTCGATGGCGATGACCGGGACGATGCCGATATCAGAGATTTGTTTCGGAACAGGATGCATGGATAGACCCTCTTTTCTGTGTAGTAGTGGAAATGGTCAGATGCTGCGTGCTTACACGCAGACGGGAACAAAGGGAAAAACACCGCACCCGGCGTCAGCGCCGGATATCGCCGGAACACGCTCAGATGCGGTGGTTCTTTCGGGTTTTGGAGGGGGTTACTTGCTGCCCTTCTCCAGCGCCTCCCACAAGCCGGATAGGTACACGGCGCCCAGCGCACGGTCGTAAAGACCATAACCGGCACGGCCCTGCTCATCCCAGATCATGCGGCCGTGGTCGGGGCGAATGTAGCCGTCGAAGCCCACGTCATGATAGGCCTTCATGATCTCGTAGAGATCCAGACTGCCGTCGCCGGAGAAGTGGGCGGCCTCCTCAAATTGGCCGGGGCCGGTGAATCGGATGTTGCGGACGTGGGCGAAGTGGATACGGCCCTGTGCGCCGAACTCCCGCACCATGGCGGGGATGTCGTTGCAGGGGTTGGAGCCCATGGAGCCGGAGCAAAGGGTCAGCCCATTATAGGGACTGTCCACCAGCGACAGGATGCGGCGGACATTCTCGGCGTTGGTACAGATGCGGGGTAGGCCGAAGATATCCCAAGGGGGATCGTCCGGATGGATGGCCAGTTTCACGTCGTACTGCTCACACACGGGGATCACCGCCTTCAGGAAGTACTGAAGGTTGCGGAACAGATCCTCGTGGGACACGGAGGCGTATTGGGCGAAGAGCTTTTTCAGCTCCGCCATGCGCTCCGGCTCCCAGCCCGCCATCTCGAAGTCACCGGCACCCTGTTGGATGCGGTCGGCAAAGGCCTGCGGATCAGTGATGCAGTCGATAATGGACTGGTCATAGGCCAGAACGGTAGCACCGTCGAACCGGGGCTTGGCCAGATCCGTGCGGGTCCAGTCGAACACCGGCATGAAGTTGTAGCAGATGACCTTGACCCCAGCCTGACCCAAGCGGGCCACGGTCTGGCGGTAGTTGTCGATGTATTCGTCCCGACTGGGCAGGCCCAGCTTGATGTCCTCGTGGATATTGACGCTTTCGATGACCTCCAGCTCCAGACCGGCGTCGTTGACTTCTTGCTTCAGCGCCCGAATACGCTCCGTGGGCCACAGAGCCCCGGCGGGCATATCCATCAAGGAACTGACAACGCCGCTCATGTTGGGGATCTGCTTGATATAGCGCAGCGGTATGGGATCCATCTGACTGCCATACCAGCGAAATGTCATTTTCATGGCTGATCGCTCCTTACTCTCTCACTCAGCTGCCGGCGCAGGATATCACGCACCGCTCCCGGCCCTGCCAGCATGGCACGGAAATCGTCCTCCACCGTTTTGGCCAGCCCTGCCTCATACAGATCCACACCGAAGATATCGGCGTTTTGCAGGATGGGACGCAGCTGATGGGTGAAGGTATCGGGCTTTCCGAGGGTTACGTCCGCCAGCAGCGGCTGCAGCTGGGGAAGCAGGGGATCCGGACTCACCGGCATCGTCTTACCGGCATCGTCTACTCCCAGCAGATAGCGGCACCAGCCGGCAAAGACCAGCGGGATATACCGCAGCTGCACCATGGGGAGGCTGCGCTCCCGGTAACGGCGCAGGGTGCCGCCGTAGCGCACTGGTAGCTTCTGAGAGGTATCGGTGGCGATGCGCTGGGGCGTGTCGGGAATGGCGGGGTTGGGGAAGCGCTCATGGAGCACCTGATGAATAAACTCCGTGGGCCGGAGGATGCCGGGATCCTCCACCACCGGGAGACTCTCGCCGGCGATACGTTCCACCAGCGTTACAAGGTCGGTATCTCGCATCTCGGCGGAAATGGTCTGATAATCCAAAAGGCAGCCAAACACCGCCAACGCCGTGTGCAGGGGGTTCAGACAGGTGCCGACCTTCATTTTCTCCGACTTCTCCACGGTGGCCCGATCGGTGAAGTAGACACCCGCCTGCTCCAGCGGCGGCCGACCGTTGGGGAAATGATCCTCCAGCACCAGATACTCCGTGACCTCGGAATTGACGAAGGGGGCGGAGACGGTGCCGGTGGCGCTCTTGGTGATGGCCATACCCGCCACGCCCAGCGCCGTCAGCTGGTCGGCCACCTTCTGGGAGGGGTGGGGGGTGATCTTGTCGATCATGGACCAGGGGAAGCTGACGTTCTCCTCACAGGAGAGCCAGCGGAGGAAATCCTCCGGCACGAAGCCGCCCTTCTGCCAGCCCTCGGCAAGGGTTAGACAGCTGTCCCGGAGCTTTTTGCCGTTTTGGGCGCAGTTGTCCATGCTGACCACGGCAATGGGGCTTCCACCTGCCAGAAACCGCTGATACAGCAGTGCCACGGCGATGGACAGCGTGTGCCGGGGCCGGAATGGCCCCGCCGCCAGATCCTGCGCCACCACGGGCAGGAGCGTGCCGTCCATATCCCGGAGGGCATAGCCCTTCTCGGTGATGGTGAAGCTGACCATTTGCAGGGAGGGGTCACAGAACATCCGGCAAAGGGTTTGCCAGTCCTCATCCTGCCAGTCGGCTTTCAGACAGCCTGCCACGCTGCCGATGACCTCCCGGTCACAGGAGCCGTCGGCGTGCATCCGCACCAGAAGGGAGAGGTTGTCGTAGGGGGTATAGCCCTCCGTGGCGGCGCTGAAATTATGGGATGCCGCCGCCACGATGCCGGTGTCTGTAAGACCGGCGTTCAAAAGGGACTGCTGGGCTGCCGCCAGAAAGGCGCGAAAGATGTTCCCGGCCCCGAAGTGTATCCAGACGGGATGCCGGAGCGTCCGCTCCTGCATGGCGGAGACGTCGTAGCGGGGGAGGGCGATGTGAGCTGCCTGCCAGCCGCTCTTGTTCCGCAGACCCTGAATGTTCAGATGAAGCATAGAATGCCGCCCTTCGTATCAGACTCTGGTATCCACCAGATGCTTACCAAGCTTCTTTTCCAGCTTGCCCTGCAGCCAAGTCAGCATGGTGCTGAAGATCAGGTAAATCAGTGCGGCCTCGCAGTACAGCAACATGGGCTCAAAGCGAACGGCAATGATGCTCTTGGAAGTCATGAGTATCTCCGGCACGGTGATGGATGCCACCAGAGAGGTATCCTTCAGCAAGCTGATGAAGGAGTTGCCCAGAGAGGGCACCGCCACCAACGCCGCCTGCGGGATAATGACCTCGGTCATGGTCTGGAGCTTGCTCATGCCCAGCGCCTTGCAGGCCTCGAACTGTCCCTTGGGAATGGAAGTCAGCGCAGCGCGAATCACCTCAGAGTTGTAAGCACCTTGGCTGACGACCAAGGCAATGATAGCGGAAGGAATAGGCTTGAGAACGATGCCGATAGACGGCAGTCCAAAGAATATTACGAAGATCTGTACCAGCAAAGGTGTGCCACGGATGACCCAGACGATGAACCATGCAATGCCCTTTAGGGGCGGCAACTTGGACATCCGCATCAGTGCAATGATGAAAGCCAGTACGAGGCCCAACGCAAAGGAAACCAGCATCAGCGGTACAGAAACCGTCAAGCCGGCCCGAAACATGGGCCAGAAGGACTCAAGAAATAGTTCCATAGGGGCTTCTCCTTTTTAAGAAGAGGGGACGCCGCCGGAGGCGGCGTCCCCTTGAATAGTGGCCTTAAAGCTTACTTATACAGGCTGACGCTGTCAGCAACGGTCTGACCGAAGTACTTCACCGTCAGGTTGTAGAGAGTCTTGTCCTTGATCATCTCGCCGATGATCTCAGAGACCTTATCGCACAGGGCCTGATCGTCCTTGCGGAACATAGCAGCGGACTCGACCATGTATTTCTGATCGGCAGCGGGCTCATAGATGGCAGCGATCTTCACATTGACATCGGGACGGCTCTTCATGTACTCATCCACGGCGGCGACATTGTTGATGTGGCCATCCACGCGCTTGGTGTTCAGCATATCCATAGCGCCGGTGAGGTCGGCGTCAGCGGTGGTGGCACCGTAGCTCTGGGCGATCTGACCAGCGGTGGAGGAGGGGGAGTTAGCGCAGACCTTGCCGTCCAAGTCCTCGAAGGACTTGATCTCCTCGTTGTCACCGTTCACCACCAGGCAGAAGGGGTTCTCTGCATAGGAGGCAGACACGGCGTACTTCTCCTGACGCTCGGGCTTGGGGTTCACACCGCAGATAACCACATCGTAGCGGGCGGCGTCCAGACCAGCCATAACGGGATCCCAGCCGTCGGAGATGTTGAACTCAGCGGTAACACCCAGACGCTTGGCGATCTCCTTGGCAACCTCTACCTCAAAGCCGGTGAGATCACCGGTTCCCTCATCGTTGTAGACGTAGGGGATCCAGTTGCCCTCGGCGCCGATGGTCAGCTTGCCGGCGTCCAGCACACGCTGCAGGGAGTTGTCGGTGTTGTTGTCACCATTGTTGTTGTCGTCGGCCTTCTTGCCGCAGGCAGCCAGGGAGGCGATCATCATCAGAGCGAGGACCGCTGCAAGGATCTTTTTCACTTTCATTCGTTTCACCTTTTCCTCTTTTTTATTTATTTTTCAGCTGACGCTGAGAAATACGTTGGTTCAGTCCTCCAGAAAACGTTCCAATACCCGGAAGTTTCTGCGGTCTGCGCTGAAGGGGTCGGTAAAGTAGTGCTCGTCGGCCACCTCCTGCACCAGATAACCGGTGAAGTGGTGGGCCTGCATGATCTGAAGCTGGCGGGACAGGGACGTGTTGCCGTCGCCCCATACGTTGTGGAGCCAAGGGTCGCCGTCCAGAAAGTGCATATGGATCAGGTCGTCGCCGAAGGCGTCGAACCAGTCCTCCAGCGTCTCGCCGGCGGCGCCGGTGGCGATGTTGTCCACCATCATCTTCAGGTTGGGGTGGCCGATCTGCCGGTACATCTCACGGGCACGGGGCAGGTCGTAGACCAGATTGCTCTCGTCGTCCCGCAGGGATTCCATTACCAGAAGGATGCCTTCCGCCTCCGCCACACGGCACAGGCGGTACAGATGATCCCGACAGCGGTTCCACATGGTACTCTCGTCCTCGCCGGTGTAGCCCCAGCCGGAGTTCACCACCACCCGGTCGGCACCCAGTTGGGCGGCCAGACGAATGGCGTTGGAAAAGTAGCGGAAGGAGTACTCCAGCAGCTCCGGCTCCTGCGAGGCGTACTGATACTGGTAGGCGATGCTGGGGGCGGTGACAGACACCACCCGGACATCGTGATCCAGAAGCTTCTGTTTCAGAGCGGGGACGTCGCCGGTGCCCTCGTGGTCCAGCCAGAAGTGGGAGGCGCCGCACCAAAGCTCGATCTGGCGGATGCCCAGCCGCTGCTGACAGTCCAGAAAATAGTCCAGCGAGAAGCGGCGGTAGTGCTGGTTCATGTTCACCAGCTGACTGCGGAGGATGCCCATTACGCCAGCACCTCCTTCACAGCGGCCACGGCCTTTTCATCAGGATAGGCGGGAGAGCCAATGTAGCGCTCACCGGGGAGATACAGGGAGAAATCGCCCTGATAGCCGCCCTCTGTCAGCTGGCAGAGGTAGCGGTCCACCGGCAGAACGCCGTCGCCCCACGCCCGCCAGCCGTGCCAGTTGCCGTCGCACAGTCGCACCAGACCGATGCGGCCGGGGAAGAGAGAGAGCCAATCGGCCACGGTATCGCCGTTGGCGCTCATGACGTTGGTATCCAGACACACGCCCAGCGCCGGGGAATCGACCCACGCCAGCATCTGGGAGAGCTGCCGGGCGGTATTCAGTACCGGGGCCTCGGCAATGAGGGGCGTTTCAGCGCCCATCACCGGGGCCAGCAGCAGCTTCACGCCCTCCACCTGCGCCGTATGGCACAGATGGGTCAGCATGGCGGCTGCGTGCTCCGTCAGCTCCTGCGGTGGGAGGTCCCAGCAGGCCCCGGCGGCGCTCAGCACCAGCCGATGGCAGTCCAGCTCCGCCGCCAGACGGATGCAGCTGTCGTAGTAACCGATGGTGGCGTCCCGCTGCTCACCTGCCGGGGCGGTAAGAGAGCAGCGATAGGGAGGCGGCGTTAGGACGCTGACCTGAAGGTCTGCCCCTTGCAGAGCGGCCCGCAGGGGGGCAACGTCGGCGTGGCCCCGGTAACCGCAGAAAAAGTGCGGCACCTGCGGCACAAAGTCCAGCCGCCGGAGGCCCAGACGCTGCATGGACTCCAGAAAGACCGGCAAAGGGAAGCGACTATATTGCCCATTGGAGCCTAAAAGCTGATCCATTCCTTACTTGATCTCACCGGGATAGCCGTTCTCGCACAGCTCAAACCACACATAGGCGAACTTCTCGCCGTCGGCGCACTCGCTGCCGTGGTGGGAGCCGTGGGGGGTGTAGGTGATGTCGCCGCCCTGCACGTGGATCTTTTCGTTTTCGGCGGTGTAGGTGAAGGATGCACCGGGCAGCATGATGTACCACTGCTCCAGCTCATTGTGGATGTGCTGGCCGATGTAGTTGGGGCCGGTGCCGAAGTTGGCACCCATGGACAGACGGCCCAGATTGCGGTGCTCCAGCAGCATCATCTGCTGAATGTCGGCGCCGGTGAAGTCCTCCTTGTAGTGCCATGCACCGGACACACCACGGAAGCGGGGCAGGCTCATGTGGGCTTCCTTCAGGCAGGTCTTGTCATAGTCGTTGAGCTCGGTGACAAAGTGGACGATCTCCATGGTCTCCTTGGCATCGGCGGCGCAGTGGAAGGTGACGCTCTCCTTGTCGAAGTCGGGGACAAAGACGGAGACCTCGGTGATGTTGAATACACGGCGGGGGGTGACGATGTAGCCCTTGCCGGCGGTGATGAGGAACACCTGATTGTGCTGCTCACGGGTATACAGCTCGGCGGAGAAGTCCGCACCGGGCTGCAGGGAGATGCGCTCCACGGTGGCATCCTTATAAGCGCCCTCCAGAATGCTCACACGGGAGACGCCGTTGACATAGTTGTGCTGGATATCAGCACCTCTCGAAATCTTGACCAGAGCCATGATAAATTCTCCTTTACAGTATGGAAATATCGGTATCTGCGCCTAAAAGAGGCGTGGAAAGCGTTTTTACTTGATCTCGCCGGGATAGCCCTCGATGCACATCTCGAACCAGATGTAGTCGCACTTCTTGCCGGCCTCCACACGGCTGCCGTGCCAGAAGCCGGTGGGGGTGTAGGACAGGTCGCCGCCGGTCATGTGGACCTCTTCGCCGCCGGCGGTGTAGATGAAGTCGGAGCCGGGCAGGGGGAAGTACCACTGGGCCAGCTCGTTGTGGATGTGCTGACCGATCTCGATGGGGCCGTTGCCCTTGACGCAACCCATGGACAGGCGGCCCAGATTGCGGTGCTCCAGCAGCATCATGGAGGTGGTGACGGAGTTGTCCTTAAAGTCCTCGTCATAGGTCCAGCCCTGAGAGATGGTGCGGAAGCGGGGCAGTACCATGCGGGACTCTACCAGACAGGTCTTGTCGTAGTCGTTGAGCTCAGTGACGATGTGCAGGAACTCCAGAGGCTCCTTGCTGTCGGCGGAGCAGGTGATGGTGAAGCGCTCGGTGTCGAACTCCGGGACGAACACGCCGGGCTCGTTGATGTTCCAGGCCTGACGGGGCGTGGTGATATAGCCCTTGCCCTTGGTGAAGAAGAACAGCTGGTTGTGTTCGGTGACGGAGTAGACGTCGGGGGTGATGGAGTGGCCGGGCTGCAGGGCGCAATGGGCGAAGCAGGCCTGATCAAAGGCGTTCTCCAGCACGGGTACACGGGCGAAGCCGTCCTTGAAATCGTACTTGACGTCGCTGTACCGGGCTACCTGAATGAGAGACATAGTAGGTTCCTCCTGTTTGTTTAAGTCTGTTTTTATCAAAGCATCTTGCTGAGAAAATCCTGCAGACGCTTGTTCTTGGGATGTGCAAAGAATTCCTGAGGCTCGCTGTCCTCCACGATGACGCCGCCGTCGATGAAGATGACCCGGTCGGCTGCCTCACGGGCAAAGCCCATCTCGTGGGTTACCACCAGCATGGTCATACCTTCAGCGGCCAGCTTCTTCATAACGTCCAGCACCTCACCCACCATTTCGGGGTCCAGAGCGGAGGTGGGTTCGTCGAAGAGCATGACCTCCGGCTGCAGAGCCAGCGAGCGGGCGATGGCGATGCGCTGCTGCTGACCGCCGGAGAGCTGATTGGGGTAAGCGTCACGCTTGTCTGCCAGTCCCACAGTCTGGAGCAGAGCCATGGCACGCTCCTCGGCGGTTTTCTTATTCACGCCCTGCACCTTCACAGGCGCCAGCATGATGTTGTCCAGCACGGTCTTGTGGGGGAAAAGGTTGAACTGCTGGAACACCATGCCCATACCCAGCAGGAGCTTGGTGCTCTCCTTGGGCGGGGCGGTGACCAGATCGGTGCCGTGATAGATGATGCTGCCGCCGGTGGGCTTTTCCAGCAGGTTCAGACACCGCAGGAAGGTGGACTTGCCGCAGCCGGAGGGGCCAACGATGGCCACCACCTCACCGGGCTGGATCTCAATATCTACGCCCTTGAGAACCTCGTTCTTGCCGAAGGTCTTTCGCAGGCCCTTTACGCTGATCATGCTCATTTTTCATACCCCCGTAAGTGATGGTGCTGGAATCCGAAATAGGAAACGCTGTTGCGGTAGCAGATATCGGCCACCATCTCCTCCAGCAGGGGACGGTCGTCCGGGTATTGACCCTCCTCCACCCAGCGGCCCAGCAGACCGCACAGGATGCGGCGGAAGTACTCGTGCCGGGTGTAGGAGAGGAAGCTACGGGAATCGGTGAGCATTCCCACGAAGTTTCCCAGCACACCTCCGGCAGCCAGACCCTTCAGCTGGGCCTCCATGCCGTCCTTGCAGTCATTGAACCACCAGGCAGAGCCGTGCTGCAGCTTGCTGCGGACTCCCTCGCCCTGATAGCAGCCCATAAGGGTTACCAGAGCGGCGTTATCGTTGGGATCCAGCGAATAGAGGATGGTCTTGGGCAGGGCCTCCTCGGCCTCCAGCGTATCCAGCAGCCGTGCCAGATCCGGCAGGTTTACCGCCGGGCCGATGCTGTCATAGCCGGTATCGGGCCCCAGCTGGAGGAACATCCGGGTATTATTGTTGCGCTGGGCGGCGAAGTGCAGCTGCATGACCCAGCCCCGCCGGGCATAGCCACGTCCAAAGTACAGCAGCAACGCCGTCTTATACTGCCACAGCTCCTCCTCGGTGATGGTCAGGCCGGTCAGCCGCTTTTGCAGGATGGCATCCAGCGCCGCCGTGTCCGCCGTGCGGAACACGATGTTGTCCAGTCCGTGGTCGGCTACGGTGCAGCCGTGAGCGGCGAAGTAGTCCATCCGGCGATCCAGCGCCGCCAGCAGGGTGTCCATGTTCTGGATCTCCGTCCCGGCAGACTGAGAGAGTTTAGCAATGTAATCGGCAAAGTCTGGCTTTTCCAGATTTACCGCCTTGTCCGGGCGGAAGGCCGGTAACACCACGGTCTCCAGCGTATCATCGGCGGCCAGCTGTTCGTGCCAGCAGAGGTCATCTGCCGGGTCGTCGGTGGTACACAGCAGAGTGACGTTGGACTTCTTCAGAATGTCCCGCACCCGCATCCCGTCACCGATGACCTTCTGGCAGTGTTCCCACACCGCATCGGCGTTGCGGGAGGTGAGATAGCCGTCAAAGCCGAAGTAACGCTTTAGCTCCAGGTGGCTCCAGTGGTAAATGGGGTTGCCCACAGCCCGCTCCAGTGTGGCGGCCCATGCCCGGAACTTCTCCTGATCCGGTGCATCGCCGGTGATGAGACGCTCCGGCACACCGCAGGCCCGCATCAGGCGCCATTTGTAGTGGTCGCCCTCCAGCCACAGCTGGGTGAGGTTGGCAAAGGAGCGGTTTTCTGCGATCTCCTTGGGGCTGACGTGGCAATGATAGTCCATGATGGGCTGCTTCTCCGCCACACCGTGGTACAGCTCACGGGCCGTCTGGGTATCCAGCAGAAACTCCTCGTCCATAAAATGCTTCATTTTCAGTGACCTCCGTCCGAAGGATAGCGTGATCTTGCATCGCACTGACGTTATTTATATATCATCGATATATCTGTGATATATTTCTTGATTACGAGGATACCATAGTTTAGGAGGGGTGTCAAGTTGAAAATGCAGCCATTTGCCTAAAAAGCACCGATTTTTGCCGATTTTAATGTACAAATTTTACGAGTAAATCTTGTGCAAAGTGACAAAGAGGATTGACAAATGCAGGAAGGAATAGTAATATAAGGAGCGTCTGATATATTATATGATTTGAAATAATGGACTGGTGATATATTACACACCAATCAGGGAGGTATCTATGCCACGCATTGCCACTGAAAAACAAAAATGTCTGTCCCGTGTCGCCTATGACCGCATCAAAGTCATGATCCTGCAAAAGGAGCTGATGCCGGGGCAGTTTATCAATGAGTCGCAGCTGCAGGAAACACTGGAGCTGGGAAGGACGCCGGTGCGGGAGGCCGTGCTGGCGCTGGCACAGGACCGGCTGGTGACCATCCATCCCCGCAAGGGCATCGAGGTCACACGCCCCACACCCAAGGATATCCACGACATCTTCGAGATTCGTGGGATCATGGAGCCTGCCATTCTGCGCCAGTGCTGCGGCATGGTGGATCCACAGTGGGCTGTGGATATGCGGGCGCTGCTGCAGGGTCATGCCGATGATACGGCCTCCAACGCCGGCGAGACAGCGGCACCGCTGATCGATTTGGATAACCGGTTTCATCTGGAGTTGGTGGACGTGTTTCACAACCAGTATGCTTCCAACCTCATGCGGAGTCTGGTAGACTTCCTGAACCTGATCCGGGTCACGGCGTGGAGCGCCGATCGCTATCAGATCAGTAACCGGGAGCATATCGACATTCTGGATGCCATTCTGGAGAAGGATGTAGATCGGGCCTGCCGTCTGATGGAGGAGCACATCCAGCTGTCGTATCAGGAGGCCATCCACACGATGATGCACGCCTCCTTCTGAGTAAAAGAAAAGAGAGGGGACAGCCCATTGGGCTGTCCCCTCCGCTTGTCGAAAAAGCCTTTTCGACAAGCGGAAGCATTTTTCAGAGCTTCAAAAAGCTCTGAAAAATGTTGATCATCATCGTGCAGGACACCCTTCCGGGTTTCCCGCACACACCCTTCCGCCCCGTTGACGAAGGATTTCCACTTGGGGGCAGGCTCAGGGGACAGCCCATTGGGCTGTCCCCTCTTTCGTTCTATGTTCTTTGGTAGGCTGTGCTTACAGGGTAACGCCGTCCTTCCAGATGGCCAGCTCCCGGTAGCCCAGATTTTCGGAGCAGGTGGCCAGACCGGAGGCCGTTGCCATCACCCGGTCCAGCAGGGCCTCCACGGCATCGTCCCAAGAGTCCCCCTGCACCAGCGTACCGGCGTTGAAGTCGATCCATCGGGGCTTGCGCTGGGCCAGGGCGGTGTTGGTGGAGATCTTCAGCGTGGGGACAGGCCCGGCAAAGGGCGTTCCCCGTCCAGTGGTGAAGAGCACCATGTGCGCTCCCGCCGCCGCCAGAGCGGTGGTGGATACCAGATCGTTGCCGGGGGTCTGGAGCACGGTCAGACCCCGGTTCTGCACCCGCTGACCATAGGACAGCACCCCGCAAATGGGGGAACTGCCGCCCTTCTGGACGCAGCCCAGCGACTTCTCCTCCAGTGTGGTGATGCCGCCGGCCTTGTTGCCGGGGGAGGGATTTTCATACACCACCTGCCCGTGGCGGACGAAGTAGTCCTTGAAATCCGCCACCAGTGCCGGCAGCTCCCGCTGCACCGTCTCGTCGGCGCAGCGGCGGAACAGCACCCCCTCGGCGCCGAACATCTCCGGCACCTCCGCCAGCAGAGCCGTACCGCCCATGGATACCAGCCGGTCGGCAATGCGGCCCACCAACGGATTGGCGGTGATGCCCGACAGACCGTCGGAGCCGCCGCACTTGAGACCGACGACCAGTTCGCTGACGGGGATGCTGCACCGGACATCCTTGGAAGCGTGGTCAATGAGCTGGCGCAGCAGCGCCCTGCCGGCCTCCAGCTCGTCCGGGACGGACTGGCACTCCAGAAACGCTATTCGCTCCGGGTCCCAATTCCCCAGTAGCTTTTTCAACTCCCCGATGTTGCTGTTTTCACAGCCCAGTCCCAGCACCAGTACACCGCCTGCATTGGGATGGCAGATCAGATCACACAGGATACGACGGGTATGCTCCTGATCGTCTCCCGTTTGGGAACAGCCATAGGGATGGGGCCAAGCGTAGACACCCGTCACGCTGCCTCGGATATCGTGGGAGACTATCCGTGCCAGCGTTTCGGCCACGCTGTTGACACAGCCCACGGTGGGAATGATCCAGATCTCATTGCGGATGCCCACCCCCCCCTTGCGGCGAAAGCCCTGAAAGGTGCGGGAGGCAGGGACCACTGATCGCGTCGGGACGGCGATGGACGCCGAGGTAACGGCCTCTCCGTCGAGGGAGGTGGCCAGATCGTGGCTGTGGACCCAGTCGCCCACATGGATGGCTTGGGTAGCGTGGCCAATGGGAAAGCCGTATTTCACTACGGCGGCCTCGGAGGGGATATCCATCAGCGCCAGCTTGTGGCCCTGAGGAATGTCCTGCCGCAGAGTCACGGCTCCGGCGGAGGTCTCCACGACATCTCCGGCCTTCAAGGGCTCCAGCGCCACGGCCACGTTGTCGTCGGGATGAATTTGCAGGATGCGGCTCATAGCGCAGCCTCCTTCCGGCAGGCATCCATGGCGGCGGCTATGCCGTCCCGGCGGATGCGCTCCAGATGAGCGGCTGCGGCGGCTGTAAAGCTGGGCAGTTGGTTCAGATCCTGCCCCCAGAAGTTCTCCTGTGCGGCCAACGCCGTTATCAGCATCTGCGACGTATCCTCTGCATGGGCGGCAAAGAACTCCAGCACGGCCGCCTCATCCCGCACGGGGTACGGCTCACCGCTGCGCTGGTCCTGGGTATAGAAGGCACACAGGGCAGCGAAGGAGAAGGTCAGCTGCACCGGCAGCCGCCCCGTCTTTTCCAGATAGGCGGTGACACTGGGCAGCACCCGTGCCCGCCACTTGGAGACAGAGTTCAGGGCGATATCCAGCAGCCGGTGATCGATGTAGGGGTTGGCGAACCGCTCCTCCACCGCACGGGCAAAGGCTTCGCAGTCCTCACGGGGCAGGGATAGGGTGGGGATGATCTCCTGAAACAGCGCCCCCTCCAGATACGCCCGGACGGCCTCGTCCTCCATACACTCCCGGACGATGTTGTGGCCCGCCAGATAGGCCGCCAGCACCATGCTGGTGTGGCCGCCGTTCAGAATGCGGACCTTCTGCTCCTTATAAGGATGGTGGTCCGCCACGAACTTCACCGGCAGCCCCGCCTTTTGGGCGGGAAACTCCCGGCTCAGGGCCTCGTCGCCCTCGATGACCCACAGCCCGAAGGGCTCTGCGGTATCCAGCAGGGCATCCTCATAGCCGTTCTCGGCATTGAGCCGGGGAGCCTGAGCGGCAGGATAGCCGGTGACGATGCGATCTACCAGCGTATTGCAGAACCGGTTCTCCTCCCGGAGCCAGTGCAGGAAATCCTCCTCCAGTGCCCAGTCGGCGGCGTGGCGCAGCACGGTGTCCCGCAGGACGGTGCCGTTGTCGGCAATGAGCTCACAGGGCAGGAGAATGAGACCCGGTTTTCCGGCGTACCAGCGCTGCCACAGCAGCCGGGTCAGCTTGGCGGGGAAGGAGGCGGGCGGGCAGTCGTCAAAGCGACAGGCGGGATCGTAGACGATGCCTGCCTCCGTGGTGTTGGAAATCACGAACCGCAGTTCATCGCTGCACACAAAATCCAGCAGCTCCCGCCACTGGGTGAACACGTCCAGTGCTCGGCTGATGCACCGGATGAGCCTTCGCTGATCGACTACCTGACCGTTGAGCCTTCCCCGCAGATACAGCTGATACAGCCCGTCCTGCCGGTTGATGCGCCCCGTCTTGCCGGTGGAGGCTGGAGGGACGATCACCACGCTGCTGTCAAAGTCCGCCTTTTCGTTCATCTGATCGATGAAATCATCCACAAAGCCTCGCAGGAAGTTGCCGTCCCCAAATTGCAGGACACGCTCCGGCATTCGCCGGGACAGGGACGCCTCGGTGCCTAAGGTTCGATAGCTGAGCAGTTCCATAGCCCTACCTCCATGATATATCTGTAATATATCATACTCTGCGTTGCGTGGACTGTCAATGCTCATTTTCACCGCTATAGGCGATGGAGGGAACATTTTCCGGCCCATTGCCGTCCTATAAAAGGAAAGACCGGCGGCGCAAGGAGCTGCTTGGGCAAAACACAGTGAAATTAAAGGAGAAATGACATGAAAAAGATGGCACTGCTTTTAGCGGCGCTGTTGCTGCTGAGCAACTTGGCGGGCTGCGGAAAAAGCAGCAAGGGCAAGGCGTCGGTGGAATCCGTATCTATGATCTGCGGCCTGAGCGGCGTGGGACAGGCGGATCGCTTCGCCGGAGTCGTCAGCGCTCAGGGCGAGACGAAGGTGGAGAAGGATGACAGCCGTCAGGTGGCTTCCGTTGCCGTAAAGACCGGAGACGAGGTGAAAAAAGGCCAGACCCTATTTACCTACGACCAGACGCAGGCCCAGTTGGATCTGGAGAAGGCCCAGCTGGAGCTGGAACAGATGAAAAGTACCCTCAGCGCCAAGCAGGAGGAGAAAGCCCGTCTGGAGCGGGACAAGAGCAACGTCTCGGCAGATCAGCAGCTGCAATACGATCTGGAGATCCGGGAGGCCACGGCGGCCATTCTGGAGCAGCAGTACAACATCACCCTGAAGGAGAAGGAGGTGCAGCGCCTCGGCAACAGCGTCGGCAGCGCCGACGTCACCTCTCCGGTAGACGGCCGGGTGCAGGCGGTGAACGAGAACGGAGGCACCGACAGCAACGGCAAAGCCCTACCCTTCATGACCATCGTGGAGACGGCAGGCTTCCGTGTGAAGGGCTACGTCAATGAGAACAATGCGTCGGCCCTGTCCAAGGGGGCGGAGGTGCTGGTCCGTTCCCGTGTGGGCAGTGACGTCTGGAAGGGCAGCGTCAGTTCTATTGATTGGAAGAATCCCACCACCGGTAGCAATCAAAACACCATGGACGGCGGCAGCGACGTGTCCACCGCCAGCAAGTACCCCTTCTATGTGACGCTGGACAGCAGCGATGGTCTGCTGATGGGCCAGCACGTTTACATCGAGCCGGATCACGGTCAGGGCCAGCGGCAGGAGGGTATCCACCTGCCCGCCTATTACATCAATGATGCCGACACCTCCCCGTGGGTGTGGGCGCAGGATAAGAATGGGAAGCTGGAAAAGCGCAGCCTGACCTTGGGTACCTATGAGGAGACGCTGGCCACCTATCCCGTGGAGAGCGGGCTGACGACGGAGGATTATATCGCCTACCCGGATGAGACACTGACGGTGGGAATGATCTGTGTTCCCTATGACCAGCGCACCTTTAAGCCGGACGACAGCAATGCATCGGGTGGCGGCGTTAAACAGCCGGAGAGTGGTGGCGGTGCCGTAACGGACGGTGCTGCCACAGATAACACCGTGACGGAGGGCTGAGCATGATCCTTGAAATGCGGAATATCTGCAAGGACTACCCCATGGGCAAGACCGTGACCCGTGTGCTGCGGGACGTGAGTCTGGATGTGGCCGAGGGAGAATACCTTGCCATCATGGGACCATCCGGCAGCGGCAAGACCACGCTGATGAACATCATCGGCTGCCTGGATGAGCCCACCAGCGGCAGCTATCTCCTGTGCGGGCAGGATATCACCGCCTGCACGAACCTACAGCTGGCGCAGGTGCGGAATCAGGAGCTGGGATTCGTGTTCCAGTCCTTTCATCTGCTGCCCCGGTTGACGGCGCTGGATAACGTGGCCCTGCCGCTGCTGTACGGCGGGGTGAAAAAGGCAGAGCGCCGGGAGCGGGCCCGTTCGGCGCTGGAGATGGTGGGCCTCGGCGACCGGATCGACCATCGACCGGACCAGCTGTCCGGCGGCCAGTGCCAGCGTGTGGCCATTGCACGGGCCATGGTGGGCGGCCCCAAGCTGCTGCTGGCGGACGAACCCACCGGCGCTCTGGATTCTGCCAGCGGCGCACAGGTCATGGAGCTGTTCCGTCAGCTCCATGAAAACGGTGCCACCATCATCATGATTACCCACGATGCGCAGGTGGCGCAGCAGGCCCAGCGGATCATGACCATCCGGGACGGTGTCCTCAGCGGAGGTGACAACCATGAACAGTAAGCTCAAGCGGCCGCTGCTGGCGGCGGGTATCGTAGTGGGTGTGTGCGCTCTGGTGTGGGGTGGGCTGACGCTGCTTCGCAACGGCAGCCGCAGCGCCGTAAAGGTCTATCCCGTGACAGAAATCGGCATGACGGAGTATGGGGGTGACACCACGGAAACCAGCGGTACCGTTACCATGGATAAGCTCCAGAAGGTGTACCTCTCCAAGACCCAGAGCTCTGCGCAGGTCTATGTGACGGAGGGCCAGACGGTGAAGAAGGGAGACCGCCTGCTGAGCTACGACAGCACCCTGACGGAGCTGGACGTGGAGCGGGCCCGCATCGCTCTGGAGCGCCTGCGGCTGCAACAGGAGAACACCCGCAAGGAACTCCAGCAGCTTCAGCTGGCCGAGGACAAGGAGAAGCTCCAGCAGCAGGCGGATGCGCTGTCCGCCAAGATCGAGAAGAAGCTGGCGGAATCCACCGACGAGATCATCCGCCGGGATTCCAAGCCCATCCAGCCCGGCAAGCCCCTGCTGCGTGGCAGCGCCGCCGGTACGGCGGAGGATCCCCTCTACTGCGACTGGAACGGCGGCGACGCCCTGACGGAACAGAACCTGTCGGTGCTGCTGCCGGAAGGGGAGAAGGAACTGTATGTGGTGCTGGTGACCCACCGGGGCGACGAGACACTGGGGGACATCATCGGCAGCTGGGGCCTGCACCTGATCCGTGGAGAGAACGGAGCCATCTCCGTGTCGCTGGCGGAGCTTCCGGCGGCGGAGGATATCTCCGTGGACGGCACCACCGACGAGATACGTCAGCTGCGCAAGGAGCTGCAGCGGGTGCAGGAGCTGTTGAGCCGATCCTATACCAAGGCGGAGCTGCTGCGGATGCAGAACGATAAACTCCGGGAGATTCAGGAGGCGGATACCTCCATCAAAATGGCGGAGCTGGACCTGCGTAAAAAGCAGACGGAGGCATCCGACGGCAGCGTGTACAGCCAGCTGGACGGCGTGGTCAAGGCCGTCCGCACCCCCACGGATGCCGCCGCCAATAACGAGGCGGTGGTGGAGGTTTCTGCCGGTGGCGGTTATTATGTTACCGGAACCGTCAGCGAATTGCAGCTGGACACCGTGAAGGTGGGCCAGACCGTGACCATCAGCTCACGGATGAACGGAAGCACCTGCACCGGCGAAATTGTAGAGATCAGTACCTATCCCGCAGACAACGCCTCCTCGTGGGGTGGCGGAAACCCCAATGTATCCTATTACCCCTTCAAGGTGTTCGTCAGCGAGGATCAGCAGCTGCAGGAGGGGGAGAGCGTCAGCATCAGCTATCAGGCGGTATCCGACAGCGACGGCAGCAGCCTGTATCTGGAGAATATGTACGTCCGCACGGAGAACGGCAAGAGCTACGTTATGGTCCGTGGCGAGAACGGCAGGCTGGAGCAGCGCTGGGTCCAGACCGGTAAGGTGGTGTGGGATAGCTACACGCAGATCCGTGGCGGCCTGACGCAGGAGGACTATGTGGCCTTCCCCTATGGCCGGGACGTGGTGTCCGGGGCCAAAACGGAGGAATCCACCGTGGCTGTCCAGTACGGCGGATAAGGAGGCGATCACTATGTTGGAAAATATCAATCTGGCGCTGCAAGGCGTGTGGAGCCATAAGCTGCGGTCGTTTCTGACCATGCTGGGCATCATCATCGGCATTGCCGCCATCATCACCATCGTTTCTACTATCCGTGGCACCAACGAGCAGATCAAGCAGAATCTCATCGGTGCCGGCAACGATATGGTGCAGGTGCAGCTGACTCAGGACGGCAGCGTCGTGGATCTGTCCTACGGGGAGATTCCGGAGGGCATCGCCACCATCACCTCCGCCATGCGGGATGAAATGGACGCCCTGCCGGGTGTTTCTGCCGTGGCCATGTACCACCAGCGCACTTGGGCCGACGGCATCTATGCTGGCAACAATTCCTTTACCGGCACCCTCAATGGTGTGGATGATCACTATCTCTCCGTGGCGGGGTATCAGGTGAATTACGGTCGGGCCTTCCTGCCGGAGGATTTCTCCTCCTGCCGCAAGGTGGCCGTCATCGACACGGCGGCAGCTCAGAGCCTGTTTCCCGGACAGAACCCCATCGGCGGCGTCATCGAGATGCAGGGCGAACCCTTCACCGTGGTGGGCGTGGTGAGCCAGAGGGTCACCTCCCAGCCGGTCATCAACAGTGTAGAGGATTATCAGATGTACGCCCGCACCACCTCCGGCACCGTGATGATCCCGGAGAGCTGCTGGCCCATCGCCTTCCGCTACGACGAGCCTATGAACGTGGCGGTGCGGGCCTCCTCCACCAATGATATGACAAAAGCCGGCAGCGGCGTGGCGGACTACCTCAACGGAAAGGTCGTGAGCGGCAGCAAGGCGGCCTATCAGGCGCAGGATTTGCTGAAGCAGGCATCCGAGCTGCAAAGTCTGTCGGAGACCACCAACCGCCAGTTGATCTGGATCGCCGCCATTTCCCTGGTGGTGGGCGGCATCGGCGTCATGAACATCATGCTGGTTTCCGTCACCGAGCGCACCCGTGAGATCGGCCTGAAAATCGCCATCGGCGCCCGGAAGAGCCGCATCCTCTGGCAGTTTCTGACGGAGGCGGCAGTGCTCACCAGTCTGGGCGGTTTGCTGGGCGTCCTGTGCGGTATCGGTCTGGCGGAGATGCTGAGCCACGTCATGGGTACGGCAGTGGCCATCAGCGCCCCGGCCTGCATCGTGGCGGTGGCCTTCTCCATGGTCATCGGCATCGTGTTCGGTTTGGTACCTGCCATCAAGGCCTCCCGCCTGAACCCCATTGAGGCCCTGCGCCGGGAGTAAGCACTGTCCCCAAGTCCCTTCGGAGGCTCCGGAGGGACTTTTTCCCTCCCGCAGGCGCTTTCCCTTGACACACGTCCCTCATCCCGTTACAATGGAGAAAAATATGCACTTTAAGGAGGAACTCCATCATGACCATTGGTCTGGTATACGCCATGCCCGGCGAAATAGAGACGCTGCTGACAGACGAGACCCGCACTCCCATCCGCACGGAGGCGGGCGTGTCCTTTTATCAGATCCGCCCCCATATCATCGCCTGCTGCTGCGGCGTCAGCAAGGTCAACGCCGCCATGGGCGCCCAGCTGCTCATCAGCCTCTACCACCCGGATCTGGTGCTGAACGCCGGTGTGGCCGGCTGCTTCGTGAATGTCCCCATCGGCACCATCGTTCTGGCGGAGGGCTTCGTGCAGCACGATGTGGACACCACCGCCATCGGCGATCCCGTGGGGCTGGTGTCCACCGTCAACCAGATTCAGTTCCCCACGGCGGACCTGCCTGCCGCCAGGGCCGCCATGGATGCCACCGGCGTTCCCTACCGTACCGGCTGGGTGGCCACCGGCGACTGGTTCGCCACCGATACCCCCCGCTCCCACTGGATCGCCGATACCTTCCACCCGCTGCTGTGCGAGATGGAGGGCTGCGCCGTGGCGCAGGTGTGCCTGCGGAACGGGGTGAAGTTCATGGCCATCAAGTCCGTATCGGACTGCCTGTTTGAGCACCACGACTTCGCGTTCAACTTCCCCGCCGCCATGAAGGATCTGAACCGTGTGGTCATGGCCTTCCTGACCCAACTGACAAAGGAATGAGAGAAGGGAGGAAATGGAGATGAATTATACGGAAGCACTGCTGCGAGCAATTATTGAACTGATTGGACAGTGCGATACGATAGAAGAACTTCGTGAAAGCGTGAAACGCATCATGCAGGACTAAGTTCAAGCACAGCGATTCTACTCAAAAATCTGCTGCTCTGCACGAAAAAGGCGGCATCTCACACATCCAAGTCAGAGCACACAGCGTAAGCTGTGTGCTCTGACTTTATCCTTATCGCCCCAGCAGATAGCCCCAACTGGCGGCCCCCAGGATACCGTCCACGCCGAGGCCGTGGTCGGCCTGCATTTTCCGCAGACCGGCCTCCATTTTGGCCCCGAACAGCTTGTCACTGACGGGGATGGCGTAGGGGTAGTACCCCTTGTCCTTCATCAGCAGCATGGCGCTCCGGACGTCGCCGCCCTCCATGCCACGCTTCAGCATACGCAGCTCCACGGTCACCTGTTCCTCCTTCCTGATGGTCGGCGCAGGAGACGGCTTGGCCGTCCCCGGCGCCCGGTACGGGATGCCGAAATACTCGCACAGTCCCCGGCAGGTAGCCTCTGCAATGGCCCCCAGATGGCTGTGGAACCACTGGGCGTCGGAGGCGTTGTCGTGGAACACGTGTTCCTCATAGAAGCTCACCGCCGCCGGAGCCCGCAGCTCGTACCACACGCTGCTCTCCGACAGTCGGATGGGCTGGTCGTAGATTTTCCGGCGATACTTCAGGATACACGCCGCCAGCTTTCGCCCGCCGCCGGAGCCGGGATAGATCATGGGCCGGTAGCCCCGGACGCCGCCGTTGGCGGCGTTGGTGTGGCTGACGTAGTGGACGTCGGCACCCCACGCATCGGATTCCCGTACCGCCTGCAGCATCAGGGCGTCCCCGTCCTCACCGGACTTGGGCGTCCGTCGTGGCCCCCGCTTATACTGGATGCCGCAGGCTGCCAGATACGGCTCCAGCACATCCAGATAGAGGTTGTTGTGGGTGGTCTCGTCGCACCCCGCCACGGCACAGGGATTCCAGTAGTGATACGCCGGGGACAGATACACCTTAGGCATCTCCGCCCGCCTCCTTGCTCAGCTGCTTGGCCGCCTGATGCAGCCCCGTGGCCGCCAGACCGCTGACGATGCCCACCGCCGCAGCGGTGATAGGGTCCCCCGCCGGATAGTCGGGGATGGGCAGCAGATAGAAGCTCACCAGCCCCAGCAGCCCGCCCAGCAGGCCGCAGAGAATGGGGATCCACTTGTTGTCCATCCGGCTGGCCCGCACGGCCATGCCCATGAGATAGGTGATGACGGTGATGGCCGCCACGCTGGCAATACCCAGATTTTCCATAAAAGCCCTCCTTATGATACAATGTCCCAGGTCTTGACCTCCTGATAGATACGATCGATGAAGGAATTGCCCCGCAGGGCCTTATAGGCCCGGTACTCCAGCAGAAAATTCTCATACTCATACTGCCGGATGGCGGAGTGCTCCCTGTTCTTATAATATGTATGCAGCATATTGCTCCGCAACAGGCATTTCTGCCCCTCCCGCAGGTGCTTCGTCCCCGTCAGCGCCTCCCGCACCGGCCGCAGCAGCAGGATCAGCGCCGCACCGATTCCGGTGACGCAGGAGGAGATGCCCGCCAGAACCGTTAGCAGCTCCATACCGCCGCCTCCCCTCGTATTGTCTCCATGTTCTCACACCCCCTTCTGCCTGTGGCGTCCCCGCCGGGAAAGTTGTACCGCCTGTTGCCCTCCACCGGACAACAGGGAAAAATTTCCGGGCTCCCCAACAAATAAAAAAGGAGCCGACTGCATAGCAGTCGGCTCCTTGCGTCAAACAAGCTTACTTGTTCTTGTTCTCCTCCACGATGGACAGGGTGTCCTGAGCGATCATCAACTCCTCATTGGTGGGGATGACCATCACAGTGACAGGGGCGCCATCCTTGGAGATAATGCGCTCCTCACCACGGACATCGTTCTTCTCCTCGTCGCAGGTAATGCCCATGAACTCCAGACCCTCCAGAATGTGAGCGCGGGTGGAGGGGGCATTCTCACCCACACCGGCGGTAAAGACCACCACGTCCACGCCGTTCATGGCGGCGGCGTACTCAGCGATCATCTTGTGTACACGGTACTCAAAGATCCGCAGGGCGATGGCGGAGCGGTGATGGCCCTTGGCGGCAGCGGCCTCCAGATCACGGAAGTCGGAGGACACACCGGACAGGCCCATCATGCCGGAGCGCTTGTTCAGACCTTCCATCACAGAGGAGATGGAGCGGTCGTACTTGTTGGCCACATACTCGATAACGCCCACGTCCATGTCACCGGCACGGGTACCCATGGGCAGACCGGCCAGCGGCGTCAGACCCATGGAGGTGTCCACGCACTTGCCGCCGTCCACAGCGGCCAGAGAGGAGCCGTTGCCCAGATGGCAGGACACGATCTTCAGATCCTTGGGATCCTTGCCCAGCAACTCGGCGGCCCGCAGGGTCACATAGCGGTGGGAGGTGCCGTGGAAGCCGTAGCGGCGCAGCTTGTCGTTCTCATAGTACTTGTAGGGGATGCTGTACAGATAGGCATGCTCCGGCATGGTCTGGTGGAAAGCGGTGTCGAACACAGCCACCTGCGGCACGTCGTCGCCCAGCACCTTGCGGCAGGCCTCGATGCCGATGATATTGGCGGGGTTGTGCAGGGGAGCCAGAGGCGTGCAGTCCTCCACGGCCTTCAGCACCTCATCGTTGATGAGCACGGAGGAGGCGAAGGTCTCGCCGCCGTGGACCACACGGTGACCCACCGCATCGATCTCCTTCATGGAGGAGATCACGCCGTTCTGGGGATCCACCAGAGCGTTCAGCACGGTCTGGATGGCCTCGGAGTGGGTGGGCATGGCCACATCGGCGGCCTTGATGGTCTCCTTGCCCTCCACCTGGGGCTTGTAGGTGAATTTGCCGTCCAGACCGATGCGCTCGCACAGGCCCTTGGCAAAGACCTTGCCGGTTTCCGGATCCATGAGCTGATACTTCAGGGAAGAGCTCCCCGCATTGATGACAAGTACTTTCATGATGAAATTCTCCTTATCTTTTTGTTTCCGACCCCACACCATGGGGAGTATATCGTGATAATGATAGCATACCGCCCCAGCCTTTACAAGCGTTATTTTCTTCACAAGAGCCTCTCTGCCGCCGCCTCCCGCCGGAAAAAACTTCAAAAAAATCCGATTATCCCGTTGACAAAGGGCGTGAAACATGGTAACATATCAAAGCTGACGATTTTGCGGAGGACCCATGCGGGTGTAGCACAATGGCCAGGGCACCAGCCTTCCAAGCTGGGGATGCGGGTTCGATTCCCGTCACCCGCTCCACTGACTTTATTTGCGCCAGTAGCTCAGTTGGATAGAGCAACTGCCTTCTAAGCAGTAGGCCAGGGGTTCGAGTCCCTTCTGGCGCGCCACTCTTTTGCTGAAGGAGCATCGTCAGCATCCCTTGCGGTTCATATTTGGTGGGTGTAGCTCAGTTGGTTAGAGCACCGGATTGTGGTTCCGGGTGTCGAGG
>ENA-OWRJ01000123-OWRJ01000123.1-human-gut-metagenome-genome-assembly--contig:-NODE-123-length-117663-cov-8.193864_pt1 | contig 117663 bp, 123 predicted proteins | sample MGYA00248269_ERZ651897 | MGnify/ENA primary metagenome ERZ651897 (study PRJEB26924, sample SAMEA4378252) | human gut metagenome | biome: human gut; feature: human-associated habitat; material...
TATCGCCCATTCTTATCATAGAAGATCATATTTACAGACTTTTCTTCATAGTCTCCATTGATGAGTTAATGGGATACATTGTCGAAACTACCACTGTTTAATATTATAGGCGGGGATGCCCCGCCTATTGATTATGCAACTTCAAAATAATGTCCGATCAAATCTATGATATCATTTTGCAATGCATTTCCTGAATCTCTTGTACATTTATACACAATCTCATTTTGAATATAATATTTATCTTTGTAACATTGCATGTTTTTTCTCCACGGAATAGGATCATCTTTTGTTCCACTGTGTTCCTCATCTACAATTTCGTACAAACTTTCTGTTCCAGTTCCGGGCGAATGCTGCTCTTGAATCGTGAGGTTATCTTGATTTACGGAATAGAGTTCGTTTTCGTAAACAAACCTAAATCCTCTTTTCACCGTTTGTCCAACGATTTCACTAAATGTAGGGTGTAGCGACTTATAACGAATCGCTTCATCATTTGTGAGATTATAAGTGTTAATTTCTTCTGGAATTCTCACCATCATAAGCTCCATCGCAAGATCATTTTTTGTGGGGATGTATGGAGTTTCAAAGATCTCCTGATATTCTTGAACCCTTAAAATATGTTTCGGAATCATTTCTCCGTCAGGTGCTTGACTTTCTTCAACTACCTTATATGAGGTGACGATTTCAAATCCTTCCTTGTATTCCAAATCATCGCCTGTTACGATCGGTAAATATCCACTGTTAAGATAATCATCTTTATCGGGGGAAATAATTTGTTTATCGCCAACGCGTAAAACAGATGGTGCATATATCAATATTCCGTCTTCTAATTTTCCAAAGTTCGTATTCATATTTTCTCCTTATTTTTTACAGCATATTCCACTTCAATTCCCGCATCTACGTCTCCACCGTCTACCGTGATAACTGTTGTTGGATGGTATGTTGTTAATGCTCTGATTGCATCTTGTTCGGATTGTGAGATAGGGACTATCACCTCTTTTTCTAACACATATTGCAATGTAGTTTTGCTTTGTGACAACCAATTTCTTAGCGTTTCTACATCAGGAAACACATCTTTAGGCAAATTAATTCTTATAATCCTTGCGAACATATCTTGACCTAACCTATCAGTTGCCCAAACTCCGGACTTATATGATGAAAAAGTTAAAGACGACCTTTGCCCCACATTATTACTAATGGCTTCTCTAAGTATATACCCAAAATTATTGATGTTTCCGTTACTTCCATAAAGCTTCCAATCTTCATTCCCATTTAACATAACGCTTCTGATTCTTCTAGCAATCCCATCTTTTGTAATTTTATCTTGATATTTTCCGATGCCCCTAAGAGGTTCATCCATTGTTATTGTAGCAGTCTGTTCTTTATAATATGGTTCATATGAAGTAGCTGTTGTTCCTAATTCGACTTGTATATTTTTTAAATCTTTCATTTCTCCATTTATTCGTACATAGTTAATTCCATCTTCTACAGAAAGTCGACCATGAGTTAATTGTATATTTTTAATAAAATGTTTATCTATATCATATAACTTGCAACCATAACCGGTCTTTTTCCCACTTATAAAATATGTTTTCCCACTAAATACCGGAATAAAATCAGAAACAAACCAACCGTCTTTCATGGATATAAAATCACTATTCGCGTTACCAAACTCAACATTTAATTGTACACTATCTTTATCAAACAAATTCTTTCCAGTAACTCTAACATCGACTTCATATTTCTGCTTCTCTTCATTCCATTTTCCAACATTCTTAATCTGTTGTGGATAGTCGTGTGATGGGGATGGTTTACCGCCTGTGTATGGCTCATAAGGAGATGCTTTGTCTCCAACCTCCACCATAAGCTTAGATGTGTTATTCTCAAGAACCTTATCAAAATTTAACTTCCCAATCTCTCCATCGGTAATAGCCATTATAACAAGATATTTTGTATCTTCTTCGGTAGTAATAGTTAAAGGTTTATCTAATGTTGTTTCAGCCGTTTTAGTAATCTTAACATTAAACGCTGGGAGTTCCGATGTTAAACCAACCCTATTTTTTCTTGTCATATCATTGTTAATATTTTTTCTACCATGTATTGTGTAGGTTGTGTTTGGTTCACAGGGCAAATACACCACAGCATTACTAGAATATGGTACAATTTCTTTATTTTCTCCGTGATAAAAATATGCATGTAAATAATTGTCTGTTAGTTTAAACAACTGCTTCCCAGTTGTACTATCTTGATGTGAATTACCTAGTATACTAAATCGTTTAAAAGGAGCTTGTCCGCAATTTGTCAATATCACTTGCTTTATTCCTTTTGACGTTTCGTAGTTAAATTTGAAAGTCATAAAAGCTCTTCTTTTTAAAAATATCATGTAATATCAAACTCCTTCCAAAACATCGCATTTTGTTCAATCTGACAACAATATTTCTTGTTTGCCTGTGTGACGAATCCATCTAACGCGATTGTTGACGGTAGTATCACCTTAGTTGGCGTTGATCCACTTGTGAACCAAAATGGATAGATATTTACGGCATCAGGTAACTCTTCTTCAAGCGTTAAATTTAACTCTGTAACTTCTCCCCATACTGCTTGTACGTTCGGTTTTAACGCATATGTAGTTTCTTGAGGACGTTCTTCTTTTATGTTTGTACTGATCGGATTTTTCTGTAAATAATTTTTAATTGCTTCCTGAAGCTGCTCTGGTGAAATCTCGCCTCCGCTACTTCTAATTTTCTTTAGCAAAATTGCATATACTTCGTCTGCTCTCATAGTTGTACCTCATCAATTTACAATTTATACCATTGATCTGTTTCCTTATGGAATTTATAATAATCTCCGGTGTCAAGACATAACGCCGAACTTCCTGTGCCTACATAATGCGGAAGTTTTGATATATCACTCGATAATCCCTCATAGCTTCTGATATTCCCTCTCACATCCACACAAGCAAAACTGCCTAAATCCCATATCTCTTCTCCCGGCTGATACGTCTTTCCGTCCACAACCGTTATTGTTTGTGCTATCGCCATTTCTGTTCCTCCTACGCTATTTCAAAATATTGTCCAATGAGTGCCGATGGTTTAAAATACAATTTTTCTTTTTGACCATACATTGATTCTGGATTAAGAACTCCACCTCTCTTACACAAATAAACTAACTCATTTTCGATATAATACTTCCCGTATTCATATTCAAATCCACTTACGTTTACGCTATCTGGCACGGGAATAGGATCTGAATACGATCCTTCGTAACCTTCGACAAGCTGTGTCCACAATGTAGGTTCTGCCCCCGGAAAACGGTCCTTTTGTTTCTGGTGATTCTTATTCAGATTCCACAAGAACCCTCCAAAGTTTCTTCTTTTATCTTTTTGGTTTTGTACATCATATGCGTACCCGTCTGGATCATCTTCCCAATCTGCGTACAGCCCTTTTACTTCAACGGCTTGTGCGTCCGTATTAGTGAGAGAAGCGATTTTTGCCTGATCCACAACCGCTTTTTTACCGCTAATCACTTTTTCGATGTAACTTTGAGTGTTTGATACCTTTTCGTTATACTTTTCGAGATATTTTCCTGTTAATTCATCGCCGTACTCAACCGAATTAACCGCTTCCTTGCTCGTTAATCCATCAATATAATCCAACAAACACTGCGCATAACTTTCTTTTTCTAAACGCTTGATCTCTTGCTTTTTATACAAGTCAGTAATTTCTTCCTCATTCAATTCTCGTGACTGTCCGGTTGAATCTTTTAAAATAACTGACATTCCGCTTGAAATACTGTCTTCGTATGCGTTTCTAATGGCAATCATGTCAGATTCGTTGTAGCCAAACGCATAAGACGCTATCATAACATCTGACAATATTTCATTTTGTACTTTCATCTTAATTTCCGCTTTTTTACTTTCCTTTACCTCATCCAATGTAGGGTTGTAAGGTTTAGGATTAGGAGAAATTTCAGGCTCGACATATACACTTCCGTCGTTTGATAATTGATATCCGTTGTACTTTTTTGTAACAGAATCATTCCTGTAAATAGTTGTAAATTTTTGATAAAAAGTCCCGCCGATATCTATTGTGCATTCTTTATCAAGAAATAGATCAAACCCATTTTTATTTTCTATTACATCAGTTCCAAACTTAACCGTAACGATATTATTTGTCGGAATTACGGTTGCTTTGTGCGGAGTTTTTTCTCCTAAGAATCTTATATATGCCATATGTATTTCTCCTTTTTATTTGTTTGAATAATGCGTATTTGTTGGAGTTGCAACCTGAAACTGGAAAAGTCAAAAATCATGTTATCGAAGAAGATAGCAATGCTAATGGTAAATATCGCAAATGGAGCGACGGAACTCTTGAAATGTGGTTCAATTCTCCATTTACGTGCGCGATCGGAACAAAAGCTGGTAGCATTTACACAAGCGGACAATTTACATTAAACTTCCCGGTTGCATCAAAAACAAAATGTAATATCGTGCTCACAATAGGAGCTGGCGGCGTGATATGGGGCAAGGTGTACGGATCTGCAAATGACTACAAATCAAGCTTTTCATACCATTTGCTTGCTGCTACGGTATGGAATACAGCAAGTTTTGATTTATCCTATTACGCGCGTGGAACGTGGAAGTGATAAGCGTTATTTAATTTCCCACTCCGCATCGATAAAAAGATAGCTGTTTGTTGCTTTTGGTATGCAGATAAACAAATTTCCGTTTGTCCTTGCCATAGATGTGCAGGCCACCGGATTTTTATATGACCCATCTGACGCTGTCACATTTACAACAGTATCATTTAACGGGCGATACTGTGACGGTATCGTAAAAACATTGTCGTACACATTATTCGCGACTATTGTGGCAGTTGTATAAATTTCCATATTTAGGTGTATCGTTTTACCGATTTTATACGAGTTGTTTGCTATGGCTGTCCACACTCCGACCCTTATTCCCAGATCGGTCGGTGTGAGCGTCTTTTTATCATGATGCGCTTGTAATTGTAACAAATATGCATTTAGCGCAGCTACAGCCTGCGCTCCTGCGATCATCCCCGGTGTTTTGTTCGCCACTATATCATCAAGATTGTCTATGATTCTAGATTTATCGGCGGAATCGTTTATAGCTTGGCATATTTCATTAATTTGTTTAGCCCCTAGATTACTCCCGGATTGAGTATAATCTGTTACGTCTTCCAAAGAATAGCTTGCATCTTCGTTTTGAGTAATTAAGTACTTTCTTTTTCCAGCCATGCTTGAAGCTAATATATCATCTTTAAAATTAACAGGTAATTCTTGCTTTGGCATTATATTCTTACCTCCTTAAATCTTCCAAGAATAAATGGAATTTTTCTAAGACCGATAGTCTGTCTTTCAATAATATCTTTCATTTTTTCACATGCTTTTTCCAATCTGTTAAGTTCATCGTATTTGATAAACATTCCATTCGGATAGAACGTCTTTTTGATTCCGATATCCTGTGTGAAAATTGATTGATTTATCTTTTCTATATTACCCTCAAACAAATTGAATTTCTCATAATCCCACAACTCCAAATAATCAACAATATCTTCTCCCATATTTTGAATCGAAAATTCTTTATTAACTTCATTTGCTTTTTCTTTTAAATATAGGATATTGTTTTTTATTCGGTTGTAATCTTCTAAATTCATTCTGTCTGTAGACGCCCAATTTGTTTTTGGTTTTATCCAATCTACCTCCATGACATTTCCACCTTTCTAGATTTCATGTTTCCAGACCACGCTCCGTTAAAGGATATTTCATTTTGATAAGAGCGAATCAAAGCGTCTTCTCTTCCTTTTAGTTCCATGTAGAACAAATCATTCGCCTCCGTTCTTGGGTCTCCACGCCACGAGATTTCGTAGTCTATGTTTCCGAGATAATATTCCGCTATCCATTCTTCCAAATCTTTTGCGTGCTGAATTGTGCTTATAAGAGGGTTATTCCATGTGATTTCTTGACCGTTTACGTTGTGATTCACAATGTAGTTATTTTCTTCTGTAAGATACTCATATCCCTCAACCTTTACTTTTACATCTGTTTTTGCCTTTATATTAGTGATTCGCACTTTAATGTAAAAATCGCTTGAATCAACAATACTCACTTTTAACTCTGGATTTTCTGGAACTGATACTTTAAATCCGTATGACGGCCTGTTAAAGTAAATCGTATATTCAGAATCGCTTTCAAAAGAAACTGTTTCTTGGATAAGCTCTTCAATCGCTCCGGTGCTTTCCTTGTAATTTTCTCTAGTAATCACAATATTTTTTATTTTTTCATATCGCGTTCCGGTAGGATTTTTAATCAAATCCCTTACCCTGTCCAATCTATAATCCGTAACATCATTAATCAAAATATTATCTATGAATAATCTTGAATTTGAATATCCTTTTGTTACCTCAATTACCATTTTATTAAACTCAAGAAAAACATGATCTGTTAAAAAACTAATATCCGGTTTTTTTACAATAAACTCTTCTTTTAAGACTCCATTGTTATATGTTACTATTTTAAATTCTTCCGGTGCTGTGTTTCTAAAATTAATAATCAAGCCATACGCATCGAATGAAGATTCCAAGTTCACTGTGATTTTCGGGTTTTTTTGAAATATTCCATTTCCATCCGAAACAGAATCGCTTACATATCCAGTATTTAGGTAATTATTGTCTTTCGGCAAAAAATAAAGACTTCCATCTACTACGGAAAAGTCTTTACTTGCATTTGCGTAAGCATCTTTTTTACTCTCTTTCAAGATGTTGTCTATCTTACCAAAATTTGCAATATCATTTGTTTCGGCAATCATATGGGGAACAAATGATGAACGCAATATGATTTTATTTTTTCTATCTTCTCTCAATGCACATCTTCCGGCATTTGCAATAATCTGCAACGCTTCTGCATGACTTACAACTGGAAGTGGATTATACACAATTATCTTTTTTAAATATGGATCTATATAATATTCTCTTTCATCTGTAATTCCAGCGCTTTCCAAAACTTCTAAAGCCAAATCATATAAAGAGATTCCATCTTTTCTGTATTTTCCTCCGTAAAAGTTATCCCTCAACTGATAAAATCTATCTGTTGATGTAAATACAGCCTCTGTGTCATTTGCTGACCATGAATTAAGATATGTCGTTGTTTCATTAAGCCACTCTATATCACCGTTTCCTGTCACATCATATCCGAAGGTAACTTTCACTTCCTGTCCTATTTCCATATACGCAATAGCGCTTTCTGGATTGTCTACGCTATAATACAAATCTTGGTTATCAACCTTGATAGAAACATCCATACTTGGAATACTTTCTGATATCGGAGAAACATATTCTTTCATGCTGCAACCCATCACTTTTTCATTTGTAAATGTATTTGCAATTCCAAATATCATGTTTCCAATTCTGAGTCTGCCTTTCCCATTCACCATAGTTTTTGGCTTTATCCAAAAATAATTCGTTCCGTCAAAAGAATCTTCGGTAACAAATTTTTCCGAACTATTTTTATAGATTCTAGTGGTCAAATTTGTCTCTATAGTAAATTCTGTCGGATAACAATGACCGAAATCTATTGTTATTCCTTTTATGTCTAATCCTGATTTATCTGTAAATTCTATTTTCGCACTTCCAAGAATTTCATTTGTGATGATTCCGTTGTTATAAATTTCTAATCCACTATCTTTTCGCGGCGGAAAATACATTGTCCCATCGACTTTTGAGAAATTTTGTTCACATGTTGCGTATATTTTATTTACATCGTAACCATCAAACGGTTTTTCTTTATTTGCCAGATACAATAATTCCGTGTTTGTTACTTTAGCATTGTTCTGTGCATCAGAATTTACAACTCCTATGCTTACTTTTACATATCCTCTATTCCGAAACGGAAGTTTCATTGATTCTATGTATTCTTTACTTGCCATTTGCATATACGATCACTCCAAACCGGCGTCAATCAAATTAAATGAAAGCGTCTCATCTTTTGTTACCATATGAGTTAGCCTATCTACAAATAACGGTTTTCCGCTCCTATCTCCGGGGTACATTATAATAGTGATCGGGTGTCCCGGATTCGCCATATCTTCAAATGTAACAGGAACGTAAAATGGTTTTATGGCATCTAACATCATCTTTCGAGTTTCTGGATTAAGACCGACCCACTCGAGATTACTAAGTTTGTACAAATCCCTTCCAACTCTTTGACCAATAACTGCGTTGTTCTCATTTCTTCCACCGTTTACTGTCGTTGTTATCGTCCATGAAAACCCGCGTCTCGGCGGTGGAAAGTCATAACCATTTACGTTCAAAAACGATGATAATGCCATATTCAACCTCCTGTTTTTTAATAAAAAAGTACCTACCGAAGTAGGCGCTTTTCCTTTTAAGTAAACGAATATCCATTCCTTGCACGTCTCGAATCTGTGATCGACACTAATTCTCTTCCGTCTACTACAATTCGTTTTCCATCTCTAACCGCTTGTATCAATTCTCTCAATAGGTTTTCTTGCTCTCGGTTTTCCATATTTGCACGAGAAAAACCTCTGTATGCCGCTTCTTCAATTCCTTTTTGAATATCCAAATTATTTGCAACCGCAGTTCTTCCATCGGAAAATGTCCCTACCAACTCGTTATGATTTGCCATAAACAATCCGTCTTCCGGGAATCCTCCTACTGAATACTTCGGTATTAAATCTGCCAATGTAATTTTTCCTATTCCGTTGGCATATCCATGACCTTTCCAGCCGTTTGACAAGCTTCCGTATCTAGCCAATGTATACCTAATAGATGCTAATATGTTTGACAATGGATCGTAAATATCCTTATCATATCCAGGATATGCGTACGTTCTAAAAGTCGGATCAATTACCTGCATCAATCCTTTGGAAGGCGTTCCTTTGATTGCATTTATATCCCATTTATTAATTGCTTTTGGGTTTCCGCCGGATTCCGTCTGCATCTGATAAAGTAAAAGGTCTAAATTTGATTTTGAAAATTGACCTGTCATTTTCAATGCTTTAGTGGCAATGTTTCTCCATTGTTCAACTCCGGCTGATGGGTTATATTTTGGCTGTATTGAATCAAATATTCCGCTTACATACTGTACAATTCCATCAAATGTCTTGTTTATAATTCCACCTGCCACACTCGACCACGGTTCAAATAAATTTGATATATTTGCAAACTTGCTGATTGCAACTTTTACAATTTCTCCTGGGTTTGTAAGATAATCCAACACATTCCCTGTAAAACTTTTTACCGAACTCCATGCGTTTTCAAAAAACTCACCTATTCCACCTTTAAAATGTGGAGTGCCTGATATAAACGCCTTTGTTTGATTCGCAGGCATTATTTTTGTACCTTTTTCAAGCGGCAACATGACATTCCGCCCCTCGGGTATAAATGGTTTTCCTGACGGCGGAATAATAAGCTCTTTGTAAGTTGATCCCGCTTGGTCATTCACGATTCCAAGTGTGTTTTGCGGAACTCCATCCGATCCTTTAGCGAACTTTATTCCACTCCACTCACTTACTCGTGTGTCTGATCCCACTTTTTCAAGCACCCAGTTCACGCCTTTTATAACGCCATTCACAAGGGTTTTAATAGGTTTAAATGCGTTTTCTGCAATTTCTTTAAAGAAGTCTCCTAACCCCTTCCAAATGTTCTTTATGGCATCATATGCGTTTTTAAAAGCCGTTTTAAACCACGGACCCACATTTTTAAAAGGAGATTTAATGGCTTCCCATTTTTTTGAGAACCAAGATTCAATGAATGACCAAGCTTTTTTAATACCTTCATACCCTTTATCAAACTTTTCGCCAAACCATTCCGTTACAGGAGAAAATACTACTTTTATTCCTTCCCATAATCCTTCAAAAAATCCACTTCCGTTCTCCCAAGATTTTTTTGCTTCATCCCATCCTTTTCTGAATTGTTCGCCTATTGATGATGTTGTTTCTCCAACCCATTCCTTAATATTTCCTAATTGCAACATTAATCCAGAAAGACTCGTTGGGGGTAATGCAATGTCTCCGACTTTAACTTCGGCGTCTTCACTAAAGATTTTATCAACCAGTGATTGCAATGCACCTTTTGCAAAATCATTCGGAAGGTTCGCTATAGCTTTAACTAATGCCTTTCCGAATTTGTATAAGTTCCAAGTTAAATCTCCCCACTCTATTCCACATATAAATTCAACTATTTTTTGACCAATATCTTCAAATGTTTTATCGTCTTGTAAAGTGTTTATAAATTCCGTTAAAGACTCTAAAATTCCGTTGGCGAAATTACTAAATGTATCCGCTGCGATTTCAGGATCCCAATTTTCAAAGAATCCTTTTATGCTCTTTGCTATAGATTTCCCTAAATTTCCCCAGTCAAACTCTACAGCGAACGCATTTGCAGATTGAAAAGCTGTATTGATTGAATTAGCAACAGTTTTCCCTAAATCATAAAAAAGTCTAGGTTTTATTAAACCATTCAAAAAATCCGCCAACCCTGTTCCGAAATTTTTTGCTTTTTCATACACGGAATCCCAGTTAATTTTTTCTAACGTGTTTGATAATGTGACGCTTATATATTCGCCTAACTGTTCTAAACTTTTAATGCTACTTTTATATGCGTCCAACATCTTATCGTTCGGCTTAAAGTTGGCAATTAAACCGCCCACTTCACCTGAACCAGCACCACCTGATCCGCCTGATGCACCAGCTCCAGCACTACCAGTAGTACCATTATCAGGCTCAACAATATTCAATTCATCAATTCCTAAAGTGTGAAGCTTCTTTGCATTTTTAGCAGCTTGTCCAAGATTATCAGATAGATCGCCGGAACTTCCGGCTGAATCAGCCAAATCACCAGATACATCTCCTAAATCATCAGCAATTCCACCACCGCTGATTTCAAATTTCCATCCAAAAATTTGACCAAGTGCATTCAATACATTTTGCGTAAAGTCAATTACTTTTGCCATGACTTTATTTAGCGTTTGGACAAATGGTTTAAACGCTGCGATAAAACCTGTTCCAATGACGGAAGCAAATTTCTTAATTTGCTCTTGCAAAATACGAATTTGGTTCGCCCATGTATTAGAAGTCCGGGCAAAATCGCCTTGCGCTGCCGAAGTATTCGCCAATACGTATTGATAACGAAGCATCGTCTTTTCTGCCTGCGACATAGACTTCACATTTGCATCCAATCCATTTTTCATCGCCCACTCTGCAAGTGTAGCCTGTGTTAAATCAAGTCCGTATGTACGCAGCGGTCGTGTCTCTCCTGTAAAGATAGCTGATAAATCTTCTGCTACATCCTTTTGACTGACATTGTAGAACGATGCCATATCGGCTGTTAATTGTGTCAATGTTAAAGATACATCTGCCATAGAATTAGACAAGCCAACATATCCGTTCGTTGCTTTATTCAAAAATGAATTTGCGTTTTCAATGGAACTTGTGTCAATCCCCATTGCAGAACCCATGGCTTGAAACCGGCTCGCATATTGTTTAAATGACAATTCAGACATTCCTAATTGCTTAATGGAATTTTGTGCGTACTCTTCCACTTTACTTGACATATCTCCAAATACAGTGTCTACAACATTCTGTACTTCCACAAGGTCTGATGCAATGGTTATGGAATCTCCTATTTTCCCAACAAATCGGAATAATAGCCAGTACGTTGCGTACATCTTTCCAAGTGCAGACGCAAGTCCTTTTGTTCCTCTACTTGCCTTATGTGTAGATTTTGTATAAGTATTAAGGCTTCCGCTAAGAGCATTCGCCGCACGACCGGAAGATGCGCCTGTCCGAGCCAATTTTGCCAATGCATTTGTCATATCAATCAAGTTCTGACTTACTTTAGGTGCTTTAGATAGTTCAGACATTAACTGTCGCATAGACTTAGCAAGCAAAGGTATGTTTTCAATCGCTTTTGTAGAGCTTTTATATCCAAGTTGCGATATTCCCTTTGCTAAGTTTGCAACTTGCTCAGATGTTTTAGACACATTCACTGAGTTAAGGCTTTGCAAGCCTTTCCCGAAACCTACAATCGCGCTTGCTGCCTTTGAAATCTGTCCACTATCCAAATTTGATATTTTCTCAATTCCTTTTGCAAGTCTTGTATAGTCCGCTGCGCCTACATTTTTTAATCCTTGCATGGAGCGACTTAGTTTATCAACTCCATTCGATACACCGGACAATCCACTGCCATTAATTTTTGTAAGTGATGTGTTTAATGTACCAAGCTTTGATATCAACGTATCGATCGCCGAATTTGCTTTTCCGGCCTGTGCTTGTAATTGTATTTCAAGACTATCAACTGTTGTTCCCATTTCACACATCCTTTCATTAAAAAAAGACGATAGGCTGTAACACACTATCGTCCTAGTTATTCAATATTTGTTTCCGGAAGTCCTCTTGCTCTGTCATTCGCGATCCACTGTTCCATAGCAAGAATCTCCTTTTCCATCTCTCTTTTTTCACGCTCTTCTTCGGTCAGTTGCGACTCTTCAAGGAATTTCCATAAAACAGGCTCTTTTATGTACTCAGCCTTTGATTTCTTACTGTTTAACACTCTATCAATCGCAACCGAAACCGCAGATAATGTATATTGATTTGATACCCAGTTTAAATAATCCTGTTGTTTCATTTTTTCTGAATATCCGTCTGCAATACATTTGATAATTCTTGGATTAAGCATCCAGAACTCATTCCAAGAAACACCCATTGCATGAGCCTTTGGGAACCATTCTTTTTCAAATAGTTCCCTTTGCGTTTTGTATTCTATTATCGGATTTATTCCGCTGTTTTCTCTTCCGGTTTCTCTACAATTTCCTCTTTCTCTCTCTTGTTGAGATTCTGAAAAAAATCGGAATCGTTCATTTCATCTGTAATTACTTTCATAATTTCTTCAAAATCACCACCGGAAACGATATGTTCTTCCATTTCTTTTCCCGCCACTTCCAGAGAAGTGTTTAAGCAAATAGACAAGTATGCACGAACCATAGACATCGGTTTTCTCTGCATATCTCCCATTGAAAATCCGCAATCTTCCAAATCGCAGACTGTGTTGAAACTGAATCCTTTTGCGTTATATTCTTTTCCATTAAGTTTAAATTTTCTCATCTTACTTACCCTCCGATTAATCAGAGGGGGCAGTCCGTAGACCGCCCCACTCATTTTTAATAAATCATTTCTTCAAGTTCTGTTTCGGCATCAAATAACGTGTCGCCTTTTCTTTCTGCCGATTTATAAGAAAGGCGATTTACACTTTTGACACTGCAAATGTGCCATCTTTATTGTCGGTAACTGTATATTCGTCTGTTACCTCCGCCGCTACGGTATTTGGAATGATTGTTGCCGCCATTTCTAGAATTTCATCATTTCCACCAACATCTGTAGGCGTTGCTATCGTCTGTCCAACATAAGCATATTTCGCTACGCCGCCGATACCATCAGTTCCGTAAAGTTGCATGACTTTCACTTTTTTTCCGCCCAACTTATTAATCGCTTGCAAGTCTTTCTTGTCCAGATTTCCTGTAATTTCTTTAGAATTTGATGTCTTTATACCCATTTCAAACGTCTGCGCATCATCTTCCGTTGTTGTTGATTCTACTGTGTTAGGCGCTGATACTGGTGCTGGGATTGATTTTGCGGCAACTAGAAGTTTGTAAGTTCCAGCAAAATCAACTTTTTTCAAATCAGTCACTTCTTCTTCTGAAATAATCACCCTAGTTTTATAACTTGTTGAAGCCATGTTGTTTTTCCTCCTTATTCTTTGTAAAAAAATAAGAACCTTTCGGTTCTATAAAATATCGTCATCGGCTATCATTCGCCGAAAACGTGCTACTCTTCGATATGTGCTGTCTGTGTTCTGAAATTCCGGTGTTGCAATCACTTGGAATCTCATGGTTTTCATAATGCGTACAACCTCATTCATTACTTCTTTTGCGTCATTCATTTTGGTATTTGTTGTTACCTCAATCTGAAAAGAAGACCAAACAGCATTGATCGTATCTCCTTGTAAGTCCTCTCCTGTTTCCATTCCCGGCATTTCGTGTATATACACAGTTGGGAATTTCGGAACAGTATCGGCTCTGTCAGAGTTTGTAAATTTTAAATTTGGATAACGGTCTTTCATTTTTTGAGAAAACTGCGTCTTTATCCGAGTGATAACTTGTGATTCCAACATATCTAGCATATTACCGCCCTCCAAATACCTTTTTTGCAATCTGCGGAATCTCTTGCATGAGTTCCAATGATGTTTCATACATAAACGGTCTTGACGGCATACCTTGCGTAAAATACCATTTTCCATCTTTCGGATAGAACCATCCGTATTTTCCGGGCGCAATCTCAAAAATTGTCTTTCCGGTGTTATAATTCCACTCCACGCCCTCCGGGAATGGATATGGATAACTTCCCTCAAGTCCAAGTTGACCAGTACCAAATTCAACAAATGCCGAGTGCTTAGAATCAGCCACAATAAAAAAGATAACGGTGTTTTTATCTCCGTTACCTTTCCTTGTGTGTATGCTGTTTAAGAGTTCACCTGTAAATATTGCGTCAAGTGTAGTAACCCTTGCTTTCGCAATCTCTACACCTCGTTTCGCTAATTCCTCTGTGAATATTTCACATTTTTTATTGAGAGAATCTTGATATTCCCTCAACTGCTTCTGCAATTCTTGAATACTGGACATTGAAAAGATATTTGCTTTCAATACTTTCTTTGCCATGCTACTTCACAACCCTTTTCAGAAGATACCTTGTAAAATTAAGACTCGGCTGAACACGTTTAACGGTGTAATCAGCCGACTTTTTATCTACAATGGTATTTTGTTCGTCTGCATATTTAACTTCGCTCATATGCCAAATTAGAGACGTTTCATCAATAGGTATTCTATCTTTCTCCATAAGAAGAACAGCGTCATACTCACTGATATCAACTCCAAAAGACTTCGCTTCTGCTTCACCGCCAGACATTGCGATATTTCCTCGGAAATCTACTGGTTTTGAATAGCCGATTTCCATCTCTCCTGTTTCTACCGGAACTTTCTGACCATCGATCTCAATGTATATGATGTTTCCGTCTTCGTCTCTCTCATAAACTGGAACTTCTCCGACTTGTAACGCATACTTTAAATTCTGCTTGTTTTTTTCTAAAAGTCGCATACAGAGACCCTCCTTATTTTACGCGTAGCTTCTGCCCCGGATAAATTAAGTTCGGATTCTGAATACCGTTCAGATTTGCGATTGCCTGATAATTAGTACCGTATTTAGCAGCGATTCCAGAAAGCGTATCCCCAGACTGGACTGTGTAGTATACTGCACCGCCGCCGGAGGAACCATTAATCTTGTTTTGTACCTCATTGTACCGGTTTCCAAGCGCCGCCTTTCTTGTATCTCCATTTCCATATTTTCCCGCATAAACTTCTTTCACAAGTGTATCTACGGAGGCAGATGCAATATAGTTAATCATATTCTGCACCTCATTATACCGATTTCCTAGAGCATTTTTTCTAGCGTCTCCGTCTCCATATTTTCCCTGCATAACTCCAGCAACAAGATCAAGCGTAGATCCAGATGGTGCTACTGCCGGCGGCGTCGGTTTTGTATCCCCTCCTGTAATTTCTGCTGGATAATCTCTATAACAATGATTCATATCCACGTTTCCGGAAATTCCCGGAACAGATCCGCCTGACGTATACTGCCAGATATCGTATGTTCCTTGATATGTGCAAACCGAATTATACTGTGCTACCCATTTTACAAACCGTTCCAACCCTACCAGGTAGTTTGTCCACCAGTTTGTATTCGCATAAACTCCGCACCAGTATCCAGCTTTTTCGATGATATCCCCGAAGATATTCGCTCTTTGAATTGCTCCATTTTCCGTTCCTGCCTGTTCCAAATCCAAATAAATTGGGTACGAAAGTTTATATCCGCTTACCATTCTAAGGACGTGTTCCGCTTCGCTTTTCGCCTGTGCGTCACTTGTCGCGTAGGAATAGATATAAACTCCGAACGGAATCCCAAGTCTTGTACATTCATCTGCATTTCTTTTCCATTGCTTATCGTCCTGACTTGCAATATTATCTCCATATCCGCATCGTAAGATTGCCCCATCTATATGTCCTTTTACCGCATCCCAGTTAATAGTTCCTTGATGTTCGCTTACATCAATTACTCTTAAATTTTCCATAATTTTCTCCTTTCTCCGGCATTTGCACCTGTACAAAAAAGAGGACGATTACTCATCCTCTAAATCATTCTTATTCACTCTGTAAAATCGTTTCCACAATTCTGCTACTTTTTCCCAACCGTACATTGCCACAAAAGCTACTAATAGGCCGGCTAGAATTGCTGCTAGAATCATGTACCACAGAATCGTTTGCTGTATATACTGCATATAAGCTATAAAAGCTGTAACCGTAAGACCGATTGACAATACAAAAACCAAAATATCGGTCGGAATTTTCTTCAATCCCGATACTCCTTTAAAAACTTGCGTAATTATTGAAACTGCGAAAGCAAAAATTCCAACAATTCCGATAACAAGTGTCATGTTTATAACAATCTGTTCCATTTAAAATCACTCCTTTACAAAAACGTTCCTTCGTCTGTGCATTTTTTATACACTTTTTTGATATTGTCTATTGCAAGATACGCCTTATTATTTTCAAAATCAGGATTGTCCTTGCAAAACCTCTCATATTTTGTAATATCTTCAAGTATCTGGTCAAAGTGTTCTTTTGTGTGCTTATCGTCATGCCGAACTTCATCATCAAATCTAAGGATTCTGTATCTCCAAGTAAGAGCCATTCCCTCATCATTTAATTTTTGCAATTTATCCATCTTTCTATCTAAATTGTCAATAGAATTTCCAAACTTTTTCTGTATACAAAGGCTTTGTTCATGCCATTTCGGATAATTTTCTGCTTGACTAATCACTTTTTTAATTCTTTCGTCGTACTCTTTTTCCTTTATAGCCTTTTCAGAAAAATATTTTTCCACTTTCTTATAGCATCCAAAAAGAAAAATTACTGCGCACAGCAAAATAGCCACATTTCCGATTGTTATATCACCGAAGGAATTTAAAAAATATTCCATTTCTTCTTTCTCCTTTCGGGAATTTTTATATAGCCGCCCACCACCGCCAAGTGCCATATCCCTGCACCATCACAGTAAACTCACCGCTATGGTACGCACAATCGTCTGCCACTTAACCCAGTAGCCGGGAGATGATTGGATCACCGTACCCTTTCTATAACACGTTCACAAAAGGAGTAACTTTTCCGAGAATTTTATCCCGGTCAATCCAACTCCTTGAAGTTCCGTTTTCAGAAGAGGAAATCTGAAATTCTCCTCCCTCTTGGTTGCAATCATACAAAGCCAAGTCTATGATGATACTGTCGAATTTCTTCATATCCTTTTCAATCATCTCCTCTGTGTAATTGTCTGGATAATTTCGGTAAAGACGCACATCTTGTTCTGATTGATAAAGAAGCTGTTCTAAGAACTTATCTTCTTGCTCGCATGAAACATTAGATTGTCTCAACCGAATTTTAAGTTGTTCTAATCTTGAGTACGCCATATTTTTTCACCTACAGTCCTAACTTATCAATAAGAAGTTTCTTAATATCCGAACCGTTCAAATACTCTGCACCGTCAATCCCATACTCGGTAGCAAGCTCCCGAAGTTCTTTTACGGGCATTTGATAAATCTCTGTTTTAGTAAACTTCTTCTCTCCATATTCTGGAATCTCTGGCGTATTCATAAAATCAGCCGAGGAATTGATTTCTTCCCCGGCTTTATACCAACGTCCACCTATCTTGATATTGTGTGTAGCAATCATGTAACCACTCCTTACGCAACCTTCATAACAACAACGCTGTCCATACCCTCAAAAGTAGGAAGTCCAATCATGGAAACTACACAATGTGTGTTAATTGGATGATTTGTGGTATATGAATATACTGAAATACCTGTTTCTACGAGAGAAAGATTTCCATCTGTCAAACTTCCACTTCTCTCTTCCGGTGTTCTACCAAATGTATAATCACCAAGATATACTCCGGCAGATTGAGCAGAAACAATGTTTGTTGGAATGAAATACTTTGTATTTCCTTCTTCATCAATGTATACTTTGTCGTATACTTCGATCTCAATTCCGTACTCTCTTAAGTAAGAAAGTACATCAGCCTGTCTCACTCTGATACCGCCATTGTATGCAGTGATTCCAAGTACCTGCTTCTTTGTATCTTCTGCTTTCAGAATCATTTCAAATGTCTCTGTATTCATGGAAAATCTTGTCAAAGAGTATCCGGTTTTCTTCGCAAAATCACGTCTTGCTTGAATCAAATCGTCAAGTGGCGTTGCAGTTGCCGAAGCATTCCACTTATCTTCATCGCCGGAAATCTCAACAAAGTGATCTTTCTTATGCGCCGCTCCACTATCTGTTGTATATTCAACAACATATTTCTCTCCTTCGATATTTACGGTTACTTTCGGAACACCATCTTCCGGTGCCAAAAGTTCCCAAATCTGACGTTCTGGTACAACCAAAGCGCCTTGAATCAGAGAAAAAGGCTTTTTAGCAATTTCTTGTAAAACCTGATTTGCCATGTTGGAATTTTCCGCAGACTGATAATTTGCATATTCCTGTTCTTCTTTCTCTGTTACCATGTAACTTTCACGGTAAAAAGGCATTTCATTCTGAATATCGGAAAATCCACCAACATCCCTTAATGGTGCTTGCGCGTCAAAATTTGATGCTTTCAAAGATACCGGGAGACCGTTCTTTCCTTTAATAAACTTCAAATCAAGGCTGTCCTGTTTCACCGTTCCAAACTTCATTCTTCCACTATACGGTCCCGTACCGAGCTTTGCCTTATAATCATTCCACAGGACTCCTAAAGCTCTAGCGGTAAACGCTTCTCTCAATGGTAATGCCATTTTTTATTCCTCCTTTTACTCTGAGATCGCCGGTGCGCCGTAAAATGTAACTCTCGGTGTTACTTTTCTAGCTGCATCTTCGATTGATAATGATTTTACTTTTTCCCAATCAATAGTTCCCTGATAAACGTAAGTTCCCGGCGCATCTCCTTGTGTCACATCTACATCATGCAGAAGATAGCCAAGGCAACTGTTATCATTTGCCGGAAATGGCGTTCCAGCCGGAACAATTTTCAAACCGTTTTCATCCGGTGAAGATTTCATTGTCTGAGGAACAACACACGCTGCGCCCTCATAAGGGAAAAACTTCAAAATACCTTTACTTTGTCCATACTCATGTACGATAGGCTTTCCCATAGTCTTTTAACCTCCTATTTCAAAACGTAATAATCTTTCATGGACTGTTCGTCCGCTTTGTTTCCAAAAGAGATGCTTTCCGCATTCTTCACATCTTCCGGCTTATCATCGCCTGGATTACCGCCAGTTCCACCACCTGGATTCGGAGTACCTTTTAATAGCTCTTGTTCTTTCGCTGTGGCTGCTGCGGTTTCTTTATCGGAAATAATCTGTGCGATAGAGTCAATCGCTTTCTTAGCAGCTTCTAAATCTGTCTGAAATCCTGCGAGCACGCTTTCTGCCTGTTCTCCTGTTAATCCTTTTTCAGCTGCATACGCACGAATATCTTTCTGCACATTTTCTTTCTGAAGCTGTGCAATCTGATTTCTCAATGTTTCCAATTCTCCGCCATCATCATGAGATGGTGTTGTCTCCGGTGTCGGAGTTGGCTGTGGTTGCGGTGTAGGCGTTGGCTGTGGTGACGGCTGTGGTTGTGGATTCGGTCGATTGCTGTGAAACTGATTCAGATAATTTGTTACCTGTGCATCACTCGGCTCTTCAATCCCTAAAGCCACTAAGTTTTGTCTTGCTTCTTCTCTTGTCATTTTGATTACCTCCGTTATCTACATTTGTTTTCGCTGTTCTATCAGCTTGGATATTTACTTTTGCTATTTGACGCATAACTGCAAATTTATAAAATAAAAAAGCAGCCGATTACTGTTCGACTACTTCTTTGTTGACCGGTTTTTCTATTTTTGGTTCTTCCTGTTTTTCTGCTTTATCTGTGTAAAGACTTTCCATTCTATCTTTACTTTCAATTGCAACCTGTTCCGGGTCGCTAAACATATCAATGACCTTGATTGCACGTTTATAATGAATTCCGCAGTTCAACAAAATCTGTAAAACTTCCGCTTTTACCATCATATTGTCTAACTTGTTGTGGTTAATATGAATTTCTACGTCGCTCGGCACAAGCGTAAAACCTTTTGAAATTCTCAGTCGGTTCAGGATAATCTTAATAGACATATTCTCCGACTTTTTCAAGATAGGCTCATTAATTGCTGTCCGAAGTCCGGCATCATAATGTCCGTTGCGTAGATTGACTGCGCCTTGGGTATCTCCACCAGAATTTATACTTGCTCGGTTTGCCAACCCTTGAATATCAAGAAAACGCTCAAATAAATCATTAAATACAACTTGCCCCTCTGTCTGATTCAGTTCCGTTGTCATTACATCAACGTCCGCTTTGTTTTCCATTCCATTGTTAGACTTCACAACAAGCGCACCTTCTTGTCTCATGCTCAAGAAGCTATCTCTATCTACTTCGCAGTTTACGAATTTCACCCACGAAGAGACAAATTGCTCAATTCCATTGATTCTGTCAGAAGAAAGTGTGTTGATTGCGTCTGTAATGGCAATAGTCATTTCAATATCAGAAAGCCTACGGGAATTATTCGGATATTCAATAACCGGAATTGCTCCATTTCCATTTACCCCGAATCTTCTCAATTTCCCTTCTGAAATTTCAAACCACTGACCGTTCGTATAGCAAAAATAAAACTCCTGACCATTTTCATCTTCTCGAATCTGGCATGAAAAAGCCGGTTTATTATTCGGAAAGTACACCACGAATGTATAAATCGGGTTTTCAGAAGACAACTCAAAGTCGCTTTCGTCCAAAACCGAACCATTTCCCTCATCATTTCCGATAAACCGATATGCAGTACCGCAGATGGATCGCCATCTGCAAATATCAATATCGCATTCCTGTTTATTCTCGGAATCCATAATTGCGTTGAGCCATGAGATTTCATCTGACTTCTTATCATCTGTTCCACGAAGAACGTATTGGATCGGCTCTGCACAAATATCAGCAGTTTTTCGCTCTACCAACTCATATGCAAGATTGACAACAATTTTATTGTTCACTTCTGGTCTATTAACTTTTTTTCGATATAAAATCGGCTGATCTCCACGATAGTAACGGTCAAGATACTCGATTTCCGCTGCATTCTGTCTGTGAATTGCAAGTGCTTTGTTCAATTCATCTACGATATTTCTCCATGTGATCTGTCGTTGCCTTGTGTAAATGATTTTCCTACCAAATCCACAATCGCAAATAGCAGAAAACGGTCTGTAATTTTTATGTGGATAGTTATACATAAAGCACCACCTTAAACAAATGTCATTCCTGAAGAACAATTTCTTTTTGGAATATTTTTAATTTCTGTTTCTCCTGTATCAACGTGATACACAATTCTTTTATTGCATTTTTTGCATCTACAAATTTTATTTATTGTTGACCGCCCATCATGCGTTCCGACTTTCCGTCCGCACTTTGGACAGTATATCTTCTTTTCTTCATACTCTTTCATAGTTTTCTCCACGAAAAAAGGACGCAATCAAGCGTCCTTTTTCAATCATACTTATGGGTTTTATGTTGTTGGAAATATTTATTATTTCTCTAATTATAAGTTTAACAGAATTTTTCCGAACATACCGAACAACTTTTATTTTTTCATAAATCTCTCAAATGACATCCTAACTCCGTCTTCGCTGTTCCCACCGCCTATTCTGTCAGCGACTTTATTCCACGATAGATTTTCAATAAACCGAAGAGTAATTATTCTTCTCATTCTGCTGTCTGTTACACTCGCTATAAATTCTTCTACTTGGTTTAATGTTTCGAGGAGTTCCATCTCTAACCCTGTCAGTGTTGCTTTTCTCGCATAGAGAAGCGTCTTTTTTCTGCTGTACTCTGGATATGGGAAACCTTCTATTTTGAACGGTTGCAAACCTCCGTCTCCGCCCATTACCTTATCGCATACAGCACCTTCCCTTTCGATTCTTTCAATCTGATTTTCGGTTTTTTCTATTCTATCCCTAACTTCCTTGATTTCTTCTTGCAAGTCAGAATATTGTATCAAAATTTCCTTAGTAACCATGTCCGTATCCTCCTCTGAATGGGTTGTGTATTGCTTCAGCTTTAGCAACTCTATTTCCTTTTGTCATTCTTATTGCAAAGTTTGAAAAAACATCCGGCACGTCATCCAACTGTTTTTTTCCTGAAGCTGAATATTGTTTCAAAAGTGACATCATAACTCCATATGGTTCGTTCGGTTTGTAAAGTGATGAATCCTTGAATATAACGTGTTGTAAAATCCAGTTAGAACATTGAAATATTCTTGCTTCCTTGTTTGTCTCTGTCGGAACGTCTGTAATATTGCATATCCAACCTTTTTGTTCTACACGTTTATTCACTTCCATTGCTACACGGTCGCCGCCGGCATTACGCTCAAATTCGCACTCTTGCACCTCGTTATTTACGATTGCATTTGAAGCATTCTCATACTGCATTTCATAATCAGCAGTATTATCACAAACGCAATCCACACAGTAATAATCTTCTCCGTACTTCTGCAAAACAGGCATAACAAAGTAGTCTGTTCCTTTTCCTTTTGTATCACATTGCGCTGTAATCATTTCCGGCTCTCCATGCGGTAAATGCAAATAGCGTCTGATTTTATCGTCCGGGAACAATAATCCCTCACGCTCAATTGGTTCTTGCTTATACAGGCATCGATAAGAAATATCATCCATAAGCAATTGCTGATCCGCGAAAAAATCTTTGGTAAATCCACTGTATTCATATTCGAAATTACTTTCTCCGGTAACCGGATCAATGTCCGGCACCGCAATCACCTTTACTCTTGGGTTTCCGGCGTACATATTTTGAATTCTGCCTATCACATCATGTACGCTCCAGCGGGTCGCTATGTGTATTTCCTTACAGTTTTTACCATCTGTATCCTGTATCTTTCTCTGGCGCGCGTCTACGGCGTATTTATCCCACAGCTTGTCCAAAATACTGGGATTCATTGCTTCTTCGATACCGCCAATCATATCATCAACAAGCAAAAACTTGGAAGCACGTACCTTACCAGCATTTTTACTTCCGACAGACGTGCATTGCACACTTGGAAATGGCTTGTATTTCCCTACGTTAAACTGTTCCATTTTTGCATTGGTGCTTGTAACGTGTAAATCAGGAAAGATTTCATTCCATGTATATTCATCTGTGTTTGTCACAATATCGTACACACCGTCATAGTACATTCGTGTAATATCGCCACTATGTGAGTAAAAAAGCGTGAAGTCTTTCGGAAACCATCCGATTACTAAAGCATTAAAAAATTTTTCCACACTAGTTTTACCCGCACCAGGAATGAGTGATATGCAAAGGATGTCATACTTATCATCGATCATTCCTTGTAGCGCATCCACAAGACCGATTTTCAAAAATTGTTTTCTTCTTGGCATATAAAATCGTTCTTTCGGTTCTCTTTTCCGCTCCAAATACCGAAAACCGCTGTCTACAATCTTATTTTGCGCTTCCAACAAGAGAACTTCATAAAACCTGTCTATAATTTCATACTTGACCTTGTTTTCAAAAGAATATTTCTCTAGTCCCCAAATATCCGTACCCGTCAGATTTAGAACAAAATTCTCTATAATCTCTTTCGTCCTTGCAGACACTTTAAGCGCATACGGAATGTCTTTTTCCGTCTGATATGCCACTTTGCACGCTTCTATCATTGCATCAATGACAGATTCATCTATTCCGTTATCCGATATATAATTTTCGTATGATTGGATTGCTTGTTGAAGTTCCAAAGACATAAAGAAAGAGACCTCCTTTACTCAAAAATAAAAGAAGCCTCCATTTCGACTTGTTACATAGCCACCATCTCGGCTATGTCATTAGATATTATATCATCCATCCGTTGTAGCATATTTCTGTTCCATCTGAAAATTCCACGCTAAAAGTCATTGATCCTAGTAGCAATATGTATGGTATTACTAATATAACAGAAATAATTCCTTTCGCTGTGCTCATCTCGCCACAACTTTCTTGGAAATCTCCGCAACAGACACGCCACTTGCAGATTTTCTTAATTCCACGTCTTTCCCTTTACAAATTGCTTTCGCAATCGTTCCAGACTGCTCCACAATCTTTTTCTGAATCTCTTTTTCACTCATTCTCTATCTCCCTGTCTTTGCATTTGTTGTCTAACATACAAAATCTTAGTTCTTTTCTACCAAAAGCAGTATCTTCCATTGATTTTACAAGATTTTTGCATCCATTACACCACATTCCTGTTTCATGGTTTTCTTTATTTTCTCTCAAATATTCAAGTTTTCCACTAAGTCTTTCGTTTTCTCTTTTCAAGTCATCTAAATCGAGTAAAGAATCTTTTAGCTCTCTTTCCAGTTTACTAATTTTTTTGAACGGATTATATATTTTCATCTTGCATACCTCTTTTCAAAATTCTATTTCCAATTTCAAATTTTAGTAAAAACTTCCATATCGTAATTTTCTCTTATGTAATCTACACATTTCTGCAAATTTTCTTTCAAAAATTCGTCTCGCGCAATATCCGGGTGTAGTGTATACAACATACAACTATTCTCTTTTCCATTTTCTTTATATTTTTTATAATTAAATGTCATTGTGAACAATGGAATTCGTGTTAGATTTTTTGTTTTTCTCTTTATGTACAGATTACATAACCTCTTTATCATTTTTCATAAACCTCTCAAATTTCCTTTTACACTTGCCGCACAAATGAATTGTATCTTCTTTCGTTAAGAACACTTTTCGTATTGTAACTGTTTCAGTATCTTTTCCATCAAATTCCGCATTTACGATAGAAATATCCGATTCTCCGCTCATAATTTTCAAATAATCGTCTCTTGGAATTTGTGCTGAAACTTCTTCCGGCAGACAATCAAGAACATCTTCTACCAGATTTTCAATCCGTTCTCCGCAGCGATCACATGTGTACCATTTTTCCTCGTGAATCATAATCCATGGACCTCCCGTAATCTCGCATACTTTTCCACAAGCACATCAATTACCACATTTAGTTGATTGATTTTAATGCAATCGGATTGATGTCTATCGTTTAGTTTTGCAATTTTATCAATAGATTCTGCAATGTCTGTATTTGTTTCAACTTCTTTTTTTCCACAAAATGTTCCTATGTTTGGAACATAATGTGGAAATTCTTCGCAACCAGAATTAATATTAAGCACTTTTCTATTTTCCTTACATTCTTCTAGTTGCTCACATTTATCGCATTTTGTAAATTTTTCTTCATTTTCGTGCAGATGCTTTTCTTCTCCATCTGTTAGTTTTCTTCCACAGATAGGGCAATACGAAATATCGATTATTACAAGTTCCCCAGTCTTGCTATTTGCATAGTACGTGTCATAACCTTTTCCTTTTTCTCTGATATGCCATGTAATTTTCCCATCAAAAAATTCAATTATCTTTTGTTCTTCACAAAATTCACACATAACAATTCCCCTTTCTGTGAGGTTTCCAAGATGAGAACAACTTCCTAGGATTTGCAGTTGCTCCTATCTTTGCATTGATTTTTTTTGCCGAGGCATTGACCTCATGCGCTCGTCTATCCGGTAATGAGCGGGACGCACAACCCTAACAGGATTTGAACCTATTCTACGAGAGTCAAAGTCTCGTGTGCTACCATTACACCATAGGGCTAAAGCAGGTCTTCCCTGCTTGCATTCATATTTATCGTGCCATGCTTGACACTAATCCGCCTTATAAACCACCCTCGACCGCCCAGCAGTCACTCATTTAATTACTTCCGGCGAATATCCAAAGCATCCAGACTACTGCAATCACTGAATTTGTCTCATTTCCTTTGGATTAAGTTTTTTGTCGATTGTATAGCATTGCAGGACTTCAAACCGACCACGAGTGGAAAATGTCTATATCGGCACATTATTGCGAACTTGCCATATGCCAGGGCGACAGTTTTTAACCATCTTCTCGTGATGGAACAGATTTATCGTCTCGGTATAAGGACGGGTTTTAACGTCTTTACTGACAAGAACAAGCAACTGAGATTATGCAACAGTTAGTCGGCACTCACGAATGAGGACAAGCGTTATGATTTTCTGTTGTTTATCGGCAGGGTTTCGACCAGATGTTTACCCGACTTGTACCATCCACACAAATATGTGCTTCCACGAAACCTTGTTCCGCTACCGTCTCTTCACGCTGTATTTAATTGCTTATTCAAATCCCCACGAGCCTTGTGACGGCTCTTAACAGCATTCCGCTATGGGGAGAAAGGATGAAACAATAAAAAATAAAAACTGCGTCGATTGTGAGGGTGTGGATTTGCACCACACATGAACCATGTCTTTTCGATTTCTTTTTTCCGACAGTCTACGCTTTCGCTCGTGTCACAAGATAAGTAATTTGCACAGTTCTCACGACTAAATCTGTCTACCTTTTCCAGCACCTCACAGAATCTTATGAATTTAAAATAAATAATGAATTTAATGCAATGATCAATGCGACCGATCCGCTTAACAACCCCATTCCTGTTTCTTTGGTTTTTAATCCAAAAATCATTCCGATCAAGAACAGTGCAAACAAAATTACATTAAACGCTAACAAAAATCCTTTAATCATTAATAAATCTCCTTTCCACAATCTATGCACTTCCAAACATGATGCGTAATCCATGAACCATCTTCCTGTCGTTCCAGGTATGTGTATAATGGATCAACATGTTTATGCTTACAGAATAACCGCTTAATCATCTTCATTATTCTTACTCACCCAATCTTCACACCAATGCTCATATTCTACGAAATCGGCTATATATTCACTTTCATCATTCACACATACATAGCCTTGCATTTTATCGTAGTGACCATATTTGCAAGTTCCGCAACATCCGTTCATGTGTATCATCCTCTTTTTATTTTTTGAAAAATTTTTGAAATCAGCAGTTACTTCTTGGCAAATACGTGCGAGTCGCAACCCAAACGTCATGTTTCCGGTATCCAATATTGCCAAGAATTTTCACAAAATTATATCTTCTTGAAACCGGATATCCGAGCCTGTCTTGTACTGTCTCAAAAAAGTACCGAATATCGTCAATGACATCTCTAACACGCTTGAATAATTTTCCCATTTTCTCGAATACTGATTTAGCAGCAATGAGGAATTGTCTTAAATTGTAGACCGCTATGCTAATTCCATTCTTGATGCAATACTTAAACTGTATAACAGACAATCCGGTTTTTCGTATTTCTATTGCCTGTTCTTCTGTTAGTGCTAATATCACGACATATAACCTCCTGTCTGTCTCATAAATACCTCTTTTTGTTTATTTCGGAATTTGGGGGACTAAGTAGGCAGATTTTTGCGTTCGTGTATAGAGGGGTAGGTATCATTCATTTACTATCGAACATATGTATCTATCGAATAAATCCTTATTTATCAAATACATCTATACGTGTTTTATTATATTTGCACCAATGTCAATGATATATTTTAATCTAAATTATTCTCCGTTTCTAAATGTTAAAATACATCAATCTTTTTCGCTCTCGATCTGCTTTACTTCTCCCAGTTTCGGAAGTTCCGAAGCTGTTAATGCTCTTTCGCTAGTCCGTTCCTTGCTCACTCCCGGAAGATTCCAACCGTGACGTTTGTTAAGTATCGGCAAGTATTTCATTGGGTTGTTTCTTCTGTCTTTTAGCAAACAAACGAGAGACTCCTCGTTATTTTCCACTAATTTTTTGTAAATGTCTGAGGCCGCTGTACTTGGTTCTTTGATATACTCCCCTTCTTTCAGGTTGTTAACTGCTATATCACTTATAATATTCCCTTGTAAGTCCTTGTATATATAAGCCCTTGTATTACTATTCCCCCACGAATGTATTGTATCTCTTGATATACCAGATAATAAACAAAATCCCTTTATACTTATCTCTTGATTATGGCAGTAACACATATAGATATACATCTCTAACAGATCATCAACAGCATTAATATTATAACTATTACTAACGGTATGAGGTATAGTTAATATATCGGGATTTGGTTTTATAACGTGTTTATAAATATAGCTCAGCGCTGCGTTCCATTGGCTCGGCAATATATCATACTCACTTTCTATCGCGTTGGATTCGCAGAACATAGACAAATACATTTGTATTTCATTCTCAAATACTTCGACTGTCTGCTCTGCATCCTGTACTCTCTCCATTTTCCGCACCTCCTAACACTTAATAATAAAAAAGAGACCCACAACATATAGTTGCGGATCTCCCGAATCCATTCTCACACCGCCGGGATTTGGGCGGATTTAATTGTATTTAATTTTATAAATTAAAAACCGTTTGTTTGTATGCCCATAATATACACCGATAAAATATAATTGTCAAGCATAGATTAAAAAATATCAATTCCCGAATGTCTGGTTGATCGGATGTCAGATCATCCCCAAAATACCTCGAAAATGATTCAGTCAGTGATTCCACTTTTTCTTTAATATTTCTTTTTCTTCTTGTAATCTTTATCAATAATCTTTTAGGTGGTGATTTTTTTACACCATACCGAGGGGAAAATTTTACACCATCTAAAGGACAAAAAACATATAAGCAACTTATATAAAATCGAAATTTTGAAGAAAAAAGATAGAAAATCCATGTATTTTAGAGTTTTAGAAAAGTAATGCGAACCCTTGTAAAATAGGGATTTGCGGTATGTTTGAGCGTATAAGCTGCTTATTTTGAAATCGTATAAGATGCTTATATATTTTTAGGCATCAAAAAAGGGATGTTTTTACACCCCTTTCACTTCAAAATTGAATAAAAACACACCCTAATATTTTTTGTATTTTCATTCGTGTTATGATGCCAAACCTTTATATATCCGGCGTCAATAAGTTCCTTTTTGCACTTTTTTAATGTTCTGTTTTCAATTCCAGAATCATTTTCAAGCTGTTCATTTGTACGGTAGAAATATCCCGTTTTAAAGCCATATTGACCATACAGGAACGACAGCACCACATACAGCCATTTCGCGGATCTGCTCAAAGTGCTATCTGTCATAATAGAGCTGTTGCAAATAAATTGTTTTCCGTTCATTCTTGACCAACTCCGAGAAAATCATATAACGGTTGTTTCTCGCCTTTATACAGGTATTTTCTAAACTTACGTTTTAATTTATCGGCGTTGTCCTGCTTTCCCCCAAAGTCTTTTTCGGGAATCTTCTTTAACTGCTTGTATGTCATTCGTGCCAGCTCTTCGTCCGTGTATTTTGCATCTACTATTTCATATCTTGCAGTGTCTACAATATCAAAAATGATCCGGCAGCCGTCTTTATAGTTGTCGTTTCCCGGTTCTTCTTCATCCATGAACCGAATGAATAAATCATTTAGTTCCAGATCATCCCAGAAGAATACTACATCATGCCACCATCTGCCAGGCTTTATGTATTTTTTTTCATGCACAAAGTTATAAACCGGCTTTCCGTCAACTTCTTTCGGCGGTGTCATACTCTTTATATCGTCCTCAAAATCAAACATTTCCAACGCTTTTAACTGTCTTTCTATTGCATCGTTCGCGAAAGCGTTAACACTCAGATCTGTGTCTGCTATCATTGCTCTAGTTCCTATTGGCATTCTTATCATTGCTCGCTCAAATTTTTCATCGTATCGACTCACAGCCGCCCTTGTACTGTTCTTTGTTTTGTTCTTCAAGTCCTCGCTTCCTTTCTAAAAATATTGGGGGCGAATCTCTCCGCCCCTTTTTTGCTTATGCTGTCCGGTTATTCTGCTTTTTCTTTTTGCTTCAATTCCGGAAATTCAATCCCAAGAATGTCCGCTAGTGCCTTAAGTGCTTCGTACTCTGTGCTGCCCTTTTCAGCTTCACGATTTAAAAATCTCTGCATTTCTTCTTTGGTCATCTCGTTCATGGTTCTCCTTTCTCCCGTTTGGGTTATTGCCTTTCGACAATATTATAATAACATTGTTTTTAGTGTTTGTCGACACTATTTTTAGTGTTAAAAAAATCTTATTTTTTCCTCATCAGTCGGCTCTATTTCCAATATATCCGATGGCTGACATCTTAATATAATGCAAATAGTGTTTATTGTGTCAGTTGTAATTCCTTTACCTTTTCTAAGGTTCTGCATTGTTGCTTCACTCATTATCTTTTCTTTCCTCATTCTTGTTGATGTATACCCGCGTTCAGACAACGCCTTTAATACATCTATCTTATAAGAAAACATTCAAATCACTCCCTTTTTTGTTTTATGTAATTATACAATACTCACATCAGAAACGCAATAAATAATTTGCTATAAAAACATCTTTTTTAGTGTTGACAAACACTATTTTTAGTGTTATATTGATATCAACAAATAAAACAAAAGCCGGTTGAAATCCTAGGAAGACACACAACCGGCACCAATCAAAAAAAAGAAAGGTAAACCCATTATAACAGGGTGAAAGGTAAAAAACAATGAAAAGAACAAAATCCATGATTTACAAAGAAACCTCTAAAAGCATAGATTTATTTTTATACGCAACGAGCGACGACGATTTATACAGAAGGATGATAACGCCGATAATCGAAAACTTAAGAAAGAAAGCCATCAAAGGCGCATATGACAAGGAAAAAGCCGTTGACGCATACTACTACATAGCGACAGAGGCAAGCAAAAATTATAATAAAGATTTTGGCTATTCTTTCAGCGTTTCAGACCGATTCAGTGCAGCTGTTGACATGGAAGAATACTATAGAGAAGATGAAGTTTTTTTGTAATTTATAAACAGCCGAAACGCTCTTAGGAGCGTCCACCGCGGGACGGTCTCCCGGTGCTGATGATGGCAGACCAGAAAGGGAAAAATATGGAATTATGGAGTATTAAAGACATTATTAAAAACAACGAGGACGGTGATTTTTTAGCGATCTGTGAAAGCGGTAAAGAATACGAATGTAAATTCGTAGCCAAATATAGAGCAATGTTTTTCGCAATTCCAGATCACGAAAATATTTTAGGATATGTGAAAATAGTAAACAGATTATAAGCCGGACGCGTTCCGGCTCTGTAATGCAGCCGTAGCCGGTTCCAAGCCCGGAAAATGCAGAGGACAGAAAAAGGGTTGATATATCCATTTATGAAAAATATCCGCTTTCCGGCGTGAGCGTATCAGATTCCGGGTTGTAGCTGATCGGCGGCAGCATAACCGCCAGTTATTAAAAATTAAGAGGTGATGGAAATGAAAAGAAAAATAAAAGTATTTATTGAATGGCTTGAGCTGTTCGCTTTATCGTTTGGATCAATCTTTTTTATGTTTATGTATTGGCTCGTATTTGGCTATTAAAACACGCCCGGAATTATTCCGGGCTTTTTCTGCACCTTGACAAATGCCATGAAAAAGTCTATATTTGACGATATGAGACATCTTTACCGTTTACACTATAATTCATGCTTTTATAACAAAATGCGCTATACGGTCAAAATACGAGCGTGTACAGTTATGTTGTGCGCTGTCAGTTCGACAGATCACCAGAAGAAATGCGCTAAAAGTCCGCGTTTTTTTTGGCAGTTCCGCACTACTTCCAGCCTTAAAATCGGTTCAAAATCGGTGTGAAATTTTCAACGGATTTTATCTGAAATTTCGACCCATAAAAGTATATAGGGGGGGCTTTAAAAATTTTTGCAATAAAATTTTCGATATTTTTTAGTTCATTTTTCACTTCAATTTTAACTATAGGGGGGGATTTGTTTTTTTCTGCAATATTTTTTCGATATATTCTCCAGAAAAAACGCAATCATTTTGTATAATCAATCTTGACATTTTGTAATCTAATCCTAATTTTCTACAAAACTCTGATAAAGTCATTACTTCATCTTCGTATTGAACGTGAATGTTGTTTGTTTTGTTATTAGCTTGGGTTTCTGCGTCAGCCCACCTGCAATTCTCTGGTGTATAATTACCGTTTGGATTTATTCTATCAATCGTCAATTCATCGTTATATCCATTATGTATTGCCCATTGATAAAATTTTTCAAAGCCATTGTCTCCGAGCCAAATCTTATTAACCGTAATTCCTTTTTCTCCATAATATTTGTAAGATGAACTGTTCTTGTTATAACATCTATAAATCATATTTCTATATATACCAAGCAATCTATTCCTTGATTTATCCCTGCAAGCAGCATTCTTTCTTCCACAACCACAACTGTGATTATTAGAAGTGTTTATCAAGTATTTCTGCTTTTTTATTACAGCGTTTCCACAATCGCATCTGCACAAATATTCAGCGTCTATTCCAGATTTTTCTGAAAGCAACTTAATCACTTTTAGTTTTCCTATTTTGTTTCCCTCAAGATTTCGATTGCATTTTGCATTTTCGTGATAGTATTTACTTTTAGATTCTTTTTCATCACGTCTCCTTTTCGCTTCTGCTTTTATTTCTTCTGCGTAACAGCCGCAACTAGGAGTTTTCGCTTCTCTTAATTTTTTTAAAGAACGTATAACAGTGTTTCCACATTTACATCTAAATTTCCAATAACTACTCTTACCATCAAAATGATCGTATCCAATTGCAGTTAAATAGCCAAATGTTTGTCCTGTAATATCTTTCCTATTCCAGCTCTTTCGAACTGTCATAACATCACTCATGATCTACACCTCCTAAACCGTCAACTGATATGTTCCGTCAAGAACACCCATAGCAAGCTTCATTCCCTGCACGCCATAGAATATGTTATTCTGATTGGCGCAACCGTTTAACAGTTCGTCAAACTCCTCATACAGTTCTGCGCTGACAATTCCTTTCAGCTTTTCCATAAACGGAGCGAAATATTCTACGAATTTATCTCCGTCTTTTGTTGCAAGTATCTGGTTTTCAAATGTGATTTCTAAAAATTTGTCCATAAAAAATCTCCTTTCGATGTTTGACAACTACACCAAAAAGAGATACAATAATTTTGTACACTCCTTTGGTGTGTGCAACGGAGTAGTCATCGGGTCGCCAAACTAGATTGACTGCTCTTCTTTTAAATCTTCTTTTAATTTTTTTATACCACGTCTAACCGCTTCGCCTTTATCCACATTCTCTTGTAAACAATATGAATCAAGAATTGTTTTCGCTTCATTATCAAGTCGAATTGTTATAGGCTTTCCTTTAGGGTTATCGGTTGGTCTACCCGTTCTAGGTGACACCTTATCACTCCTTTCTTTTGTAATACATAATTAATTATATATTTATGTATTACAAAAGTCAACAGTTTTTTAAAAGAAAATAGCGGTAGATTTCTCCACCGCTATCAACACATTAAAAATTATTCTGTTTTCTTACTTTTTACGATCGCAACAACTGCTAAAATAGCATTAATCAAACACCAACTTGCCCAAATTTTTAAATCTGAATAACTTCCTGCCATTACGAATCCAAAAAATGTAGCCAATCCGAAAAGAATAACTAAAGCAATATTTCCGCCTTTTCCTTTTGCGTTTCTAGTAGCGATTGAAACAATTCCTCCAGCAAGCATTAAGATTGAAAGAACAATTCCTCCACTTCCACCAACTTCCCCTGTTTCCCCAAGCGTGTTTCCGATTCCAACCGCGCAAGATTGAAAAGATACCACTACGAATAAAATAATTGACAAAATACCAGATACCAATTTCCAAGTTTTCATAACAAATTTCTCCTTTTTTATTGTACTTCTAAATTAAATATAGCTGAATACTCATTGTAATCGTCGTCATAAATCGAAACATAGTCTTTAAAGCTTCCGGCATTTTCAACGCCTATCGTAACTTCTGCTTCACAAAACGCTCCTGTAGGAACTGATTCTGGATATTTTTCAGTATCACCGGGATAAGAACTTGCCACTTTTCCGGCATTGTCCACAACTTTCGATTCAAAATTAACATACAAATCTTCTTTTAATCCGATATTTTCATATGTATAATTAATTACATACACTGCGGCTGGATTACTTTCATCAAATTGATTACGATAATCTGTTGCGATTACAGAATTTACAGTAACTTTAAACTTCCCATCAACTTCCCATGTTTCGCCTACTTTAAATTCTTTTGTTTCTTTACTCTCCTCTTCCTTCTTTTTAATTTCTTCTAACTCTTCCTTGTACTGATCGCGTTCTTTTACAACCTTGTCGTATTCCGCTTCTGATACTCCGCTTTCTTTTCCACTTCCACAAGCCGTCATTGATAAAGCCATTGTCCCTACGAGTAACATTGATAAAATTTTCTTTTTCATCCTCATATCCTCCCATTCGTATGATACCAACATTCTACCACAAAAAAGCGTAAAAAGAAAGAAGTAGACTAGGCTACCTCTTACCTTTATTAAATGCACTATTTTTATATGTATTCCACAACCCTGCTGTCGAATATCGGCTTTGTGATAACTCGAAAATCAGTCTTGCTCTTGTCATTTCAGGATTCGTTTTCCTAACATATTGCAACAATTCATCTATTTTATCCATATCGCACCTCTCTTGACATTGCACTCATTAAATCATCCAGAAGATAAATTAAATCTTCTCCGTAAATGCTGATCCAATCCGCAAGAAATTCTTCCTGTTCAATCGGAATCGAAATATTATAGGACATCATAAAACAGTGGCATAATTCATGGCATAACACTTTTTTAAGAAATGCGCCGGATAGCAAATCGGATAAATATACGCAATTGTCATTTCCATCTGTAACACCAACCGTTAAAGAATCGTCACTTCTATGCAGTTTTTCACTTGAAGCATTTACAAATTCAATGTGCCACATTCGATTATTTATTATAAACGTCATGTTATCACCTACTTAAAAAGGGGTCTGATTCGACCCCTTAAATTTTAGACTACCTTTTGAGCAAGTACCTGCAACTTATTCTTAAGCAATGTTTTTTCCTCGTTTGACGCATCGGAAATCATTTCTGTAATGTCGGTTCCAAGTTCGCTCATGTATTTTTCCAGCTCTTTCATTTTATGCTGCTTTTCTTCGGCGGAATTACCGGAATGATTTTCTTTAGTCTCCATATATGAACGCCTACTCATACCAGAGCGTCCTTCTCTGACATCACGTCCAGCTTCACCGCTGTAATAACTACGACTTCTTCCGGAAGAAGTGAAATTTGATCTTTCCATTCCTCCGGATCTTGGATCAGATCCGCTACCGGAATAATACATTCTTCCTTCAGACCGATCCATATCACGATAATATTCCGGTTCATGTTCACGATACATTTCCGGAGTCATGTGGTAATACGGCGTATAACTTCTACGTCCATCACCACGTCTCATAAATCTGCCAGATGTCTTGCTTCTAGGCTGCCCACGGTAATATCTGCGCATATCGAAATCTTCATAATCTTCGGATTTTTCATCTTCCGGGTCATATTCATTCATTGCTTCAATCACTGTTTTGTAATAGCAAGCCTCAAGGTAATCTTTCTTTGCACACATAAGGTCTTTGTAAATATCTGCAACATCTCCAAATTCTTTCGTGTCTACATTATCAATTCCCTTGTTAAGCTGTTCAGCCATAGTTTCTTCTATTTTTTCTAGCATTTCATGTAATTTATGCATTATGCGTCACCTCCTGTCGGACCGGGTGCTACTGCCGTACCTTCTCCGTTAATTGCTCTCAAATTATTTGTTGTGCAACAAACTCTTTTACACAATCTAAATGTGCCGGAATCTGCGGACGTATGAACAATAGTTGCATATCGTGTACGCGTTTTGATACCGCATGCACTTACTGGTTCGCATCCAGGCTGTGTAAGCGGATACAAAACACTTCCTTCCCCGATTTGGATAAAAACCGGGGCGTTAATCACTGTTGTATCAGGAATTGCCTGTCCAACAACGATACAATATTTTTCATTATCGTTATAAGAGCCTGCCGGAATTCTTATAACAAGACCTGTTCCGGCTGTGTATACGACTGATTCTGAAATAATCAAACGATTACAAAGCCGGCAAGTATTTTTACAAGCCATAATATTTTCCTCCTTAAATCAATACGGGATAAGCCTTTAGACCTATCCCATAGAAATGTTATCAGCCTAAATCGGCGAGTTTATTTAATTACGCGCATCCACAACCGCAAGAGTTGTAGTTAGGAAATGTGACTGGCTGTGGCGGTTGAACCACGTAAGCCGGTTGCGGACAATCAACTCCAAGTCTTCGGATCAATTCCGCTGTCTGTGCATCCTGACTAGCAGTGATGTAAGCATTCTGAGCTGTCTGAGAAGCCTGGAACTTAAGGCTCTGATTTTCAGCCTGAAGAGATGCAATCTTGTCCTGTGTTAAGAAGTCAAGGATTGCTCTTGTTCCTGCGTTCTGACCCTCGATAATATCTTTCGTGCTGTTCTGAATCACGTTTCTTGTGTCGCAAGCCTGAGTTGCAATGTCGTAACGAACTTGTGAAATTGCTTCTCTGTTATCACAGCAACACTGAGCCAACTGTGCAGACATATTACAGAAACCACGCTCTACGCCATTAAATCCCTGCATCATGCCCATATTTACGCCGTTGATCGCGTTGTTTGTTGCGTATGTACTGTCACAAATACCCTGCTGAATTGCAGTAATTCCACTCTGCAAGTTATTCAGAGCGAATCCCTCGTTTATGTCGGTGCGTGTTGCAAGCCCTTGTAATCCCGGTGAATTTGCTCCACCGTTACCGCCAAAGCCAAAGCCGTTACCCCATCCTCCAAAAATTGCGAAAATGAGAATAATCCAGATCCATCCCCAACCATCGCCGCCAAAGCCATTTCCGTTGTTTCCATTACCATCAATAGAAGCTACCAATGGAACGGAACAATTACCTGTATTGAACATATTAGATGTCCTCCTTATTTTGTTTATTCATAAAGAGGAACTTAAGTATTATGCCGGCAACCTCTAATATGCTACATTCCTAATTGCTGTTTTACTTTTGTTATCGCTTCATCCGGGTTTATCCCTTTTTCCCTGCATAAATTTCTTGCGAGTTCTTCAACCCCTTTTGAATCTCCTTTTTGTGCCATTTCAAACGCGTTTTTCATAATCGGATTATTCATAGACGGATTATTCCCCATCATCTGTTGAAAAATCTGCTGCGGATTCCCTCCATTTTTCATCATTTGACCAATCATCATTAAGGGATTCATTGTGCTTCACTCTCCTTTTTAGTCCTAGAAACCGCTGTTTTAGTTATAGGTTTAGACATAGATTTTTCTAATTCTTCTATCTTGTCTTTTAGTTCATCAAACCTTTGCATAAATACCTCTGTAACCTCGTTATCCATTCCTATTTTCATTTCTGTAGGTGAGGATATAGAATTGCTTTGTTGTTCTTCTAAAACTGGCTTAAAAACGACCGTAGCGATTGTTCCGTTTGGTGTCCATGATTTTAAATAAATTTCCGACATATCTTTTTTAGGAAAAATCGCAACGCTTCCATCCATCGGAACGTCATTTGCTGTAATCCGATCTACAGAATCCACAACTTTTCCATTCAACCCTATAGGCATTTGCTGAGTCTGCATCTGCATTTGTGGTTGTTGCAATGTCTGTTGATATTGTTGTAAACCTGCCAACCTATCCATATAAGGCTGTTGCGGATTGTACTGTTGACCATAATTATTCATCTGAGGATAATATTGCGGATAAGTCTGCATAAGGATTTTCCTCCTTCATATCTTCTAAAACTTTTTGAAACGCATGAACCGCAGTTGATTGACATCCGATCGGGATCTTTTGCATTTCTTCATTTGCAAAAATTCTTTCTAAAAATTCATCGGTAAGCATAAGAACTACCTCCTTATGCTTAAATTTTCGCATAAAAAAAGTGAGCGGAATAATCAAGATCCACTCAACTTTTCATCACTGTATAAGACTTTTCCCTATATTATTTGCGTACCATCTGCGTACCATTTGAGTACCAATAACCAATAAATATATATCAATTTATGTAGAGTAGTGTAAGGATGTAATACCTGCAAAACACTATAAAATGTAGAACTTAAACACATATAATCAATTATAAAGAATAACATGAAAAAGATTAAAATATTACAATACCTAGTTTCATTTTTATCTTTACCTGTCTAAAAACCCTGCAATTTTTGCGGGTTTTCGCCTTTCTCTATATTTTTAAGTATCAGAGTCTTAATGTCGTTCTATATAATACTATAATAAGGCTCATATGTCTACATCACAACTCTAAAGTATTATCTAAAAGTTTCCCGGGAAAAGCCATATTTCCCTTCACTGACTTAAAACGACAACAAAAGGCGGTATTTACCGCCTTTTGCTTCCGGATCAGCTCTGCTTATTATTTTGTATTTGTAATGGTATTTTTAGATCTGCGATATTTCAGTATTACAATGATTGCAGACAATGCAAGAACCATTCCTATTCCCGTTCCTATAACCGGGGCATGATCTCCCGTTTTCAGCGCATTTGTCTTACTTTCTTGATTGTTTAAATCTTCCGTATCGGCGCCGCCGTGACCACTTCCGTTGTGATCGATATTATTATCGTGATTATTATCTGTGTTATCGTCATCCGAAGAATCAATATTTTGCGATATCAGTTTGTAAGCAGCAACTGTTCCTGACACTTCGCAGGATGCAAGCAGATAAGCATTTCCGTCTGCGCTTTCAGATGCGGAAATCATGCACAGTCCTTCCGGAGATACGTCGCCTGCTATATCTTTACTAAAATCTCGGGAGTTAATATAATTTGCGAAAAGAATCTTGTCAGGGTTTGTAATGTCATAAGCCATAACGCCTCCGATCCTCTCAAGACCGATAAACGCATAAGTTTTCTCTCCTACCGTTCCGATTGTTACGCTTTCTGCTTCTACGCCCTTTTTCCCTGAACGGTCATCTATTTCTGCGGAGTCATTGGAACAATTAAAGTACTGCGGGAAATATGCCGCTGTTTTTGCTTCTAACTCGTTTCCGCTCGTATACACTTCTTTCATTCCGGATCCATCTACACAATAAACAGTGAAGGAACGTCCTCCGAACAGGTAATCATATTCTGAATTTAAACCTTCATAATCGTTCTGATCGAAGAATACAACCTTTCCGGTTAGTCCACTGTTTTCAGCCGTAATTTTCCCGGAAGGTGATGTTTGCCCTTTCCCAAAATTACATTCTGCTTCATTAAGATATTCGTTCCACTCTCTGGAATCCCCCTCATTTGCAGTTACAATATAAGTTTTGCCGTTCGACTCAAACAGAGAAATTCCGTCCGGCATACGGATTCCGCGAAGCGACGGATAAGATACCGGCCTGTATGCCGCATCTTTTTTATCAATATCGATCGGATATTTTTCGTAATCTTCATATCCTGCGGAACAGATATTTTCTATAGAAAGTGTTTGCAGATCTACGATGGCAATGGCGTTTGCTTCCTGAAGTGTAACATAGGCTGTTTTATCATTTGCTGCAATATACTCCGGTTCTAAATCAACAGACGGAGCCGTTCCTTTTTTCAAAATCACTCCATTTTGTACAAGCTCCGCTCTTTTCGCTTCACTGTCAAAAACGGTAAAGTCAAGATGTGATACATTCTGATTTGTCAGATCAATTACAGTGACCGTTCCCTTAGGGTCAATACTTCCCGCTTCATAGCCGTTTCTTGGTTCGCCTTCATCTGCCGAAAGAATTTTTTTACTATCGGGTGTAAATGTCACCATATCCGGCTGTACACCTGCCTCATAAATCTGATCAAATGACAATGTCCCATCTGCGCCGCAAAGGAATACTGCGAGGCATCCGGCAACCGAATAATCAGATGACTGGATTGCCACTGCAAGCTTTTCTCCATTTGGAGAAACGGCAACAGAAGTCATATCACCGTAGGAGAAACCTTTGTAATTGTTCTCAACGATTTCTTTGATATTTATATTCTTTCCATCTAACAAAGCGATCTTATCAACTGCATTTTTATTTTTCATCGGAATTGCCGTTAAGTTCCCGGTTACACCATTCACAGCATACGCCCAGCCTGTAACTGTATTGTAATCTATAATTTCCATAACGCCGCCGTCCGGGTTTTGCATGCCGGAATTATATTGAGCAGTCTGTGTCATGGCAATAGAAGACTTTTTATTCTCTAATCCGTTTTTCAGCTCTCCGCCGTTCGCATTTTTGGTAACACTGAATGAATCAATTAATTTACTTTCCGGGGCATTGCTGTCTCCCGAAAGGTTATATACGTTGACAGAGATTTTATTATCCGCCACGTCAAAGACAGCGTAACTTGGACTGTACTCCTGGTTCCATTCCTGATTTCCAATTGGAAGATTTCCCGCCAAATATGCCTCAGAACCGGTTTGTCCGTTTGCCAGCACCGGATAATCTGCATTATTGGTCTTGTCTACTTTCTCAAAAGGAGTATAGTATTGCATGTCAGAACAGCAATTACCCGTCAGATAAATCACTCCGTCAGGATCATGGAAATCATCCAGTCTTTCTGCATTTCTCTGACCGTTTTTCAGCACATAGCTTCGAGAATACACATGATCGTGACCGCCTAATACAAAGTCAACGTCAAATTCATCCATCACCTGCTCAAATCCTGCATCTACATAGTTCTCAATATCCGAATCGGCAGCATGCTTTGCCACTGTCTGCGTAGATTTATGATGTGTAACAACTAACCATTGATACTGACCTGAATATTCTGCCGTCGCCGCATTTAAAGTTGTTCTGAAGTTAGAAACGATGGCTTCCGCTTCGGAATTGTCCTTTGAAGCGCTTGGAACATTTACATTTCCCGCATTTTCATTATCGTTTCCGCCCGGATAAGCTCCTGTGTTTAATGTTACGAAGAGAACGTTATTATATAAATAGTAATAGTTTCCTTTTGTCTCCATTTCTCTTCGTTCCACAAAATCATATTGCCCGTCTTTATTCGGTGTAACACCATTTGACTCTGCAGATTGTGCGATTTCATCCGCAGTTGCCTGAATATAGTTGCCATGGCTTTGACTCGTTCCACTGTTCTGTCCGCGGAATGTTGTCTTTACCTGATTAAGAGACGCTGCGTTTCCATCTACACTCATTTCATTCGGAAGATTAAAATGATCATCAAACATGTAATGACGATCATGATTTCCTACTGCCGGGGCATACAGAAGAGATGTCATTTCTTCCGGAGCAAAAAATGCCGCATACTCACTGGATTTTCCCCAGCTTTGATCCTCCACCTGGTCTCCCGCGGAAACAATGAGGTTCACATCTTCCTCTTTCATCTTGTCCAGCATAACTGCCCATCCGGTCTGATTTTTTCCGTCAGAAGGATTCCATCCCCCGTTATTTGTTTCTCCGTTTTCTTTAATCTGGGGATCGCTTGTAAAACCAAATCGAAATTCACCTGCATTTGGTGTTTCATAAGAATACTTCTTTGACCAAGTATTTCCATTATCATATGAAATCTGATAACTATATTCTGTGCCTTTTGAAAGTCCTGATACAGTAGCCTGACATACTATTTTCCCGGTATCTGTATATTTTCCTTCAACTACTTTTGTAGGAGTATGAAGAGCTCTTACAGATGCTTCTACTGTCTTATCCCCCATACGGACAATCGCATTTTGAGTACCTTCCGGGGCATACCAGTTCAGGTTTACCGAATCGTCTCTTTCACCTGGTTGTAAAGTAAGGTATTCGATTGAAACTGCATTGTTTTCCTGTGCTGCCACCTCCTCTGCTCCCGCTGCAAAGACATCACTTACTGTACTTTGAGCGCATACGATCGAAACAGCTGCTAAAAGCGCCATTGTTTTTCTCCGTTTTACTCTCATATCGTTTCCTCCGTTAACCCATTGAATTCAAGTAACGATAGGATTGTAATGGTCTTTTGTTAAGGTATTTTGTTGCATATGTAAAATAGGAGTTAAATTTTTCCTTTTACAAAATGACAATGGCATAAACTGTAAGTTGTTTATTTCTTCTTTTTCGGTTTTGGAGTTGGCAGTTCATCATACATTGCATGAAACAAGCCTGTCAAAAATTCCTTATTATCGACTTCATCTACCAACAACATCTCTTTTGCTCCCTCATAGGGTAATTCACATGAAACTATCGGCATATAACTAATTGCTGATTTTACTCGTTTAGCTTCTCTTGTCAGGAACGCAACAGGCAGAAAACACCGCAAAGACAGCGTAAAAAATCCATTAACAGAGATAGCTGATAGACATTAAAAACCGCCGGCATAATTTTATCTATAGCGGCGGCATACATAATCATTTGCAGCTACTAAATTAACGGTTATATTTTTTCGATTTGTTTAACAAAATATAAATTCCAATCAATACCAAAATAGTGATGCCAAGTATCATATACATCGTTCCAATATTTACTTGACTTCCGAAAAAATAAAGATTGCAATCAAGGGAATCTTTTAGTTTTTCAATAATCACTATTGGAATACCTTGATTTTGTATTTCGGCAAGCGCCCCTTGCATTGTATGATTTCGGATAAGTGATGTACCATAAGTGCCTGGCAAAAATGAGATTATTTTTTGCAGCCCTTTTCCAAATGAAGAAATAGGCATATATGCACCACAAATGAAACCATATCCCGCACTGATGATTGTGCCTACCGCTGAAATTTGTCCTTGTGTTGATAAGAAAAAATTAATAATCGAAGATAATGCTGTTCCAAACAAAACAAGTAGTAAAATATCAAGAAACAAAAAGAATATATCTGCGAGTAACATATTCCAACCGACAATAGCCACATAAGTAAGACAGATACCCGTTGCAGCAAAGCAAATAATAAGTGTTGAAAACAAGGTTGCAGTATAATAACTCAGCGAAAGTGTAGCTGACTTCACAGGAGATATTCTTAAATCTCTTATCGTACCATTTGCTTTATCTTGCACCATTAAAAAATTAGAACAAAAAGCAACCGTTACACACGAAACAGCAAGAATGGAGGAGATAAGTTGACTGCCTACCAGTCCATCTATTACACTTTCTGATAATTTTAATGAATTAGGTAAATTAGATGTAAAACTAAGCTGGGATTTACAGCCTCATTGAACAACCGCTAATAGAACAAATAGTGACAGTATAACCACACCAACCATTTGAATGATAATCGCCATAATATCTAGAAATTTGCGTGACACTTTCGATTTTCTCATCTCTCGGATAAAGGGAATGTCGTAGCGCAATGTAAACAGAAAAGTTACTACAAGCTCAATACAAAAGAGCATAGGCAAGATATTTTTACTGCCATAGGATATTCCCATTCCAATATGCGTAATAACTAATGCCGGTATGTCATTCCACTTCACAATCAAAAGAATACCCGTTAGCGCCACAATTACCCAAGAAATACTGTTAATGATTTTTTTCACTTTTTCCATTAAATTTCCCTCCTTTTTTCAACTCGATAACTTCAAATTTACGGAATAACTGAAATTTGTCAATGTGATTATTTTCTGCCTGTTTATTACCCCTTGGGAAATTATTTTAGTGCAAACAGAAATAATTATTCAATACGAACATTAACTGGTCTTATTGTAAGTTCTCCAGCACCTTCTACGCTATACCACTTTCCTTTTTCGAGTTGAATTGTTTCTGACATGCCATGTGTAATGTAACCTATAGTATATTGTTTTCGACTTTCAATATCCGTAAAAATAACATCCGTATCAGCATTTCCAGAAACTTTAATCTTATTATTGATAGGCTGTATCAGCTCATTTTTCACAACTCCCCCAGAAAGCGTAAAAGTGTGCGTTCTGATATATCCGTTATAGCTAATACTGGTGATAATAAGAGCCCTAGGAATTGCTATTCCAATCATTCGCTTCATCCGCTTTTTGTCCATATAAACCTCTCTACAAACTAATCAAATCATATTTTGTAGCTCGACAGACTGAGATTTACAATGCTACCCTTTTCCATTTTCTAATCTTAGTTCTAAAAGTTCCGAAAGGAGCAACAGTATTAATGTGAATAAACTTGTAAACTTCCCATATCGCTGTTTTTGTAGCATCATCAGCCCACTTTCTCATATGTGGTTGAAATAATTCTTCATCACTCATTGAATCAATCATTGTATGGATAGATGTAATATTTTCTTTTAGTCTATCTTTCAGTTCTGCTAACGATAAATATGAGTAAGTATCTGTAAACCATTGATATAATTCACCTAGTTGATTCCACTTAAACATATCCGATGGTGTTTTCACTTCAATTCCTTGTTTCTCATCGTCTTCCCATTTCAAAACTAATGTCGTCCATCCAACTTGATAAGCAAGATTTTCTGCTGGTGTTCTATCTACTTCGATTATTCTCTTATCTTTTAAAGATTCAGGAATATTATCAAATTCAGAAATATACTTTTCAAAACTTTTATTTATCTCATTTTTTAATTCTTCTTTGTCCTTGTATGTTCTCAAAATATCTACCCCACAACTTACAATTTTACTTAAACTTTTTTATCTTAACAACCTAAGATTGATCGATATACTTGTCCATCTTTTTCATCTTAATCTTTCTTGATTTTAAATATCGAAACGAGAATTGCAATAAGAATTCCCACCCCTTGTATTTTTATTGCAATAGGTAAGAAATCCGATGCTAATATCAACGAAACATCAGATGTCGGAAAATATGTAATTATAAAGCTTATTATGATACAAATGATAATCGGTACAACAATGAATAACAATGCAACAATGCGCCATGCTTTATTGGACATTTTAATTACCTCCTCTCCTTTCCCTTAAAATGTATTGAAAATAAGAGCGAAATTTTTCATCTGTAAAATTCAATGTTTTCATCTCTCAAAATTCTAGTTGAATTTCTCTCAATCTCTATGTCCTATTAGCTTACAAATCATTCTTTTAATTCTTACAACAATTCCTCCAACTCCTCCCAGCCTTGATAATAAAATGCCGAGAGCAAAAAATATCACTATAACAGGAACCATGTCCAAATAATTTTCTCCCATAGTCGATCTCCTTTACAGATTCTAATGTGTTTTTTCAGTATACTATAATTATAATCATTCTATCAGACAAAAGCTTTTATTTCTACGGAATTTTCTGCAAAGCATATATCTACGTATTGTTAAACTGTATCATAGAATATAACTAAAAGGTAACCTGCCTCAGCAAGTTACCTTTTTTCAACGCCTTACAAAAAATTTTCTCTTTTCTCATAAAATCCTGATATGCTTTCTCATTTACTATACCGGGACTTTGAGAAAAACATCCGGGAATTAGTGGGGCACAAAGTGAACCATCTTTCAAAAACTTATCGAAATCTAATCTCTCGTCTCCATCAAGATCACCTTACCGTACACGAACGATATTTCCACTTCATCTTCAACAAATTCATTACTTACGCACAGGCTGTCGCTCGGCTTAAGGAAATGATTTGTCAGCGGATATTTTGCCCCTGTAATGTTGAACGCATCTACAGGCTGTTCTAATGGAAACAATGAAAAGTACGGTCCGAATGCCTCTTCTTTTTTCAATGTAACAGTTTTATCGAGAAGCCGTATCTTATTGTGAGCGTCCATAATGCAAGCGTCCGCTCCTGCTTCCAGCGCAATTTGTAAACATTGCACATTTGCCCACAGGTGATCGATCCGGTTGCCGGTTGCCCCCAGGATGACGATCTTTTTGCGATTCAGACCAAGGCAAAGGCGCAAAGCGATCTCTGTGTCTGATGCATCTTTTACCGGATTAAATTCTCTCACGGGCACATCAAGTTCTTCTCTGTAATATTCAACGAGCTTCCTCGGAACGCTGTCAAAATCTCCCACGATATAATCGGGTTTTATCTCGTTGTCATACAAAAACACAAGACCTCTGTCTACCCCGATAACAAATTCAGTTTCTTCGCTTTTTAAAATCGAGAGAGCAAAATCTTTTTCCACCATCCCGCCGCTCACGATCACAGTCTGCTTACTCATGACGTTTCAATATCTCCATAAATCTCTTTGTATTTTCTGTAATATTGCCTTTGAAAACTCCCGAACCGGAAACAATAATATTCGCTCCCGCATCCAATACCGCTTCCACATTTTCACAATAAATTCCGCCGTCAACTTCGATATCCGTCTTAAGACCTCTCTCGTCAAGCAGGGTGCGAAGTTCTTTTATCTTGTCAAGCGATTCCGGAATGAACGCCTGTCCGCCGAATCCCGGCTCAACGCTCATGATGAGAAACATATCCGCAAGCTCCAGATACGGGATCAATTCTTTCACAGGAGTTGCCGGTTTGATCGTGATGCCTGCTTTCACTCCGCTTGCCTTTATTTCATCCACTGTCGCCTTTACATCTTCACACGCCTCTAAGTGAACAGTAATGATATCCGCTCCGCATTTTGCGAACTCTTTCACATACCTGATCGGCTCAGTCACCATAAGATGTACGTCAAGCGCCTGTTTTACCGCGCCTTTTAACGCGGACAATACCGGCATGCCAAACGAAATGCTCGGTACGAAAATTCCGTCCATCACATCAAAATGTATATATTTTGCGCCTGCTTTTTCTGTCTGTTCGATCTGTTCTCCCAGAATTTTAAAATCAGCCGAAAGAATCGACGGGGCAAGAATATTTTCCATCTTCAATATCTCCTTTTTTCCTGTAATTCACGGTACATCGCAACATAATCGTTGTACCGGATCTCATGTATCTTTCCTTCTTCTGCCGCCTGCTTCACCGCACAGTCCGGCTCATGCACATGATCGCACCCCGAAAAACGGCACAATCCTTCATACGGACCGAATTCCGGGAAATAATATTTTAATTGTTCTTTTTCAAAATCATTGACATAAAGGGAACTAAATCCCGGAGTATCTACAATATATGAGCCGCAGTCTTCCACCTTTTCATCTTCTTCCAAAACTAAAAGTTCGGAATGTCTCGTCGTATGCTTTCCTCTGTCGATCTTCCTGCTGATACTCCCTGTTTCCATCATTACTTCCGACTGCAGAAGATTGATAAGCGACGACTTCCCTACACCCGACGGGCCTGCAAGAACAGTCGTTTTCCCGTGCAGAATCTTTTTCACTTCTTCGATCTTCCATCCTTCTTTCGCACTCGTAAAAAAGACCGGATACCCGCATGATCTGTATATTTCTTCCATCTTGGAAATATCGCTTTCTTTTGCAATGTCAGATTTGTTAAAACATAAGATTACCGGGATCTTCTTTTGCTCCATCATCACAAGAAAACGATCAAGAAGATTAAAATGAGGTTTAGGCTTCGTCACCGCAAATACAACGAGCGCCTGATCGATATTCGCCACCGCCGGACGGATCAGTTCGTTCTTTCTCGTAAGGATTTCCCTGATATTTCCCTTTTTTTCCTCTTCATCTAAAACTTCTATCTCTACATTATCTCCTACAAGAGGCTTCACACCGTCTTTTCGGAAGATCCCTTTTGCTTTACATTCATAAACACCGGATTCTACTACATGAACGTAGTAGAATCCGGCAATCCCTTTTACAATTTTACCTTGCATATTTTATAAATTCCCTGTCGGTACCGCCTATTCATTGTCTCCGCCGTTTTCCGGATCGGTCTGTCCTGACGATGATCCTTTGCTGACAAAATAATATACTTGTGTCCCTTTTTCCACTTTTGTACCTGCCGACGGAGTCACACTGTAAATCGTTCCGACCGGAGTATCACTGTAGTCTTCACCGCCGTATACCGGAACAAACCCTGCCTCAGTCAGCACTTTAACCGCCGTGTTTTTCTCCATTCCGATCACATCACTCGGAATAGTAGACCATTCTGTTTTTGATCCAAGCGTTACCGTATATTTTATTGTTGTGCCTTTCTTTACTTTAGTTCCCGCTTCTGTTTCCTGTGTGACAACCGTTCCTGCCGTTCCGCCGGCATATTCTTCCTTAGGACTTCCTTTCAGTCCAAGTTCTTCTAAGGCGGCGGCAGCCTGATCCGCCGTCATATTCAGAAGCGACGGCACTTCTACTTTATCTTTTTCGGGATCTTTTCCTTTACTGATAATAAGCTGAACGCTTGTGCCCTCGTCTACCTGCTCTCCCGAACCTGGAGTAGAGCTGACTACATTTCCCATCTCGATCGTATCATCATAAACTGCCTCGCCTTTTGTCACTTTCAGACCGGCATCCTGAAGCATTCTCTCTGCTTCCGCCTCCGATCTGTTCACAACATTCGGCACAGTTACTTTTTTCGCAGCTTCTCCGCTGCTGATCACAACCGTAACCGTAGAATTTTTCTTTACTTTCTTTCCTTTTCCCGGATTCTGGCTCTTAATCTCGCCTTTTTCGTATTCATTGGAAGCTTCTTCTTTATCCGCTTTTTTAATACCGAGATCTTTTTTCTTAAGTTCTTCCTGTGCGTCTTCAAATGTCATTCCGCGCACATCCGGTACTGTTACCATCTTTTCTGTCTTTGAAGAAAGACCGGCTCCTTTGAAAAATCCCGCCGCATTTCCGACAAGAAACAGAATCAGCAGCGCGATCACGACTCCCGACACGATCATCAGTATTTTCATGATCCGCTTCGTATCGGGATTTACATCATTCTTCTTCCGCCTGTCTTTTTGACTGCGCCTTCTGTTATCATAATCATTATCGTCGTCGTAGTCATAATCGTCGTCATCATCGTACTCATCATCGTCATCGTACTCATCATCATCATAACGACTGCCCTGAATCCGTTCCAGTTCTTCTGTCGACATAACCATCGTGCGGTCTGTCTCCGCTCCTGTTCCCGCTCCCAAAACAACAAAATCGCCGTCCGGCTCTACAAGCGATCTTTTCAGATCCATAAGAAGAGACGCACAGTCCGGATAACGGCGTCCCGGATTTTTCTGTGTACACTTCATGATAATGCACTCAAGACTGTACGGGATATTCGGAACTTCTTCTGCCGGAGACGTAATCTCTTCCTGGAGATGCTTCAACGCGACCGACACCGTGGAATCTCCGTCGAACGGTACGTGCCCGGTGATCATCTCGTACATCGTAATACCGATGGAATAAAGATCGCTCTTCTGATCTACGACTCCGCCCCTCGCCTGCTCCGGAGATGTGTAATGAACCGATCCCATAACGCTTGTGCTGATCGTCTGTGTAGACGTGGTCGCACGGGCAATGCCGAAATCCGTCACTTTTACTTTTCCGTCTTTTGAAATGATAATATTCTGAGGCTTAATATCTCTGTGGATAATATGATGATTGTGCGCCGCCTGAAGCCCTGTCACCATCTGAATGGAAATACTGATCGTCTCTTTTGCCGAAAGTCTTCCCTTTTTCTTTATATAATCTTTCAGAGTGATCCCTTCGACAAGCTCCATTACCATATAGTACAGACCTCTGTCCTGACCGACGTCATACACATTGACAACGTTCGGATGCATCAGTCCTGCCGCAGCCTGCGCCTCACTCAAAAATTTCTTTATAAATACCTGATCCGAACGATAATCGCTTTTTAATACTTTGATCGCGACATAGCGGTTTAATTTACGATCCTTTCCCTTGTAAACATCCGCCATACCACCCGATCCGATCCGTCCGAGTATCTCATATCTTTTTCCTAAGCAAACTCCCTCTTTAATCATAATACACTCACCTCATCTGCAAACGGTTCTATAAGGACAACCCCTATATTATCTGTACCGCCGTTTTCTTTTGCCGCTTCTATAAGAGCCTGACCGGACTCTACGATATCTCTTCCTCCCTGAACAATATGAAAAAGTTCCTCATCTTCTACCATATTGCTCAAACCGTCCGTACACATCAATATGATGTCTCCCCTTTTCAGACGGTGCTCGTAAAAGTCTACCTCTACATCCGCTTTCGCGCCGATCGCTCTCGTAATAATATTTTTATCCGGATGATGTTTTGCTTCTTCCGGTTTTATCCCGCCAAGCCTTACCATCTCTTCTACCAGGGAATGATCTTTCGTAAGCTGCTGAATGCCCTGATTGATCAAATACAAACGGCTGTCTCCTACATTCGCGAAATACATCATCTGATTTGAGATCGTCGCCGCAACAACCGTCGTTCCCATTCCTTTGAGATGTTCGTCTCTTGAAGCTTCTTTTATGATCTCCCTGTTTGCCGTTTTTATAGCGCCTACAAGACATCTTTCAATATCTTCGCCTTCGCTTAGCGCCAATTCCCTGTTGAGCACTTCAACCGTATACTTGGAAGCATAATCTCCCGCCTGGTGACCTCCCATACCGTCTGCCACCACAAAGAGGTTCTGAAGAATTCCGAGAGGTCTGTCAGTCACATAAACATAATCCTGATTTACTTGTCTTACCATTCCTACATCTGTTATCGAAAATGTTCTCATATGCTTCTCCTTAATTCTCATTCATTGTCTCTTCCTCGTAGCGCCGTCTAAGCTGACCGCACGCCCCGTCGATATCCGAGCCCATTTCTCTTCTTATAGTAACATTAATTCCGCTTTTTTCAAGTTTATTTTTGAAATTCAAAGCACTTTTGCGGCTTGGACGCTGAAAAGAACGCTCCTTTACCGGATTTACCGGAATCAGGTTCAGATGACAGTTACGCGGCGCGAGAAGCTCGGAAAGCTCCTTTGCATCCTCGTCCGTATCGTTCACCTCATGTACAAGACTATACTCAAACGTCACTCTGCGTCCTGTCTTTTTAAAATAAGTATCGCAGGCGGAAAGTACCTCGCCTAATTCGTACTTATTTGCGACAGGCATCAGTTTCCTTCTCTTTTCCTGCGTAGATCCGTGAAGAGAAAGCGCCAGTGTGATCTGCAGACGTTCCTCTGCCAGTTCCAGTATTTTCGGTACGATCCCGCATGTAGAAACAGTCACGTTCCGCTGACTGATATTCAGTCCGTGTTCATCTGTCAGTATGTGAATGAATTTCAGAAAATTATTATAATTATCAAGCGGCTCTCCTGTTCCCATGATAACGACGTTGGAAACCCTCTCTCCGATAATTTTCTGGATCTGGTAGATCTGACCGAGCATTTCGGATGCAGACAGATTCCGTTTTAATCCCCCGATCGTCGAAGCGCAGAATACACATCCCATGCGGCATCCCGCCTGCGAGGAAATACATACCGAATTACCGTGCTTATACCGCATAAGAACGCTTTCCACCATGTTTCCGTCATACAGACGGAACAAAAACTTGTTCGTTCCGTCCAGTTTCGACTGCTGCCGCTCTGCCATCTGTACCGGAAAGATATCATATTCTTCCGCAAGCTTTTCCCGAAGTTTCACAGACAGGTTCGTCATCTCGTCGAAACGATCTGCAAGCTTCACATGCAGCCATTCATATATCTGTTTTGCCCGAAACGGTTTTTCTCCGAGACGTTCCAGCTCTTTTTGTAATTCTTCATATTCATATGCCCGAATATCTTTCTTCATTCTCATACTTTCCTTTTTCATTTTTCGTATCCTGCCATTTCACCCTTTTGCGCGTCCTGCCATTTCATCCTTTTTCGGCGTTCCGGCATTTTCAGACTTCTTTTTTCCGCAATCGCGCAATAAAAAATCCGTCGCTTTTATGAACTCCCGGAAGAAGCTGGATACAGCCGTTCTCTGTCACGCTTTCCCTCAATTCAAGGCAAAGATCTTCCCTTATATCGTCTGCGTAAAATTCAGGAAATTCTTTCAAAAACCAATGTACGTTTTCGATATTTTCTTTCGGGTTCACAGTACACGTACTGTACAGAAGTTCTCCTCCCGGCTTCACATAAGAAGCCGCGCAGGAAAGGATTTTTCGCTGAAGCTTTACGAGACTTACGATTCCTTCCGGCGACGCTTTATATTTCAGATCTGTTTTCTTCCCAAGCACTCCCAGACCGGAACAAGGCAGATCGGCGATCACAATATCCGCTTTACCCGCTGATTTTTCATCATACACAGACGCATCCTGACAAACCGCAGTTACATTGCAAAGTCCCATACGTTCTATATTTTCCTCGATCAAAGACACTTTATATTCTGTCAGATCACGGGCTTCCACATGACCGGAACATCCGGCTTGACCTTCCATCAAAATGCGTTCCGCCACATCAAGCGCCTTTCCGCCCGGCGCCGCACACAGATCGATCACCTGCGCTCCCGCCTGCACATGCGCCAGTTCTCCTACAAGCATCGAACTGATATCCTGCACGACGAACAGACCTTCCCGAAATGTTTCCAGAGACTCTAAATAATCATATTTTGAAATGAGAAGCGCATCCTTTAAATACGGATGATTTTCCACTAAAACATGTTCTTCCTCAAGCCGCTTTTTCAGCTGCTCCGTCGTAATCCGGCTTCTGCAGCATCTGATCGTTGTCGGCTTTTCTGTCTGGAAATCTTTCAGCATCGTTTCGATCAAAGAAAGATCATACGTTTCTTTCCATAATCGGATGATCCATTCCGGACAGGAATATCGTACCGAAAGCCGTTTGATCGGATCTGACGGATACTCCACCTCATCGATTCCTTTGACAACACTTCTCAGCACGCCGTTGACATAGCCTCTCAGACCGGAAAACCCTTTCTTCACTGCCAGTTTTACCGATTCACTGCAAACTGCATGATCGGGAATACTATCCATATATTTTATCTGATAGACCGCGCTTCTTAAAATTGCCCGAATTAACGGCTTCATCTTTTTTACTTTTACTTTGGAGAAACAATCCAGAATATAATCGATCTCTGTCATATGTTCCAGCGTTCCTTCCGTAACGCGGGTGATAAATGCTCTTTCCCTTTTCTCAAGATATTGATATTTTGTCAAAACTTCTCTTAATACAATATGACTGTATCTGCCGTTTTCCGTTACTTCCATAAGGATTGCGGCTACGATTTCTCTTTCATTGATCGCCTTTGCCATTATTCTCTCCCAAACACCATTCCTTCTTCCACTTTATATCCGCGCAGAAACGAGCCTGTATCCATTCGTTTCTTGCCGGGCATCTGTACTTCTAAAATACGAAGCACGCCGTCTCCCGTCTGTATGCAAAACGAATCTTTTGCTACGGACACTACCGTTCCCGGCATGGCGTTCTTCCCGGTTTTCTGCGCTGTATGTTCCTCGCTTCCCAGTTCGGTTTGCTCTGCACATTCTTCCTGTGGCTTTGCCAACGCTTTCCATATCTTCATCACTTTTCCGTCCCGGTGTGTATATGCGCTTGGCCATGAATTCAATCCACGCACGAGACGCTCGATCTGCACTGCCGATTTCGCCCAGTCGATATTGCCAAGATCTTTCGTGAGCATTTTCGCATAAGCAGTCGGGCTTTCCGGCTGCTTTTCAAACACTGCTGTTTTATTTTCTATTGCATGCAATGTTTTTACGCAGAGAGCGGCGCCTGCTTCTGCCAGTTTGTCATGAAGCGACTCTCCTGTCTCGTCTTCTGCGATCGGGATCTCGGTCTTTAAAATCATATCTCCTGTATCAAGTCCTTCATCCATCTGCATCGTTGTAACGCCCGTCACGCTCTCTCCTTCTATGATCGCCCACTGGATCGGTGCAGCCCCACGATATTTCGGAAGAAGAGATGCATGGACATTAATACATCCGTAAGGCGTCATCTCAAGAATCTCCTTCGGAAGGATCTGACCGAAAGCAACAACGACCATCACGTCGGCATTGTATTTTCTCAATTCTTCCACACACTCAGGATCGCGCACTCTTTTCGGCTGATACACCAAAATCCCATGCTTAACCGCCGCTTCCTTTACAGGCGTAAACTGCATTTCTTTTCCTCTGCCTTTTGGCTTATCAGGCTGTGTGACGGCGAGACACACATCATGCCCCGCTTCCACAAGCGCTTCCAGTGTTCCGACTGAAAAATCGGGTGTTCCCATAAATATGATTCTCATTCTTCCCCTCCTTGCGCATCGTCTTGATCTTCTTCATCATAAGACACTTCATGAAGTCCGTCTTCTGCCAGTTCAACATACAGTTTTCCGTCCAAATGATCAAGTTCATGACAAAACGCCCTTGCAAGCAAGCCTTCGCCTTCCATTTCGAACTCGTTCATATTTTCATCAAACGCCCGCACTTTTACACGGTCCGGTCTTGTAACGATTCCGAATTTTCCCGGTACGCTTAGACATCCTTCTTCTCCTGTCTGTTCGCCTGAAGATTCGATGATCTGCGGATTGATCAAAACAATCGGACCTTCCCCTACATCGATCACTACGATTCTTTTCAAAACGCCGACCTGCGGAGCCGCAAGACCGACACCGTTGCTTTCATACATTGTCTCAAGCATATCTCCGATCAGTATTTTCGTGCGAAGCGTCATCTTCGGCACTGCTTTACACTGTTTTTCTAATATATCGTCTCCTATTTCTCTAATTACTCTGATTGCCATTTTTCTCCTTCTTTCTATCCGCTACATCGGATTAAAATCAAATTGTATTCTCATTTTATCAAATCCCGAATTAATCTCAATATATTTTTCCGTCCGGTCTTTCAGCACGACAAGATCATGATAGTCCGCGGTTTTTACATAGATCACTTTCCGATAAACATCGTTGATCTTTTCGATCCCCGGACTTGCCGGGCCGATCACGGACGCTTCGATATCCTTCTTCGCTTTTATCATATATTCTTTCAAATAACGGCAGCCTGTTTCCAATAACGCCTCATCGGCGCTTGATATAAACACTGCCAGAAGATTTTCTGCCGGGGGATACCCCATCATCGTTCTGTATCGGATCTCTTCCTCATAGAACGCCTCATAATCCTGCGCCGCAGACGTTGCGATCGCATAATGATCGGGACTGTATGTCTGAATCACCGCTTCTCCTTTTTTATCTCCGCGCCCCGCTCTTCCGACCGCCTGAGTCAAAAGCTGGAACGTTCTCTCGCCCGATCTGTAATCATCTGTATACAACGACATATCCGCAGCCAGAATTCCGACTAATGTTACATTTGGGAAATCATGACCTTTTACGATCATCTGCGTACCGACAAGTACGTCCGCCTCTTCATTTGCAAATGCAGACAGTATTTTCTCATGGGAATCTTTCTGTCGTGTCGTATCCATATCCATCCGCAGCACTCTTGCCTGCGGAAATACCGTCTTCACAATCTCTTCGATCTGCTGTGTTCCCGCCCTGAATTCTCCGATATGGTCCGAGCCGCATTCAGGACATATTTTCACATGCGTCTGTTCGTATCCGCAGTAATGACATCTCATCTTTCCGTCCCGATGGACCGAAAGCGACACATCGCAATGCGGACACTTTATAACATGCCCGCATTCCCGGCACGAAACAAACCCGGAATACCCTCTCCGGTTCAAAAAAAGCATCGTCTGTTCTTTCTTTTCAAGCCGCTCTTTCATCAGTCTTTGCAGTTGTTCGCTGAGTATCGAACGATTTCCGTTCTTCAATTCTTTCCGCATATCCACCGTATAAACCTCTGCCGGATCCTGCATTTTAGAACGGTTCTTCATTTCCATCAGAACATACTCGCCGTTTTTTGCCCGATACATGGCTTCCATCGACGGAGTCGCGCTTCCCAGAACAACGCTCGCGCCTTCTGTCTGCGCTCTTCTTAGCGCCGTTTCCCGCGCGTGATACCTCGGCGTCTGTTCACTTTTATAAGTCGGCTCATGTTCTTCATCGATCACGATCAGTCCCAGATTCGGAAAAGGAGTAAAAAGCGCCGATCTCGGTCCGATCATCACATCCACTTCCCCGGCTTTCGCCCTCATCATCTGATCATATCGTTCTCCTGCGGACAGCCGGGAATTCATAACAGATACCCGGTCTTTAAATCTTCTGTAAAATCTCATCACAGTCTGGTAAGTTAACGCGATCTCGGGAATCAGAACGATTGCCTGCTTCCCCTTATCTACAACAGACTGTATCATTTCCATATAAACTTCTGTTTTTCCGCTGCCCGTAACTCCATGGAGCAAATATGTTTTTCGGATTCCGTTTTCATAATCCTTACAGAAACGCATAATCGCACGTTTCTGCTCCTGCGTATAAATAATCTCCTTCTTTTGAATATTTTCCGCATGAACCGGATTACGATACACCTGCTCTGATTCTACGGCGAGAACATGCTGTTCTTCCAACGCGCGTATCACCGTGGCAGTAATATTAAGCTTCTTTCTGACAAGTTCATAATCTAAAAGCGGATCGTCAAGAAGCGCCGCCATCAGACGCGCCCTCGCTTTCTGATTCTTTTCCAGATAATAATGAAGCTGTTTTTCCCCCGTCTCCCGGTCGATCAGCAGTCTGAGCCGCTTTTTCACCTTTATATTTTCTTTTTCTTTGATAGGAAGAACCGTTTTCAAAGACTGCAGCATCGTTCCGCCATAATTCGACTTCATCCATGCCGCCAGCGCGATCAGCTTCGCCTCGATTTCCACGCCGCTTCGCGATATATCAGCGATCTCTTTCACTTTTGAAATATCATAATCACATGTCTTTGACAATGCGGTTACATATCCTTTTGTCTTACGGTTTCCTTTTCCGAAAGGTACGACCACCGCCATCCCCGCTTCCACTTCATGTTCCAGCCGCTCGGGGATCCGGTATTGAAAGATCTTATCCAGTTTTTCATGTTGAATATCTATGATTACATCCGCAAACAATCTCTGTCCCCTTGTCTTTCCTAATTTTCCCTGATTTCCTCAAGTACCTCTGCGATCAGCGTTCTTTCATCCATCGGGTATTTGACTCCTTTGATCTCCTGATAATCTTCATGACCTTTTCCGGCCAATACGATCACATCTCCCGACTGACCATGTTCGATGGCATATTTGATCGCTTCTTTTCTGTCGCAGATCTCCACATATGCCCCGTCAGTCTTTGCGATTCCGACTTTGATATCATTGATAATCTCCTGTGGTTCTTCAAAACGCGGATTATCCGAAGTAATGATCGTAAGATCCGCCAGACGTCCCGACACTTCGCCCATCTCATATCTTCTGTCTTTTGAACGGTTTCCGCCACATCCGAACACACATACAAGACGTTTCGGTTCATATTCTTTCAGTGTTGTCAGCAGGCTCTCCAGACTCATCGCATTATGTGCATAATCGATCATCAGCGTAAAATCATCCGATACTTTTATCATCTCAATACGCCCTTTGACATGCGCTGTTTTAAGCGCTTCTGTTATTTTCTCAGACGGAACACCGAAATGACGGCACACCGCGATCGCAGTCAGCGAATTATACACGCTGAATTTTCCGGGGATATCGATCTCCACATCAAAATCAGCCTTCCCCGCCACATGATACGAAACGCCTAAATATCCCGGCTTCGATACGAGATTTACATTCTCCGCTCTCAGATCCGCTTTCGGCGAAAAACCGAAAGTTTCCACTTTACATGTCGCGCCGCGGAAAATATCTGCATAATAAGGATCGTCTATATTGGCAATGCCAAGTTTGCACTGTTGAAACAGCATTGCTTTGCACCGTTTATAATCTTCAAAGTCTTTATGTTCATTCGGACCGATATGATCTTTTCCGAGATTCGTAAAAATACCGATCTCAAACGGAATTCCCGCCGTTCTGTGAAGCATAAGTCCCTGAGAGGAAACTTCCATAACAACACTGTCGCAGCCTTCTTCAACCATCTGTGCAAAGTACTGCTGGATCGTAAACGATTCCGGCGTCGTATTTGCCGCAGGGATCTTCCGATCTCCGATGATCGCTTCGATCGTACCGATAAGTCCTACTTTATGTCCGACACCTTCTAAGATAGACCGGATCAGATATGTTGTCGTCGTCTTTCCTTTCGTTCCGGTAATTCCGATCACTTTCAGCTTCTCTGCCGGATATCCGAAATACGCCGCAGACATCAGCGCCAGCGCATATCTCGTATTTTCCGCTTTGATCACCGTCACCCCTTTCGGTGCCTCGATATCCCGTTCTGCTATAATCGCCGCCGCGCCTTTTTTTGCCACATCCGAAACATATTGATGCCCGTCAAAAACCGCTCCGCTGATACAGACAAAAACAGATCCGCTTTCTACTTTTCTCGAGTCATTTGCAAGCGTTGTCACTTCTGTTTCGACACTGCCTTGAACAACCTCATATTCTAACCGTTCTAATAATTTGCTTAATTTCATACTCAGCCCTCCCGATTTTATTTTCCTTTTGAAAATCGACCTTTTGACACCTTTATAGAATAACACAAGAAGCGTTTTGTTGCAAAACAAACGTTTTTACTATATAATTAACCGGTATGTGTGCATTTTCGGTGACATCAGTCCCGCTTTGTCGTTCTCACACCGAAATGTATCTAAACTGTCTGCATTCGCAGTACGCGATCGTCAATCATATAAGCGATATTGACACAGCAAACATGACTTTAGGAAAGAGAGGGAAAACTATTGTTCACAGATTTTATTACAAACATGATCAACTCGCTGAGCGAGCTGCTCTACAGCCACATTTTGATCATACTGCTTCTCGGAGCGGGAATCTTCTTTACGATCAAAACAAAATTCGTACAGATCCGTATGTTTATCGAATCTCTCCGCGTTGTCGCACAGCCGGGCAGCGATAAGAACGGACTTTCTTCCTTTCAGGCTCTTATGGTATCAACCGCTTCCAGAGTCGGAACAGGAAACATCGCCGGAATCTCAACAGCGATCTGTCTTGGCGGATCAGGCGCAGTGTTCTGGATGTGGCTTACGGCTATTCTCGGAAGCGCATCTGCATTTATCGAAAGTACGCTTGCTCAAATTTACAAACACAAAGCAAAGGACGGAAGTTCTTACGGAGGACCTGCATATTATATTCAGGCCGCTTTGAAGAAGCGTTGGATCGGCGTCCTTTTCGCAGTTGTTTTGATCCTGACTTATATGGGCGGATTCAACCTTGTAGCTTCATTTAATATTGCGGATTCCTTCCGTGTCTATTCTTTCTTCAATCCGGAATGGACTCCGCTCATTGTCGGAGCGATCCTTGCGGTTGTATTTGCTTTGGCTGTATTCGGAGGAAGTAAAAAGATCTCACAGATTACGGAAGTGCTTGTTCCGATTATGGGTATCTTTTACCTTGCAGTTTCTTTATTCATCATCCTGAAACATTATCAGCTTGTTCCTGTAATGTTCACAAGCATTTTCAATAATGCATTTGACGTACAGGCCATCTTCGGAGGGTTTGCCGGATCCTGCGTTATGCACGGTATCAAAAGAGGACTGTTCTCCAACGAAGCCGGTGTCGGTTCTGCTCCGAATGCAGCGGCAAGCGCGGCAGTTTCCCATCCGGTAAAACAAGGACTTGTGCAGATGCTTTCTGTATTCATCGACACTATCCTGATCTGCTCCGCAACAGCGTTCATGCTTCTTTGTTCCGGCGTAGAGCCGACTTCTAAATTGGCAGGAATGCCGTGGGTTCAGGCAGCGGCTTCCAGCTCGCTTGGCGGTTTCGGTACGATCTTTATTACGATCGCACTTTGCCTGTTTGCCTTTACAACGCTGATCGGAAACTTCTACTATGCGGAAATGGGGCTGAAATTCCTCTGCGGCAGAAAACCGCCGAAAGCAGTGATCAATACATTTCGTATTATCGCCGCCGCCATCGTACTTGCAGGCGCGACAATGGAATTCAGCATCGTATGGAACACAGCGGACGTACTGATGGGATTGATGGCTTTAATCAACCTTCCTGTCATCCTCATCTTATGCAAACCGGCAATTCAGGCTATGAACGACTATACAAAGCAGAAAAAAGCCGGAAAAGATCCAGTCTTTAAAGCTGCCGATATCCAGTTAAAAGACAAAACAGATTTTTGGAATTAAAGAGAAACCGGGACAGTCGATCTGACTTTCCCGGTTTTTGAATATTGAACACTTTTTATTTATATCGTTGCTTTCTTATTTTATAACTCTGTTATTTTCTTGCATACATATCTTAAGATCTTTCTCAAGTCTTCGATCGTTACTTTTTCGTCTCCTGTCACATCTCCGGCTTTCATCTGTGTTTCCGTCAAATTGGTCTTTTTACAGATATATCTCAACGCAGTGCGGACGTCTCCGACATCGACTTTACTGTTGGCATCCACATCGCCTCTGATATAGTCCTGCGGCTGAGTCATCTCATCGATTTTTGCAAGAAGTGTTTCACACTTTGTTTTTACTTCTGCAAGAATTGTCTTCTCTTCTTCCGCTGCATTTTCAACTGCTGTTACCGCGTCTTTCAATGTGTTTTGCACTAACGCTTTGTCTGTAACCTTTACTGTGTCCACAGACAGATGCGAGATCCTTTTCTGAAGGTCGGAACAAGGATTGATCGTTATTTTGCAGCTTGTACTGTTTCCTCTGCGATCCTCTGCTATGATCGTGTACTCTTTCTTCTGATTATTTTGATTATCTGCGGAAAGAGAAATTTCCGTTCCTGCTTCTTGTTTCCCGTTTACAGTCACAGATGCAAGATCGTTGTCAGCGTCTCTTACCGTTATCTTTTGTGTAGCGTAATAATTTCCACCGTTTTCCACTCCCTCAATAACCGGAGCTGTCCCCTTCGGCTCTTCATACTCTGCTGAAGCGATCTTCAAAACAGAGTTATCTCCTGTTCCATACAAATCTTTCGTCCGTCCGTCATAGGCAAAAGTAATAGCGTCATCATAATAAACAGTATTAAATACATAACCGTTTTCAACGCTTCCGTTGTTCTTATCCCATGCCATGAACAGTCCGCCGCGCTCTCCCGCTGTCCCGTCATCGCTGTTCGTCACATCCACAAGATAATTTCCGTCTCCGATCGTCACGATATTCCACATATGCGGTCCTTCTCCCGTACCGCCTCTCATCATGCCGGTTACGCTGCAGCAATTATATCCCGGATCAAGAAAATCGCTCATATCGCATAAATACTGAAATGCTTTTGCATATCCCTCGCATACAACATTCGTACTTTCATCTCCGTCAAATACATAGATCATCTGCCACGGATCTCCGTAAGCGACACCCGGTTTCACAGCATCATAATTATACGATGTCAGATCACAGATTTCTTCTTTATAAGATTCCATCTTCTCATAATCTTTTTCGGCTTTATGCTTCTCTATGATTTTTCGCGCATTCTCCGCCGCCGAACTGGCTGCCCCTGTCTTCTTGCTGTCAACCGTACACTTCGTCTTGTATTGCTGTTCGATTTCCGGTCCCGCATAAGCATCCGCAGCCGGGAAATTTATATCAATCTCCACAACTTCCCGTCCCGAAATTCTGCCGTTAAACCATGTGGACGCCGTTTTATTATACCAGTACAAATCATACGGACAGTCCGCAAGAAGCGCCGCAATCACTTTACTTAAACTAAATCCTTTAAATGCGCCGCCTTCATATGTAATCCCCTGCCCCGCAACGGAAAGCGTAAATTTCGTAGATACATACTGTCCTGACGGTTCGCTTCCGTCCGCCGCTTTTCCGTCCGCGATATTAGCGGCTATTTTTTTCAGTTCATTATATACATATTTGTCCGCTCCGGTTAAAACATTCTGCCCGATATTGCCGTAAACTGCAGGCGTACGATAGCTTTCGCTCTCTTCACCGTAAAATGTCTGTTCTACATACTGAGCAAACAACTCCTCGTTTCCGGGAACTTGATCCGCTCTCGGAATGATGCTCTCTCCTTGAATCTGAGCAACTTTACTATCTACTGTAAGTTCCTCTGCCTGAACTGTTTCCGTCATTCCTGCCGCCATCGGCGATGCCACAAGCATTGCCGATGCAAGAACAAGACTGACCCCGCCTCGTACTTCCTTTTTCATTTTCCGCCTCCATAAACTTCTTCCATCTTTTTCCGTCTGCCTGTAAAACACTTTACATGATTATGCAATTTTATCACAAATTCAGTTCACTTAAAAGATGATCGACACATCATTTTATTTTTTGTACATTATTTAAACATTTCTTTTGTTTTCATAATTTTTTCAAGAAACTTTTCTCCGGCTTATGTGCAATATAACGAATCATCCCCATATCATCTCTATCACCCGCTCAAGATCTTCCGCTTGTTTCCATAGGAATTGTTTTACTTCTTCCGGAGGCTGCACAAGATCGGGAACAACGATCACGCGCATACCTGCCGCATGTGCCGATATTGCTCCTGAAGGCGCGTCTTCCAAAGCGACCGCATCTTCCGGCTCAATCCCGATACTTTTACACGCTTTCAGATAAATCTCCGGCGAAGGCTTTCCTTCCTTCACTGTATCCCCGAACACTTTGCCGTCAAAATAATCGTACAATCCCGCTCTTTTCAAAGACTGCTCTGCGTGTATCTGCCGCGAAGACGTTGCAAGTCCGATCATACATCCATGACTTTTTGCGGCATTCAGCAATTCCGGAGCGCCTTTTTTCACCGCTATTCCTTCTTTATCCGCAATCTTATAATAATATTCCCGTGTCATTTGCGCAAATCGATCCATCGGAAAATCCAAATCAACGTTCGTCTTGAAATATTCTGTCCGCCTCTTCAAGTTAAATCCGACTGTATTATAGATGTGATCTCCGAAGTTTTCATATCCAAGTTCTTTTCCCGCATAATCCCAAGACCGTTTTACAACTTTTTCCGAGTCAAGAAGAAGTCCGTCCATGTCAAAAACCAGCCCCTTCACAGAGACCGGTTTTTTCTTAATCAAGAGTCGCACTCCTGCACTGTTCACATTTTTCTGCGGGCTGCTCCGCCTCTTTTTGCTCTTCCTGGCTGCGAAACGTCACCGTTCCCGCCGCAGCATCCATTCCGTCAACGATTGCCAGAGACTCAAGCTGAAAACCGAGGTTGCGGATGATCCTTCCTCCCGACTGAAAGCCTTTTTCAATCGCGATCCCGATTCCTTCTACTGTCGCGCCTGCGGACTGAACGATCTGGATCAATCCCTGAAGAGCGCATCCGTTCGCAAGAAAATCGTCGATAATAAGAACATGATCTTCCGGCGTCAGGAATTTTTGAGATACGATCACATGATTTCTGCATTTGTGTGTAAATGACTCCACTTCCGCTACATACATTTCTCCGTCAAGATTGATACTCTGCGATTTCTTTGCAAACACAACCGGCACATCAAAATGCTGTGCCGCCACGCAGGCAATACCGATCCCCGACGCTTCGATCGTTAAAATTTTATTAATCGGCTTTTTCGCAAAACGTCTCTTAAATTCAGCCCCCATCTGATCCAACAGCTTAATGTCCATCTGATGATTCAGGAAGCTGTCTACTTTCAATACGTTTCCTTCTTTCACAACCCCGTCTTTTACAATGCGTTCTTCTAAAAAATTCATCTTCTGCTCCTCTCGTTTTCCTGCCTGTGCAGATTATTTTTCCATCTTATTCTTCCATATCGGTTCTTTCTTCTTCGTCGCCGCCTTCCGCCTTTTCATCAAATACACGGAACACTCTTCTTAATATACAGGAATTAATAAAAGCAAGAATACCTGTTCCCGCCAAGATCCAGACCGGGATCGTAAGCATAAGGATTCCCGTATTCCACCACGACAAAACAACCGCTCCGACTGTCAGCGCTGTCATCAAAATTGTATAAGGTAATTTTGCCACCGTTAAAAGGAGCGCATTTTTCAGCGTAGCCCCTATCGTATTTTCATATCTTGCAGTCAGCGCAAATGAATAAATCGTTACTGAAATCAAAAAAAATGCAAGCAGTAAAAAAACACTTTTAAACACCATTCCCAGTGTCCCCGGCATCATTTCCGATATTCTGTAATCAACAAAACAAACGCCTCCGCACAAAAGCAATATAAGCCATATGATTGTACTTTGCTTAAAATTCAACTTAAATGCATGAAGAAACCCTTTAAATATATAACCTTCTTCATTTTTTACAAGTTTCAGCATTACTGTATACAACGCTGTTGTCGATGCTCCGATCGTAATGATCGGCAGTGAGCAAACAAGCCACAAAACATTCAGACACACGATATCGCAAATCTTTGAAAGCACACGCATAATACCGCTGTCAGTAACATCACCCCGCATGATCCGCCTCCCGTTTTTTCTATTGTAAACTACAGTATAGCACAGAAAAGCCTGTATAGCACAGGCTTTTCACATCTTCTTTCGGATAATCACCGGAAGCGATAAAAGATGCGTTCCGGAATCGCAAGCAGCCGTCAAGTTCCCAGGCAAGTCCGGGATTCGGCTCTTCGCCGTTACAAAAAAACAGTCCAACCACAACGGCTGAAACCGGCTGAACTGTTACGATAAAAAAATAGAGCGGGTGATGGGAATCGAACCCACGTATCCAGCTTGGAAGGCTGGTGTTCTACCATTGAACTACACCCGCATCATCTCTGACACAAGTAGTATACTACCACATGATAAAGATAATTGCAAGAACTTTTTTACTTTTTTTATTTTATTTTTTTATTTGCTTTTTTATTGAATCTTTGTTATAAGATTAAATAGATTTTCACAAATCGAAATCATATAAAGGAAAATATTCCGAATAACCAAAAAGGAGTTGTGTTACTTGAATTTATCACAAATCGCACGTTTACAAGCTTTAAAAAAACATCTGGAAACTTTTCGTAAAAATCACCCGAAATTTCCTTCTTTTTTGAACGCGGTGTCTCATAACGCTTTGGAAGAAGGCACAGTGATCGAAATCAGCGTCACATCGCCTTCCGATAAAAATTATGTTACAAACATAAAATTGAGGCAAGATGATCTGGACTTTCTTCGCGAACTGCAGTCTCTGAATTCCAAATCATAATTTCCCGGCGAAGGGCCGCACATCAGCAAAAACCGGAAGCGCCAAAAGGCACATTCCGGTTTTTTGTTTTATCTGTTTTATTTATTTCGCTATTTTCAGATTTTCATACCGTTTCTCGATAAACTGATCCGGGAAATACTCATCTAACTTTTCAGCGATAACCCCGTTTCCTTCTTTTCCTTCCTGACGTTCTCCGTAACGCGCCAAAGCGGCAAATGACAGCGCCATATCCGCCGTCAGAACAACAAGCAGCAAGGAGCAGATGATACGTCCCGCCTTTTTCGGCAATCGTTCGATCTGTCTTGACAAAAACGGGTAAACCGCTTTCATCCAGATAACGGCGGCAAATCCCCAGAAGAAACAATACAACAGGTTAATTCTTCCTCCCAGATTAAACGGGATCTTACTATAATCCCAGAACACTGTTCCAAAGGCAATCTCCGTAAAAACACTGCATATGTATTCATATGCGCCCCCGAGTATTGTTCCGAAAAGGAATATAAACCAATTACTCTTATCACGGTATCTATATAAAATCCATGTCAGAAGCGCACATGCAATTCCCCACACGATACTGAACTGACCAAACACAAGACTGCTGCGGCTCATAAGACGCCCGGTTGTAATAAGGCAGAATATCGTCTCTACTATATCCCCGATAAATGCTCCGATGATAAACAGACTCGCCAGTTTAAAAAATCCGCATCCTTCCGCAAATTTTTCTTCCTGTTCAGCATCTTTTTCAGTCTCAATATTCGGAAATGCCTTTACCAGTCTTTTCTGGATCCGTTTTGTCAGAGCGTTTTCAAGAAATTTAGACGTTTTCTGCAGCTCTTCCGTAATCTGCTCGATCCGACCTTTCTTTCTTTTCAATTCAAGAACCGCAATTCCCGAACCGAGACCATCCGCAATAAGCAGGCCTAAAAGCACCCATAAGATCACTTCTCCGATCAAACGGGGTATCATATTGACAAGACCGCAAAAAAACGGATTCAGGAAGTAGATCATCAGTACACTGCACACGCCCCATAAAGCAGATACCCGCAGACAAATGTAACCGTCCAGATGAAATTTCTGATCTGAATAATCCCACCACTTTTTATGCAGTATCTTTTCCATCAGCCTTCCCGTAATATATTCTACGAACGAAGTAACGATCATTCCGCCGATAAAAAGAAAGATCAGATTTTCTTTTAATTCCGGCAAAAACACCGCCACCGCCACCGCTCCCGTTCCGTAGATCGGGCAGAGCGGTCCCGCGATAAATCCCCTGTTGACAAACTTGTGCCTGTTAACCGCCGCAACGATGACCTCGCCGCACCATCCGATAAATGAATAAATAAAAAAGATCCATGCCAGTTCATATATTGTGTTTACCATATTTTCTCTTTTGAATTCCTTTCCCGCACATCTTTTTTGCAAAGACGCAGTTTCAGATGCACCTTCGATAAAAATAATCCCCCCGGACACGGTTTTATACGAGACTCTCACTCCTGCCCGGGAGGCGCCGCTTTATGTGATGCGTTCTTTTCTATCCGAGCACATCTTTATACAGGGCATGTTTTTCCAATGCCTCCGTGATTTTGACCATATCGGACAGATCTCCGATCATGATAACGCCTGCAAGGCGGTTGTTTAAAAAGTAATATTTACTGTATCTTCCTTTTCCCATATCTTTAAATTCTGCCGTCTTATAAAGCAGATTCGGATTTTTCCCGTTATCTCCGGCTGCGAAAAGAGCCGTGTTCATCCCATGGAATGTCAATGTCGGAGCTGTCGCCGCATACTCAATCTGATCCCCTGCCGCATTTGCGCCCGCGATACGTCCCTGTTCGGAAGCCTCCGGCCAAACAGCATAGTTTGCCCCGTTAAATTCCGCACAGTCACCGCATGCATATACGTTCGGAACACTCGTTTCCATCCGTTCGTTCACTTTAACGGCACGGTCCGCATCAAGTCCGATCTCCTTAGCCAATGCTGTATTTGCACGCACTCCCGCCGATACAACGACAACTTCCGCAGGAATCACCTGACCGTCAGACAAGCGGACTCCCGATACATGTCCGTCTCCTTCCACTGCTTCCACGGAAACGCCCGTACTGATCTTCACACCGCTCTTTTCGGCGAACATCCTCAAAATGTCCGAAGCGTTCTCGTCAAGCTGACGTCCCATAAGAATCGGAGCAGCTTCTAACACTTGTACATCAACCCCCGCTTTTTTCAGTTCCCAGGCAGCTTCCAGACCAAGCACACCGCCTCCGATCACAACTGCTTTCGCCGCATGTTCCATCATTTTTTCCAGTTTTTCCACATCTGCAAGGCGGCGGATCGCAACTACTTCCGGCAAAGAACTTCCTTCGATCGGAGGTATAAAGCACTCGCTTCCAAGTGCATAGATCAGTCTCGTGAAATGCACTTTCTCTCCGCTTTCAAGAATCACTTCTTTTTCATTTACATCGACAGACGCCACTTTCTTTCCTAACATTTGGAACACTTTGTTTTCTTCATACCATGACGGATCTACGATCGCGATCTGATCCGCGCTCAATCCTGCCACGATCGACTTTGTCAGCATCGGACGGTTGTATGCCGGATACTCTTCATCGGAAATGATCGTAACAGCTCCCGTTTTATCACGTTCCCTTATCGCCTTGGCAGCGTTAAATCCTGCCGTTCCGTTTCCGAGGATAACATAATATTCTTCTGTATTATTCAAAACGGCGCTTTCTTCTGCTTCAACTTCTATAAAATTCTCTTTTCCGACTCCGCACACCGGACATATCTCGATCGAAGAATCGAAAATTTCTCCGCAGACAAGACATTTCACAAGCGTTCTGGCGCCTTTTTTCTTCGGCTTTACAGGTTCTTTGTTCTGCACGATGCACCCGAACTGATATCCGTACTCATAAGCGCTCACAAGATCCGCTTCCGATGGTTTAAACCGAACGCGGAATCCTTCCGATACTTTCATTTTCAGTTGTTTCAGACGCTGCGTAATATTCGGCACTCCTTCTCCGCTCCAACCGTAGCTTCCGAATGCGCCGGCATATTTTCCTCCGTGAGTAGCCGGAAACATTGCAAGTGTAAGATCCCATATCGGCTTGAGCGCTTCTCCGACAATCGTAGGAGTTCCAAGCAATATTCCGTCCGCAAACAAAAGTTCTTCGTTCACTTTCTCTGCGTCTGCCTCAACCATGTCATAAGACCTGACGTCGATATCGCCGCTGTCTTTGACTCCTTCCGCGATTTTTTCCGCAAGCATCTTCGTGTAGCCATATGCGCTCACATACGGGATAATAACTGTTTTTTTCTCATTCGGATTGACCACTGTCGACCATTCTCTGTATTGCTTCATAACCTGTCTGATCCGATCTCCTACGAGAACCGGTCCATGCCCCGTACAGATCATGGAAATATCCATTGTTTCAACACGGTCGAGAGCTTTAAGCATAAAAGGTTTGAACGGTCCGATAATGCAGTCATAATAATATTTCAAAGCACTTTGATAATCCGCCTCATTTTTAATCTCACTTGATACGACTTCCGGGAGGCAGTAATGTGCACCGAAAGAATCACATGTTACAAGAATCTGTTCTTCCTCAATAAAAGTGTACATCGTATCCGGCCAATGAAGATTCGGAACAAACAAAAACTCAAGCGTCTTATTTCCGATCGTCATCTTCTCTTTATCCCTTGCCGGAATGCCGACAAAATCCCGGTTTACGATCTCTTTCAGGAAACCGAGTGCACATCCCGTAGCGATCACCTTCATCTGCGGACTATAATCGAGAAGGCGTTCTACGCTTCCGGCATGATCCGGCTCTGTATGACTTACAACAAGATAATCGATTTTCCGAATGTCGATCACTTCTTGAAGATGTTCCAAATATTCGTCAAAAAACTTCGCTTTTGCAGTCTCGAAAAGAACTGTTTTGTCCCCCGCCTTCATCACATAAGAATTATAAGTTGTACCGAATTCCGTATACATGATAATATCAAATACTCTGAGTTGATCGTCAATAATACCTGTCCAATAAAAATCATCTCTTAATTTCAAACTTTTCATTTTCTGCCTCCTCTTTTTCTTTTTTATGAAACTCCGTTTTTCTTGCAAATATCCGCCAGACAGCACTTCTCGCAGTACGGCTTTGTCCTTGCCGTACACACATCCCGCCCGTGGAAGACAAGCCTGTGACAGAAATCGCTTCCCTCCTGAGGAGGAATGATCTTCCACAATGCCATCTCGACCTTTTTCGGTTCTTTTATCCCATCTACGAGTCCGATCCGGTTTACAAGCCGGATACAATGCGTATCTGTCACAATCGCAGGTTTCCCGAACACATCGCCCATGATAAGGTTTGCGCTTTTTCTTCCGACTCCCGGAAGTTTCATCAGCGCGTCAAAATCATCCGGCACTTTCCCTTCATACTCATCCCGGATCATCTTCATACAGCCGCTGATATCGCGCGCCTTGCTTCTGCCAAGACCGCACGGACGCACAATTTTCTCAATCTCATCTACATCCGCTTCCGCCAAAGCTTCCACTGTCGGATATTTTTCATATAACCCTTCCACCACTACATTGACACGGGCATCTGTACACTGTGCCGCAAGCCGCACACTGACAAGCAGTTTCCATGCCTGATCATAATCAAGCGTACAGCCGGCGGACGGATATTCTTTTTTCAGCCGCTCGATCACCTGTAACGCACGCTGCTTTTTTGTCATCTTTGGTATCCCTCCGCTATCACTTCTCATCCATATGTTTTCTCAGTTCGGCAAGAGCTTCTGAAAATCTTTTTGACACAGCCGTCGGATTGCCTTTCAAATGTCTTGCTGCACGGATATAGCTTCTGTCTGTTCTGTCGTGCATCTTCGTCATCTCCCGGGAAATATTTTTCTTGATCTTCGCATATTCTTCCCGTTTATCTTCGCCGATCAATTCGTCAACCTTTGATGTAAATTCTTCCTTCATCAACAGTTCCGCCCTCTCCGACAATCTTGCAAGAAGACGCTGTCTCTCTTCGCGCCTTGCATGAACACGCGCCAGATATTCTTCTTTGCGTGAATTGATTTGTTCGCGGCGTTTCTTCTTTTGAACTTTGATCTCTTCTTTGTATCCCTCTACCATTTCTTCTGCGCGCTGACGGTAACTGTCCATATGCTCTTCTGCCAGTTTTTTGTAATCTTCCGCCATTTCTTCCGCACGTCCGCGGTAATCCTCTACATGTTCTTCTACACGCCTGCGATAATCTTCTACAAACTCACCTGCGCGCTGTCGATAATCTTCCACAAACTCACCTGCGCGCTGTCGATAATCTTCCACAAATTCTTCAGAAGCGACTTTTAATTTCTCCTGTATCTTCCTGATCTGTTTTTTGCTTTCTTCAAGCTGTGCAAGAATCCGCTTCAGATCCATCGCATCATTAAACGACTGCGTCACATCGACCGCCGCCGCAACAGTCAGCACAAATGCGATACCCTCCGCAATAATCGTCGGAATCTTCAGCACCGCTCCCTCGATCGGTACATGAACAAACTTAACAAGTAAAACGGAAAACAATCCCCACCCCAAAGACGAGGTAAGACAAATATATCCGTTCAGATTAAATTTCTGATTGCTGTAATCCCAGTATTTCACATTGAAAAGTCTCTCCATAACCGCCCCTGTAACGTATTCCAACAGCGTTGCTCCAACCATGCCGAATAAAAAGATCAACGGAATACTGTCTCTGACTCTGATCGTACTGATCAAGACCGCAAGCGCTCCGAATCCATAGATCGGCAGCATCGGCCCGTACATAAATCCGCGGTTTACCCAGCGGCGTTTCCGCACAGAAACAAAGCAGCATTCCCATACCCAGCCGATAAAACTGTAAATGAAAAAGAACAATACCCATTGTGTCAGATGATATGACTGCATGTTTATTTCTCCTCAATCGCTGTAATCAGGTCAACTCTTCTTTGATGACGTCCTCCTTCAAACTCAGCGTCAAGCCATGTCTCTACGATCATTTTCGCAAGCTCCGCTCCTACCACACGAGCTCCGAACGCCAGGATATTACAGTTATTGTGCACTCTTGCCATCTTTGCCGTAAACGGCTCGCTGCAAACCGCGGCGCGGATTCCTTTTACTTTATTTGCCGCAAGAGAAATTCCAAGACCTGTTCCGCAGATCAGGATTCCCTGTTCAACCTCGCCTGCTGCCACTGCTCTTGCCACGATTTCCCCGTAGACCGGATAATCACAGCTCTCGCTTGAATTTGTTCCGTAATCTACTACTTCATGTCCTTTTTCTTTCAGGAAACTAATGATTTCCGCCTTTAATTCTAATGCTGAATGGTCATTTCCGATTCCGATCTTCATATTCTTCTCCTTTTCTTTTCCACTTTATTTTATTTACATGCTTCTTTACAATAAAATTGATTTCTCTATCATCATAACAAATCCGGCGCTGTGATTCAATAAACCTAATTTACAAAACGCTCTTTAGAAAGCCGGTTCTGTCAAACAATTTTTATAAAAATATTTCCTCAAGTTGTTCCGGTTTCCCGGCGCGATAAGTCGCATCCGCTTCTGTTTCCGGTTCGCCCCATACCGCATGAACACAATCCACTCCCGCATTGAGGGCGCATGCCATATCTGAAGCGCTGTCTCCGATATAGACGGTTTCTTCTTTCCGCGCTCCTGACAGTTCCATATATTTCAGCAGCGGCTGTGCCGACGGTTTATGCTCTTTCGTGTCATCGGCACATATGCATATCGAAAAATATTTTCGTATCGGAAGCTGATCAAGAACAAGCTCCAGTTCCTCGCGTGTTCTTGATGTTACGACACCAAGCGTACTTCCTTTTTTCTCCAGTTTTTCCAGAAGTTCTTCTATTCCGTCAAAAATGCGGATCATATCGATGTTCTTCTCTTCATTTGCCACCCACATTTCGACTGCGCCCGGGATTTTTTCTTCTTCCACCCCGAGAAGATGCATATTTTTCACAGATGTATTAGCCAGCACAAACTTCAGATCTTCTATCTCGTACCGCTCTCCTTTTACCGTCATGAGCATCTCCTGCAATGAATATAATATGCAGTCTCTCGTATCGATCAGTGTTCCGTCCACGTCAAAGACAATATGTCTGTATTTTGCCATTCCTATACCTCCCGCTGTCTTCTCAAATCTTTTTTCTTCTTTCTTTTTTCGTTTTTCAGGAAATTCCTCTCATCGTAAGCTGTATCCTCTTCTTTTTCATATCCACGCTCATCACCTTTACATCCACAACGTCTCCGACGCTCACTGCCTCAAGGGGATGTTTGATATAACGGTCTGTAATCTGGGAAATATGTACGAGACCGTCCTGATGAACTCCGATATCCACAAACACGCCGAAATCAATGACGTTTCGCACCGTTCCTTTCAATATCATTCCTTCTTTTAAATCTTTCATTTCCAGTACGTCCGTTCTAAGAATCGGTTTTGGCATCTCGTCACGCGGGTCGCGCGCAGGCTTTTCCAACTCTTTTACGATATCGTGCAGGGTGATCTCGCCGATTCCTAATTCTTCTGCCGTCGCTTTATAGTCTTTTATCGTAAGAGATAATCCCGCCAGATTATGAGCCGCCACATCTTCCGGTGAATACCCCTGCTTTTGCAAAAGGCCTTTTGCCGCTTCATATGATTCAGGATGGACGCCCGTACCGTCAAGCGGATTCTCTCCGTCGCGGATTCTCATAAATCCCGCACATTGTTCAAACGCTTTCGGCCCAAGTTTCGGCACTTTCAGAAGTTCTCTTCTGCTCGTAAACTTTCCGTGCTCCTCTCTGTAGGCTACAATATTTTTAGAAATCGCCGAACTGATTCCCGAAATGTACGATAAAAGCGGCGCAGACGCCGTATTCAAATCAACGCCGACTTTATTAACGCAGTCCTCTACGACTCCCCCAAGCTTTTCTCCCAGTTTCTTCTGATTCATATCATGCTGATATTGTCCGACGCCTATCGACTTCGGATCGATCTTCACAAGTTCGGCCAATGGATCTTGAAGTCTTCTCGCGATGGACGCCGCGCTTCTTTGACCTACATCAAACTTCGGAAATTCCTCACTTGCAAGCTTACTTGCCGAGTAGACAGAAGCTCCCGCTTCATTGACGATCACATACTGAACCTGCTCAGGTATCTCTTTCAAAAGTTCCACGATAAACTGTTCTGATTCACGGGAAGCAGTTCCGTTTCCAAGCGAAATAAGTGAAATATGATATTTCGGAATGATCTTCTTTAGCAAGTCCTTACTTGCCTTGATCTTCTGCGGAGTCGTCGGAGCCGTCGGATAAATGACCGTAGTTCCGATCACCTTTCCCGTCGGATCGACAACTGCCAGTTTACATCCCGTACGAAACGCCGGATCCCATCCAAGCACTACTTTCCCCGCGATCGGCGGCTGCATGAGAAGCTGATGCAGATTTTTCCCGAATACGTCGATTGCTCCGTCTTCCGCTTTCTCCGTCAGTTCATTTCTTATCTCCCTTTCGATCGCAGGCTCGATCAGACGTTTATAACTGTCCTCGACAACTTCTTTTAAGACCGAAGTCGTATACGGATTATCATTTACAATCGTCTTTTTCTCTAAATATCTCAGAATATCTTCCTCCGGAGCCTCTACTTTGACCGTCAGTATTTTTTCTTTCTCACCGCGGTTCAGCGCAAGAATCCGATGTCCGGCAAGCTTTTCAACCGATTCTTCAAATTCGTAATACATCTCGTAAACAGATTCTGTCTCCGGATCTTTTGCTGTAGAAACGACTTTTCCTTTTTTCATCGTCGTTTTTCTGATCCATGTACGATAATCCGCATTATCGGAAATGATTTCCGCAATAATGTCTTTTGCTCCGGCGATTGCTTCTTCCTCTGTCTTTACTTCTTTTTCTTCCGAAATATATTGCTTTGCGGTTTCTTCCAAAGGTTCTTTTGCCTGCTGCAGCATCATATACGCTGCCAAAGGCTCTAATCCTTTTTCTTTCGCGATCGTTGCCCTCGTCCGCCGCTTCGGACGATATGGCCGATACAGATCTTCCACTGTCACGAGCGTCTCAGCTAAAAGGATCTTCTCTTTGAGTTCTTCTGTCATCTTTCCCTGCTCTTCAATGCTCGAGATCACCTGCTCTTTCTTCTCTTCCAGATTTCTCAGATAGAGAAGTCTTTCATGAAGCTTCCTAAGCTGCTCGTCGTTGAGTGACCCGGTCGCTTCTTTTCTATATCTCGATATAAACGGGATCGTATTCCCTTCATCGATCAAAGTTACCGCCGCGTCAATCTGCCAGCGGTTCACATCAAGTTCTTCTGTCAGTTTTTGATTGATATCCATTTATAAAAATCCTCTCTCTAAATTAATTCACAAACAGCATTATACATAGTTTACCACACACGTACATTCCATTCCACCTTTTCCCGCGAACTTTACACGACTGCTTTACATTATTGACCGGTCTTGTCTGTCTTTGTTATAATATATGACTGAACTGACGCAATACAAAAACAGACATGCGAAACCCGGCATATAAAAATTGCCGCCTCGTTTTGCGCGCCGAAACGAAATGGAGAAGTTATGGAACGTACGATCACATATAAAATAACCGACAGCGGACAAAACATCCGTATTGACAGTTTTCTCCGAAAGCACGGATATTCCATGCAAAATCTGACACTTCTTAAAAAAATGCCCGAAAGCATTTTAAAAAACGGAGAATGGTCTTATATGCAAACAACACTTCAGGCAGGAGATATTCTGACTGTCCGCATTCAGGAAGAAACTTCCTCTCCGAATATTCCCGCTGTCAATCTGCCGATCGATATTGTCTATGAAGATGAAGATATCATAGTGATAAACAAAGCTGCCGGAATGCCGATCCACCCTTCTCTTAACAACTATCGAAACTCTCTTGCAAACGCGCTGATGTGGTATTATGAACAACAAAACAAACCTTTTATTTTCCGCTGTACAAACCGTCTTGACCGGGACACTTCCGGTCTGACTGTCGTTGCGAAGCATATGGTCAGCTCTAATATCTTATCTTCCATGACCGCCCGGCATCAGATCGAACGGGAATATCTCGCCATTGTACGCGGACACGTCACTCCTTTTGAAGGAACGATAAATGCTCCGATCGGACGAACCGGAAGTTCTCTCATCGAACGGAAGATCGATTTTGAAAACGGCGAACATGCAATTACCCATTACCACACAGTTTTTGAAAAAAACGGGCTTTCACTCGTTTCTCTTATTTTAGAAACAGGCCGCACACATCAGATCCGAGTCCATATGAAACACCTCGGATTTCCTTTGATCGGAGATTATCTGTACAATCCGGATATGGAACTGATCGACCGGCAGGCGCTTCACTCTCACTGTCTTCGCTTTCTCCATCCGATAACCGGAAGACAAATGACATTTACCGCCGATCTGCCCGAAGACATGGCAAGATTGTTTGCCTGAGAACCCCTTGAAAATCATTCTTTAAAATTATTCATTTTTTATTCCAAAAAGGGTTGACATATTTCAAAACCTATAATATAATAAATTTCGCTGTGAACGAAACAGCAAATGTGCGATTAGCTCAGCTGGATAGAGCGTCTGGCTACGGACCAGAAGGTCGGGAGTTCGAATCTTCTATCGCACGTACGAAAAGAGATGTTGCTTATGCAGCATCTTTTTTATTGTAAAATAATTCTTGATCAGGCTCGGATTTTCCCCGTCGCCGACAAAAAAACTCAGAAGAACTTTCTCCTGAGTTTTTTGATATCATTTCTTATTCTGCAAACTGTTCTGACTGCGCTTTAATCAGTTCTGTATCGTCAAAGTAATTGATCTTCATTGCAGCTTTTACTTCTGCAAGTGTCTGTGCCGCAACCGCTTCCGCTTTCTCGCTTCCCTTTTTAAGCATCTCATAAACCGCCGGAATATCTTTACTGAATTCTTTTCTGCGGTTCCTGATCGGCTCTAACTCGGCCTGAAGTACATTATTCAGAAAACGTTTCACTTTCATATCTCCGAGTCCGCCGCGCTGATAATGTGCTTTCAGCTCGTCCAGATCCGAATATTCCGGCAAAAACTCTGCAAAATATTCCGGTCTGCAAAATGCATCAAGATAAGTAAATACTGTGTTTCCTTCCAGTTTTCCCGGATCTTCCACCCGGATATGAGTCGGATCGGTAAACATACTGAACACTTTCTTCTTAATCTCCTCCGGCTCTTCCGACAGATAGATACAGTTCCCGAGCGATTTGCTCATTTTCGCTTTTCCGTCAATTCCCGGAAGCCGCAGACATGCCTGATTTTCAGGGAGAAGGATCTTCGGATCTATAAGTGTATCCCCATATACGGAATTAAACTTATGAACGATCTCTTTTGTCTGTTCGATCATCGGCATCTGATCTTCGCCGACCGGAACAGTCGTCGCCTTAAACGCCGTAATATCCGCCGCCTGACTGATCGGATATGTGAAAAATCCTACCGGAATACTCGTCTCGAAATTACGCATTTTAATCTCTGTTTTTACAGTAGGGTTTCTCTGAAGTCTTGACACCGTCACAAGATTCATATAATAAAACGACAGTTCACATAACTGCGGAATCTGCGACTGGATAAAAAGCGTCGATTTTTCCGGATCAAGTCCGCACGCAAGATAATCCAAAGCGACTTCAATAATATTGCTGCGCACCTTTTCCGGATTATCCGCATTATCCGTCAGCGCCTGAGCATCTGCGATCATAATAAAAATATCGTCGAACTCTCCCGTATTCTGAAGCTCCACACGTCTTCTTAACGATCCTACATAGTGTCCCACATGAAGTCTTCCTGTCGGACGGTCACCTGTAAGCATAACTTTTCTCATAATGTTCATTCCCTCTCATTTCCCATTTTCGCTCCTGTCGAAAATGTTCCTGTTAAAATTAATCTATCTTTATCCTGTTTATCTTTACCGCTGCTCTTTTATTTATTATGAGCGGCAATCCGCTTCTGCTTTGAAAATTTTTGTTTTGAGAGCTGAGGTATCATCTTCTTTTCCGGCTCATAGACGACTTTATAAAGTACATACGCCATAATCACCGCTCCGAATACGTCCAGAACAGAATGTTGTTTCAAAAACATCGTTGCAAGAATGATCAGCGCCGCCAATATGTACGCCGCATTGCAGACAGCTTTGTGTTTTTTCAGTTTTTCACTCTCATGGACAGCGATACACACGCTCAGCGTATTAAATACATGCAGACTCGGGAATACATTCGTACATGTATCCGCACGATACAGCATCCGCACCATATCCACAAATACATTATCTCTCTCAAATACGACCGGACGAAGATCCTGCCCATTCGGAAATATCGTCGATATGATCAAGAATATTGTCATACCGGTAAACATAAACTTCGCCATTTTATAAAATCCCGGTACGTCCGTAAAGAAAAAATACACAAATGCAGCCGCGATAAACGCAAACCACATCAAATACGGAATAATAAAATATTCAACAAACGGAATCCACATATCAAACTGCGTCTGGATCACATGATAGTTTGTCGTTACACGCTTTTCCAAAAGCAAAAACCACGGCATGTAGATAAAAATATACAAAAATACCCACGCATGTTTATACTTTTTCAGCCAGCTTCCGAATTTACCACTTTCTTTTTTGCCCATTACACGACTGCCCCTTTTCATATGCAATCTTTTAATCTTTGCGATTGCAACGATTATAGCACGATTTAAAATGTACAACAACCTTCTTCATAAAACATTTAGGAAACATTTATTAAATTTTCCGGCTGTTATCCTGCAATGATATGCAATTTTTCTTCCAGTATCTCCACCGATGCCTTATATCGGGAAAACGCCGCCTCTCCGTCTGTATGGATCGGAAGGCTTCGCTGCGCCTCAACCGATACCGAAGGACTCCGAATGATCGTAATTTCTTTTGCTCCCGTATGTTTCCCAAAAAACGCTCTCGGCAACAGCCACACCGCCTTCAAAGGAGACATATGGTGCGCTATCACGATATCGATGCAGCCATCCGTCACGGACGCCTCCGGGGCAAATCGAAAACCGCCGCCTTCATATGGAAGATTCATAAAAGCCACAAAAAGAGTTTTTTCAAACATCTGTTTTCTCCCGTCAGGCAGCGTTACCGTCAACTTTGTCGGCCGGTCTTTTTTCAGACGGTCAAGGGCAACTACTGCGTAACTTAGTTTACCCAGCCCTATTTTATTCAGCCGCTTTTTCCATTGTGACACGCACACTTCATGACAGACTCCTGCGTCGAACCCCATCCCTGCGCTTACAATAAATCTCCGGCTTTTTCCTTCTCTTGAAATCTGTCCTACATCGGCAGAAATCACTTTCTTCGGAGATAATACAGATTGAAGTGCTTTCATCGGATCTTTCGGAAGTTTTAATCCCCGCGCGAAATCATTGCTCGACCCTATAGGGATATACCCAAATGTTATCAGATCCGGACGTTTTATCCCGTTTACGACTTCATTAACTGTGCCGTCTCCGCCTAAAACAACAATCGTATGCCGTTTATCATCTGCCGTGATAAACGCCGCCGTCTTAGCGGCATGACCTCTTCTTTTTGTCAGATATACACGGTAATTTATATGTCGTGCCTTCAATTCTGATTCTATTTTCTGCCATGCTTTCATTCCCATTCCTGAACGTGCTTTCGGGTTTATAATAAAATCATATTCTTTTTCCATTTTTATTATCTCTTATCTATTGTTCCTTTTATAAGCTCCGTCCGCTTTTTATGTTCTGTTTTGTTTGTCTTTCGTCAGCGAACCGCTTCGCGAAGCGCCCCGTCGAGATAACATCTAAGCGACCGGCTCATATTTCCTTCAAAATCAGCCTTTCCATGCTTAATGCACCACTCAAACACATTCCCGATTACGATCATCCTGATATCTGTCGTAAATTCTTCGATCGGCTCATTCAATACTGCGACGCCTGCCTGCACTGCCTTTTCGACATAAGCTCTTACTGTCACGATCGGATACGGACGTTCTGTACGGATATCTGCATTCAACGCCTGGTTTTTCGTATCATAGTAACCGGACATAAACTCAACTCCAAGTTCACGGCAGTATTTTACATAATTCAAATACACTTGGATAATACCGTCTTTTACTGCTTGTACGCTGTCCGGAAGTTCCAAAAGATTCGGTTCGATCTGAGGCTGATCTTCTATATAGTAAGAAAGAAGATCATCTTTTGTCTTAAAATGGTGGTAAAAGCTTCCATTGGAGACACCCGCCTCCTCACATATATTTTTGATAGACAGTTCCTCGTATCCGCCCTTCTGCAAAATGCGTTTCGCTGCCTTGAATATTTTTTCTTTCGTCTCCCGGGATTTTTGCTGCTGTCTTGAGATCTGTTCTTTTTCTTTCATCCAAGTACACTCCTGTCTGTTCTGACTTCATTCAATACATACAGCAACAGTTTACCACAGTATCTCATACATTTCAAGAAAACCGAGTGTGCTCTACAAACTTATCAAATGCAGACGGCATCGCATACTCTTCCTCTAATTGTTTTATCTTTACAAATATATTTTCCGATCTATCCGCTCCGTTTTCCGCACACATTTGACCGACGTTTGGCGCCGACGTTTTTTCCAGTTCATCGACCAGCAGTTCATATCCTGTCATATGCCATTCTACATGGCTGAAAATATGTTTTGCCGTTCCAATCCGTTTTACACGTACCGGAGTCAGCCCTGCCGTCTGCGCATACCCGATCACTTCCTCTGTCCTGAGGTGCCCTTCCACATTCGGAAATTCATACATTCCGGCAAGGAGTCCTTTTTGAGGCCGTTTCCTGATTGCCACTTTTTCATTATCCCGAAAAATAAACACCGTCCTCTTTTCTATTCTTCTTGCTTTCGCCTTTTTCTTCACCGGGAAATCCATTTCCCGTCCTTCCTTATGTGCTTTGCACAGCGCTTCAAGCGGACAGGCGGCGCATTTCGGCTCTCCGTTCGGAACACAGACGATCGCTCCCAACTCAATCAACCCCTGATTAAAATCACCCGGCGCATCTTTCGGGATGATTTCTTCGATCAATTCTTCTACTTTTGATCTTACAGCCGCCGTTTTGATATCACCCTCATCTGCCGCAAGCCTCGATACTACGCGCAGAACATTTCCGTCTACTGCGGGTTTCGGAATGTGATAAACAAATGATCCGATCGCTCCCGCAGTATAATTTCCGATTCCCTTCAGCGAACGTATTTCTTCATATGATGAAGGAAACCTTCCTCCGTATTGTTCCATAATCTGACACGCCGCAGCTTTTAAATTGCGGGCCCGGTTATAATACCCCAATCCTTCCCACAGTTTCAATAACCTGTCTTCCTCGACAGATGCAAGTGCGCTCACATCGGGAAGTTCACTTAAAAAGCGCTCATAATAAGGCTTTACCGCCTCCACCCTCGTCTGCTGAAGCATAATCTCCGAAATCCACACTCTGTATGCGTTAATCCTCTTTCTCCACGGAAGATCACGCTTATTCTCACGAAACCACTCTACAAGAGGCCGGACAGATTCTTTTAAGATCGGATTGCCTAGAACGACGTCTACCGCATCGCTCAGCTCGATCGCATCGCTTGTCACATCACAGTCATAGGCAAGCACTTTTACACCTTCCTTTGCCGTCTTTTGAAGCGCTTCGGCAAATTGAGGATGTGTCTCTGTATTCGGCGTGAAATAACGCACGCCTTTCATCTGGATCACAAAAAACACATATGCCTCATATCCATTCTTCTTTGCATCGGAAAGCTCTTCCAGATGTTTTACGGCTCGTTCGCTTGGCGCATCCGGGAAGCGGCACACTCCGTTTTCTTCTAATGTCACACCTTTGATCTCAATAAAAATCTTTCGGATTCCCCCGTTTTGATCTTCCGCTTCCACATACAGGTCAAAACGAGAATTTTTGTATACGGTTTCAGGCCGGATCAAAGTCACATTTCCAAAAAGATTTCCCTGTTCAATCCATTCTTTTACAACCTTATTCGGAATCTGAGAGTCCATATTGATCATTCGACTGCCCTTTTTTACGGCAATCAAGTCCCACCTTGTCTTTCTGGACGGATTATCGCTTTCCTGAATATAAATATCTGCTCCCGGCCGAAGAAGCTCGGCGCATCTTCCTGTATTTTTCACATGAACCGTTTCCTTTTTCCCGTTTAATTCTGCATAGGCAATAAACCGGTTCGGACGTTCTATAAACTTCGCCTTATAAATTCGATCGTATCTCATTTTCCACCTCGCTTTAAATAAAAGCAAAAAGTCTGCTTCGGACTTTTCATTCTTTCAAAAACAAAAAGCAGAGTTTCTCATCCACCCTGCTTTTCATATGTTCTTCTGTGCACAGACATGTACACGTTTTTCAACTTACAGATTCTTTTTACAAAATCTTCGACAAAAATTCTTTCAGTCTCGGATTCTTCGGATTGCCGAAAAATTCTTCCGGTTCAGCTTCCTCAACAATCTGCCCGTCATCCATGAAGATCACTCTGGACGCAACCTCTTTCGCAAATCCCATCTCATGAGTGACTACAACCATCGTCATTCCTTCCTGAGCCAGCTTCTTCATCAACTCAAGAACTTCTCCGACCATCTCCGGATCAAGCGCCGATGTCGGCTCGTCAAACAGGATCACATCCGGATTCATTGCAAGAGAACGAATGATCGCAACTCTTTGCTTCTGACCTCCCGACAATGTAGACGGGTAAACGTCCGCTTTGTCTTCAAGTCCGATTCTTCCGAGCAGTTCAAGAGCCTGCTTTTTCGTCTCGCTTTTGATCTGTTCTTTTGTCGTTGTAATTGGGATAAGTTCTTCTTTTTTGCTTCGGAATATATTTTTAAACCGGATCATTCTGTTTTTATTTTTTGCTTTTTTCAGATCCTTGCACTGCAAATATGCCGGAGCCATCATTACGTTTTGAAGAACTGTTTTATTATTGAACAAATTAAAATGTTGAAATACCATACCCATATGGCGGCGATGCACGTTGATATCGACTTTCATATCCGCGATATCGACTCCTTTAAAAACAATGCTTCCGGATGTCGGATCTTCCATACAATTTAAGCAGCGCAGAAACGTACTTTTTCCGGAACCTGACGGTCCGAGCACCGCGACAATGTCGCCTTTATTGATCGTGATATTGATGCCTTTTAAGATTTCAAGATCACCAAAGCTTTTTCTAAGATTAATTACGTCTATCACTCTTCTTCAGGCTCCTTTCCAATAATTTTACAAGCAGTGTCACAACAAGGATCAATGCAATATAAATAAGCGCCATCACGAGATACGGAACCATGAATTCATAACTGTTTGTTCCGATATAGTTAAACGCCACATACAGATCCGCCGCGCCTACGAAACTTACAACCGATGTTTCTTTGATAAGCGCGATAAATTCGTTTCCGAGAGTCGGAAGAATATTCTTGACAGCCTGCGGAATGACAATCTTCATCATACTCGCCCCGAAACTTAATCCGACTGCACGTCCCGCTTCCATCTGTCCTGCGTCTACCGATTGGATTCCGCTTCGCATAATTTCCGAAATATATGCGCCGCTGTTCAATCCGAACACAAGCATCGCGACCTGAACTCCCGTTATGTTCCATCCGATGATCGGAAGAAGTACATAATAAAATACAAGAAGCTGCACAACCATCGGCGTTCCTCTGAACATCGCCACATAAACGCTGCATATACCGTTCAAAACTCTTGGGAGCACTTTATATTTCGGCAGCACCCTTGCCGTCGCGATAACAGTCCCGATCAAAATACCGATGACCAGACCGACAATCGCAATAAGGACTGTGTTCTGCAAACCTTGCACCACTTTTACATAGCCGTTTTGATCGATAAATATTTCTATAAACTTATCTACTTTTGCACTAAAATTACCCATTACTTTCCTCTTTGCTTTCTTCTCTCAAACGTCCAAAGAAAGGAAAACGCCGATATTTTCCGTTTTCGGAACATACCTGTATTTCCCTTTCTGATTTAATACTGTTTTCTATTCTTTTTGCAAAACTCTCAGTCCGAAATCATCCGCTCAATCGTCCGTTTCATTTCATACTGTTTTGAAATCCTCTTCTGTATTGCGCCGATTGCTCATTCTGCTTCCGAGAACTTATTGCATTGCATTAATCGCTTCTGTGATCGCTGTAGCCGGAGCTGCATCGATGATCACATATTTGATGTTTCCGTTCAGCATATCCTGAACCGCAAGTGATCCGCTCTTATACGGCTGGCATGTAGCCGGAAGTCCTTCAAATCCGAAAGCTTCGTCTCCTTCGATGTAGCTTTGCGCTGTCGTTCCCTGCTGTACGCCGATCTTATCTTCTTTTTTCAGTTCGCCAAGTTTTGCCGCAACTGCATCTGCATCTTTCAGATCGTCGAATGTATCGTCATCGCTCGGAACGATCAAACGCTGTGACGCCTGATAATATGTATCTGAGAATGTCACATATTGTTTTCTTTCATCATTGACTGTAAGTCCTGCGATAGCGATATCACATTTGTGCTGTCCTACAGAAAGACATACCGCATCAAAATCCATATTCTGGATTACAAGTTCTTTTCCAAGCTTTTCCGCAAGAAGAGCTGCCAGTTCCATGTCGATTCCGACATATTTATCGCCTTTTGTATACTCAAACGGCTCAAACGCTGCATTTGTGGCAACTACAAGCTGATCTTTCGACTCGTCAAGTTTTGCGGATTCTACTGCTGCCGGCTCTCCGCCGCCGAAATACTTGTCACAGATCTCATCCAGCGTTCCGTCTTCTTTTACTTCTTTTATAAATGCGTTTACCTGTTCAACAAGTTCCGGCTGATCTTTATCAATACCGAACGCATACTCTTCATTTGTAAGATCAACGTCGATCACTTTCGCCGTTTTCGCGCTGCTTCCTTTATCTTCTTCTTTACCGTCTTCTTTGCTTCCGCAACCTGCTGCCAGTCCGGCAACAAGCGCCGCACTTAAAACTACTGCTAAAAACTTTTTCATTTTCGTATTTTTCATTTTCGCACCCTCCGTTTATAATTCCATTGCTCAATGCTGAATAATCATGCATTCCATGCACTACATTCTAACACGTTCTGCATAAAAATCAAGCTCTTTTTTCAATTTTATGCATTCTATTTCAGTTTTTATGTATATTATGCGTTACTTTATGCATAAATCTTCATTCTTTATACAGGTTTTTTGCAAAATACACATTTTCGCCGAAACAATTCTTATGCAAGCAGCGTCTTAATACCGAAGTAAAGAAGCACAATGACTCCCAGTACGATTCTGTAGTAACCAAACACTTTAAAATCATGTTTTCTGATATACTGCATGAGGAACTTGATCGCAAGGATGGAAACCGCAAACGAAACGACCGTTCCCAACAAAAGCAGAAATACCTGCATACCCGTGAAATTTAATCCGAATTTAATCAGTTTCAAAAAACTTGCGCCGAACATCGCCGGAATTGCAAGGAAAAATGTAAATTCCGCCGCAACTCCTCTTGATACTCCTATGAGAAGCGCTCCCACGATCGTCGCTCCCGAACGGGATGTTCCGGGGATCAGCGCCAATGCCTGAAATACGCCGATGATCAAAACCGTCTGTATCGTAAGCTGAGAAAGTTTTTCCACTTTCGGCTGCTTATCTTTCTGATAGTTTTCGATTACGATAAACAGAATACCGTAGATGATCAATGTCGCGGCAACAACATATGAATTGTTGAACTTTTCTTCTATAAAATCATTGAACGGAAGCCCGATCAGCATTGCCGGAATCGAACCTATGATCACTTTGACCCACAACTGGATCGTCAACATCTTCTGTTTCTGGGTTTTCTTCGGTGAAAACGGATTCAGCTTATGGAAATACATAACGACAACCGCCAGTATCGCTCCAAGCTGGATCACAACATAAAACATGTCAAGAAACGCCTGATTTTGTTTCAAATGCAGTAATTCTTCCAACAAGATCAGATGCCCCGTGCTGCTGATCGGCAGCCATTCCGTGATTCCCTCCACAATACCGAATATAATTACTTTTAATGCTTCTAACATCTTGCTTCTCCTCCTCCGAGAACAAATCTTTCAATCGCTTGCGCAACGCCGTCCTCTTCATTTGACAGTGTGATATAATCTGCAGCTTCTTTCACCTGCGGCTCTCCGTTTGCCATTGCGACGCCGAAACCGACTTCTTTCAGCATCACGGTATCGTTATCTCCGTCTCCGAACGCCATGATCTCTTCCCGCTTAATACCAAGCCTGCTTCCGAGATTGACAAGTCCTGTTCCTTTATTGACTCCCGCCGCGTTCACTTCTATATTATAACGAAGAGATCCGACCAGTTCCAAATCCTCATGACGGGCAAGTTCTTCCCACGCATGTTTTCTCTCGGACATATCCGCAAATAATGCCTGCGTTTTATCGAGACCTCTGTTTTCTCTGTCTACCAGTTCAAAAATATCATCCACCGGAATACGGGTTTTACGCATATATTCCCACATATTCGGATTTTTGTGATATCGTTCCACAAACTCCATTTTTTCTGCCGGAGCATATCCCTGTCCATCAAAATATACCTCTTGTAGAGTATCATATTTTCGACAAATTTCCAACGCCTTTTTCGCTGATTTGACAGACAACAGATGTTCTTCTATTACATTTCCCGTACGAGTGTCGATAATCCTTGCTCCATTAGACGTCAGCGCATAATCCATACCCGGAAATTCTCTCAATTCTTCCGGAACTCCCATCCACGGACGCCCCGTAGCTACAAGTACGACGATTCCGCTTCTGATCGCCTTTGCAAGAACTTCTCTTGTCCGCACAGTCAGTTCTTTTTTATCCGTCAGCAATGTTCCGTCCAGGTCAAGTCCGATCATTTTTATCTTATGCGTCATAGATATACCTCTTTCTTTTCCGTTCTGTCTTTCGCTGCTTTTGAAAGCGGCCTTCTCAGCCTTTATCATATCAAAGTTTGCCAAATAACGCAATTTGTAGTATAATGATTATTCAGCACTTAAAAAATGCTTCAAGAAAGGAATTTAAAGCTATGAAATTCTACAAAAAACGGTGGATACAATCAGGCATCATCCTGATCAGTTCTCTCGGAATTGTACTTTCAGTTTTTCCTTCATTTGCAGATGACAACATTGACAATTTAAAAGGACAGACTTCTGCACTCGAAAGTGAATTAGACGGTATCAACAAAGATATTCTCTCTTTGAGCGAAGAGATCTCTGCAACAGAAATGCAGGTTGAGATCTTAAACGGTGAGATTGCCCGTACTTCCGATGCACTTGTCGAAGCTGAAGAAAACGAAAATGAGCAGTATGAAAATATGAAATCCCGTATTAAATATATGTACGAACACGGGAACGCAACACTGCTTGAGATGCTCTTTTCGGCGGAAAACATGGCAGATTTTATAAACAAAGCTGATTTTATCGAAAATCTGAGCGAATATGACAAAACTGCCCTTGACGATCTGAAAAATATTTATAAAAATATCGAAGATCAGAAAAACACATTAGAAACTCAGCAGGATTCACTTCTTGATCTGAAAGATGAACTTAAGAAAAAACAGACGGAACTCCAGGAAAAAGCAAAGGCGACTTCAACAAATCTTACGGAAGTACAAGCCAAATTAGAAAAAGCAAAGGCTGAAGAGGCTGCCCGCCTTGAGGCAGAGCGACTGGAGCAGCTCCAGCAAAACGGCGGCTACGACGATACTATTACAAACAACGGCGGACAGATCGACGCTTCTGCGGATGACGTCACACTTCTTGCGGCGATCCTGCAGTGTGAAGCTCATCAGAACTATGATTCTCTGCTTGCTGTCGCAACTGTAATATTAAACCGTGTGGAAAGTCCTCGTTTTCCGAATACGATCAGAGGAGTTATCTATGCAAGCGGACAGTTTGAACCGGTATGGACAGGTCGTCTTGACGCTGTTCTGAAGAAAGGTCCGACCTCTTTATCTATGCAGGTTGCGCAAGATGCGATCAACGGCGCAAGACTTGCGGCAGTGGCAGACTGTTATTATTTCCTCTATGCAGGATCTACAAACCGACCGGGAGTCAACATCGGAAATAACCTTTTCTTCCCTAGCTGGTAAAGATATCGTTATTGAAACCGAAAACAAAATCCCCGTAACAACGAACTCTTCCAAAAAAGTCAGACTTTTTGGAGCAGTTCATTGTTACGGGGATTTCTTACTTTTCAGTTCTATATTTTCGTTGTCTGCACAGCTTAACTTTTCTTTATAAAAGTCGTACCGCACTTCGGACATCTTACTTCAATTTTCCCTTTGCCCTTCGGGATGCGGATTTTTTGTTTACATGACGGACATGTATAAATGTGGTACACTTTTCTCTGCTGCCAGATGTTTTTTTGATTCTGAAACCAATTTCTTATCTTGTATGTTTTCATAAGATATGCCTGATTTTCTGCGTACCGCTTCTGTACATTTCTTGAAAATATCCGAAAATAACAGTAGATCACGACTCCCCAGCCGAAAATATATAAAAGCATGCTCACCGCGGTTTCTCCGAAAAACGCCGATAAAAGAACTACCGCCAATCCCGTGATCAGAAGAAACTTCGATAATTGATCGATACCGTATCTGCCCTGCATAAAACGTATTAATTTTTCTTTCATTTCCATCCATCCTTCTGCATTAATGCCTTTTTGATATGAATAACATTCTCTCTCGTTTCTCCTGCAAAGTCAATTAAAAGAATATAAAATCTTACTGCTTATAACCTGTTTTTATTCTTCTTCATTTAATATATTTCCACATATTGCATCAGAAACCAGATACACAATCTTTGAATCATTTAACATCACATATCTGTCATCCCCGACCCGGTTTCCTATATATAATGTCAGTTTCTTTTCTTTTTCATCTTCCTGATAAGTCACTTCTACCGCAGCCCTTAAATCTTCATCCAAACCGTATTCTGATAATTCTTTTTCTTCTGCACAATAATCTGCCGTTGTGGACAGCTGCACAGCTCCAAGGCCTCCGGCTATTGCGATTATTTGTTCCGTCTGCGTCTCGTCTGCACTGTCATATACAACAGAATTTTTATTTTTCGTAATAACTGCCTTCTCAAGATTGCCACTTCCAATCGATGGATAGTCGTCAAGTTGTATCAGATCTTCTTCTGTATAATTTAAATCTTCAATGACCTGACTCGAAACAGTATAAATAGATTTTTCCCCTTTTAATGTTGCATAAATATTGTCCCCTGTATTATTTCCGAAATAAACAGAAATGACATCATCATTATCATCTGTATACTCAATCGTATAAATAGGAACATCCAAACCATAGTCTTTTGCTTCATCTGCATTTTTCAACTTCCGATTTGCAGAAATACTGCCAACCGTATCTGCAATTTCATTCATAATGCTTTGATTAAGCGGAATATCATGATCTAAAGCATCATACCACACACCATTTTCTTTTTCAAAGTTCAACTCTCCATTTTCTATATTTAAAGCGATCTTTTTAATCTTATCTCCTTCTGTATCTGTAATTCGTATCATTGTATTTGCCTGTGCCTGTTCGCTTTGATTCCACGCGCGAACCCACATATATATACATATAAGCGCCACGAAAACAATTATGAGCAAACCTATTTTCCTTTTTTGTGTCATGCTTTTCTCCTCCTGTACCAAACAACAAAACCACTGATTAAAATCACTGCAGGTATTCCAAAAATCATCAGTGTTCCGAATAATCCGGCATGCTGAACAGCATTATATTCTACACTAAGGCTTTTGGCTTCGATTGAGACATTTTTCACATTTTCAAAATTTACTGCCATTATGTTCATAAACAACTGTGTATTTTCCAATTCCGTAAAGGTATCTATAATCTGCTCATCTATCAGACTTCCTGCAGCAATCACCGTCAATCTACTTTCCTTCTCTGTATCTTCCGTAATTTCTTCCGACGCTTCTGCATTTTCTTCTGAAATTTCTGTTTCTTCTGTCTCTGCGGAGATCTCGCTTACTGTTTCTGTCGCATATGCTCCAAGAATATATTCTCCCTGCTTTTGGTCTTGCTCCGTCACTGCAAATGCCTGATCAGACGTTGACATAAACGGAACCGTTGTAATCGTATCCCTTGCCGGATCGTTCACTGTCATCCCATGGGTATTCATAACAAGTGTCATTTCTGACTTAATCTGTTCTGCCAAATCACCGCTTACAGATAATTTGGGGAAAATGCAATAAGGATTATTTTGATAACATCTCGTCATATCTGCAATGTAACCGCCTTCCATCGTCATGCCATATTCAGACAAAATACTTATCAGGTTCGGGAGCTTTTCCCCTTCTGTTTCTCCTAATAGGACGGTCACCTTTCCCCCTTGCTGCAAATACAGCTGCAACATTGTTTTCTCATCTTCTGTCAGATCAGAAGTTACTGCGTTCACAATAAGAAGATCACAATCATCCGGTACAGATGTTGACATAAGTAAATTAACTTCCGACAACTCATATCCATTTTTATTCATCAATTCCGTTATCGTTTCAGCAAGCTCTTGTTCCCCATGTCCTGTTGACAAATAAACTTTCTTTGTCTCCTCGCCTGTCACATAATTCAGTGCACTTGTGAGCTGTCCTTCTCCGTCAAATGATGTATACGATGTACTTCCATAATAATAGTAGGAATATTGATCCATCACCAAAATATCATCAAAAGAAACCGTCGTATTTTTTCCTGTTTCTTCACAGGAAATCACAATCGTATTTTCTGTAGTTTCATATTCTGACAAAACCGACGGATGAAGAACAGGATCTATCCACTCCATATGTATTTTATTCGATAAAGCCGCATATTTACTCAAAAATGTAACGATTCGTTCATCTGTATTTTCTTTTACGGCAATTATCTTCATCGATATTTCTTTATCCATTTCTTTCAGGAAATCTTCTGTCGTATCTGAAATCTCGTAAATTTTTGTATTACTCACATCTATCTTTCGGAATTTTTCCGGTATCTGGCATGCAATCAAGTTTATGACAACTGTAATTGCAAGAAAAACCGCTGTCATCGTCACGCTATACGCTCCATGTTTTTTTGCCGCACTTTCCCAAAGTCGTCTTCTAATCGACTGAACTGTCAAAAATAAAAATAATGTGATCATCGACAAGTACAATACAATTCCGCTCACATCTACAATACTATTTTGTGTAATATCGGTAAAAATATTTGTCAGAGCGAACCCGCCCAAAGACTCTGTAAACAGATTTTCATAAAGCGTCTCTTTCAGAAAATACACTGCTATCGCTACTGCCACTCCGACACAGCCCACTCCTCCCGCAATCGAAAAACTGTTCGTCATTCTCCATATGTAGAAAGCTGCCAGCAAAATAAGCAAAATTATAAACACAAGTCCGCTCATCGCCGTATTTGGAAACAGAGATAAGATACCATCCCATAAATATAGAATCAGAAAAATACCAAACGTCCCTATATACGCAATAATTTAACTTTCTGTAAGCGCTGATAAAAGCATTCCTATAGCTGCAAAAACACAGCCGAGCAGGAAGAACATCAAAATCGAAATATAATCAACTGTCAAATACGCCGTCCCCTGCAATTTAATGATAAGAGGGAAAATACAAAATATAAGATTCGGGATTGCAATTACCGTCACCATCGCCAGGTATTTTCCAACCACAACTTTCCACAAACTCACTGGCGCTGTCAACAGAATCTGATCTGTTTTATTCTTTCTCTCTTCTGCAAATGAACGCATCGTAATCAAAGGAATCCCTACAATAAATACGATCAACGATCCTGAAAGTGTATAAGAAAAATACGGATATCCTGTTGTCATATTATACGCCATGAAATAAATTCCAGTAAATGCAATAAGAAAGGCAATAAATACACACCCTATTATAGACTGAAAATACGCTTTTAATTCTTTTTTATAAACCGCCTTCATCCTCTTTTCCTCCCTCTGTATTCATCTCACATTTTCTGGTTTCCACTCCTATCTGTTTCTCTCCCGGTCGGCTTTCTTTCACCCGTCCGTCCTTTACCTGTCTATCTTTCACAAGCGATTCTTCGATTTGCATATTTCTTTCTATATTATCGTTCTGTGTCAATTTCATAAACGCTTCTTCCAAACTCGTTTCAGGCGCCGACAATGAATATAATGTTTTTTTCTCTTTCGCAAATTCACAGAAAATCTCTTCTCTTACTTTTCTGTTATTCTGACTGCTTTTATCTCCAGTCACTTTTACCTGTACATAAGTACACTTTTCTCCTTTCACACGCATCTGCATCGCACAAACTCCGGGAATCCTCCCCAGTATTCTATGAATTTCCTCCTCCGAAGCCGATGTTTCTAATTCAATCACATCGTGAAACCCTATCATCTTCTCCAAGTTTTCCAGCGTATCCTGTGCTACCAGCTTTCCTTTAGAAATAATCAGAATATAATCACATACTTCTCTGATCTCCGTCAATATATGCGAGCTTAAAATAACCGTATGGTTCTCAGCCAACTTACGGATTAAATCTCTCATCTCTATAATCTGTTTCGGATCCAATCCAACGCTTGGTTCATCAAGAATAATCATATCCGGAAATCCTAAAATTGCCTGTGCCAGCCCTACTCTCTGACGATAGCCTTTTGAAAGATTTCGAATCAAGCGATGTTCCACATCCTGAACCTTTACCATTTTTTCTGCTTCATCAACAGCTTCTCTTCGTTGAGATTTTCTAATTCCTTTCAGCTCTGCTGCAAAATCCAAATATTCCCGCACAGTCATATCCATATAAAGAGGTGGATGTTCCGGCAAATATCCGATATATCTTTTGGCTTTTTCAGGTTCTTTCAAGATGTCATATCCATTAATCAGCACTTCCCCCTGAGTTGCCCCCATGCATCCTGTCATAATGTTCATTGTAGTAGATTTTCCTGCTCCGTTAGGACCCAAAAAACCGTAAACCATTCCCGGCTTAATCTGAAAGTCCAGGTGATCTACGGCTAAATGATTTCCATATTTTTTTACCAAATTTTTTACTTCTATCAAAATGATATCCTCCTAACTTTGTATTCTTTCTGTGGATTTCTGCACTCCCCTCTATCTGTGACATATACTTTTTCAATATACTTTAATCTTATTTCCACATATTTCATACAATATATTTGTTTAAGACGATATCAAACCTATGTGAATCTTTTGTGGTAGAACTGTGATATTTTATAACATACATTCATGCACAGCCTGCGGAGTTATATCCCCCTCCTCCATCACTTTCAAAAGATGTTCCCTCTCTTGCGGCAGAACGCACCATGCAAGTCCGCATCCGGCCGAGATCGTACCCGGAACAGGAATCAGTCTGCCCGGTTCTTTTCTCTTTTTACAGTACCGTTCCATTGCCATCGCATCCGTTGTCGTATGAAAAGTGATCACAATTTTTTTCTCTCGTTTTTTCATCTTCTCCCCCGTTTCTTATGATTCCATAACACCTTGCCCCGCGCCTGTTCTTCTTATTCCTCAGCAAGCTCTTTTACGGCGCGGATTGCCTCGTCAATTTCCTCTTCCGTATTATAATGGGAAAAACTGAATCTGACCGCACCCTGTATCTTTGTTCCAAGCGCTTCATGCATCAACGGCGCACAATGCGCTCCGGACCGCGTAACGATCCCATATCTGCCGCTTAATTCATCGCTTATCTCTGCCGAATCATAATCGCCGATATTCAAAGAAACGATGGCTGCCCTTCTGTCCGTCCGAAAGTCTCCGTACACTTTCACATTCGGAATTTCAGCGACTCCGTTATAAAAACGGCGCATCAGCTCCAGTTCTCTTTTCCGCAGGCGTTCCATCCCTTCTCTTTCCAAAAATGACAATGCCGCCCGAAGTCCCGCGATCCCGTGACCGTTCAGCGTCCCGGCTTCAAGCGCTTCCGGCATCTGCGACGGATGATGCATATTATAAGAATCTATCCCGCTGCCGCCTGACAAAAGCGGACGGATCTTTACCCCGCTTTTTACATACATACCACCTGTTCCCTGCGGTCCCATCAGTCCTTTATGTCCGGTAAAACAAAGGACGGAAATCCCATATTTTTGTACATCGATCTCCCATACTCCCGCGGTTTGGGAAGCGTCAACAATAAAGAGAATACCATACTTTGCCGCAATCTTTCCGACACTCTCCAAAGAGATCATATTTCCGGTCATATTTGACGCATGAGTACATATGATCGCCCGTGTATTTTTTCTGACTGCCTTTTCCATCTCTTCATATGAAATGTTAGCATATTCGTCGCATGTAAGAATTGTCATCTCCGCACCTTTCCTGCGGCATTCATACAGCGGGCGCAGCACGGAATTATGTTCCAGCACCGTTGTGATGACATGATCTCCCGGATCGAGTATTCCCTTGATTACAATATTCAGCGCCTCTGTAGAATTTGCGGTAAACACAATCTCACTCGCATTTTCGGCATGAAAAAGCCGTGCCAGCGCTTCTCTTGCATCGTAGACTGTTCCCAATGCCTTAAGCGCCGGCTCCGATGCCCCTCTTCCGGAATTTCCCATCTGCCCAAACGCCGCTATAACAGCTTCCTGTACTTCCTTTGGTTTGTGCAAAGTCGTAGCGGCATTATCCAGATAAATCATTTTGTCTCTCCTCCTATATTAGCGGATATATATTTTTGCTTCTTCACATTCGGAGTCTATTACTTTTCCGACAACCGACACTTTTGTTTCCATCTGTGCTTTATCAAATTCTTCCAAAATCGCATCTTTTTCTTCTTCCGGAACTGCCGCCAGCAAACCGCCGGAAGTCTGCGGGTCACTGAGCAGATCTACATACATCTCATCGGTATTTCCCGCTTCAAGAAGCTGTGCGACATGATTTCTGTTGCGATATGCTCCCCCGGGAATAAGTCCCATCTGCGCATATTCCTTTGCCCCTTCAATATAGGCGATATCTTTTGGCCAAAGCTCTATCTTCGCTCTGCTCGCCGAAGCCATTTCCCCGCAATGTCCGAGAAGCCCGAACCCGGTAACGTCTGTACATGCATGGATCGTAAACTTGTCCAGTATTTCCCTTGCCTTTTTGTTTAACTGCGTCATCACGGCAACCGCTTCTTTCCCGGCAGCTTCCGAAGCCATCTGTGCTTTGACCGCCGTATTGACGATTCCGCTTCCCAGTTGTTTCGTAAGGATCAGAACATCTCCTTTTTTACATCCGAAGTTTTTATAGATGCGATTCGGATGAACAAGTCCCATAACCGACAGTCCGTATTTCGGAACGTCATCTTGTATCGAATGTCCTCCAACAAGGACAGCTCCCGATTCAAGAACCTTTTCCGCGCCTCCTTGCAGAATTTCCCCTAAATAATCCGGATCCAGTTCCCCGGGAAAACAGACGATATTCAACGCGATCTTCGGTTCTCCTCCCATCGCATATACGTCGCTTAGCGCATTCGCAGCCGCAATCTGTCCGAACGTATAGGGATCGTCTACTACAGGCGTAAAAAAATCCAGTGTCTGTATCACTGCCGTATCGTCCGAAAGCTTATATACGGCCGCGTCATCCGAAGTTTCAAAACCGACAAGCAGGTTGTCCTCATGAAACTTCGGAAGCCTCCCAAGCACTTTCCCAAGCGTATCAGGACCGACTTTTGCAGCACAGCCGCCGTGTTTTGCAAATTGTGTTAAATGAATCTTCTCCATCTTCCTCATCTCTTCTTCCTCCGAAAAAATCCATAATAGTCGTTTTTATTATGACTCAAATCTACCTGTTTAACAACTGTTTTGTAGATTTCTAAAGCAGACCAAAAAAGAATCTTTCGGACTTCATCCCTCCACCGTTACAAAAAGAACGAAAGATCCGTCTCCGACTCTTTCGTTCTTTTCCTCTGTTTTCCGAAATCTACTTTAGAAAACGATTATTTTATTGTTCTGCGTCTGCGATATGCAAAGAACACACCTGCTCCCGAAAGAACTGCGCATCCAAACAGAAGCGCTGCGTTTGTCCGATCTCCTGTCTGAGGAGTCGTCTTATCCGGTTTTGTCTGCTCCGGCTGTGGTTGAACCGGCTGCTGCTGATTCGGATCTTTCACCTTCTCAAGTTTAGCAACTGCCGCATTCAATACGTTTAATGCGTTGTCTACTTCTGTCTGAGCTGCATCTTTATCAGCCGCTGTTTCTTTTGCCGCATTCAACGCCGTCTCAAACGCTTTCCAACTTTCTGCTGTGTAATCTTCTTTTTTCAAAGCTTCTGCATCTTTAATCGCCGCATTAAGCGCTGTTTTATCTGCGCTTTCCGGCTTCGGATTCGGGTTCTCCCTCTCCGCAACGTTTCTTGCCAGCGCGTTTGTCGCATCTAAAGCGCGCTCTGTTTCAGAATGAACGAGCATACGGTCTTTTTCGGATGCCGCCACCGCAGAACCTTGATATGTTCCTTTCTGCGGTTTTGCCAAATGCTCTACAACATCTGTCAATTCTGTTTTTTCTTCTGCTGTCGCGCTTTCACTGTTCAACAGATATTTTGCTTTTGCCACATCACGGATACCTTGTTTGAACAATTCATAACGCGGTGTGCTGTAGAAGGAAGCGTTAAAGTCCTCTCCTACCGCTTCTCTTTCCATCGGATAAATGAACCATCCGTCGCCCGGCTCCCAGTAACGGTAAGTTGCATCGCCGTGCATATCGTATACATAGTTATCCCATGCCCAACGCATATAGCCGTCTGTTCCTAATGTCATCGTGTACCAGATATCCCAATAGTTGTCGCCCGGATCACTGATCATAAAGTTACTCGGATAATCTCCCGTACATGTGTACATCGTTGTCGTCAGACCTAAGTCTCTGCGGTGATCTGACAGATCGTTCATCTGCTGTACGTTTCCTGTGTTTCCGAGATTGATCGAAATATCATCGATACGGTCTGTAAACTCATAATATTCCGGAGCTGCATAGTTCAGCGCCGAAGAGATCTTAAAGTGGTTTCCATCTTCGTCTTTCACTGATTCGATCATCTCAACCGCTGGTTCAAGCTGATCGAGCCCTCTTTCGTCCATTGAAATATAAGTGATGTCAAACCATCCCATTTTTTTGGAATGTTCCATAAAATCTTTTAAGAACGGTTCCCACATCTCTTTCCACTTTGCAGTTCCCGGATTGTGTGATTCTTTCACTACTTTACCCTGCGCTTCATCATAGTAAGCGATCTGATTGTTCCACGGAACGATACTGTAACACTTGATCTGTCCGATTCCGTTTGCAGGATCTAAAACTTTGCACTCGATCATGAAATTGATCCATGCATCATACCAATCATAATCAAATTCCCATGTTCCGTCCGCTTTCTTCGTCCATTTTACCATCGAAAGATCGTTATAATATGACTGATGATTCCATGCCTCTTCTACGACATTGGCAACTACGTCATGACCTCCGATCGAAACATACTCTTTGATCGAGTCTCTCATCAAATTAAAATGTTTTTCTGTAAAATAGAAATCTTCCCGCACCTCGTTTGTGATGCCGCCCGACGGATTTTCACCTAAACCTAAATAATAATTCGCAACTGAAAACGGATGCTGCCAAACTTGCAGTTCTGTTGCCTCCGGCGCCGGCTGTACAAGGTTCAGCACTTCGATGTTGTACGTAAGCTCGAACGGCTTGTCTAATTCGTCCGCCGAAACCGTAATCGTACCTGTATAATTTCCTGCCGCTGTATCTTTCGGAATCGTGATATTTACCCATGCAAACTGTACATCTTGTGCATCGATATCTTTCTTCCCGCCTTTGTAGATCACATCCGGATAATTTTTTGTCTGCCCCTGTGCGTTACGTCCTTCTTTTGCCGCAATTTCTTTGAGCCATTTAATATCAATATTGTCTTTTGACAAAACCTGTCCCTTTTCATTCTTGAAATCACTTGCTGTAACCTGAACATTGTGAACGTCTTTTTCTGTCGTCACGACAATTTTAGAATTCAGTTCATCATTCAACCAGGCTGTTCCGTTATAAACGCTTCCGTTTCCTGCTTTCAGCTTATCATAATCAAGCTCTGTCTCTAAGAGTTTTTCATTGCCTACATATGCGTTCATAAATGCCAGAGCCGGATCGACTGTAATCTTAGCTTCTGCTAAAACACTGTTGTCTTCAGCGCTTGCCGCTGTGACAGTAACTGTCTTTTTCACATCGATCTCTTTTGCAGTCAGTTTTCCATCGTTTACTTCTACAACACTGCTGTCGCTGCTTGTCCACACAAGCTTCGCATTTGCATTCCACGGAATGACAGACGCCGTAAGCTCTGATGAAGCGCCGGGTGTCATCGTCAGCTCCGTCCGGTTCAATACGATCGAATCAGGCACAGTAATTTCATCGTGAAAAACAACGATCTTATCAAGCTGTATTACTTTGCCTTCAATGCTTTCTCCCTCTTTCGGAACGACACGAAGCGTATGCTTTGTATTCGCAAGATCTTTTTTCTCAAATAATTTCTGTTTGTGCATTGCTCCGGCATTTTGTGCCGCCAGTTCTCCGACTTTCACATCGTCGATATAAACGTCGCAGTTCATATGAACTGTATTTTTGCTGGCATGGATCTCTACTCCGGTTCCAGTAAAGATCATCTCATAAGACACATCAACGCCTTTTGCGCTGTAATGCTCTGTTCCGTTATAAAACAAATTTCCGTTGCCGCTTCCCGCAGTCCAAGCGCCTGCCGGCTCGTACTGGATCTTGAAGGGCTCATGATTTGTTGTAAAAACAGCATCGTCAACTTCTGTATATCCCGGAAATTCCGGCTCGGCAATCTCTGCCTCAAATGCTTTTGCATACACAAACTGTACGCCATAAACGCTTCCTGTCCCTGTAGAAGCTTCATTTCTTTTTTCTAAAACTGTGATATGAGCTGTATGATTTCCTGCCGCAAGCGTTTTGCTTTCAAACAATTTTGCCTCCGGTTCTGTCACTGCGGCATAGGCGTCGCATTCTACTGCCTCGCTTCCGTCAATGCTCACGCTGAACATTGCATGATTTGCAGCTTTTTTACCGTAAAGCTCCAGTTTTGTTCCGTTGAATGTAATGTCCAATGTCGCGCCTGCCGTGTTGCTCCAGTGCTCTGTAACGGAAGCGTCGCCCGCTCCCGCCGATTCCCATCCGCCGTTATTTGCATTACCGTCTGAATATACAAAACGTGCGTCTGTATCATCGATGATCTCGAAATCATCTGCTGCCGCATTTACGACAGACGGCGCAACCAAAGTGATGACACAGCAAAAGGCAAGCAGCCATGACATTACCAGTTTTTTGGTCTTTTTCATTTGTCTTAATACCTCCTTATTATGTAGGGGATATCTGTATTTTTGTTTTCCTTTTCCCCATGTAAACTTACTCAACTCAAAAGCTGCATTTCGGGACAAAACATGCCGCTTTCCTATGAGCTGTTATCGTATTGTATCAAACTTTTGCAATACTGTCCTTACACTTTTATCTATCCGTTTATACTTTTTGCCATTCTTTCTTTTTCACCCATAATAAATATTTTTCCTTATGTCCTTCTCCTGTCGTTACGGAGAAACAACGCTGACTGCGTTTTGAAGAATTTCTGCAATCGTATACATATTTGTCACTGCTCCGACTGCCAGTTTTTCCTTTAATCCGTAAAAGTCAAGACATGTGCCACACGTCAGTATCTCGACGCCTTCTTTTTCCAAAATCCTGATATCTTCTAGGCAGTCCGAACCTTCCACCGTAAGTTTCGCGCCTCCGTTGTAAAAAAGGATTTTATCCGGAAGCGTATCAAGCTGCGTCTCCGCAAAAAAGAAACTCTTCATTAAAACTGCGCCCAGCTCATCATTTCCGCTTCCCATTTTATCAGAAGAAACCGCAACGACCGTTCCGATACATGTCGCGCATCCCGCAGATGATAACTGCACTTTGTTCATCCCCTGCGCACTACTGTTACTTCCATTTTCTGCTGCCGGATTGTGATCCGATTCGCCTGCTTCTTTCCCCCCGCCTTCTGCCTGCGCCCGGCTTTCTTTTCCTGCGGTCTGTCCTTTTTGATCGCTTTCTGATACAGCCGCGTTCTTCTCTTCTACCGTAATCATCACTTTGTATTCCCGGTCGCTGATCTTTTCCGATTCCGCTGACGCGCCGCTGCTTTTTGCCATCTTCATGACATTTTTCATTGCCGTCTCGTTATCTACAAGCACTTCTATCTGTCCTGCTCCCTGTAATTTTCCAAGCGCTTTTTTTGTTTTCACTACCGGAATCGGACAGTGCTCTCCCATTGCATCTACTGTCATTTTCACCATAAGACATCTCCCTCAAAATTTTATTTCTTATTTTATATTGTATCATGAATCATGCCGTATTTCACTTTGAAAATTCAAGTTGACGAAATCCACAGACAGTAAAAGCTCAGCCTGTGCATTCGTAAAACCGCGCTGCATGGCTGAACTGTTACAATTTAGATTGTTTTATGCTTTCCTGTTGTACATGCTTGTGGTAAACTATAGCTATATTCGCACACACTGTATGGAGAAAGGATATTATTATGTGGATTGCAGACAACTGGAAAGATTATGAAGTTATAGATTGTTCTAACGGAGAAAAACTGGAACGATGGGGAGATTATCTTCTTGTTCGCCCCGATCCTCAGGTAATCTGGAACACGAAAAAGAATCATAAAGGATGGAAACAGATGAACGGCCATTACCACCGCAGTAAAAAAGGCGGCGGGGAATGGGAATTTTTCAGTCTGCCTCAGCAGTGGCAGATTCACTATGGATCTCTTACATTTAATTTGAAACCATTTAGTTTTAAACATACCGGACTCTTTCCCGAACAGGCGACAAACTGGGATTGGTTTTCGGAAAAGATCCGAAACGCGGGACGCCCGGTAAAAGTTTTGAATCTTTTTGCCTATACAGGCGGCGCAACTCTTGCGGCAGCGGCCGCCGGAGCGCATGTCACCCATGTGGACGCCTCAAAAGGCATGGTCGGCTGGGCGAAAGAAAACGCAGTGTCTTCCGGGCTGAAAGACGCTCCGATCCGCTGGCTTGTCGATGATTGTGTAAAATTTGTCGAACGGGAGATCCGCCGCGGCAATACTTATGACGCGATCATCATGGATCCTCCGTCTTATGGCCGCGGTCCGAAAGGCGAAATATGGAAGATCGAAGATATGATCCACCCGCTCATCAAACTTTGCACAAAGATCTTGTCTAAAGACGCCCTTTTTTTCCTTGTCAATTCCTATACGACAGGGCTTGCACCCGCTGTACTTACGTATATGATCTCGACAGAACTAAAGCCATGGAACGGCCATGTAGAGTCGCAGGAAATCGGACTTCCTGTCACTGATTCGGGACTTGTCCTCCCATGCGGCGCATCCGGACGATGGGAATCTGACTGATCACACTTTTATCCGGCTTAATATTTCTCCGATCGGAGCTGAAATCGTCAGTTCTGATCGGATATTTTTTGCCGTTTCTGATTTATTGATCACCGCAAGACGGCTTCCTCTGAAATAATCGATAAATCCTGCTGCCGGATAAACTACGAGAGACGTGCCTCCGATAAGCAGCATATCCGCAGACGCGATCGCCTCCACAGCGCCCCGGATCGTCTCCTCATCAAGACCTTCTTCATAAAGGACAACATCTGGTTTCACGACGCCCCCGCAGGAGCATTTCGGAACACCTTCGCTTTTTTTGACATATTGTGCATCATAAAATTTCCCGCAGTTCATACAATAATTTCTGTGAATGCTGCCATGCAGTTCATACACTCGCTTACTTCCTGCCAACTGATGCAGACCGTCTATATTCTGCGTAACGACAGCCGTAAGTTTTCCCGCCCGTTCCAGTTCTGCCAATTTCAGGTGAGCCGCATTCGGCTTTGCATCAAGAATCATCATTTTTTCTTTATAAAATTCATAAAATGCTTCAGGATACCTCATAAAAAACGTATGACTTACAACCTGTTCAGGTGAAAAACGATACTTCTGATGATAAATCCCATCCGCACTTCTAAAATCCGGTATTCCGCTTTCTGTCGAAACTCCCGCTCCGCCGAAGAAAACGATACTTTCACTTTCTTCAATCATCTTTTGCAGCCGCTCTGTTTCCCGCTCATACATTTTTCAAATTTCCTTTCTCAACATGTTTATCCATAATTTCAAGCATTTTTTCCCATACGATATCCGACGTATCCGCAATCCGCTCATTTCGCTTACACACCTGAGCCTTATGCACGCCATGCTCTGCCCAGCTTTTCCCGTCTGATGCGTCATTTAATAAAAGCGGCTGGAAATTATCGAGCAAATGAGCGAATTTTGCATCCTCTGTACTATATTCTTCAAATTCATCCCACAAACTTCTGAAATACGTTCCCTGATCTTTTGGAAGAATACCGAAAATACGCTCTGCCGCTTTTAACTCCCTCTCTCTTTTTGACTTGGCGCCCTCGGAATCGTATGCATAAGTATCACCCGCATCTATCTCGACAAGATCATGGATCAGTACCATGACGATCACTTTCATCAGATCAACAGGCGCGTCCATATGCTCTTTCAAAAGTATCGCAGACAATGCCAGATGCCATGAATGTTCCGCATCGTTTTCTTTCCGGCTTCCGTCGGCAAGATATGTCTGCCGAAAAACGCTTTTCACTTTGTCCGCTTCAATAATAAAACGGATCTGCTGTTCAAGCCGTTTCCTTTCTTCTTTCTTCTCCGTCATCTTACTTTTCGTATTTTCGCTCATGCCATACGCCTTCCTTTCTCCTCATATAAATAAAAAACCTCCCTGCCGGGGCAATCCCGCTACAGAGAGGATAGCAGACTTTTACAGATCGACTTTACCTGTCGTATCGCCGTTAATTACATAATAAGCTGCTGACTCTTCCGGCTTCAGATAGATCTTAACATCTTTCATATCGCCGACTTTATTTTTCAAAACTTTTGACCAAACATATTTTATTTTGTCAAAAATCTCTTTGTCTGTATATTCTTTTCCCGCAAACTGAAGAAACATCTCTGTTTTCAGTTCCGCTTTCTTAGATGCCGCCTTTTTCACCGGCGCTTTTTTCTCTGCCTTTGCCGGAGCTTTTACTGATTTTTTTACAGCTGCCTTCTCTTCTGTCTCCGGTGTATCTACCAAAACTGCCGCTTTTGTCTCAAGCTTTTTCGTTGTGTCTTTCTTTGTCTCAATCGCTTTCGCTGCTTCTTTCTTTTCCGGCTCTGCTTTTACAGGAGCTTTTTCAGAAGCTTTCACTTCTGCCTTTTCCTCTGCCTTCACAGCTGTTTTCTCTTCTTCCTTTACTGCTTTCGCCGCTGTTTTAGCCGCCTTTGCAGGCTCCGCTTTGATCGCATTTGCTATTTTAGCCGCTGCCCTTGATGTCGAAGTTGTTTTCTTTACTGCCATACTTGTTCCCTCCTAAAATAATACAACCAAGTATTTCCGATACCGCTCTCTAATCCTGTTCAGTATCACTTATTCAACCCAAATCAAAAAGTTTCATAGGGGATTGTACCTCATTTTTCAGAAAACGTCAAATTTTTATCATTCTTGCTGTAATTTCAGTCCGCCTTCACTGTAATTTTCTTATCATCCGGCTATTTTCCGAGATGAAAAACCTTATGATACACGCATCAGATTCCACCTGAAATGAGCTGCCAAAAAACGGAGCAGCACCGTTGCCGCCAGTCCTAATATCGTACCGTAAGCTTCTCCGAATGCCGTTCTTCCGACTACACAGACGATTCCTCCCGCAATCGCAGCGCATGCGTAAATATGCTTTACAAGAATATACGGAGTCTCGCCTGCCATAATATCACGAAGCACCCCTCCTCCTACTCCTGTAAGCGTTCCGATAAATACAAAGAAAAACACATTTTCCCCGCCGACGGCCCGCACCGCCGCCTGTATCCCCACTACTGTAAATATTCCAAGTCCTGCCGTATCGCACCAGAACATCAGCTTATCATAATAATCTGTCTTTACCCGAGACTCAAAAGCCGTCGGTTTCGCATATGCGATCACAAAAAGAATCGTCGATGTCAGCGCCGCCACAAGAACATAGACCGGATGCGAAAACGCCCCCGGCGGCGTCAATCCGAGTATGATATCCCGCATGATCCCGCCACCTACCGCAGTTGTCGCCCCGAGCACATTTACCCCGAAAATATCCATCTTTTTTTCTATGGCGATCATTGCTCCCGAAGAAGCAAACGCTACTGTTCCGATCAATTCCAAAATAAAAATAAATTCATCCATACCACAAATCCCGCCTTATCAGATTTCCGTTTTCCTGTGTTATGACTGATAACTTCTGAAAAATGCAGAAATATCTTTAAGCATTTTTACAAGTGCGTCAATTTCTTCGTCATCCAGCTTTTCTATCACGGCGTTGGTCATCTGACGATGGAACTGCTCGTGATGATAAAAAGCTTTCTCTCCTTTTTCCGTAAGCGCTATATATACGACCCGTCTGTCCTCTTCACTTCTTTCCCTCTTCACATATGCCTTTCTGACAAGCGCATTGACCGCAGTTGTGAGAGACCCCGCCGTGATCTTCAGCTTTTTAGCTACGGATGACATTGTATTTTCACCGGATAATCCGATTGCTTCTATGATATGCATATCATTATTTGTAATGTCTTTAAATTCTTCGGTTATGATCGCTTCTTTTTCTAATTCCCATATTTCATTAAACAGATTTACAAGCGTATCATTAATTGTTCTGTACGCATCCATCGGACCTCCTCCTTTTCCATATATTGTGTTCCATAACCGACGCTTCTTGCGCCTGCATTTTCGTAACCTATATTATAGCACACACTTTGTTCGGAAAAGAAGCACTTTTTACATTTTACGAAATCTGTCATATCGATGATTCAGCAGTTGTCTTTCATCCATAGATCCGTATTTTTTCAAAAAAACGCTGAGCATGTTTTTTAATTCTTCACATACCCCAGCCATTGTCTGTGACGTATACGACTTCGGTTCTCTGATCACCTGTTCCACTATCCCTAAGCATTTCAGATCATCCGCCGTCAGTTTCATCACTTCCGCCGCTTCTGACGCACGCTTGCTGTCTTTCCAGAGTATACTTGCAAATCCTTCCGGAGAAAGAACCGAATAGACAGAGTTTTCCAGAATCCACACTTCATCTGCCACAGCCAGAGCCAGTGCTCCTCCGCTTCCGCCTTCCCCGATCAGTACCGAAACGATCGGAACTTTTATCGAGGACAGTTCATATAAGTTTGAAGCGATCGCTTCTCCCTGTCCGTGCTCTTCTGCTTCCTGTCCGCAAAATGCTCCCGGAGTATCTACGATACAGATCACCGGACGTCCGAACTTTTCTGCCTGCCGGATCAATCGTAATGTTTTCCGATATCCTTCCGGAGACATCATCGCAAAATTGCGTGTCACATTTTCTTTCGTCGTCTTTCCCTTCACCTGAGCGATCACCGTGACCGGAATGTTCCCGAACATTGCAATTCCTCCTGCCACTGCAGGATCGTCTCTAAAAAGCCTGTCGCCATGAAATTCCATAAAATCAGAAAACAGCATATTCACATAGTCTGTTCCGACCGGACGGTCTGTTTTTCTTGAAAGAAGAACTCTTTCCCACGCGCTTATTCCGCCTTTTGACCGCACCTGTTTTGGCATAGTATCTTCTTGTGTAGTGCTTTCAATCTTTTCGGTTTCCCCGGTACTTTCTTCTGTTTTTTCTTTTGTACGGTCATGCATATGCAAAATACGCGCAAGAACGCTTTTCATTTCCGACCGCTCTACGATCCGATCTACAAATCCATGTTCGAGCAAAAACTCCGACCTCTGAAATCCTTTCGGCAGCTTCTTTCCGATCGTCTGCTCGATCACCCTCGGTCCTGCAAACCCGATCAGCGCATTCGGCTCTGCCAGAATAATATCTCCAAGCATGGCAAAGCTTGCCGTTACTCCTCCTGTCGTCGGGTCTGTTAAAACGCTCACATACAGAAGCCCTTTTTCACTGTGCCGTTTCAGCGCAGCCGCCGTTTTCGCCATCTGCATAAGAGAAACGATCCCTTCCTGCATCCTTGCGCCTCCAGAACATGCGAACAAAATAACCGGAAGATTTTCTTTCGTAGCCCGTTCTATCGCTCTTGTGATCTTCTCACCGACCACTTCGCCCATGCTCGCCATCATAAAACGTCCGTCACATACTCCGATCACCGCCGGATGGCCCGCGACCATAACTTTCCCTGTAACGACCGCTTCGTCAAGTCCGGTCTGTTCCCTTAATCTTCGTACTTTTTCCTCATAACCGCTAAATTCCAGAGGATTTTCAAACTTCATCTTTGCATCCCATTCTTCAAAAGTTCCGGGATCTGCGATCATCTCGATCCGCCGTCCTGCATGCATCCTGAAATATCCGTGACACTTCGGACAAATATAATTGTTATTTACGGCATCCTCTGCCAAAATAGCCGCGCCGCACTTATTGCACTTTTTCAGCAATCCTTCGGGAACATTTCTTACTTTTGTATTTTTCGATGTTCCATGTTCTTTCCCTACGGTCTTTTTAAACATATTATGCAGTTTCACTACTCAGCCTCCGAATAAAATCCACATCTGTCTTTCCTGATATAAAATCCTCGTTTTCCGAAATCTCATACTGGTAATCGACATTCGTTCCGATTCCTTCTATAATAATTTCTCCCAGAGCGCTCCTCATCTTATCTACCGCCTCTCGACGGTCTTTCCCGTGAACGATCAGTTTCGCCAACATGGAATCATAATAAGGCAGCACCTCGCATCCGCTGTAAACAGCCGTATCTACACGGATCCCGTTTCCTCCCGGAAGATGCAGATCTGTGATTCTTCCGGCTGACGGCGTAAAATTGCGCTCCGGTATCTCCGCATTGATCCGACATTCGATCGCATGACCTGTCATCCTGATATCTTCCTGCCTGAAAGTAAGTTCCCCGCCGTTTGCGATCCGTATCTGCTCTTTGATCAGATCGATCCCGGTTACGCACTCCGTTACCGGATGTTCCACCTGTATCCTTGTGTTCATTTCCATAAAATAAAATGTACCGTCTTTTTCCAACAGAAACTCTACTGTTCCGGCGTTTGTATAGCCTGCGGCCCTTGCGGCCTTTACCGCCGTTTCGCCCATTTTTTTACGAAGTTCATCTGACAACGCGGCGCATGGACACTCTTCGATCATCTTCTGATGATTTCTCTGTATCGAACAATCCCGTTCTCCGAGATGAACTATATTTCCATATGAATCTGCAATGATTTGAAATTCAATATGACGAGGATGCTCCACAAAATGCTCGATATACATTGTTCCGTCTCCGAATGCCTTTTCCGCCTCTTTGCGCGCCGTCACAAAACAACTTTCAAACTCTTCTTCACTTTGCGCTGTCCGCATCCCTTTTCCTCCGCCTCCCAAGGCGGCTTTAATGATCACAGGATATCCGATGCGCGCCGCTTCTTTTTTCCCTTCTTCCAGATCTAAAACCGCTCCGTTTGTCCCCCGGATAACCGGAATCCCTGCCGCGATCATTGTTGCTCTTGCTTCTGTTTTATTTCCCATCTTACCGATCACTTTAGAATCAGGACCGATAAAGGTAATCTCGCACTGTTCGCAAAGTTCTGCAAATTTTGCATTTTCCGATAAAAATCCGAATCCGGGATGAATCGCATCTGCTCCCGAAACGAGCGCTGCGCTGATCAAATTCTGCATATTCAGATAACTTTCCGATGCCTGCGCCGGACCGATACAGACTGCTTCATCCGCAAGCTGGGTATGAAGAGCCTCCTTGTCAGCCTCCGAATAGACTGCCACAGTTTCAATTCCCATTTCTCTGCATGCCCGAATAATCCGAACCGCAATCTCGCCACGGTTTGCGATCAATATTTTTTCGATCATAAATCTATTCTCCTGCCATAAACGTCAATTCTGCGCTTACTACTACTTTACCGTCCACACTTGCAACCGCTTTTCCGATTCCTACCGGACCTTTTTGACGAATAATCTTTGTCTCTAATCTCAACACGTCGCCAGGAAATACCATTCCTTTAAACCGGCAGTTTTGTATTCCTCCGAAAAATGCAATCTTTCCTTTATTTTCCGGCGTACTTAAAATCGCCACTGCTCCTGTTTGTGCAAGCGCTTCTACAATAAGTACCCCCGGCATAACCGGTTTATTCGGGAAATGGCCTTTAAAAAATTCTTCCGTATATGTTACCGCTTTATAGCCTATGGCAAATTCCCCCGGTTCATAATCTTCGATCCTGTCGATCAGGCAAAACGGATGCCTGTGCGGGATGATCTGCTGGATCTGTTCTATATTTAAGCTTTTCTTTGTCTCTCTTTCCATCTCCGTACTCTGCCTCCCTGATATTTTTACTATGCCGTTTTTGTATCGTTCTTTATTTGATGACAAAAAGAGGCTGTCCGTATTCTACCGCCGCTCCGTTTTCGACAAGAACCTCTTCTATCGTTCCCTCAAAATCACTTTCGATCTCATTCATAAGCTTCATCGCTTCCACGATCCCGAGAACCGTTCCCTTTTCTACTTTGTCTCCTGCCTGCACGAAAGGAGTTCCTCCTTCTTCCGGCGACGCATAGAAAATTCCGACAAGCGGAGCTTTCACTATTTTGCCTTCTAATAAGACTTCCGCATTTTCTTCTGTTCTTGCAATCTCCGCTTCTGTCTTTGTTCTTCCTGCCGTTTCTGCCGATACTGATGTGCAGACGTTTCCGCCTTTTTTCAACTTCAGCTTTACTCCGTCTTCTTCGTATTCAAATTCGTCCAATCCGAATCCCGACACAGCTTCTACCAACTGAAGGATCTGTTCTGTCTTCATTTTTGCACCCCGCCTTAATCTTCATATTTTTTCACGAGAAGAGAAGCGTTATGACCTCCGAATCCCAGTGAGTTTGTCAATACATAGTTTACATCCTTCTTGACCGGTGAGCCTACCGCATAATTTAGATCACATTCGGGATCGACATTTTTTGTTCCCATTGTCTGATGAATGTATCCGTCCTGAATGCTTTTTACACATACGATAAACTCAACTCCGCCTGCCGCTCCGAGAAGATGACCGATCATCGATTTCGTTGAGTTAACGACAACCTGATCTGCCGCGCTTCCAAGTGCGCTGCGTATTGCTCTTGTCTCAAACAGATCGTTGTGATGCGTGCTTGTTCCATGTGCATTAATATAGTCGATCTGCTCTGCCCGTACGCCTGCTTCCCGCATTGCAAGCTTCATCGCCATTGCGGCGCCCTCTCCGTCTTCTGCCGGTGATGTGATGTGCCATGCGTCCGCCGTTGCTCCGTACCCTGCAAGCTCTGCGTATATTTTTGCGCCCCTTGCCTTCGCATGTTCCAGTTCTTCCAAAACAATAATGCCTGCTCCTTCTCCCAAGACAAATCCATCTCTGTCTTTGTCAAACGGTCTTGATGCACAAGTCGGATCTTCTGATGTAGAAAGCGCCGTAAGCGCCGTGAATCCTGCCAGACCTGTCGGAGAGATCGCGCTCTCCGCTCCTCCTGCAACCATGATATCTGCATCACCATACTGAATTGCCCGAAAAGCATCTCCGATACAATGTGAACCGGAGGCGCATGCCGTCGCGACATTTGTGCATTTTCCCCGAAGTCCAAGCCGGATCGAAATATTTCCCGCCGCCATATTTGAAATCATCAGCGGAACCATCAGCGGATGAACTCTGTTCGGCCCTTTCTTTAGGATCGTCTCATAATTATCTTCCACACATTTTAAGCTTCCCACACCGGATCCGACGATCACGCCTGCCCTGTAAGGATCTTCCTTTTCCATGTCGATTCCGGCATCTTCAAACGCCTCTTTCGCTGCTGCCGCCGCGTATTGTGTAAACAATTCCATTCGTTTTGCAGATTTAAAATCAAGCCGTTCTCTTGCATCAAATCCTTTTACCTGCGCTGCGATCTTCACTTTATAATCAGAAACGTCAAATTGAGTGATCGGTCCGATTCCGACAGTTCCTTTTTTAATCTCATCCCAAAAAACATCCACTGTATTTCCGATCGGAGTAACAGCTCCAAGACCGGTTACAACAACTCTTCTCTTCATACTTCCTCCTTTTCAAGCGGAGCGATTATAATTACATCGCCATGCCTCCGTCTACGCAAAGCACCTGCCCGGTAATGTATCCGGCCTGCTCTGATGCAAGAAACGCAACAGCCTGCGCCACATCTTCCGCCTCTCCGAATCGCTCCATCGGAATTTGCAGAACTGCCTTTTCTTTCACTTTTTCCGAAAGAACCGCTGTCATTTCCGTCCGGATAAATCCGGGCGCGACTGCATTTACTGTAATTTTCCTTCCTGCAAGTTCTCTCGCCGCTGATTTTGTCAGACCGATCACCCCTGCCTTAGATGCGGCATAATTTGCCTGACCTGCATTTCCAAGTACCCCGGACACCGAAGAGATATTAATGATCCTTCCGCTTCTTTGACGTATCATTGCTCTTGAAACAAAGCGTATACAGTGAAACGCCCCCTTTAAGTTTGTATCTACGACCGCATCAAAATCATCTTCCGACATCTTCATAAGCAAACCGTCTTTTGTAATTCCCGCATTGTTGACAAGAATATCAATTCTTCCAAACTCTTTCATAACCTCTTCAAACATCTTTTCGCATGATTCAAAAGAAGCTACGTTACACTGAATCAGTTTTACCTGTCCTCCCGACGCTTCAATCTGCTCTTTTACTTTTTCAGCTTCGTCTTTCGACCTATTATAATTAATGATCACGACTGCGCCTTCTGCCGCAAGTTTCACCGCGATCGCTCTGCCGATCCCCCGGGATGCCCCGGTTACAACTGCAATTTTCCCTTTTAACATCATTTTCCTTCCACTTTCTGTCGCTTTAACATAACTGTTCTGCCGCTTTTTCTGCTTCTTCCCATGTACCGACATTGAAACATTTTACATTTCTGTCAATCCGCCGTATAAATCCAGACAATGTCTTTCCCGGTCCGATCTCCACAAATGTATCTACCCCTGCGGCGATCAGTTTTTCCACACTTTGCTGCCATCTCACAGGAGATGATACCTGCCGTATCAAAAGATCCTTAATCTCTCCTGTTTCTCCCACAAAATCCGCAGTCACATTCGATACATAAGGAATGACCGGTTGATTCAGCCTGACATTCTCCAAAACACGCGCAAGCTGTTGTCCTGCAGTTTCCATCATCGGAGAATGAAACGGACCGCTCACATTCAATAAAATAACTCTCTTTGTTCCTGCTTCTTTCAGGCTACTTCCCGCTGTTTCCACTGCGCTTTTTTCTCCTGTGATCACCAACTGACCGGGACAGTTATAATTTGCGATCCATACATTCGGAATCTTTTCCAATACTTCTTCTGTCCGAGCGCCTGTAAGTCCGATTACAGCCGCCATCGCCCCTTTGTTTGCGGGAACGGCTTCTTCCATAAAAATCCCGCGTTTTCTCACCATCAGAACTGCGTCTTCTGTAGAAAATGCTCCTGCCGATGCTGCCGCGCAATATTCGCCTAAGCTCAATCCCGCTGTAACGTCCGCAGTCATCCCCCATTCTCTTAATACATGCTCTGCTGCCATACTGACAGTTACCAAAGCCGCCTGTGTATATTCTGTCTTATCAAGAAGATCATTTTTCTCAAAACACAACTTCCGCATATCAAGCGACAATAATTCAGACGCCATATCAAATATGTCTTTTGCCTTCCTGCTGTTCTCATAGAAATCTTTTCCCATTCCGGCTGTCTGTGCGCCCTGACCCGGAAAAATAAATGCAGTCTTACTCATAAAATACACTTCCTCTGATTTGTTTTTCTGTTCCTTTTACTAACTTTCGGATCAGCATTTCACATGTCATCTTCTCTGTGACAAGTCCTGCCGACTGTCCTGCCATCAGGCTTCCGTTTTTTACGTCACCTTCAACGACTGCTTTTTTTAAACCGCCAAGTGTCAATGCTTCCAGCTCTTCAAAAGACGCGCCCTCTTTTTCTTTTTGCAGATACAGTTTCGTCATCTGATTTCTAAGCGTCCGCACCGGATGTCCGCATGATCTTCCGGTAACTTTTGAATCGATATCTCTTGCCCTTATAATTTCATTTTTATAATTCTCATGAACCTGACATTCCTCTGTTACGATAAATGCCGTTCCCATCTGAACTCCTTTTGCTCCGAGCATAAATGCAGCCGCAATCCCTCTTCCGTCTGCAATTCCTCCTGCCGCAATGACAGGAATCTTTACCGCATCGACAACTTGCGGTACAAGAGTCATTGTTGATGCCTCTCCGATATGCCCTCCTGCTTCCGTTCCTTCTGCGACAACCGCATCGGCATGACAGCGTTCCATTCTCTTTGCAAGTGCAACAGACGCAACAACCGGAATCACTTTTACATCCGCTTCTTTCCACATCTGCATATATTTTTCCGGAGAACCGGCTCCTGTTGTAACAACTTTTACCTTTTCTTCCACAATTACCTTTGCAATTTCATCTGCATACGGACTCATAAGCATAATGTTGACTCCGAAAGGTTTATCTGTCATCTTCTTTGCCTTTTGTATCTGATCTCTCACCCATTCAGGAGGAGCGCTTGCCGCTCCGATAATTCCCAGACCGCCTGCCTCGGATACTGCCGCTGCCAGATGATATTCTGCAACCCATGCCATCCCGCCCTGAATGATCGGATATTCAATTCCCAAAAGTTCCGTTATTTCTGTTTTCATTTTGACAATACTTTCTCCTGATACTTTTTTCTTTTTTATTATCGGCCTCTTTGTTTCTATTTTCATTTTTTATATCCGGTTTTTTATTTTTTACTCTTTGTGAGCCTCCATATATGCCGCCGCATCTTTGATCGTTGTGATCTTTTCCAGATCTTCGGAAGGAATCTCTACTCCGAATTCTTCCTCAAACGCCATCACCAATTCAAAAAGATCAAGTGAATCTGCCCCCAAATCTTCTTTAAATGATGTGTCCTCTTTTAAAGTTTCGATTTCTACATTCAATGCCTCTGCTACGATTTCTTTCATTCTCTCTGTCATGATAATTTCTTCCTTTCTTTTCTCTTTTACTTTATTTTTTATCCACAATTTGTTTTCGTTTGATCTCTCAAAGAGATTTACCATTCTAAAATACTTCCAGCCCATGTCAGCCCTGCACCAAATCCGGCAAGCAATATTTTTTGACCTTTTCTCAATCTTCCCGTTTGAACAAGTTCATCCAAAAGGATCGGAATCGATGCGGCAGATGTATTTGCATAATTTTCCATATTTATCGGAAAACGGCTCATATCGACTTTTAATTTCTTTGCCGCCGCTTTCACAATCCTTTCATTCGCCTGATGCAAAATAAAAAAATCAATATCTGCAATTTTCAGTCCCGACTTTTCTAAAAGCTCTTCTGTCAGCTCCGGTACTTTTCTGACCGCAAATTTAAATACTTCCTGCCCATCCATGCAAATTCCTGTTTTATGACTTTTCTTTTTCCGGCTGATATCTTCTGCATTTTTACTTACGTCATCGTGTTCTTCCACTGACGATCCTTCATCACTTTTTGATAAGACATCTTTTGGATTATCATCCTGTTCTTCAAACAGACTTTTTGATCTTAATGTCAGCACAAAATCTTTCGTGCCGTCAGAATGACCTGTCTGCCAATAATGATCACCTTCTTCCGCTTTCAGTATCAGCGCGCCTGCGCCGTCGCCGAATAATACAGATGTGCTCCTGTCACTCCAATCCACAAGGCGACTCATGCTTTCTGCGCCGACTACAAGAATCGTTTTATAGATTCCTGCGCGAATATATGCCTGCGCTGTATTGAAAGCAATCACAAATCCCGAACAAGCTCCGTTCAGATCAAATGCCAACGCGTTCTGGGCGCCGATTCTCTTTTGAACAATACACGCAGCCGATGGATAAATCACATCCGAAGAAGATGTCGCAGTTAAGATCAATTCGATCTCATCCGCATTTACTTCTCCGTTTTTCAACGCCCGGGCCGCAGCCTCCGCCGCCATGTCTGATGTTGTCTCTTCTAATGCCACATGCCGGAATCTGATTCCGGTTCGTTCTCGTATCCATTCATCCGACGTCTCCATGACATGCGATAGTTCATCATTGCTTACTGTCCGAATCGGTAAATACGATCCCGTTCCACAAACTCTTCCTATCATTTTTCTTCTCCGTCATATTTTATTTGATTCTTAAATATTTTGACTTTCAAAGTATAACACTAAAAAATAATTTGTCAACTGTTTTTTTTCATAATCTTTCCGTTCAATCCGTAAACAATAATTTAGAGCAGCAAGCTCAGGCTATCTTTGCAAATAGGTTTCTTTCGCTTGCCACTCTCTTCACAATCGATTCTCCTTTGAATTTTACTTAGAGAACGACTTGCAACGGCAGTTCTTTATATTAACTTCTGCCATTGATAGAAATATTTTAATTACAAATCACTTATCTTAAATGTGGAATAGCCTTCGTAATAATAACTGTGATCGATACCTTTCATATAAACCTCACGGTCATTGATTCTGTTCGTCAGCGCCTGCTTTAATATATGTTTGATTTCAATATCTTTAACAGGACTGCGTTCCATGGCAGAAAGATAGTCCTCTTTATCTACACGGCTCCAATCGATTACCTGACCTAATTCTTTTTTTAAAATCAAATCAAGCCAAATTCTTGTACTTCTGCCGTTTCCCTCACGAAAAGGATGTGCAATATTCATTTCCACATATTTTTCTATAATTTCATCATATGTTGATTGAGGCATTTTTTCGATATTTTCAAGAGCTGCTTCTAAATACATAATCGGAGCAAAACGAAAATTACCTTTTGAAATATTAACAGTTCTTATCTGTCCGGCAAAACCATAAATCGGACCAAATAAATATTTGTGTATTTCAGCAAGTGATTTAAAAGTTCCCGGCTTAAGATAATTCAAATAGCCGCTTTCAAAAAGTTCTATTGCTCTTTTTTTGCTGATTTTTTCTTCAGCTTTGGCTAATTCTACAGAATCGGTAATGCCGAGTTTATTTTCTAATATCATAGCAGTTTCCCTTTCTATAATTTTATATAGTATTTGAGATAAATAAAAATTTACCTCAATAATTTTTTTCAACGCTTTAAAAATATTTTGTCAAACTGTAATTTCAATTTGATTCCCTTCTATCCCTATAATACAGCTTTCGTAATACCCATCTCCTGTTGTTCTTGGACCACTCACAACCTCATATCCATCTTCTTGCATTTGCCGTGTCAGAAAATCCACTTTCTCTTTACTTCCAACACTAAATGCTATATGAATATATCCTGTCCTCACCGGCGATTTTACTTCGTCCTCCATCTGAGGTTTGTTCATGATCTCAAGCCTTGCTCCATCATCAAACAAAAGAAAGTACGATCGAAAACCTGTTTTTGAGTTATAATAACCGTCATTACATACAGCGCCAAAGTATTTAACGAAAAAATCTCTAACACTTTCTAAATCATTTACATACATTGCGATATGTTCAATCTTCATTATTCTTCCCCCTAGCAACTTCTGTTTTCTCTCGCTGCTATTATAAAGCAACTTCTATTTTCTCTCACTGCTGTTTTGACACTCCCCACAGCTAAAGCAGGGGGATTTGCTTCACCCGCTACTGTTATAAAATCTGTTACCCTAAATCTGAAAAAAGTATCTCATGCGGAGCTTCGATTTCCTCTGCGATCGTATGCTCTGTTAATTCAGATAACAGCTTTATCTTTGCATTAATAATAGGTCTCATACAATTTGGTACATGTTCTTGATGTGCTCTATGTATCGCAACACACTCTTTACAATTTCCATGATAGCGGCAGGCTTTCTTGCAAGGACAATGATCTTTATCTTTATATTCCTCTCTGAATGCAGCTGCGAATTCTTCTTGTAACCGCAGTCCTTCCTGTCGGTTTCCTTTGTGAAATTGTTCCATTGCCTCTATTTCTTTTTCATTACCTTCGATAATCATACAGATTTCCTCCATTCACAACCTACCTGTTATAAAAAGTTATCGCTCCTTAAAATCTAATTTACTTGATTACTATAGTAATATAATGCAATTTTATATAATATACAATATAAAAAACCGAAGAACGAATTTCTATTGACATTTATTATTCTATACGAACATTTACTATACTCATTGTAAGATCTTTTCCTGTTTCAACACGATACCACTTACCCTTTTCAAGCTTAATAGTTTCACTTGCCCCGGAAGTAATATAGGGAATTGCTTGACATCATCTCCTAACTCCAAACCTGTTTAGATAGCTCTTTTCATCTCAACACTAACTGGACTTTAATTATCAATACTCTTTCCGCAGTATTGACAAAAATCACCACCATTACTTCCAAGATGTTTTCCGCAATGCGGACACTTGTAAAAAAGTAAATTAGGCACAACAGACGAACCTGCTACAATCACACCAATTGGCAAAAACATTATACGCTTGTAGCTAAGTAGTATTAAAATAAATCCAATAATGTACAGAAAATAAATGAGTTTTCTGGCTTTCTTCGGTTTCACTTATATGCACCTCTCACATTCAAATTTTTTCAATTAAACTAGAACTTTTCTGCTTACTTTGTTTTGAACTCTATCCATTCATTATCAATAAGCACTACTACCATACCATCTTCAAGAATTGCGTATGGCGTTCCGGTATCTTTATTAAAATTTGCTTCTCCATCCTTTTTAGGAACACCATTCTCCGCATAGGAAGTTGTGTATTGAATAACACTATCATCCACTTCAACAGCAACCGCATTGTTGGTTGAATAGAAATTTGTTCCATTTACCATTATTGTTGCAGGATAATTCCCATCCTTTGAAGTACTACAGCCAACCAATGCAACTACAAGAATTGTACAGATCACCATTGCTATCAATTTTTCCATACGCTTTACCTCGCAAACTGGGATTTATCTTTTTGCATAGATTAAATCCATCATGCCATTATATGACTGTGTTTTTAGCAGCCTCAACTTAATTTCATGGTCAGCTTTTTCAAAAAGTCGAATACCTGATCCTAAAATTGTTGGAATGACGGTTATATAATAACAATCTATTATATCTGCTCTAACCAACTGTTGGATTAAGTTTGCACCGCCACATATCCAAATTCCGTTTCCGTTTTCTTTTCGTAGCTCTTTTATCAGTTCAACTGGGTTTTTGTTGACAAAATGGATTTTGTCGGAAGACTTTTTTTGCTTGTGTGTCACAACATAGGTTGTAAAATCGTCATAAACCCAATCTTCTGGTGAAAGCTCTGTAACAATTTGATGATAAGTATTCCAACCCATTACAACGGTATCTATGTCTTTCACAAATTCAGAATATGAATCAATATTATCCTCATCATTGCCCTGTCCAGTCAGCCACTCAACACTGCCTTTGCTGTCTGCAATATATCCGTCAAGGCTCATTGCAATAAATAAACTAATTTTTTTCATAAATTCCCTTTTCGATTTATAAATTCAAGATTTATTGTTCCTTTATCATCACATAATTTGTAAGAAAAATTCCTTGTCGTTCTACCTGTCGTTCCTTTACAACTTTATACCCTCGTTTTTCAAAAAATGGTTTTGCTGTAATAGAAGCATAAGTTGTAATTTTTCCATCAACCGCTTGTTCCAGTTGGTTACAAATAGCTGTTGCAACCCCTTTTCCTTGATAATTAGAATGAACAAACAAGCGGTCAAGATAACCGTCTTTATCTATGTCGCCAAAGCCTACGATGATTTTGTTATCTATAGCAACTATACTATAGTGCTCTTGAAGTGACTGATTCCATTTTTCTAAATCCGCTTGACCTGTTGCCCACACATCTAATTGTTCTTTTGTATAATCTTTCGCATTTATTGTATGAACCGTATTATAAAACAGCTCTGTAATTTCTTTACAGTCCGACATCTGATATCCTCTGACAAACATTCTTTATCTCCTCAGTTTCTGGTTTGTTACTTTCATTTTAGCATACTGTATTTATGTTTTCTATCCTCTGCAGGCAAGGAAAATCTGCTTTAGATATTTCCATTTTACCGGTAATGATTTTCTGTTCTATATTGTCAATCTTATTGAAAGGTTAAATTGTGGGATTCGGATCAACATAGATACTATAGGTTCCTCCATTGCTCATATTCTAGATTAAATACTTATACGAAATATTTTGTGTTGTCTGCTCTTAATACAAAATTCCGTTATATATATTCAATTAACTTAACTCCTATCCCGTATAGTTTAAATAAATTTAAGACACAAGAAAAAGTGTTCAAAGGTGTTTCAAACTTTTTGAAGTAAAAAAATAAGAGAAACGCTGTAAATTCAGCGTTCCTCCTGCTTTTAATCAATGCCGCAGACCGGAATCGAACCGGTACGGGTATCACTACCCACGGGATTTTAAGTCCCGGGCGTCTGCCAGTTCCGCCACTGCGGCATTCCTCAAAATGCTTTCGCATCTTGAACGACCCAGAAGAGACTCGAACTCTCGACCTCCGCCGTGACAGGGCGGCGCTCTAACCAACTGAGCCACTGGGCCACTTTTTAATTCAGGTTATACCCTGAAAACTACATACAAAGAATCTTTTTTCATCCATTGCCTATCTCCGCTTTGGTTATGCCCTCGACCTATTAGTAACAGTCAGCTCCATG